>Ga0065704_10070378_pt1 | contig 28017 bp, 22 predicted proteins | sample SwiRhicommuniRL2_FD_59091 | JGI IMG/M metagenome (GOLD analysis project Ga0065704, IMG submission 59091) | Switchgrass rhizosphere bacterial communities from Rose Lake, Michigan, USA - RL2 v2 (version 2) | ecosystem: Host-associated > Plants > Roots > Rhizosphere > Soil | place: East Lansing, MI | reverse complement strand
CGCGAACGCCGGGTATTATCTTATCGGATTACATGCTCTGGCTGCCCTCTGGCATCACTATCGCCGGCGCGATAACACGCTAATCCGGATGTTACCTTCGCGAAAATAGCCCGCGGGTGCGGGCCAGAGAGAAAAGACTGCAGCCGTCTATAATCGGCGGCTGCTTTGACGCTATTTTTAGGCTTCGATTGGGGTACGCCAGTCATCGGCACCAGAGGTACCTGCCGTCGTGTGTTCCCAGTTGATTTTGCGGTAAGCCAGAGAAACACGAACCAACTGCGTAAATTCCGCTTTTGTCAAATCCTGGCAGTGTGGCATTTTACAGTCGATGTCGATAATCGTGGCGTCTTCCAGTTTTGTCGTGAAGAAGTGTTCTTGTTTCCCTTCAACTGATGTGCGGTACCACTTCAACTCAACTTCCGGCAACATTTCCCCTGAAGCCAATGCGTTATAAAGTAACGGAACGGCTTTGTTGTAGGCTACGGTAAAACGGAATGGTTTATGGGCACGTTGGCCGGAAGGCTGCCCTGATTGTGGGTCAGTGGGTACTGTGACGATGTGTTCAAATTCCTGAACCAGCATCTGGTCTTCATGACCCTGAACATAAATATTCCCGACTGATTCCGCGGTGAAAGCACCTGCGGTAATATTACCCTGTGTTTTCCCCGTGATAGCAATATAAGCTGGAGTTGGCATCTTTAGTTTCCTTGATAATTAAAAACACATGATTAGTGATATTAGAATGTTAAGGGGATCGCTTTACGCGAGCCTTAATATAGCGGAAATTGATACATCAATTTCCGGGTGCACTATAAATCGGAAATGACCCATAACCAAGGCGAGGCAGAAAGCATTCAAATTCGGTTAGCAGGTACGGTTATAATTTTTGCAAAATCAGCATTTAATGCTGGGTAAATTGTATGGCCAGAGGTGATAGATAACAAAACAAAGAAGTATTCATGTGTTGTATGAATTAATTCTTTGTTTTATATAAATATTTTATTTATTCATGATTTTTCACATGATCGCAAATAATATTTTTAAACTGTTTTAAGAAATATAAGTAAGTCGTTTCCTTAAAAATCAGGTGAGGTTTTTTATATTTTGTTTAAAGTGGTGCATGCGGTTCGCAATAACATATGATATTGAGCTATTATTGTTTCCGGCAAAGCCTGTTATACGTGAGTCATATGTTTTGGAATAAACCATTCCTGTGATTTATGGATGTAGGAATTTCTCAGGTTTAAGCGAACGTCTTGTTTTCAATATCCCACTTATTTCTGACGCAGGAAAATACAGTATTTAGCGGCTCTATCTCAGTAACTAAAAGGACATGTTATGAGTAAAAGTAATCAAAGCAGCGTGGCTCCCAAGGAAAGAATAAACATCAAGTACGTTCCCAACACGGGGGACCAGGTTGCTGAAATCGAGTTGCCACTCAATTTGTTGGTCGTCGGGGATCTGAAGGGGGTTCGCGAAGAGACTCCGATTGAAGAGCGGCAGATTGTTTCAATCAATAAAAATAACTTCAACGCAGTAATGAGTGAAGCCAGCATTGACCTGACCTTTAGCGTTCCCAATCGCCTGGAAGGAGAGGGGAAAGAGGATATGGCGGTCACAATAGGTATCAATTCGCTGGATGATTTTTCGCCTGACAATGTCGCCAGAAAAGTCCCTGAACTCAAAAAACTTCTCGAATTGCGCGAAGCCCTGGTGGCATTAAAGGGGCCATTAGGAAATATCCCCGCCTTCCGCTCTCGCTTACAGGAGTTGCTGAGTAACGAAGAAATGCGTGAGCAACTGCTCAAAGAATTGGATGTTCTTAATCAGAAGTAATTGAGCTGAAAAGAGGGAATTTTAAGAATGGCTTTATATGAAGAAAATGCAGCTGCAGCCACTGTGGCTGGCGGTGCGACTTTTTTACTCGATGAAATTATGTCGCAAACACGCATGTTGCCCGGCAATGATGGCTACGATGTTGCAAAGCAAGGCGTAGCGGCTTTCATTAGCAGCATTTTGGATACGGGTACCAACGAAGAACCGATTAACAAATTGTTAGTCGACAAAATGATCATTGAACTGGATAAAAAACTCAGCGTTCAGATGGATGAAATTCTACACGCTGAGAAATTTCGTGAAATTGAATCATCATGGCGTTCCCTGAAGCTGCTGGTTGACCGCACTGATTTTCGCGAAAATATTAAAATCAATATCATCCATGCGACAAAAGCCGAGTTGCTTGAGGACTTCGAGTTCTCTCCAGAGATAATCCAGTCCGGCTTCTACAAGCATGTTTACTCAGCAGGTTATGGCCAGTTTGGTGGTGAGCCAACTGCCGCTATCATTGGCAATTACGCATTCAGTAACAACACGCCAGACATGAAGTTGCTGCAGTACGTCAGTGCTGTGGGTGCGATGGCTCATTCCCCTTTCCTTTCCAGCGTGGCGCCCGATTTCTTTGGCATCAGCAGCTTTACTGAGTTGCCCGCGATAAAAGATTTGAAATCTGTGTTCGAAGGCCCTGCACATACTAAATGGCGGGCATTACGAGAATCTGAAGACTCCCGTTATCTTGGTTTGACGACCCCGCGTTTCCTGCTGCGCTTACCGTATTCGACGGTTGAGAACCCTATAAAAAATTTCAACTATTACGAGGATGTCAGCAAAAATCATGAGCATTTCTTATGGGGTAATACCGCCTATCTGCTGGCGTCATGTCTGACAGACAGCTTTGCTAAATACCGCTGGTGCCCGAACATCATCGGCCCACAAAGCGGTGGCGCGGTCCATGACCTTCCGGTTCATCTTTATGAAGCAATGGGGCAAATCCAGGCAAAAATCCCTACAGAGGTTCTTATTACAGACCGTCGGGAATTTGAGCTTGCGGAAGAAGGCTTTATCACCCTCACAATGCGCAAAGGCAGTGACAATGCTGCTTTCTTCTCCGCGAATTCAGTTCAGAAACCAAAGGTCTTCCCTAATACCCGTGAAGGCAAGATGGCAGAAACCAACTACAAGTTGGGTACTCAGCTTCCCTACATGTTCATCATCAACCGCTTAGCCCACTACATCAAAGTATTACAGCGTGAACAAATTGGCTCCTGGAAAGAACGTCAGGACCTTGAACGTGAACTGAATATGTGGCTGAAACAATATATTGCCGATCAGGAAAACCCACCGACAGATGTACGCAGCCGTCGTCCGCTTCGCTCGGCTCAAATTCAGGTACTGGACGTTGAAGGGGATCCGGGTTGGTATCAGGTTGCGATGCAAGTGCGCCCCCACTTCAAATATATGGGTGCCAGTTTCGAATTGTCATTGGTTGGCCGTTTGGATAAGGAGTAGCAGGGCATGGCAGCACTTCTCAATTGGGAGCGTGGAAGTTCGGCCAGCTTGTTTGAGCGTATCCAGAAGGAGGGCCCCGGCCCTTCTTCACAAAGTCGTGTCCGCGAACTTTTGGGGTCGATCAAAAAGCATTTAAATTCCGTGCTTAATTCTCGTCCGGGAGGTTGTCAGAGCGCAGTGGAATTAGGGGTGATAGACCTCAATGATGCCACGGCAACCACTTCTGATTTCAGGAAGAGCATTGAATTGGCAATCAAAAATTGCATTGAACGTTATGAACCACGAATTTCAAATGTGGTTGTTGAGTCTCTGCTTGATCAGGGTGATCCGCTGCTATTGAGCTTCCATATCAGTGCCCGGGTTAATTTTGACAATATCGGTGATGCCATCGAGTTCAACATTCAGTTAGACAGTAACCGTCGTTACTGTCTGAACAGGGAAGCATAATGTCATTTGAGAAATATTTCAGGGATGAGCTCGACTACCTGCGGCAATTGGGGCGGGATGCTGCAATTGAGCGACCACATCTGGCCTCGTTTTTGTCCGAACAGGGCTCGGATCCTGACGTAGAGCGCTTGCTTGAAGGCTTTGCTTTTCTTACCGGTAATCTGCGTGAAAAAATTGACGATCAATTCCCAGAGTTAACGCATGGCTTGCTGAATATGCTGTGGCCAAATTACTTGCGGCCTATACCCAGCATGACAATTATTGAATATAAGCCGGATGAGGTAAGTGTTACACAGGCAACTCTGATCAAAAGAGGTAGCCAGGTGCTCAGCGTGCCCGTAGCACAAAAATCTGAACATCCCACTTATAGCAGCGATGAACCTTCGGCCGGGCCACAATGTGTTTTCACCTTATGTCGGGATATCTGGCTTTTCCCTATGCCAATACAAGACATTTCGGTTAATAACAGTAATGAAAAGGGAATACTTAGCGTTCATTTCGCTGCAAAAGACGAACTTAATATGCGGGAAATGCAACTGGGTAAACTACGTTTTTATCTGGGCGAGGACAATTACACCAGTACACAGCTCTATTTCTGGATAAGCCATTATTTTGAACGGGCAGAGTTGGTCGTTAATGGGATGACAATCCCTATGCCTGATTTTGATTTTCATCCTGTGGGATTTGAGCGTGAAGATGCGCTCTTGCCTTACCCAAAAAATGCGTACATGGGATACCGGATCTTGCAGGAATACTTTTGTTTTTCTGAAGGTTTTCTCTTTTTCGATGTATCCGGCTTTATTGATTTCCCGCCTCAACTGCACGCCAGTGAGTTCACGCTGAATTTCCATTTTTCTCATGCATTGCCACCTGACGCGAAGATCAGATCGACAAGTTTACGTCTTAATTGCACCCCGGCGGTGAATCTGTTTCCGCACGAAAGTGAAGCCATCGAGCTTGATGGCACTCAGGCAGAATATCCTTTATGCGCCAGTTATCATCATCCCGAACGCTATGACATTTTTTCCGTAGACCACGTCGAAAGCTGGCTTAATGAGAAGCACGCTGTTTCAGGCCGTTCTCGCGGTCATGGTCGTCAATATGATTCTTTCGAGAGTTTTCATCATCAGATTGAAAATGCGCAAGAGCATGACACGCTTTATTACCGTCTGCGCGTAAGGGAGTCTTTATTCAGAAAAGGCTTTGAACATTATATTTCTTTTGTGCGAAGCGATGAGTCAGAGGTGATTTTGTCGGAAGAAACGGTGGCTGTTGGGCTAACCTGCACTAACCGCGAGCTCCCACTCACATTGCGGGTTGGTGATATCAACCAGCCAACAAAAGGAAGTCCGTCGTTTGCTTCTTTCCGCAATATTACCCGGCCTTCGGTTCCCTTATACCCGGTATTAGATGGCAGCCTGCATTGGTCACTGCTCTCCAATATGTCTCTGAATTATTTATCTTTACTCGATAAAGATGCGCTGAAGCAAATTCTACACACCTATGATTTTCCAAGCTTGCACGACCGTCAGGCAGCCCGTTCATCCCAAAAGAAACTCGATGCCATTCAGCGTATTGAAACACAACCTGTCGACAGATTATTCCGTGGATTACCTGTAAGAGGGCTCCAGAGCACGCTGTGGCTGGAACAAAGTGCTTTCAGCTCGGAAGGTGAGTTGTATCTCTTCAGTACCGTACTCGCAAATTTCTTTTCACTGTATGCCAGCGTTAATGCGTTTCATCTGTTGAGAGTGATCAATCTTGATAACCAGGAATGTTACGAATGGCCGGTACAAATGGGTCAACACGCGTTGATGTAAAGACTATCGCAGGATCACTGGAAGTGCCGGTGCCGGATGTCACACGTTATAACTTTTTCCAATTGGTTGAGCTGATCAATCAATGGGCGGTAGCGTGGCAAAAGCCGAAACAGGGCAATGAACTCGCCAGTGAAATCATACGTTTCAAATCTACAGCCAGTCTGGCTTTCCCTACAAGGGACGTGGTTGGCCTGAAGCGTATCGGAGAGTGCAAATTTGAACTCGAAGTCTCTTTTCTGGGTTTACATGGCAGCCAGTCGCCGCTGCCGGGTTATTACCTCGATTCTTTGGCCTGGGAAGATGCGCAAAATGAAAACCGGTTGACTGATTTTCTCAATGTTTTCAATCACAGACTGCTCACCCTTTTGCATCAAATCTGGCGAAAGTACCGCTATTACGTGTCTTTCGATAATGGAGGTATGGATCCATTTTCACAACGGATGTATGCGCTTGTGGGGCTAGGAAGCGACGTTATACGTGAAAAGCTGCAAATTAATCATGGAAAAATGCTGGCTTATGCCGGGTTATTAGCGAGTCCGGGACGGGCTTCAGAAGTGATATGCAGCCTCGTATCACATTGTTTTAATCTGGCCGATGTCACGCTAAATAGCTGGCAATTGAGAAAGGTCGCTATCCCAGTTAACCAGCAAAACCGCTTAGGTGAACGTACCAAAGAACGTGGCAAGAAGTCTCTCGAAAAATCTGTTCTCGGCGTTAACTTTTCTCTCGGTGCGAAGGTCGCTGATCGAAGCGGTAAGTTTTTGCTCAGTATTAACCAGCTCACACGTGAACAGTTCTTATCTTTCTTACCAAACGGCCCTAATTATTCACCACTCGTTATGTTTGTTGCTTTCGTTATGCGCGACCAGTTTGCCTGGGATTTAAGATTGGGGCTGGCTGAGCACCAGGTTGACGGCATGATCCTTGGAACGGAGCAAAATAACCTACTGGGCTGGACAAGTTTTCTCGGGCAGCCGGAAGAAAAACCCCACGTAACCATCAGCGTTATGGAATAACAACCAATATTTAGGGATTAAAAAGATGGATAAACAACAACCAACGCTTTTACTCCGGGTCGTTAATAGCGACAAGCTTGAAAGTGGTAAACAGGCTAATTGTACGTTTACCATGCCAGGTGGGAATGTGGGGAGTGACACCAGTCATCATTGGTCCGTTCAGGATCAACATGGCAACATTAAAGGTTCACAGTTTGCCATTGAATGGCGTGATGGCGCTTTCTGCCTGCGTGTGCTGAATGACTCCGTCACCATAAATCAGTCTGTACTGACAGCCAATTCGGGCTTTGTTCGCCTCCAGCAGGCTGATGAAATCAACGTCGGAAATTTGCTGATAAAAGTGCGAATCGCCCTTTCTGCATCCGGGGTGGCAGACCCGTTAATGGTATCACCTGAGTCGTTGGTCTCGAGCCACAGCAATCCTATGGATGCGATGTTAGAGGGGATGTCATCGCAGGGGGCCGGGGGCTACTCGCAGGAAAGTCACCTGGCCAAAACTGTTGCCAACAGATTCAGCCATGACCCTTTACGTGTTTTAGAAACAGAAAGCCTGACAACACATGATTTGCTGACTCATGAGTCGGCGGCCGAACATTCTCTTCAACAAGATCGCTATCGTGATCCTCTTTTCACTTCCCCACTTTCAGATACAGACCGGGGCAATTCCATGGACCGGGACTTTCTCGATTTGCCAAAAATAACCCCTTTTCATACTGACGTTTCGGACGACAAGAACAAACACAACATGGAACTCCAGCATGTTGCGATGACTCCTTTAATGCGTGGTTTCGAGGCACAGCTGCCTATCCATAATAGTCAGGAGGCGAATGATTTTCTTGAAGAAGCGGGTAAAACCCTTAAAGCCACCATTGATGGTTTGCTGGCGTTACAACGCAGCCAACACGGACTGCGCGATAAACATTTACGGCCGATTGAAGATAACCCTTTGCGTCTGGGGATGGATTACAACACCACACTAAGCCTGATGTTTGCCGATCAAAAAAGCCCGGTGCATCTTTCTGCCCCCGCAGCGGTAGCTGAGAGTCTGCATAATTTACGCCTTCACCATCAGGCTAACCAACAGGCTATCACGCAAGCGCTGAATACGATGCTGGAAGCATTCTCACCGGAACGTTTGTGGATGCGTTTTACACAGTATCAGCGCAGTAATGAACGTCAGGAAAAAGACTCCGCCTGGGCATGGGAAATGTATAAAAACTATTATCAGGAATTGTCTTCCAGCCGACAGCAAGGCTTCGAAAAGTTGTTTGGTGAAGTCTATGAACAGGCCTATGACCATGCGCTCCGTCAGGGGATGAAGGACAGTGAACAATGAAATTCAGCAGAGGAAGGTATCTGTTTTTGATACTGGGTCTGATGTGGATTTTATCTGGATGCCAGACCACCAAAAAAATCGGCAAGGTCATCCTGGATCCTGACACCCCTGTCGGAGAAGCCAACGATCAGCCTTCAACAATTCAAATGATCTTGCTGGCAGACCCTGATACCAATCCGAACATACAGGGCGAGGCGGCACCTGTTGCTATTTCCGTGGTGTATCTCAGTGAAGATTCCAAAATGCTGGCGGCAGATTACGACCAGCTCGCCGGCGACCTATTAGATAAAACGTTAGGCAAGAATTATATCGACCATCAGGACTATACGTTGTTACCGGATCAGTTTAAGCCATTACCAGTCATCAAACTGGAGGAAAAAAACAGCTATATCGGTGTGGTGGCCTACTACTCAGATGACAATCGGAGTGAATGGAAAAAAATAATCAAGATCAAAGGGATAGGGCATAACTATCACGTTCTGATCCACTTGCGATCGAACGAGGTTGACTTAAAGGAAGAGGAAGAATAGCCATGCCAAGTAAAAATCGAGTGATTTGGCGCGAAGGCCTATTTATCAAGCCGCAGCACTTTCAACAACAGCAAAGACATAATGATTATCAACTGCAGCATCGCATCACAAATGTGCAGGCTTATAGTTTCGGATTCAGCACACTGGCGATTAATCAGGAGCTGTTAAAACTGGGACGTATTGGCCTGAGCACTGCCAGCGGGAATATGGCCGATGGCACAGTTTTTGATATTCCCTATCAGGATAACGTGCCAAAACCACTGGATGTTCTGAGCTGCAACGACGCCGCCAGTCGTGATATTTATCTGGCGTTGCCGATGCAAAATGACACGCTGAACGAAATCACCAGTGAACAAAGCCAGATGCCCGGTGCGGTGCGGTATTGTGAAAAAATTGATGACATTCGGGATCTGCATACGGACGGCGGAGATGTCAGCCAGCTATTACTGGCCCAGTTATCTCCTCGACTGATGCAAGGCTCCGAGGATCTCAGCGCCTGGTCTGTATTACCCCTGTGCCGAATTAAAGAAAAGCGGCAGGACGGTTCATTAATTCTGGATGACGAATTCATCACTACCTGTACCAACCTTAACGTTGCCAATCCGTTGAAAAGTTTCATGAATGAGATTGAAGGAATGCTGGTGGAAAGGGCAAGGTTGTTGGCGAAACGTATTGGTTCTCCGGGGCAGCAGGGCATCGCCGATGTGGCTGAATTCATGATGCTGCAAGTTTTTAACCGAATACAGCCTGTTTTTACCCACCTGTCTAATCAGTCAGTCATGCATCCGCAGGATTTCTATTCCTTACTGGTACAAAGCTGCGGTGAATTGCGCACGTTTACTGATGAGTCCCGACTGGCAGGGGTGTTTCCAGTCTATAACCATCACAATCTGACCGGCAGCTTTCAACCGATATTTTCTGCCATGCGCGAAGCCCTGTGTACTGTGCTGACACCACGCGCCATTTCTATTCAGTTGCAGATGCAGGCGCATGGGATCCGCGTTGCCACTATTAATGAACGCGATTTGTTACGAAACGCTGATTTTATACTGGCGGTTCACGCCCAGATCCCTCAAGAGCAATTGCGGCGTCAGTTCGTTCAGCAAACCAAAATAACGTCACTGGAAAAAATTCGCGACCTTGTCAGTGTTCAACTGCCCGGGGTGCCTTTGCTGGCCCTTGCAGCTGCGCCACGTCAGTTGCCATACCACTCTGGTTATACCTATTTCATGTTGGATCAACAAAGTGCGGCATGGAAGGAAATCCAGCAAAGCAATGCCATCGCTTTCCACGTTGCCGGCGAGTTCCCTGAGTTGGATATGCAGTTTTGGGCCATCAGGAGTAACTAATGAAAAACGATATCGTTACGGATAGCGCGCTCTTCACAACTCATGAAGCTACCTCCGCCTATCGGCAATATCAGCTCTCGCTACGTGGAGAAAGTCTGAACCCCATGGTCGATGCGGCGACGCCCTTACTCGGAATGGTTCTGCGACTGAAAGACATGGAAAACCAGCCTTTGCCCACGCAGCTATATCAGCAGGTTGTGGCGGATGTTCGGGCTATCGAGCAGCTGTTGCAGACGAAAGGATATGAGCCCGGCGCCATTGTCTCGTTCCGCTACATGTTATGCACTTTTATTGATGAAACTGCATTAGGTCACGGCTGGAATACGCAAAACGATTGGCTACAACAGTCTTTGTTAGTGCATTTCCATAATGAAACCTGGGGGGGTGAAAAAGTCTATGTGCTTTTGGAGCGGCTGATGGGGGAGCCAAAACGTTATCAGGATCTTCTGGAATTCATTTACCTCTGCTTTTGCCTGGGATATCGAGGGCGATATAAAGTCACCACCCAGCATGGGGATGATTTTGAGCGACTATTCCGGCGATTACATCAGCAGCTTACTCAATTACGCGGCGAAATATTACCGACGGTATTGCATCACAACAAAACTGGTTCCAGTAGCCGCTACTTATTGACTAAGCGGTTGACGATTAAACATATTTTATGGGGTGGTTTGGTCCTGCTGATGGCGATATATCTGTTTTACGCTATCAATTTGCACAGCCAAACCCAGGATATTTTGCAGCAACTAAACAACCTATTGAGCCAGGAAGGCACAAATGATTTACGTTGACTTGCCCACTTTGGTAAAACGCCTTAACCCTATTGCCCGTCATGCTCTGGAAGCCGCGGCTGCACATTGTGTCAGCCAGGGTAATGCTGAGATCACTGTTTCTCAGGTGTTATGGCAGATGATTTCGACGCCACTTAGCGATGTCCGGATTATCCTGAATCGTGCGGGTGTTGAGAGCGAGCAGTTGCGGGAATCGCTCGATCACCCTGTTACGAATTATCAATCACTGAATCCGACGTACCCTAGCTTTTCCCCCCTTCTGGTTGAATGGCTACAGGACAGTTGGTTACTGGCATCAACAGAGATGGACCATAACCAGTTGCGTAGCGGAGTGATGTTATTAACGCTGTTGCTCAGCGCGTCGCGTTATTTGAATCCGGCTGCCAGCCAATTGTTGTTGCCAGTGAACCGTGAATTACTTCGCCAAAATTTTGCCGACTGGACTGCCGATTCTTCTGAAACACCGGTTGTGGAGAAAAGCACAGGGCACACTTTCCCGACCCATTCAGAAAGCTTACTTACCCGTTATGCCTCCAATATGACCGAACAGGCACGTAATGGCGCACTCGACCCTGTGTTATGTCGCGACGAAGAGATTGACCTGATGATCGATATTCTCTGCCGTCGCCGTAAAAATAATCCCATTGTAGTGGGAGAAGCTGGGGTGGGGAAAAGTGCGCTGATCGAAGGTTTAGCCTTACGCATCATTGATAATCAGGTACCAGAAAAATTGCGTAACACCGACCTGATGACGCTTGATCTCGGAGCACTTCAGGCCGGGGCCGCAGTGAAAGGGGAATTCGAAAAGCGTTTCAAAGGCATTATGACTGAAATTGCCCAGTCAGCGACGCCAGTGATTCTGTTCATTGATGAAGCTCACACGTTGATTGGCGCCGGCAACCAGCAGGGGGGGTTGGATATTTCCAATCTGCTTAAACCCGCGTTGGCTCGGGGTGAGCTCAAAACAATCGCGGCCACAACATGGAGCGAATACAAAAAATACTTTGAAAAAGACGCGGCTTTGTCGCGCCGTTTCCAACTGGTCAAAGTCTCTGAACCGAGTGCAGAGGAAGCCACTGTGATAATGCGTGGTCTGCGCACTGTCTATGAGCAAGCACATGGTGTTCTCATTGATGATGAGGCATTACAGGCTGCAGCGATCATGAGCGAGCGCTATATTTCAGGCCGACAATTGCCGGACAAAGCCATCGATGTGTTGGACACGGCTGCTGCGCGGGTGGCTATTAACTTAACATCGGCTCCGCGGCGTGTATCTGCGCTGAAAACGCAATTACATCAGCAAGCGATGGAAATTGAGATGCTTGAACGTGAACAGCGCCTCAGCCTGAGCGATCCGGATAAGCGCCTGCTCGCGTTAAAAAATAAACGTGAAGAAATTCAATCACAACTGACAGATTTAACGAGCGGATGGGAAAAACAACAGCATCTTGTACGCCAAATAATAGATCTACGTACGGCGTTGCTGGCAAAAGAAGATGACAGTTCCCCTGAAGATTCAGAAGCACTTAAGGTTCTGGGTAACGAACTAGAGGAACTTCAACGCCATCAGTCTTTAGTTTCTCCGCATGTAGATAAGAAACAGATCGTCGCAGTTATCGCTGAATGGACGGGGGTACCATTAAACCGCCTTTCACAGAGTGAGCTGTCTGTCGTGACAGAATTACCTGTTTACCTGAGTAAAGAGATCAAAGGTCAGGAGGCAGCAATTTATTGCCTGCACCAACATTTACTGACTGCCCGTGCGGATTTACGTCGTCCTGGCCGGCCGATGGGGGCCTTTTTGCTTGTCGGGCCAAGCGGGGTCGGTAAAACAGAAACTGTTCTTCAGATTGCCGAACTCCTTTATGGCGGACGTCAGTATCTGACGACAATCAACATGTCAGAATTTCAGGAGAAACATACGGTTTCCCGCCTGATTGGCTCACCTCCCGGCTATGTAGGTTATGGCGAAGGTGGCGTGTTAACGGAAGCCATTCGTCAGAAGCCTTATTCTGTTGTGCTATTGGATGAAGTTGAAAAGGCACACCCTGATGTTCTGAATTTGTTCTATCAGGTTTTTGACAAAGGGGAAATGGCAGATGGTGAAGGTCGCGTAATTGATTGTAAAAATGTCGTTTTCTTCATGACCTCGAATCTTGGCTATCAGACGATCGTCGATAATACCGCTCAACCGGAGTTGCTGAATGAGTTGCTTTATCCTGAACTCGCCGGATTCTTTAAGCCTGCTCTTTTAGCGCGAATGGAAGTCGTGCCTTATCTGCCTCTGGATAAAGATACCCTCAGCACAATTATTCATAGCAAGTTAACGCGTCTCAATAATTTATTACGTCAGCGTTTTAATGCGGATGTTGTCATTGAACCTGAGGTCGTGGATGAAATTCTGCTCCGGGCTACCCGTGCTGAAAATGGTGCCCGTATGCTTGAGTCCATCATCGATGGTGCCCTTTTGCCACCTGTCTCATTGCTGCTGCTGCAAAAAATGGCGACCGGCCGGGCAATCAGCAAAATCACTATTGCAGCAGAGGAGAATGTATTTAGTGCGCAAGTTGAGGAGGCTGTATGAGACATCGTCTGAAGAGCTTACTTGCACTTCTGGAATCCGACTCTGTTGAACAATTGATTCACCGTTTTTTGACAGTGCATCATCACCGACAGCGATATAACTCTCTGATTATTGCCAAATTTAACGCGGGAGAAGGGCGTCTCGATTGCAGTTGTATGCCTGCGCTAAACCAAAATGTTGAACTGAAAATGGATGTGGATATTGAAGACACCAACCATCCCTTAGTGCAGGTTCTGCGTAACGGAACCCCCGGAATATGGGATTCGTTACATCAGGGCGTGCGGATAGAAAATAAGGATTTTCGTCGTTTTGTGCAGGAGCTGCCGGTGAGCTGTGGGCTATATGCTTTACCCCTTTTCGATGTTCACGGTCAGGTTTGTGGTGTCATTGCCGTATTTGCTGCGGGGATTGGCCGCTTTGCCGATCCCCTTGGCATGTTTGGTATCTATTGTCAGGTTTTTCAGCACCGATTCAATAAATTACAGGAAATGGACACCCTGAGAACGCAATTACGACAAATCCGTACCGTGTTCAAACAACGCGAAAAACAAATGGATGATTTGTTGGTAACAATGAGTAATGCCGATGCGCATACCCTTCCAGGCATGGCGCAGGACTACAGTAAAATTGATGATTTGAATGAAGCTGTTGAAAAGTTTGAATGTGCAGTGATCACTCAGCGACTGCGATTATTGGATTGCGATAAACAACGTATTGCGAAAAGTCTGCGGATCGCGCCACGGACGCTGTCATATAAAATGTCGAAATACGGGTGTCAGCCATGAGCGTGTTTCTGTTAATCAGTGCATTGCTGTTGTCCGCCAGCCACTCCACTGCTGATTTTCTCACCTTACCTACCCGCCAGTATGCTGAAGGAGAGGAAGCCCGTGAGTTGGTATCGATGAAACGTTGCAGAAATGAAGCTTCACCCTTAGTGCGACTGGATTGTTATGACAACGCGTTAAACATTCAGGGAGGTGAAACCCATCGCCAGGACAACGCTGGGCCTGCATGGCATCGCGCGATGGAGCAGGAGAAAACGCGTCCCGACCATGCGACAACCTTTTTGGTGAATGCGGGAACGGGAGATAATCCTTCCGTGATTATTACCACCCCCGCAATAGGCGTCCCTCCTCCGAGACCGGTTTTGATGCTGAGTTGCATCGACAATATTACCCGGCTTCAAATTGCGTCAGTTAACCGTGTAAAAGACGGCAATATCATACTTAACATCGATCAGATGCGTTTTGATGTGCAATGGTTTCTGCGGGAAGACGGCTACTTGCTGGAGTCCAGCCGGGGGCTTGCAGGTATTGATGAAATCAAACGCCTGATGCCTGCAGATACTCTCACCATTGAGGGTAGGAATAATGCTGAACCGCATTTCACTTTCAATATTTCACAGCTTACACAGGTGATTAAACCCCTGCGTAATGCTTGCCATTGGTAACACTTATGGACACCTCCATTTCACAACACCCCTGGCAGGCATTGTTGCTCACACCGCTGACGACGGAACAAACAGAGCAACGACTGGCTGATAATGATCCTGAGTGGGAACGGATTGATGGACAGATGGTCAGGGTCGGCTCGCTGACGCATAACACGTTAGATATCCCGGCATTGCAACAAGTCGCACTGTCGCTTCTGGCACAGAAAAGCAAAGATTTTCGCTTACTGGTGCATTTGTTGCGGACGTTGCAACATGGGGGGCAACCGGACGAACTGATGCTGGCGATTTCATTGCTGACAGATTATGTGCAGCATTTCTGGAATGCCGCATGGCCTCAAAATGTGCTGCATAAACGCCGCTTTGCCCAGCAGGTCCTTAAACGATTTGACGCTGCCAGTGGAAGTTTTTGTCAAAAAGCCACCGAGGCACAACGTGAGAACGCTCAGGGCCTGCTGGCCCATCTGGCACAAGTCTGGCATAGCGATGAACCTGGTCTGGCGAAAGAAGTGGACAGCTTACGTATTTGCTACGCACGCCAGCCCTCCCGTATCACCGAATATGCCGTTGCCAGCGAGCTGCCGGCATCACCGGCGGGAATGCCCCCAGCTGTGGCGACGGGGGCTGCATCACCTGCTCTGTCGCTTGATGATTCAAGCGAAAAAGCCTGGCGGCAAACATTGCTGAAAATGGCGGATTTGCTTTGTGAGAACCACCCGGAACTTGATATAGGTTTTCGTCTTCGTCGGCACGCCATCTGGCATACCTTAACGGTGGCACCTGTGGCGCAAAGTGACGGCAAAACCCCATTGGCAGCCGTCTCTGCAGACATGGTCGCCGATTATCAGGGAAAGATAGTGAATGCCGACCCGGTCTTGTGGAAACAGGTGGAACAAAGCCTGACGCTCGCACCTTACTGGTTTGAGGGGCATGTGATTTCTGGCCAGATTGCAACCCGTCTGGGTTATGAGAACGTCACCCGCGCAATACGTGATGAACTTAATGCTTTCCTGACGAGGCTCCCGGCGTTAAAGACCCTCTTATTTACCGATAAAACTCCTTTTCTGTCACCAGAGTCCGCCCAGTGGTTGCTTCAGGGCTCAGGTTCACAACAGGAAAGGGATGCCACTCTTGAACAGGAAGGAATCTGGCAATGCTATCAACAACAAGGACTGGAGGCGGCGTTATTGATGATGGACAAACAATCGCAGCAAGCCGAACCAAGGGGACGTTTCTACCATCAGTTGCTGAGTGCGCAATTATTGGAAAAAGCAGGATTAACGGCACTCGCTCAGCAGCAATATCACAGTTTATTGCAGATGGGATTGCAATTGCAGCTCCGGGAATGGGAACCCGCGCTGATGGATCTTTTGTCCGAAAAACAGCGGCAATTCAACTCGTAATCACCAGGGAAAGGAACAGGAGTAAATACGTATGAAATTGCCGTCCTTTATTAGAATCGTAAAACCTGCAATTCCTCGCTTTAAAGCTTCAATCCCCGTCGTATTGGTGTTGATGGCTTGTATTGCGCTTATTTGGCTCTGGATTTATGGACCACAGTGGAAGCTAAAAGATAGCCACCCGTTTGAACCCTTATTGAGCCGCTGGCTGGTAACGGCAATTCTGGTGCTTATGGGCGTTTGCTGGTTGGCCATAAAAGTTTTCAATCGCCTGCAACACTTAGAAAAGCTTCAGTTGCAGGTCAGAAAGCAAAGTGATGACCCTGTCTTCGCCGATATTGAGCAACAGAATCTTTATCTGAACAGATGGAAACAGCGTTTGCAGAACCACTTCGGGGTTTCAAATTATGTGTATCGTTTGCCGTGGTATATGGTCATTGGAACGCAAAAGAGTGGAAAAACGACCCTTATAAAAGAGGGATACAAACTCATGGAGATAGCAGGGCTTGAGAACAGTCATGTAGAAGATGCGGAGGAATTACGCGTTCACTGTTGGCTGGGAGAACAAGCCGTCATTATCGATCCGGCAGGTGAGCTCATTGAACAACCTCCTGTGTCTGTTGCGGGCAAGTCATCTCTCAATCCCCGGCTATGGGAAAGCTTATTGTCCTGGCTGGTCGAGCAGCGTAAGCGCCAGCCCGTCAACGGGCTGATACTCGTTGTCGATCTTCATCAGTTACTGACAGCCAATAAATCGCAACGTGAAAACTATATTTCAACTATGCAACAACGTATGCAGGACGTGCGTCTGAGCTTGAACTGCCAACTGCCTCTGTATGTCGTGTTAACGAAAATGGATCTGCTCTACGGGTTCGAAGCAATGTATCAGACGTTGGATAAAGTAACCCGCGAGGCGGTTCTCGGTGTTACTTTCACATTGACCTCTGAACCCGATGCATGGCGGCAGGAATTACAAAAATTCTGGCAGCAATGGATGACCCAACTTAATGGTGCCATGCCTGAAATGATGCTGAATAACGTGGATGCAGGACAGCGAAGCCGGTTATTTAGTTTTACCCGTCAAATTCAGGGGCTGCAGGAATATATTTTGCAGATGCTGGAAGGAATTCTGCATAGCGGGGATCAAATACAACCCACACTCCGCGGCGTATACCTCACTTCAGCCCAACAACGCGGTCAGATGGATGATGTTTTCACCCAGTCAGCCGCTGTGCAATATCATCTGGCACCCCAGGCATTTCCAACCTGGCCTGTTACTGACACCGTGCCTTATTTTACAAAAGAACTTTTTGGTGCGGTGCTGCTCGCAGAACCTAATCTGGCTGGTGAAAACAGCATTTGGCTGAGAAGTGCCAGAAAGCGGATGATTATTTGCTCCTGCGCAGGTGCCGCCATTGCAGCAACGTTGTGGGGCTATTGGCATTATTATCATAAGGTCAATTATCGTGCCGGAGAGGAAGTGCTGGCGCAGGCAAAAAAATTCCTTTCAATCCCGGCACCGGAAGGGAATGACCTTTACGGTAATCTTGAGTTGCCACTTCTCAACCCGATCCGTGATGCCACTCTGGCTTATGGAGATTATCACGAGAAGAAGACCTTCTTCGCTGATATGGGGTTATATCAGGGGGATGATATTGGTCCCTACGTCGAAAGTACCTATCTGCAACTGCTGCAGCGACGATTTATTCCCTCTTTAATGAGCGGCTTACTTCAACAGATGAATGCCGCACCGAAGGAAAGTGAACAGAAACTCGAAATCTTAAGGGTAATGCGCATGCTGGACGATGGCAGCGGCCGCAATATTCCATTGGTTGAGCAGTATATGGCGAAAATCTGGAGCCGGCAGTTTAATGGTCAGCGCGAGCTACAACAGCAACTGATGAACCATCTTGATTATGCCCTCAGGCATACTGACTGGCATGCTGCGCGGGAAAAGAACGACCAGTATGCAATCAGAAGTTTCGCCCCTTATCTGAAGCCGATCAGTTCTGCACAACAGGAGCTGAGTAAACTCTCCATTTATCAGCGTGTTTATCAAAATTTGCTGGTCAAGGCCAGAGACACATTGCCTTCTGCACTTAATCTTCGCGACCAAATCGGAACCAGTTTCGACGATGTATTTGTTTCCGCGAATGATAATTTACTGGAGATCCCACAGGTACTCACACGTAACGGATTACAAAATTATTTTGTTAAACAAAATGATCAGTTAATCGATCTGACTGTCATGGATAGCTGGGTGCTTAATCTCAGTAAGAATGTGGAATACAGCGAAGCTGACCGTAAAGAGATCCAGCGACAGGTCACCGAACAGTATTTTGGTGATTACAATGCCACGTGGCATGCGGCGTTAAGCAATTTGTCGGTTACTGAATTTGACGATATGTCGCAGGCAATCAAGGCCATAGAGCAGGTCATCAGTGGTGATCAGCCTTTCCGTCGGGCGTTACAAACCCTCAATGATAACACCCGCTTGCCTGCAATTCAGGATGCGATTGTCGGCAAAGAACGTCAGAATTTACTGCAAAAACCTGATTACTTGTTATTGGCGCGTATCAATCGCGAATTTGCACCTGAGACATCGGTGTTGGTCGAACATGGCGATAAAGGCAGCGAGCTGCAGAGCGTTTATCAGAAACTCACTGAACTGCATCGCTACCTGCTGGTGATCCACAACTCACCCTCGCCTGGCAAAGCGGCGCTGAAAGCAGTGCAGATGCGACTGGAGAAAAATAGCAGTGACCCTATTTTTGAAGTTCAACAGCAGGCCAAAAATTTGCCCGAACCTCTGAATCGTTGGGTGGGGGCTTTGGCAGAACAGGCATGGCGTGTTGTGATGATGGAAGCGATAAAGTCACTTGAAGTCGAATGGGGAGAGACAGTTGTTAAGCAGTATCAAACCTATCTTGAAGGACGTTATCCTTTTGATCCGCAATCAAAAGAAGATGTTCCATTAAGTGAATTTGAACGCTTCTTTGGCCCTAAAGGAACCCTTGATACTTTCTATCAGGAAAACCTTAAACCATTTATTGAGAACAGTTTAACAAGTGGCAGCGACGGACAGTTATTGATACGCCCTGATGTTCTAGAACAACTTGAACAGGCGCAGAAAATCCGCGATACCTTCTTCTCTGCACAAACAGGGCTGGGCACGCAATTTGCAGTCGAGCCTGTGCAACTGAGTGGCAACAAACGCCGCAGTGTACTGAATCTGGATGGCCAGTTGCTCGATTACTCGCATGGGCGCAACAACACGGTACATCTCGTGTGGCCAAACTCTATGAGATCTGGGATTGAAAGTTCAGTCACGCTGGTGCCTGACCAGACCGGAAAATCACCGCGTACTCTTAGTTTCAGTGGCCCGTGGGGACAACTTCGCCTGATCAACTCAGGGCAACTGACTAACGTAGGCGCCGGTTCTTTCGACGTTCGTTTCAGAGTTGATGGCGGCGAAATGACTTATCGTATTTCCGTTGATGAATCTGATAATCCATTTGCAGGTGGTTTATTCAGCGAATTTAGCCTGCCTGAAACGTTATATTGATTGTGGTTTCACAACCCTGTCCATTCGGTCAGGGTTGTCTTATGGATGAGATGTTATGAGTGATATTTCCCAAAATACCTTTATCAAAACAGGGGGCGACCCACGCTCCCTGCCTGAGTTTAATGCCATCCGGGATGAAATTAATAAAGTCAATCGCCCGTCGCGCCCGGAGATAAACTGGCGACTGATCGAATCACTGGCGCTCACCTTATTCCGTAATAACGGTGTGGATCTTCAAACGGCGGTTTATTACACCTTTGCCCGTACGCAACTCAATGGATTAGCCGGTTTTACGGAAGGAACTGAACTCCTGGCCGGCATTGTGGTGAGCCAATGGGAGCATCTATGGCCTGAAACACCTCAGGCCCGTTATGAAATTCTTGAATGGTATAACGCGCGAGTAGGAGGCCTGTTGCGGCAGTATGAATTGGGCAATGATGATTTGCGTATGGTGTACCGCGCAGAGCGCGCATTGCAATTACTTGCTGACAAACTACAACAGGTGGAATTGAAGCGGGTTCCGCGAATTGAAAATTTGTTGTATCTGATGCAGAACACCGTGAAAAGGCTGGATTCTTCTGGCAAGACGGCCAAATTTCCCTCACCTGCAAATGTAAAAATGCCCCCGATGGTGTATTTATCAATTCCTGAACCGGAGACAGAGCCTCACATAACGAACTCTTCCCACACTTATAAGGAAGATGAACCCTCTGAGCCCAAAATTGAAGTAAGGTTCGCACCAACAGCGTTGCCGGTAAAACAGTCATCAGCAATCCGGGGATTTATAAGTGGTATCAGTCTGTGTCTGCTGATTATGGTCGCTGCATATTTTTTCTATTTTAGACCAATACAACAGCAACTGATTGCTTTGCAAGATAAACCCGCAGGAAGTGTTTTGTTATGGTTAGCCCGACCCGACATTACGACTTACGACGAACAGATGAAACAACTGGCTGCTCTTCCTCCTTTGGAAAATCTGCGTAATGCACATCTTTCAGTTTTGATGGCTCGCCAACTTTGGCCTGCTGACTCTCGCCAGATTGCTGAAAGTTCTCGCTGGGAACAGTCATTGCAGACGCAGGCAACAGGTAGTACTACCCACAGTTATTTCATGTTGCAGGGGCAGTTGCAGGCACTCTCCGATAAATTGCTTCAGCAGGAAAAAGTACGGGGTGGTGTTTCTATTTCATATTTAAAAACAGCCATATACGATATGCAGACAGAGTTGACCCGCCAGACGCCGCTGGAAGAGTTGTTGCGCCGACTCAATGTTGTGGTTGGGCAAAATCAACAACCTTCACCGGTTCTGATCAGACAGATAGATGAACAACTGAATTCATTTTTGATCCAGTATTATCAGTTAACGATGCAGGCAGGGTCTGCATATTAAGAACATAAAAAGGACTTATCACTATGCGCGGAAACTCTTATGACCCTTTTGATGAAAACCGCCACTCTCTATATGGAGAGCCTGACAGTAATAAGATCCAGGGGTTATTTAATAATTTTTACGTTTACTACGATTAAGTCAATGACGATACATGAGAAGACAACAGAATTGATAGGTGACGCAAACACTGCGTATGGTCAATACAGGGCTTATTAAAGATGATATTCACGACGTCTTTTGTACTCTATTGTATAATCTCACTGCTTTCAGTTCCTGTATTATACTATATATTTAGCCATTTACTTTACTCACAAAATTTGTTGTTAAATGTTTTATCTTATTTGCTTTTGATTGGTGCCTCTAAAATGCATATTGACATCGGAAGGAGCGGGGTTTTACCTTTCACTGATTATCTTATCCATGACTATCACTCCATAATGTATGCATTGTTTCCCCTTGCATTTTGGTTTTTATCTGTGTTTGCCTTCGGCAGGGGTTATGGTAAATATTTCAGGAAGATAAATTAACATTTTTCATTTCATAATGATGATTCACTACCTGAGTGATAGTGATGCCGGAGGCAGTGAACTCTAAATTTAATAAAAGAGGCTGTGCTATGGAAGATATAACTCCGTTATTATTTTACTGTGTTTTTTCAATATCTACAGTATTTGTGCTTTACTATGTTTTTTGTCATTTTCTGTATTCAGATAAGGTATTTCTGAATCTTGTGGCTTTTTTACTTTTAATAGGCGGCTCAAAGTTACAAATAGATATTGGCAGAAGTGGAATCTTCCCTTTCTCAAATGTGATTGTGCTCGGTGAATCAGCCATCTATGCCATATTCCCTCTGGCCTTCTGGTTTTTATATGCATTTGCATTTGGTCGAGCTTATAGTAAGTATTACAGAAAAAAAGTATAGCAGGCTTATGCGATAAGATGGAGTTTGTCACACATATATTATTTATTGTATGCAACCTCGCAGGCAGTAGCACATAAAAAATACTCTTTATGCGACAGGTTGGGCATTTAATATAACATCCATCAGCCGAATATCCGCCGATGGATGTTGATTTATCAGTAAACGCGTTCATCCCAGATGCTGTAACCACTGGTTCCGGCAATTTTATGTTCCCAGGTGATGCTCTGATATTTGAAAGAGATCGTTTCCTCTGGTTGTGAACCTGTATGCGTAATACTGTGTGGGTGCATGGATGCCAGATCAGATATTGTTGCGCCAGTGACTTTTACAGTGAAGTATAACTCTTCAGCACCTGATTGATTAGTTCTGTAACATGAAAAGAGAAGTTCCAACATCTCATTTTGCGAAACAGATACAGCCAGTAAAGGGGATGCCTTGTCTATGGGTTTCTTTATCATGATTGGATGGTGATTGACATTCTGCTCTCGTGTCATTGAGTGGGATAAACTGTAAACGAATATTTGATCAATATGTCCAGTCTGGCCTTTATTTCCAATGGAATCAATTGATCCACACCCGCCTGATATGAGGCCTTGCTTCTTCCCGTTTACAGTTAAATAGATCATGTTAGCCATTTCAGTATGCGTCCTTGTATTTAATTGGAACTTCTATTATATGCCTTGAAAGAACTAATAATGCTACTGCTATTTGTCGCAAATTTTTATTCAGAAATTAATGCTGAATTTGCAAAAATTATAACGGTAATCACTACCATTTTAACGGAATCTCTTCAGATTTTTTTTGTAGGATTCACTCTGAATATATGGATATGCCCATCGGGCCAGGAAGGTAATATATGCTCTCTTCATTAACCGGACTTAATTTTTCCCTGACTGCAGGCGGTTTGCCGCCCGCCACCTTCGCCGTCGCGAGTTTTACGCTGACGGAATCATTTTCTACGCCTTTTAGCCTGCAGGTCAGTGTGGTGAGCACCGATCCTGCGGTGGATTTCGCCGCAGTCCTGGATACTACGGCAAAGCTCACCGTGATGGATACCGGCATTTTGCAACGTTGTATCAGCGGCGTTGTGTCTTCATTTGAGCAGGGCGATACCGGTAAAGGTCAGACCCAGTACGATATGGTGATACGCCCCGCGCTGTGGCGGGCCACGTTGCGACATAATTCGCGGATTTTTCAACTCCAGGATATTCAGACCATCCTCAGCATACTGATGAAAGAGAATGGCATCAGCAAAGTCGCCTATGCCTTTAAAAATCCCCATCCGCAGCGTGAGTTCTGTGTTCAGTTCGCCGAATCGGATTTGAATTTCATTCAGAGACTCACGGCCGAAGAAGGGATTTTTTACTTCTTCGAATTTGATGAAGGCGGTCATACGCTGGTATTCGCTGACGACGTGGCCGCTCTGGGTGCGGGGCCGGTATTGCCGTACAACGCAACGGACGCTTCCGTCTCTCCGGTCACCTGCATCAGCTCATTCCGCTGCGGCAGTCGCGTCCGCACGGCGTCGGTGACACTCAAGGATTACACCTTCAAAACGCCCGCATGGGACGCCAGATTTAACCAGATGGGCAAAGACCTGCAAAACCAGCAGGAAACGTATGAACATTATGACTACCCGGGGCGTTACAAGGACAACAGCGGTAAAAACTTTACTCAGTACCGTCTCGAGGGGCTGCGCAATGATGCCCAGCAGGGGCAGGGGCAGAGCAACGCATTTGCGCTGCAGCCCGGTGTCCGCTTTACGCTGATGGCGCATCCGCGCCCTGATTTGAACACCCGCTGGCAGCCGGTAAGCACTGTTCATACTGGTTCTCAGCCCCAGGCCCGGCTGACTTCTTCAGGGGGGCAGGGCACCACGCTCACCTGTCAGTTCAATTTTGTGCCGGGAAGACAGACCTGGCGCCCGTCGCCGCGCAATAAACCGGTCATGGACGGCCCGCAGATAGCCAAAGTCGTCGGCCCTGCCGGGGAAGAAATTTACACCGATAAACACGGACGGGTGCGTTTGCAGTTTCCGTGGGACCGCGAGGCCAAAGGGGATGACACCAGCTCGTGCTGGGTGCGGGTCTCCCAGGCCTGGGCCGGACAGGGATGGGGGGCAATCGCCATTCCCCGCATCGGTCAGGAAGTCATTGTGGATTTTCTGGGCGGCGACCCCGATCAGCCGATAGTGACCGGTCGTACCTATCACGCCAGTAACATCGTGCCCAATGGCCTGCCGGGTAAGAAAACCCAGATGTCGATCAAATCGAAGTCCTATAAAAGTCAGGGATTTAACGAACTGCGGTTCGAAGACGCGACCGGCGCGGAAGAGCTGTATATGCACGCGCAGAAGGATATGCGTACCGAGGTGCTGAACAACCGGAGTACGGAGGTCAAAGTCAATCATACGGAAACGGTAGGAGGGGATCAGACGGTTGCTGTGAAGAAAAATCAGGCCACGACGATTACTGAGAATCAAAGCAATACGGTATTGCAGAATCAAAGTAATACCGTAGTTCAGAACAAATTTGAATCCGTTACGTTAACCAGCACCGAGATGGTTGGCGGGATCCGTTCGCTGGGTGTTGTGGGGATGTATGACATCACGGTAGGCGCAGAAATGTTAACGACAGTGGCTTTTGACCAGACGGAGATAGTCGGCATGAGTAAAAGCGTTGATGTAACCAATTCGCTGACTGTGAATGCAGGGGATGCGATAGCGCTGACTTGTGGAGCCAGCTCAATAACCATGGACAAAAGTGGGAAAGTGACGATCAAAGGGACTGAGTTCGTCTTTGAGGCCAGCGGGCCGGTACAAATCACCGGCAAAAATGTTGATCTGAACTAAGGAGAAACAGAAATGGAATTTCGTAATCTAACGCCTTTTGCTGCGATGCAATACGCCATGCTTGATACCAACGATACAGAAAAAAACGTCGTGGTTATGAAGGTCGGTTATCGGTTAGAGCCTGCGGGTGAAGGAACTTATCTTGTCAGGGTTCGGGATGAGGATGCGGTACCCTTATGCCTTGAGGATGAATTTTCTGGCGAAATGAATTTTTCATCTGTATCGCAGGAAAGCGATCTCGCGCCATTTAAACCTGCCTGCGACGTTATTATTAATGCTTCGGCCCAGACTACTGACGGACAAGCCTGTACTCACTTACCTGTCAGCGCCGTGATCAAGGATCCCACAGGCGCTTTGGTATTCTCGAAAGAAGTGATGGTCACCGGCGAATGTTTCTTTCAACAGAATGCTGTGACACGGCAGTGGTCGTTAAGCGAACCCGAACCCTTTACTTCCTTACCTTTACGTTGGGAGAGCGCGTTTGGCGGGGAATGCCGGATCGACGTGCACGAACAAACACCCAATTTCCTGCCTGACAAAAGCAAATTAACCCAACAACAGCAGGCACAACATCCGCAGGCTCCGAATGCGCCTCTGGCGCATGCTGTCAATGAAAATAACCCGCTGGGTATCGGTTTTATCACGCCATGGTATGCCAGAGCGAAGCAGCCTGAGCGTTATCCTGCCCCCCGAATCATCGACCCCAAATATCCCTTCACTGCAGATGATTTTGCCGCGCTCATCGCAGGTGATGCGAAAATGGCAGCGCCACAATTTCGACCTGCCGGATTAGGTTGTATAGGCAGAACCTGGCTTCCACGTCGCGCCCTGGCGGGTACTTATGATGAAGCATGGCTGGCGAAACGCCATCCGTATCTTCCCGCTGACTTTGATTTCAGTTACTGGAATTGCGCGCCGGACGATCAGCAAATCGCCTATCCGAAACTTCCCCTCTCCGTGACCTTGCAGGGGCTTTCTTCGCAAGGTTTGCTGAGTTTCACCCTCCCTGATCATGTCGCCTTCATTCTGCTACGGATGGAAAATGGCATGTTGCTGCCGCAGGGAATGCATCTGGATACGTTGCATATTGATGTTGACCATCTTGAAGTCACCGTCTGCTGGCGCTGTCTGATTGCCTCGTCAGCCCCTGTCCGGGTGATTGAGGCGCGCTACGAAACGGAACCCGCGCGTCTGCCAGAGAAAATTTACCCCATGATTTCTCCTAAAACCTCCCCTGCAGTAAAGGCGATATGACATGGCTGAGAACTACATGGCACGGAAACAAAGCGACTGGATTGTCGTTGGCCTGGTTCCTGATGTATGCAAAACCCCGATAGGCCCGTCAATAGTGCCGGTACCTTATCCGGTCACGGCAAAACTTGGGAATGCAGTACAGGAAGTTCCCAATGTAAAAGCGAACAGTTGCCCTGTCGTGGTGCTGGCGCAAAGTTTTATCCCTACAACAATCGGCGATAAACCGGGTGTGGCCAAAGGTGTGGGCAGCGCCACGGTTGAAGGAAATTGTTATCCGCTGGAACACAGTAATTCGGTACGTGCAGGTAAGCGCTCCGTATTGCGCCATGGCGATAAATTCTGGATGAACGGTAAATAAGACAAGGAGCGGTTATGTCAGAGGGAAGCGTAGAAATCATCGACGAGTACGGCGACGGTGGCGGGGGGGCTGAACCTGCCGCGCCCGCGACGACGGGCACCGGCAATACGATAGGCAAAATCACCCATACCCCGAAGCCTGCGAACATTCCGGCCGCAGAGGCTAATCCCCCCGCCATCCCCGAAACGCCGGCCGAGCAGGGGATGTGGGAAGAGTTTACGGACTGGCTCAGTGAGGGTAAAGACGGCATTCCCGACGCCATCGACCATCCGGAGATGGCGGCGCTGGGGGCGGGAAAAAGCCTGTGGAATACCGCCGTAGATTTAGGCGGGCTGATGGCGCAGGGCGCCTCTTATCAGGCGGCCGGACAGATGATGCAAAATGCCGCCATCATGGGGGCCACAGGAAGTGCGGCGCAGGCGGAAGGGATGATGCAGGCGGCGCAGGATCTCAGTGACAACGCCGCCGGCGTGAATTTCGATGCCGCGAAGGCCACCCTGAACACCCCCGCCGAGCATACCGGGGACGTTGCGGTCCAGCTGGCGATGACGGCAGCCGACGGTGTCGGCCTCGCCAAAGGGGCGGCTGCCTTGTTTGGCAGGCTTGCCGCGAAAAGGGCGGCCACTGTAGCGGTAAAGGAGGCGGAAAAAGGGGTTGCCAGTGTCGTGACAGAGCCCGGCGCCACGGTGACCACGCGAAAGGTTGAGGGCAAGACGGCGGCGGATAAGGATGCAACCCCGTCGACCTCAGACAAGAAAGACGGCGATAACGCCGTGGAGAGCAGCACCTGCGAGGGTGACCCGGTTGACGTCGCCACCGGGGATCTATTGCAGATTCTTCCGGTGACTGACCTGCCGGGTACGCTGCCGCTGACGCTGACCCGCGTGTACCGTTCGCGCTCGGAGGGAGGCGGCCTGTTTGGTGCCAAATGGCGTGATAACTGGTCACAGTCGCTGCGCCTTGATGACGGTGAAATTCACTTCACCAACCATGAGGGCACGGTGCTGAGTTATTACGCGGCCGGGGATAAGGTGGACGCGCTCAATTTGCATCAGGCGCACTGCCGGTTATACGGCAGCCGTCAGGGCACGCTGTATATCCACAACCGCCATACCGGGCAGACGCTGTGCTTTGAGCCGCAGTTGCAGGCCTGCCGTCCTCTCTCAGCCATGCAGGACGCGGTCGGCAACCGCGTTGTGTTTCACTACCGGGATGAGCGGCTGGTGAGACTTGAGCACAGCGACGGCTATGACCTCTCGCTGGAGTATCAGGATAACCGCCTGTGCCATCTCCACCGGGTCGAAGGCGCGCAGCGGCAGTGGCTGGCGCACTGCGTTTACGATGACGCGGGGATGCTGGCGGAGTGTGACACCTTCCAGTTCAGCCATCTGTGGCACGAATACGATGCGCAGGGGTACATGACCCGCTGGCACGACACCGATAAAACCGATGTCCAGTACCGCTATGACACCCGCGGGCGGGTCACGCAAACCCGGGGCGAAGGCGGCTATTTCTGTGACCGGTTTATCTATGACGACCTGCGCCGTACCACCACCTACCTCGACGGCGAGGGCGGACGCGCCGTGTTTGAATACAATACGGCGGGGCG
>Ga0065704_10070377_pt1 | contig 28140 bp, 25 predicted proteins | sample SwiRhicommuniRL2_FD_59091 | JGI IMG/M metagenome (GOLD analysis project Ga0065704, IMG submission 59091) | Switchgrass rhizosphere bacterial communities from Rose Lake, Michigan, USA - RL2 v2 (version 2) | ecosystem: Host-associated > Plants > Roots > Rhizosphere > Soil | place: East Lansing, MI | reverse complement strand
CGCGCGATATTGTGGCTGAGAGGATCAGTGACAATGCCAACGTCCGCGCGGCTGTCCGCGAAAAAGCCTTGCGATTTTCAAAAATGCGCGTTGAAAAAATAAAAGATGCTGTAGATGAAAAAGCGGTGTACCAATCGTATTACGAATTCGAGACACGGGTGGATCGTCTACAACCCCATCAAACCCTTGCCATCGCGCGCGGCGAGAAAGAGGGTATCCTGCGTGTGCATGTTGATGTGGCTGAACGAGATTGGCTGGATGCAATTCAGTCTGAATTCGAGCAGGATATTCTTTCACCCTTTGCTGACCAACTTGCGCTTGCCATTCAGGATTCAGCCGAACGTCTATTGCTCCCTAGTATCGAACGCGATGTCCGCCGTGAAAAAGGCGAAACTGCGGATAGTCATGCCATTCAGGTTTTTGTCAATAATTTGCGCGCCCTATTGAGTCAGCCCCCTCTGGCCCAGCATATCATTATGGGCATTGATCCCGGCTTTCGCACAGGCTGCAAGGTCGCTGTTATAGATAGCACCGGCAAATTGCTGGATACCGGCACGATCTATCCTCACGAGCCAAAGAATGATTGGAAAGGCGCGCTCAATGCCCTGCAGGATATAATCAATCGCCATCATGTGACTCTCATCAGTATAGGGAACGGCACAGCCTCGCGCGAAACTGAAAAGCTCGCTGCTGAATTAACCCGCAATGCAGCTCGAACCAAATATCTGATCGTCAACGAAGCGGGCGCATCTGTGTATTCGGCCTCTGCTCTGGCGCGTCAGGAATTTCCCGAACTGGATGTTACTATTCGCGGCGCCATTTCTATCGCACGTCGCGCCCAGGATCCACTCGCTGAACTTGTAAAAATAGACCCCAAATCCATTGGGGTGGGATTGTATCAGCATGATGTGGATCAATCCTCTTTAGCTCATGCCCTGGATGGCGTTGTTGAAACCGTGGTCAATAAGGTGGGTGTGGATGTCAATACTGCCAGCCCGGCTCTGCTCACACATGTTGCAGGTGTTGGTCCAAAACTTGCCGTGAACATTGTCGCTCATCGCGACGAGAACGGTCCATTCAAATCACGTGCTGCGCTTCGTAAGGTGAGCGGACTTGGTCCCAAAGCCTTTGAACAGGCAGCCGGATTCATGCGGATCCAAAATGGATCCGATCCTTTGGATGCCTCGGCAATTCACCCCGAGTCTTATGAGCTCGCTGAAACCATCCTGGGGCTCGCTGGACTTTCTGCTCATTCACCTTTGAATGAACGAATTACATCACTCGAAGCGCTGACATCCCAAACCCCTCCTGAAGCCTTAGCCGCAGAATTGAACTGCGGCTTACCCACTCTCAAAGATATTCTCGAACAACTGATTCGCCCTGGCAGAGATCCGCGCGTGGACACGCCTCTACCGATCCTGCGTTCGGATGTTCTCAAAGCCGAAGATCTTATGACAGGCATGCAACTCAAGGGGACCGTGCGCAACGTGGTGGATTTTGGCGCGTTTGTTGATATCGGCATCAAACAGGATGGTCTGCTTCACCGCACGCAAATCCCTACAGGCACAGTTCTTAAAGTTGGCGATATTATTGATGTGGAAATTCTGAAAATTGAAAGTGAACGTGGAAGAATAGGATTAGGGTGGGTTAATTAAATCGAGCATCCTAAGAAAAATCTTCATTCAACACCTTCTCCATCACACTCACTAAGAACTCCGCGTCTTTTTCATCGAATGGCATGGGTGGTCGGATCTTAACCACGTTGTGATACGGCCCATCCGTTCCCGCCAGGATACCCTGTTCGCGCATACGATTAACAACAAACGAGGCTTCTTTAGCGGCGGGTTCAAGGGTCTCGCGATTACGGACCAGTTCCACGCCCAGGAACAAACCTGAACCGCGCACATCTCCCACAATTGGATAGCGATCTACGAATGGACGCAGTCCATCCAACATGCAGTTGCCAACTTGAAGAGCGTGCTCCTGCAAGTGTTCTTCCTGTACGACATTTAACACTTCCAATCCAACCGCGCACGAGACCGGGTTTCCACCGAAAGTGGAAAAATATTCCATGCCATTGTTGAAAGCATCTGCGATGGCGCGTGTTGTGACGACGGCTCCCAGCGGATGTCCGTTGCCAATTGGTTTGCCCAGCACCACAATATCTGGAACAACCCTCTGAGCTTCAAAACCCCAAAAATGGGTACCTATCCGCCCGAAGCCAGTCTGAACTTCATCCACAATGCAGACACCACCTGCCTCGCGCACATATTTAAACACATCTGCCAGATAGCCAGGAGGCATGATAATCTGTCCGCCCACACTGGGCAGGGATTCTGCGATGAAACCTGCCAGCCCGCTGCCTGTTTGTTCTAATTGATCAATGATCCCAAAGACATATTTGGCATATTTTGCGCCGGCCTGCGGATCGTTGCGCTTATATGCACCTCGATAGTCATCGGGAATAGGAGCGGCGTGCACCCAGGCTGGCGCTCCCTTGCCCCCGGGACCGTTATGCTTGTAAGGGCTGATATCAATTAATGTATTTGTATTGCCATGATACGCAGCCTCCAGCACGATCATGTCCCGTTGATTCGTATAAGCCCGCGCTAGCCGCAAAGCCAGTTCATTGGCTTCGCTTCCCGAGTTTACAAAGAAGCACACACTCAACGACTCATGGAACAGGGAGGTCAATTTTTCAGCGTAGCGATTGATATTGTCATGCAGGTAGCGTGTATTTGTATTCAGCACACCAATTTGTTGCTGCGCAGCCGCAACCACACGCGGATGATTATGTCCCACATGGGCCACGTTGTTATAGGCATCCAGATACTTGCGGCCCTCAGCGTCGAATAGGTACTGCCTCCAGCCTCGCACGATTTTGAGCGGCTCGCGATACGAGATGCTTAGATTGCGCCCCAGACTCTTTTGCCGAACTGCGAGTGCCTCAGCCTTCGTGGTCTCTCGCGTAGGAAATCTTGATTCTGGAATGCCCAATATCAGATTGGGATCCGGACATAGACTCAACCACACATTGCGTTGACCTGGGCGAGCTACACCGGGAAAGTCACAACTCAAACCAAGCAGATCCGTGATGATTTGGAAATGCAAATGGGGAGTCCAGCCTCCGTTCACCTCAGACGATCCAACAGTCGCCAGTTGTTGGCCCTTGGCAATGTGTTGTCCGACAGTTAATCTGCCGAGGGACTCGCGGCTTAGATGACCATACAATGTGTAAAAGGTTGGATGCTCAGTACTTTTATGTTCAAGCACAATGACAGGACCATAGTCCTGAGGCGCGGCATTATCAGCAAAAGCAAAGACAGTCCCATCCAGCGGAGCATACACGGGCGCATTCACCGGAACAAACAAATCCATTCCAAGATGAACGGTGCGATATTCGTCGGTGGGTCGATTTCCAGTGGCAAAGGCCGGCGCGAGATAAAGATAACGCGCTTCGTTATAACGTCCGATGCCAATTGTTGCGCCGGCCTCACCGATAGCCTGTAGGATGCGCGGCGTCAGCCTGGATTCATTATTTTGTATGGGGTCACTGCTGAAGAGCGGACTGGAAACGCTTAGGTCAATCACCACCAGAGGCCCGGTATGCAGATCGAAGTCGAGTAGTGGAGCGAAATGATCCGCATGGGATTCAAGCCACTTCATTACGTGATGTGCAAATGGAGGTAACCCGCAAGCTTCTCGAAAAACGGTCTGGGCAAAGTTTGGATGAATGAATGCAAGTTTGGGGAGCATGGTTCGAATAGGAGCCTGGCTGATACCGAGGTATTCGTTGGCAGGCTGGCGGGAACGTTGATCAGCAGCAATGCAGGCGCTCATACAGAGCCGCATAGTGACAAGGCCAAATAGCACGGCGAGTTCATCGCCTGTGAGTGGACAGGCGGCGTGATACCCTCTGACAATCTGCGCGGCAACTGCCAGCGGATCGGGCCTGTCAAGAATGGCATAGGCGATGGCAACAGCCAGGTCGCTAATAGCATAGCTATAAACCATATCGCCAAAATCGATCAGTCCGACGATGTTTTGATTGCGAGAGTATAGATCGTCTCCACCCCCGGCCAACAGGTTGAAATCGTTGGCGTCATTGTGAGCAACACTCCTGCGCAGAGCAGGCAACAACGGTGTCACATGCTGCTCAAATTGCGAACGAAACTGTTGAATCAGCTGACGTAATTCAGATTCCTGAATCAGTGCTTCGTATTTTTGGAGGATGCTGAGGCCGTTGGCCAGGTCCCAATGAAAGTTGCGATGAAATGCTGGGTGATCGAAGTCCCGTAGGGCCTCCGTCACTCGACCGATCTTGAAGCCGAGATCCTGCAGGAGTTCAGGAGAATGTCGTTTCACATTTCCAAGTGGTAGACCCATCAAATAAGTTACCAATCGAAGAAAGTGTCCTTCACCGCTGGCTGACTTGACAGGAATGATCTCTTCTCCGCTCACCGCAGGGATCACGCGTGGACAAAACTGGAGGTAATTCTCCAGATGCCTCATGACTTGATTCTGCGCTTCCAGCATGGCACGCTCTTCAGTACCATTCGCGATCTTAAGCACGAATTGATCGCCATTATCCGCTTGAAGTAGAAAGTTCTGGTCCCGTTCACTGGCCAAGGGCTTAGCTTGAACTCGCAACGTATAAAATTTTTGTGCAAAACCTACAGCGGCTTCAACACTGAATGCTGGTATATGGTCAAAGATTGACATGGATATACTCCGCAGTATGTTTTTACTTTGCTTCTACGCGGGTCAAAAATTTCGTCAAAACCTGCAAATACTTTTGGGTGACCTCCAGATGTGGCGTGTGCGAACTTTCCCCAAAGAGGACCCATTCTGAACCTTGAATTCCTCGATGCAAAACTTCATTAATAGCTGGAGTGGATTCATCATACTCACCCGAAAGGATCAGCGTTGGAATATGAATTTTTCCAAGCTGATCCTCGATATTCCAATTTTGGAGCCTGCCCGTACAATGAAATTCACTGGGTCCCCACATTGTGTTATACACCTCAGGGTCCTGGCCCAGCTTCTCCAGCGTTCGATTGAGGCAATCTGGCCATGGGTTAAGGCGGCAGAGGTGACGCCGGTAATAGACTTCCGTAGCAGAAACATAAACGGGATCGTCGGTTGTACCTGCTTCCTCATGCTTTTTCAGAGTCCACTGAACCTCTTCTGGAAGTTTCGCGCGGAGCAGATTCGCTTCGGTAATCCAGCGTTGGGTGCTGGCAGCGGTGTTCGCGAGGATTAGGCCCTTCACGTCGGATGGTTTTGTCAAAATGTATTCCTTGGCGAGGAAGCCTCCCCACGATTGACCGAGCAAATGGATATCTTCCAGGCCAAGAGATTTCCGTATTGCGCCCACCTCTTCCACAAATAACTCCATCTTCCATAAAGTCGGATTATGGGGATGGTCAGAATTGCCACATCCCAATTGATCATAAAAGATCACCCGCCGTCCTGTTTCAGCAATCGCTTCCAAGGGTTCAAGATAATCATGCGACATCCCAGGTCCGCCGTGTAAGCAGAGAAGAGGTAGCTTTCCTTTGTCTTCCTTATCCCCGACGATGCGATACCATGTTCTGTACCCGTGAAAGGAAATGAAACCTTCGTGGATTGGAAAACCCATGGTCTCTCCCAAATGCAACAGGTGACAGTCACTTTGACTGTCACCTGTGTTTTATCGAGCCAACTAGTCAGGCCGGCATCTCAAAGCCGTATTGCTTCAATACACTCTTCGGGAATTCAAAGCGGACAGTCTTAAGCGGATCTACCACTTGACAGAACTTGAGTTGGCCAACCAGGCTCATGAGCATCCCTGCGTCGTTAAGCGGCAGCTTCACAAATTTGGTCAGGAATCCTGCCATGCGCTCGATCGCGCCCTGCGCGGCAGTATTCACGTCCGCCGCCGAAAAAATCACGGCCACCAATTCAGGCGTTTCCACAAATGGAGTCGGCAAGTCTTTCATCTCCACAACCTGGGGCTTAAACTGCACCTGACCAGCCGTCTCTGCGCCGCAGACGACAATCTCACCATCTCCCATCGCCGCATGCAGATCACCGGCGCCAAACAAGGCACCCTCCACTCCCACCGTGAAGTAGACGCGGTTGCCCTCACCGATCAACGTGCAATCCATATTGCCCCCATGGGGACCAGGCGTGCCATTTGCCACTGATCCGTCCGCCGGCGCAACACCAATCACGCCAATCATGGGCTTCTTCTGCACACGGACTTTATCCTTGAACACCAGCTCATTTCCTTCCCGTTTTAGGATGGTGGTTTCCATCTCTGTGATCAGGTTGCCCAGGGCGCCTTCACCAGGGATCGTAACCATGCTCGCCTGCGATCCAACCTCGATTTGGACCAGGTCAATGCGGAGAACGTCTCCGGGCTTGACGCCTTCAATATAAACAGGACCGGTCGCGGGGTTGACATGATTCCAATCTAAGTTGGTGACCAGGTCATCCTTGGTTTGGATCTGCCCTTCAAAGCAATCATGCGTTTCAAGGGTGACAACATCTCCCTGCCTGACGTGGGCAACCGGTTGATTAGAAGGACTGAAAGCAAAGAAAACGTGATCGCGGGAAATAGTAGTCATGGGTTTACCTCTTTCTTATAAGATTAGATTAACCTCGGTTATGACGAATACGCGGGTCTACAATTGCCTGAACGATGTCAATAAGAATACTGCTAATCACGACCATCAATGCGGTAAAAATCACTGTGCCCAGAATAAGCGGAATATCAACAGTCTCAATCGCTTCGACTGCCATACGACCCACACCGGGCCAGTTGAAGACCCGCTCCACGATCACAACCCCACCGATAAACCAGGGAATATCCATGCCTGCCATTGTGATGATGGGGTTCAACGCGTTCGGAAGGGCATGCCGCAAAATCGTCATGGTATACGGAAGTCCCTTGGCGCGCGCGGTGCGGACATAATCTGCCGAGATGATATCCAGCATACTGGAGCGCATCATGCGGGCATACCAGGCTGCTCCCCCCAAGCCAGCTGTTAGCGCAGGAAGGATGATGCTACTCGGAGAGCTTGCCCCGCCCAACGGGAAGATTGGGATGAGAAAGCCGAACCAGTACAAGAGCAGCAATCCCATCCAGAACGGAGGCGCGGAAATGCCGATAAGAGAGATGATTGTGCCGACGCGGTCCATTAGTTTGCCGCGCGCCACGGCAGAGATGATCCCGACTGGCAATCCAATGATCAACTCAACAAAGATGCCCGCCAGGGTCAACGCAAATGTGTAGGGGATACGACTGAGAATCAGTTGGGTGACGGCAGTTTGTTTACGATAGGAAAATCCGAGGTCTCCCCGTAAAGCGTGGCCAATATAAGTGGTGTAGCGCGTCCAGATGGGCTGGTCAAGACCAAGTTCATGGCGGATGCGCTGGACTGTCTCGACAGTGGCACTCGGACCAGCATACATACGGGCAGGGTCGGCAGGCAAATAATATAGCAACAGGAACGTGATGATCGAGACCCCGATCAAAACAGGAACGCTTTGAAGAATGCGACGAAGGATGAAGGTCCACATACTAAAGCTTGCCTCGTTGAGTTGGGTCAAGCGCGTCACGCAACCCGTCGCCCAGTAAATTGAAGGCAAAGACCGTGATCATAATCGCCAGGCCGGGATAAATAACGAGCCAGGGCGCAGAGCGGTAATAGGATTGTCCCTGCTGGATCATTCCGCCCCAACTTGGCGTGGGTGGCTGGACGCCGATGCCGAGATAGCTGAGGCTGGCCTCCAGCATGACATTCGTAGCAATGCCCAGCGTGCCCCAGACGATGATCACCGGGATCAATTGCGGCAGAATGTGGTGGAGGATGATATAGCGACGGCTTGCCCCGAGTGCACGCGAAGAGATAACGAATTCACGCTCGCGAAGGGTGAGAACCTGGCTATAGACAACCCGGGCAATCCACGTCCAATAGACAAGGCCTATGACCACGATGATGATCCATAAACTCGGCTTGAGGATGGCGACCAGCGTCATGGCCAGTAACAAAGTGGGGAAGGCCATCATAATATCGGTGAAGCGCATGAGCAGAGTCTCGACCCATCCGCCCAGATAACCGGCGGTCATGCCAATGATAATTCCAAGCGTCACCGCCAGCAGGTTCGCCAGCACGCCGACTGTCAAACTGACCTGCGCCCCATAGAAAATTCGGCTGAGGAGATCGCGCCCATTAGCATCTGTGCCCAGGAGGAATTCCGTCTCACCTTGGCTCCTGAATAATGTGCTTGGCACAGGCTGTCCATCCGGCGTCAGTCCATCGCGGAATTGTTCGGCTGGCTCGTGGGGGGCGATGAATGGCGCAAACAGGGCGACAAGGATCAGCAAGACAACCAGCACCGCGCCAAACATGGCAATGCGGTCACGCCTCAAGCGCCTCCAGATCAGCGTCGAGTAACTGACTTCCACCGGAATCAAAACAACGGCTTTTTCCGGGGAAGATAGTACAGGGGTAGAGGTGGATTGCATGAGGTCTCGAATGTACCGTCATTGCGAGGCAGTTGGTTCCGAAGCAGTCTTTGTAGATTGCCACGTTATCTCAGAACAGCACCTCGCAATGACATCAATTTCTATTTGCTTAGCCACATCGTTTCATAACTGAATAGATGTTCGGGATGAGTAAGTGTTGGCTGACCGTGCAGGTTTTCAAAATGAGCAACTGTGTAGTTTCCGTTGATCACAGGCACCCAAACCGCGTCATCCATAACCATCTTGAACAATTCCCCGTAACCTTTCATACGTGCCTCGCGGTCACCTGCCGCGAGCAGTTCCACGGCTTTGGCATCCACCGTCTCATTGCAATAGCGCGACCAATTCCAGCCACCAGGTACGTTCGAGCCGCAGCCCAGGATCGGAGTGTAAAAGTCGTCAGGATCCGGATAGTCCTGCGTCCAGGCTAGACCACCCGACCATACGAGAGGAGTTTTGCCGTTACCGGCATCATCTATGACATTCGGAGCAGCCAGAGTGTTAATGGTTAATTTAATACCAACCTTGGCAAGATCCTGCTGGAATGATTCGCAGAGTTTGGGCTGCGGGTCAACCGCAATACATTCAATGCTGGTTTCGAACCCATTGGCAAGGTTCGCTTCACTCAGCAGTTGCTTGGCTTTATCGGGATTGTATTCATAACCCGTATAAGCCTTGTCGTAACCAGGCATGAGGGGCGGCAGGATTTGATTGGCGACCGTTGCACGTCCGTTGAGCAATTGCACGATCCGATTCTTGTCAATTGCATAGTTCAAAGCCTGGCGAACCTTGACGTTGTCAAACGGTTTTTCGTTCACGTTAATCGCGATATAGGTGGTATTGACTGTCTGCTCGACTTCGATGCGATTCTTCCAGGCCGGATCACCCGTGATGCGCGTCCAGTCTGCTCCAGGAGGGGGATCGCCCATTAATTGGATTTCACCTTTTTCCAATTGCAGTAAGGCAACATCAGGCTCAATACCGACTTTCACCGTGATCTTGTCAATGAAGGGACGACCTTCAAAGAAGTAATCCGGATTACGTTCAAAAATCAACTGTTGACCCGCCGTCCAGGAGGTCAGTTTGTAGGGCCCCGTACCGACTGGCGCGTGACCGAAATTCTCTCCGGCCTTTTCAACTTCTTCCTTGGGAACAATATAGGCAAAGTTGATCGCCATCTTATTCAGGAAGGTGACATCCGGTGCAGTGAGCGTGAACTCAACCGTATTCGGGTCAAGGGCTTTGATGCCTTCCACAGACGTTGCCTTGCCATCAACCAATTCCTGGGCGCCTTTAATACCCAGGAAGAATCCTGCGCCCGGGCTGGCAGTCTTGGGATCCAGAACGCGCGTGATCGAGTAGACCACATCGTCTGCAACGAGTTCCCGCCCATTGTGGAACTTGACCCCCTTACGGATCTTGAATGTGTAGGTCAACCCGTCTGCGCTGACCTGCGGCATGGCTTCCGCAATGCGTGGTTGAAGGGTGGTGCCACTGTCGTAATCAAGTAAGCCATCGAAGACCATCTTGATGGCAGGCCAGTTGGTCCAGTCATAGCCGATGGCCGGATCAAGCGTCGCGAGATCGTCCTTGTATGCGACGATCATTTCCCCTCCTTTTTGCGGGGTCGAATCTGACGCTGGAGCCTGCGTGGCTGGCGCAGCCGGAACCGCGCCCCCACAGGCTGTCAGCGTCATTGCCAGAACCAGGAGCGCGTACAAAAGCATCTTCCGTTTCATGATATTCTTCTCCTTTGGGAAATCAGAATACAATAAACCGCAATTCAACGGTAATATTGCGGTCAACGTCACTTACCTAAAACACCTGTGAAGAGGAATCGAGTTGATGAAACAAAGTGGCTACATGGCGAAAGATTAATAATTTGAAATTATATCAGACACTCCAATACCCTTCATGTTAACTACCATCTTTCTATAGTAATTGCGTTCAAGCTTTGAAGAAAACTTCAATCCCCGGTACACTTATCGATGAAAAATGTAAAAACTTGCTTGACTCTAGATGTTAGAATAGGCTCATGTCCTCCCTCAAAGAACACTTTCTCCTCGATCCAAATATTGTTTTTCTCAATCACGGCTCCTATGGTGCAGCACCTAGACCTGTCTTTGAAGCTTACCAGAACTGGCAATTGCGTTTAGAACGCCAGCCGGTATTATTTTTGGGGCGAGAGCTGACTGGACTACTGCTTGAGTCGCGCGTCGCATTGGGTGAATACCTAAACGCTGATGCAGACGATTTGGTATACATTCCAAACGCTACGCATGGTGTCAACATTATCGCTCATTCTCTCCAGCTCAAACCCGGTGATGAAATCTTAACCACTGATCACGAATATGGCGCCTGTGATTACACCTGGGATTTTATTTGCGGAAAAACAGGTGCCAAATATATCCATCAATCAATACCCCTACCAGTACGCACGGAAGAAGAAATCCTTGAGCAATTCTGGCAGGGAGTTACTCCACAGACAAAAGTTGTTTACCTAAGCCATATCACTTCTTCCACTGCTTTACGACTTCCTGTGGAAAAGATCTGTCAGCGTGCAAGAAACGCAGGAATTCTTTCAATCATTGATGCGGCACACTCACCCGGGCAGATTCCCGTCGATCTTCAGAGGCTCAATGCGGATGTGATATTTGGAAACGCTCATAAATGGATGCTTGCTCCAAAGGGCGCGGCGTTTTTATATGTGCGTCGTGAAATTCAAAACCTTATTAGTCCCTTGATTGTGAGTTGGGGAACGAACCCAACGCCGGATATCGCAACAGGTTCACGATTTATCGATATCCTGCAATGGACAGGCACTAAAGATCCGACTGCAGCATTGACCGTTCCCACTGCCATTCAATTTATAAAGGATCATGATTGGCAGGACGTTCGTCGCCAATGCCATCTGTTGCTTCGTCAGGCGATTGAACGCATTTGTGATCTCACAGAGCTTTCGCCGTTGTATCCACTCGATTCTGATTTTTACAGCCAGATGGGAATTGCGCCATTACCGAACTCAAACCTCGCGATCCTCAAAAGCCGTTTATACCATGAATATCGGGTCGAGGTGCCGTTGATCCAGTGGCAGAATAGGCAATTTATTCGTATCTCCATGCAAGGATACAATACTCAAGATGATGTAGATGCATTGATAAACGCGGTGGAAGTTCTTTTGCCTCAAGTCAGCCTTGAATCATAGGGAGGCCAGACCTTTTTCCGTCTACCGATTCCCGTTTCTGTTCTAATGAGTATATAATGACATGCGTGTATCCACACAAAAGGTGGGAACAAATTGGTGTCTGAATCCGTTCAAAGATATGGCTGTAATTTTGCCGTTTCCCATTTGTAGTCCCTTCGTAGGTTTTCTGTATGACAAAATCCAAAATAAGGTCTATTTCTTAGCTATAATGGTTTTGCGGGAATTTTATTGATACGAATTGGACTTGGGAAGTTTGTTGCTATAATCAATCTCATACGAGGTGAATAATGAATTTTGTTCGACGATCACTGATCCCATTGCTGCTCATCACTATTCTGCTTACGTCTTGTGGAGGTCAGACCGCTGCTGGTGAACCAACTCAAGACATCAACGCTACCGTCGCCGTAGCTGCTCAGACCTTTGCTGCCTCTCTTTTTCAAACCCAGACTGCGCTAGCCCCGACGATAACCAATACCGCACCCCCAACCGTAACCCCACTTCCTACTTCTTCGCCGCTAGCCCTGCCTTCACTAATCGCTTCAGCTACTCAATCCGTTTTCTTTTATCCCTCCCCCACAATTACAGGGACGTTCTATACGACTACGCCAAACCCATCCACGCTTGCGTCGGGATGTAATAATTTGGCGCTGGTACGGGACGTAACAGTTGAATCTGGCACGGTCATGAATCCGGGCACCGCATTTACCAAGACTTGGCAGGTTGTGAATAATGGCACCTGTGACTGGCTGTACTTATATGAATTTGTGTTTGTCAGTGGAGACAGGATGGGAGGAAATTCAAGAAGATTAAGCACGAAAGTTCCACCAAAAGAATGGAGACAATTATCAGTGGACCTGGATGCCCCTAATGAGCCTGGGACCTACACTGGATACTGGCGTCTTAGTGATGGGGCCGGAAATATGTTTGGAGCAACCTTGAAAGTATCCATCGTTGTGAAATCTCCGACAAAGACGCCGAAACCGTCCTATCCCTAATTGCTGTTTATTTCTCCATTTGTAGTTGTTGCTGGATTGCGTCAACGTACGCCTTGCTTCCATAATAGCTTAGATGAGTCTGGTCTTTGATGAACCAACCTTGTTCATGTTGTGCCAGTCTATTCCAGTCTATTAATTCTGCCTGAGGCCAGCGCGCTACATCTTCTACAAACTTCTTGTTGATGTAATACTCCCATCCAATGGGCCGATGAACGTTGATGAAGATTACTCGCTCAACCTGATGAGCGAGTAATTCTTTCATTACCTCATCAAAAACTGTATCGTCGAATGGACGGTTGCTTCCCAAATGAATGACCACCACTCGGGAAAGATATCGCTCTCGATAAAGAGTTTCAACCAGAGCCGGCACATCTTCCATGCGACGTTTGCGAGCAGCGTCAATGTAAATATCCGGGCCAAGGACATCTTCTATCATGGGAGCTGCACCTTGCATAATCGAATCTCCAATGAGCGTCACACGCGGTAATTCTAGGGAAGGGGTTGCTGTACCGGTGGAGTACAAATCTGTTGGTAAGGAATGCACTTCCTGAGTACTTGCCGAAAATTGTTTTGTAGGCGCTATATAGATAGCATTCATTGAGCTTGTGGTCGACATTGTAGGGATTTCATCCGTGGCCTGATTGTGAATTTGATGAGTGGAACTTTGCCACAGCAGAAGCAGGCTAGCAGAAACAATGCCTGCGCCAAATCCAAACTTTCGTGGAACTGACCATTTTTTGATTATCCCCTGCAAGGACCAGAGAGTCGCTCGAAACCCGTGATGGCGAACCGGGGTTTCGATCCAGCGATAGCTTAGTTCAGCCAGTCCAAATGTCAGCGTGACTTGCCCTACCCGCATCAATAATTCAGGGAGTTGAAGGTCAAATCCTGGACGGGTCAGCATGAAAACGGGCCAATGCCAAAGATAGATACTGTAACTTCGGGAGCCTATCCAGCGTAACAGGCGCGTTTCCAGTAATTTACTTAGCCGCGTAATCGGGCTGGACGCACCGATGATCAGCAAAGCACTTGAGAGAGCGGTGACGAGGATGCCACCCCGATACAAAAAATGCTGGAATTCGTTAAGCTGGTTATAGAGGATAAGCAAAGCCACCAGGCCACTCCATCCCAGAACCTCAGTAAGCCGACGGCTCGATGTGGGCAATGGGTGCCTGGGCGACCAGACCATCGCTAAGAGGGCACCCACAAGAAACCCGCCCGCACGAGTATCGGTCCCATAGTAGATGCGCAAAGGATCAGCATCCGGGCGATACAAAATAGCCATCCAGATGGAAGAAAGCGCGATCATGACGGAAGTAGAGATGAGCAAGCCAATGCGATTATTCTTGACTGTACGCAGGAGAAACAGCAGGATGAGCGGCCATAGTAGATAGAATTGTTCTTCGACAGCCAAAGACCATAATTGCTGGAGAAGGGGTGGTCTTCCGAAGGCCTCAAAGTAGGGAACTTCGCGAACAATGTAAACCCAATTCGTTATATAGAGTAGAGCTGCAGGAATATCCTCTTTCAAACGTGGCAAGGCGTCGCTGGCAAACAAGACTGCCAAAATTGGCAATATCGCGAGCAGCAGCCAGACCGCCGGCAGTAATCGGCGGGCCCGCCGCAGCCAGAAATTCTTGAGACTGAGGCTACCTGTGGCTTGCCACTCCATGAAGAGGAGCGATGTAATCAGGAATCCGGAAAGGACAAAAAACGTTTCGACGCCCAGAAATCCCCCCAGTGCCCAGGGTGCATTGGCGTGGTAGAACAGGACAGCCATCACCGCCACGGCTCGAATTCCATCCAGCCCGGTGATGTAAGACAGGCGATTTGAGGATGTCATAACAATAGGAACAAATGCTTAGAAGTGCAGTCAGGTCTGGAGTTTGAGGAAAATGTCTGACTGTGAAAAATTTAGAACCGCAATGAGGAATGTAGCAAAACTTTTAGAGTATAGCATAATAGGAGGTTGAGTAAACAAGTATGGATATTACATTAGCACTTGGAGGGGGTGGCGCCAAGGGAAATGCACATATTGGCGTCATCCGCCGGCTTGAAAAGGAAGGGTTTCGGATCAAAGGTCTTGCAGGGACGAGCTTCGGTGGGATCGTGGCTGTTCTTTACGCATTGGGGTATCCACCGGATAAAATTGAAGAAATTTTTGCTGCCCTTGATCAGACGCAATTTTATGATCGTGCACCGAACGATGGCCCCTCTCTGATCGGGTTGGCAGGTGTCACTCGTCATCTCGAAAAGATGATTGGCGATTGCACATTTGCCGACCTCCAATTACCCTGTGTTCTTACAGCGGTAGATCTAAAGAGTGGTAAGGAAGTTCTGCTATCGAAAGGTCGTCTTGTAGATGCCATCCTGGCGACGATTGCAATGCCTGGAATTTTTCCTGCTCGTTATGTAGACGGTCTTGAACTGGTGGATGGAGGAACACTGGATCCAGTGCCGGTGGCACCGGCCCGTGCACTTGCACCGAGGTTACCTGTTGTCGCAGTTGTCCTCACGTTGCCGATGGGGATTCCTCCACAGAGATGGAATCTGCCGTTTGATAAACACTGGGGCGGGATGATTCTGTCCCATTTATTAAATAGAACGCGCTACACATCTTTATGGGATATCTTTTCGCGTTCACTTGACATTACGTCACGGGCTGTGACACAATATCGCCTTGAAGTAGATCGCCCGGAAATAATCATTCGTCCACAAGTGAATGATATTGATACACTCGATGTTGTTGATGTGCATGCAGTAGCAAAATTGGGGGAGGAAGCGGTGGAGAGTATTTTGCCTCAATTGAGAAATTTATTTACTTGGCAAACTCGCTGGCGCCGTACAATAGGAGTCTACAATCATAGGAGCCTCTAGATGAGAGATTTACGTGAATACGCAAAAAGGACCAATATTCGTCTGGCATTAGGAGCATTCATTCTGGTGTTTGTGGTTGGAGTGGCGCTGATCTGGGCTTTTTATGGGGAGCGCGCGGCCGGCATGGGCTTGATCTGTTTGATGGCGGCTGTTTTCCCGATCATCCTGATTCTCCTGGTCTTTGTGGGCATTGAATGGATCCTCAAACATGCCCGACCTAAATAGTACCTCGCTGATCCCTTTCGAAAATTGGACGTTGCGGATTCGGGAATCAACGCATCCTTCCCCTCAGTTGATGCTCCTCATCCACGGATTCACAGGCGACGAAAACTCGATGTGGGTCTTTGCGCGTGATCTGCCATCCCATTATTGGATCGTGGCGCCGCGCGCGCCACATATTAGCGAGCCAAGCGGATATTCCTGGCGTCCCCCTCAATTTGAAAACATGGACGGACTCAGCCTCGACCTGCTTCGGTCTTCGGCGGAGGCGTTGATTCATCTCGTGGATGAGTATTCCGCGTCGGTTGGGTTGGATGCCAGCATCTTCGATGTGATGGGGTTTAGTCAGGGTGGAGCGATGTCCAGTTTGCTGGCATTTTTGTATCCCCAAAGAATCCGCAAGGTCGGAATTCTGGCAGGGTTTGTTCCAGGTGGGTTAGAAGAGCTTGGGTCACAGCGTCCATTAGAAGGGAAACCTTTTTTTGTCGCCCACGGCACAAAAGATGAAATGGTGCCGATCGACCGGGCGCGTGCTTCCATTGAAATCCTGGAGCAGGCTGGCGCAAATGTGACCTATTGTGAAGACGAAGTTGGACATAAGGTCAGTGTCACATGTTTGCGCTCAATGAAGAATTTTTTTGCAGACACGCAAAGCACGCCGCAGAGCGACAGTCTGGATTAATCCCTTCTCACTCGGGCGTTGACTAGCCTCTTATTTGCAGGTATCCTTGTATAATTCTATGTCATTGCGAGACGGTGTTCTTCCGCCGAAGCAATCTCTATATGAATCAGGAGATTGCTTCGCCACTTCATGGCTCGCAATGACAATTTTGGTGTAATGAATGAATCAAAACCTCTCTCGTCGTGACTTTCTCAAAATAGCAGGTGTCGGTTTGGGTGCCCTGGCTTTCAATCCCTTAAAACATTTGGAATCTCCTCCGCCTTTGCCGCAGTTCCCGGAAGGGGACCGACTTGGTCGTGTATTCTCCAGAATCGATGTGCGCAGCGAACCAAATTTCAACGCGCCATCAGTCGGCGTGTTGTATGATGATCAGGTTGTCGTTTGGCAGCAGGAGCTGGCAACGCGGGGCGAACAGAATCCAAACGTGATCGTTCAAAGGTGGGTGAAGGCTCCGGAAGGATATATTTATGCGCCTCATCTTCAGCCAGTGAAGAACATCTCAAACACACCCTTGACTGCTATCCCTGCGGGTCAATCTGGATTCTGGGCTGAAGTGACCATGCCTTATGCCGATATGAGACTTGATGGTCCAGCGCTCTCTCCTCATATCAAATATTTGCTTGAAAACAATATGCCCATACGTCTGTATTACAGTCAGGTCGTATGGGTCGATCAGATCGCGGCTGCGGATGGAGATGTGATTTGGTATCGTTTCAACGAAAACGGTGGTCGTCCTGCCGGGCTGACAGGTGGCGGTTATGGCGACATCTTATGGGGGGAAGGTTCAGCGTTCAGGCCGCTAACTGCCGATGATGTGACTCCGATCCATCCTGATGTGGACCCGGCCACGAAAAAAGTTGTCGTGGATCGCACACAGGAGCACCAGACTCTTTCGTGCTTCGAAGGTGCAGAGGAGGTCTATTTCTGCCGCGTATCCACCGGCATGCGACTGGATGCTTCTGGAAACCCCGTTACAGAATATTTAACGCCGCTTGGCGAACATACTACCTGGCGAAAAGCTCTCTCTATTCATATGAGTGGTGGCACTACAGGAACAGGTTATGATACGCCTGCCGTTTCGTGGACAACTCTTTTCAGCGGTGACGGATATGCGGTGCACGCGGCGTTCTGGCATAATAACTTCGGCGTGCCGCGTTCCCATGGATGTGTGAACTGCCTGCCCGAAGATGCGAAATGGATTTTCCGTTGGGCTACACCGCTGAACTCGCTCGAGCAGGGCGACGTTGCAGTCCAAGGTTTGACAAACGGCACACACGTCATCGTTCAGGAGCTGACCATTTAACATGGATATCGCACGAGTTACCATCGGACTTGCATTTCTGGCTGGGCTGGCGTCGTTCCTTTCCCCCTGTGTGTTTTCGCTGGTCCCCGCTTATATTGGCTACCTGGGTGGGCGCGCCGCGGGCGGGGAGGCAACCGAAAACAGTCGCTTTGTGACCTTTACACACGGATTGGCATTCGTCCTTGGATTTAGCATTGTTTTCATCACATTGGGCGTTGCGACTTCTGCATTTGGCCGTTTGTTATTTGATTTGCGCTTCATTCTTTCAAAAGTGGGTGGGATTGTCGTCATTATCTTTGGCCTGCACATGATTGGTGTATTCCGCATTCCTTTTTTGGAATATGATACCCGCGTCCAGAAGGTGCCTGATCGTAAATGGGGCTATCTTTCGTCCGCATTGATGGGCGTATTTTTTTCTGCGGGCTGGGCGCCCTGTGTGGGACCGGTGCTGGGAGCGATCTTAACCCTCGCCCTGAATGGTGGCTCGATTTCAACCGGCGTTTCGCTCCTTTCTGCATATTCAGCCGGACTGGCAATTCCTTTCCTGTTGGCCGCGCTTGGCTTGGGATGGGTTTCCCTCACGCTGCGAAAATATGGCAAGGTAATGCATTATATTGAGATGGCAATGGGGGTTGTGTTGGTCATTATCGGTGTGATGCTTTTTTCCGGCGTGTTTGAACGGATTGCACAGGCAGGTCAGTTTTTCTGGATTGACTTCGGCATATAGTCTTTCATAATCTTTTTATGCTTACTGTTACGCTTTACACACGCAAGGAATGTCATCTGTGTGACCAGGCCAAAGCTGATCTGGAATCATTGCAAGCAACCTATCCGCATCGTTTGGTGGAAATCGATATTGATAGTGACCCAATTCTTCAAAAAGCATATCTGGTCGAGATACCGGTGATTGAAGTGGGTCCCTATGTTCTCAAAGCTCCCTTCGATAAACAAAAATTGGTCATGACACTGGGCGCGGCGGGTGATCGTCGCGGCCAGCTCGATAAACTTGGGCACGACGATTATCATGACCGTGTCCGGCGCGGCCAAAAAATCAGCGGGGGTGATCGCTTTATGGATTGGATCTCGCGGCACTACCTTGCAATGATCAATTTGTTCATGCTACTGTATTTTGGGTTGCCTATTCTCGCACCAGTGTTGATGAAGGTTGGTGCTACATTTCCAGCGAATGTGATCTATACGATCTATAAGCCGCTTTGTCATCAGTTTGGATTCCGATCCTTTTTCCTGTTTGGTGAGCAGGCCTATTATCCGCTACCGGAAGCGAAGATACCGGGCGTGAAAACATTTGATCAGGTAACTGGTTTCGTTGACCTTGAAAATCCGGCTGCTTATTCGCGTTTTCAAGCCCGCCAGTTTACAGGCAATGAAACCGTTGGTTACAAAATGGCGTTGTGCGAACGGGATATGGGAATTTATGGCGCGATGCTTCTCTTTGGCATCGTGTATTCACTTACGGGCCGCCGTATCAAGCCGTTGCACTGGATACTTTGGATCTTGATTGGTCTTGGTCCAATTGGGTTGGATGGTTTTTCCCAGCTATTCAGCCAAATGAATTGGGCCTGGCTGGCCTCTGTTCTCCCGTATCGCGAAAGTACTCCTTTTCTGCGCGTGCTCACCGGTGGTCTCTTCGGTTTCATGACAGCCTGGTTTGCCTACCCTTACATGGAAGAATCCATGGTCGAGACCCGTCAATTTTTTATCAAGAAGTTTGAATCCATTAAACAAAACAATTTATCCTCCGTATCTTAGTTATCATTAGATTGTTATTTCTTTTAGAGGTTGTTTATCATGGCGTTTATTCAGCATAACGGAATCCGCTATTTTCAATTTGAAACGTTACAGACTCGTCATGCCCTGTTTACGCGGCATGGAGGCGTCAGTCCTGACCCATGGGGTTCACTGAATGTAGGCGGAACGGTAGGTGACGATCTTCAGCGCGTCCGCGAGAATCGGATTCTTTCCTTTCAAGCGCTGGATTGCGCGCCGGAATCAATTTTTGATGTGTGGCAGGTCCATAGTTCGGATGTGGTCTGTGCCCGTGCACCGAGGCCCAGTGGTGAATCCTATCGGCAGGCGGATATTATTCTGACCGATAAGTCGGAGATCACGCTCTTTATGCGCTTTGCGGATTGTGTTCCCATCTTTCTCCATGACCCACGCAATGGAATTATCGGCATTGCGCATGCAGGTTGGATGGGTACACTGCGTGACGTTGCCAGTATAACTGTCAACGCAATGAAAGAGAATTATGGCTCGAACCCGGCCGATCTGATTGCCTGTATCGGTCCCTCCATTGGCCCAGATCATTACGAGATCGGAGCGGATGTTATTTTACAAGTCATGCAGAAGCATGGGGATGAATCGGAGCTGTACCTTAAATCGCATAACGGAAAAATCCATTTTAATTTATGGGAAGTCAACCGGGTCTCGCTTGAGCGGGCCGGCGTCGGTCAGATTGAGGTTTGCGGGATTTGTACAGCCTGTCACACCGAAGATTGGTTCTCACACCGCGCTGAGAAAGGCCGCACCGGTCGCTTCGGGGCATTGATCTCTTTACAATGATGCACCTGGTTTCTTTGCGCTCCCGAAATGCGCCGGTACGAAGCGCAAAGTAAACCACAAAAAGAAAATTGGGGGAGATTATAATCACAGGATGTCCGATCTCGTTGCCTCTATTCGCGAAAAGTATCAATTCACGCTGGATCAAATCGCAACTGCCGCGCACAAAAGCAGCCGCGACCCAAAGGAAATCCGTCTCGTGGTCGTGACCAAATCACAACCTGTAGAAGTTGCCCAGGCTGCGATCGAAGCCGGCGCGCATGTTCTCGGAGAGAATTATCCCGAAGAGGGTGTTGCGAAAATCCAATCTCTGGCAGGGCAAAGTGGGGTAGAATGGCACATGATTGGTCATGTGCAAAGCCGTAAAGCTCGCCTTGTGGCTGATCATTTTGCACTTTTACATTCCCTCGACAGCCTTAAGCTTGCACAACGCCTCGATCGTTTCGCCGCGGAACGAAATCGCGTTTTGCCAGTTCTGCTCGAATTCAACGTCGGTGGTGAAGAGAGCAAGTCTGGTTGGAACGCCTCGGACGAATCACAATGGAATGCATTATTGCCTGCTATATCATCCATATTGGGGTTGCCGAACCTACGCATCCGCGGATTGATGACGATGCCTCCGTTGGAAACAGATCCACAGGATGCGCGGCGATTCTTTCTACGCCTGAGGTCCCTACGTGAGCATTTGGCCACTCAGTTTCCCCAGGCAGACTGGCACGAACTTTCGATGGGTACAAGTGCAGATTACACTGTCGCAGTGGAGGAGGGCGCGACCCTCGTCAGAGTAGGAACTGCCATCGTAGGTGCACGCAAATACAAGTCGGACATGGAGCGTGAGCGTGATTAACTTGATTATTCTCTTCATTAGAGCCCTCTCCCAATTGTTGGTCGTATTAGTCATTGTTTCTGTTATCCTGTCCTATGTTATGGATCCTTATCATCCTGTGCGGCGCAGTATTGACAGCGTGGTCGAACCGATGCTGGCTCCCATTCGACGGATCGTGCCGCTCATCGGCATGCTGGATTTCAGTCCGATTATTTTGATCATCCTGATTCAAATTCTTTCCAATCTCATCGTTCGTTTTTTGATTACCCTTAGCTGAGGTGAACCATGTCTGATCGTAAATTCAATTTGCATGATGGCAAAAAAGGATCAGCCCTGGCAGTGCGTGTGACTCCACGCGCCAGCCGCAACGAGATCGTTGAGTTACTGGACGATGGAACGATCAAAGTGCGGATTGCTGCACCCCCCGCAGACAATGAAGCGAATGAGACGTTGATCGATTTCCTGGCAGAGGTTCTCGGTGTGCCAAAATCCCGCCTGGATATTGTGGCAGGTGTATCTGGACGCGATAAGTTGATTTCAATTGTGGACATGGATGCGGAGACCGCTCATCAGCGCATCCTGGCGCACGTGGGTTAGAATTAATAAAAGAGACAGCCATATCAGTGACTGTCTCTTTTTTGTTTAGCTTGTGGGGCTGTATAAATTGCGATAGGTGCTGAAGATCTCATAAATCAATCGGATATAATCGCGCGTTTCCTGAAAACGGATCACCTCCAGTAACAGGTCAGGGTCATTGCCTGCCAGGTCTCTCCAGGCGATGGCGTTACCTGGCCCAGCATTGTACGCCGCCAAGCCAGCATAGAGATTGCCGTTTAACAAGTCCCTGTTTTTGCCGAGATAATAAGCACCAAATCTGACGCTGACAATCGGGCGGTATAAGTCTCCTGAGTCGTAAGCCGGCGGCCAGCCGAGTTCACCTGCGATTTGCTCTCCGGTGGCTGGAACGATCTGCATCAATCCGTGCGCGTTCGCCGTGGATTTGACAAACCCTTCGAACAAGCTCTCTTGTCGTATCACACTGAACATGAACAGCGGATCGAGCCCGTAGCGTTGCGCCTCCTCAATGATCAAATCGTGATAATACAATCCGTAGCGCAAATGATTGAAATAGGCTGGTGCGGTGAGTGAGGCGGATTGACCATCCAAGCCCGCCAGGGTTAACACCTGGCGCGCCGCAAAGATCGCGGAACGATACAGTCCGATCTCCAGCAAGTGATTGGCGAGTCGAAAGCTGGCAACTGGATCTGTAGAGATGGATTCTCTCAACGATTCAAACTCGATGCGTGCTTCGTCGTACATGCCTAGTTCCCACAACTCAGTGCCGCGTACAAATCTCGGATCTTGAGCGAGTGTGCCGGGACCCGTCAAATCGGTCTCAGATGGCAGGTTAAATTTGACGCGCACCCAGGCCTCCGCATCCTTTCGTTCCTTTACGAGATCAGGATCTAAATTGGTGGAGGTTGGTGATTCGAATGGAGCCCGTCCGAGGAGCATATCAATGGAGCGCAGACTGTAATAGCTGGATGGGTCAGCCGCCTGGCCTTGTTGCCAGGAATCCTGCGCGGCACTGTTATCGGCCTGTTGTGCCTGAGTTTTGCCGATCCAGAAAAGAGCACGGGCGCGGTCTTCTGGTTTGGTGGAGAGCAACAGACTGCGCTGAAAGGTGGTCAGTGCCCCGGCGTAATCATTGCTTCGGTAACGGACGATGCCGGCCAGAAACAGCGCATCCGGGACCTGTTCATTGTCAGAGTATTCATCGGCAATTCGTTCCCAGGTCTGGGCAGCTTCTGCCAGCTTGTTATTGCGTTCCATAACCCGCCCGGCATTCATCAGAAAATCCGCGGCAACCGGCGAGGCCGGATAAGCTGAGACAAAATCCAATAAAGTTTGTATGGCGGCATCATAATTATCCTGGGCGGCCCATTGAAGAAACGCTTTCTCCTCCCAAGCATCGACTGCCTTAGCGTGTTCCGGCGTGGTCTTGATAAAATAATCGAATTCATCAATGGCTTCCTGAGTACGCTGCAGATCACGCAGCGTTAGTGCTCGGTAATAATGCGCGGTCCCATCATTGATAGGATTGGCTGCAATATAACGATCGAAGGCGACCAGCGCCACATCATATTGCGAGGCGTAGTAATCCACCAATCCGCGTGCCAAGTCGTCGACTTCCACGCCGGCATCCACGAGCGCAACCAGGGAAAGATAGGAATAATAAGACAGCGGATAATTTTCCACGGCATGCAAATAACGCGCGTGCGCCTCATCCAATTGACCCAGTTCCACGTGCGCGTTCCCCGCGTAATAATCCATTTGCGCCTTGGTGTAATCATTGGTTGATGTTGCAAAGATCTGGTCGTAGAGAGTCAACGCACCGGCGTAGTCACCGAAAGATGCACGCGCTTCAGAAATTTTGATTTGCAGATCGAGGCCATCGTCCAGGCGCGGAGCGGAAAGCGCGGCATTGTAGGCGTTCTGTGCGCCGGTGTAGTCACCGGCTTCGGTGAGCGCGTCGCCTCGATATTCCTGAACGTAACCATCCAGCACGCCGGGGATACGCGTCATGTAAGTGTTGTAGGCATCCGCGGCCGGTTGATATTGCCCTAATCCTTTATAGTCTTCACCGATCAAAAAATACGCGCGCGCCGCATAGGTCGAATCAGAATAGTTATTCACGAGATTGTTGAGCGCATCCAGAGACTCCTGATAACGACTATCGGCCAGCTCGGTGCGCCCAATGCCCCAGAGCGCCGCGGCTTTGATCGCATTGTCGGTTGTGTCGTTGAACGCTGTCCGATATTGTTCGCGTGCCAGATCATAATCGCCAAAGAACAACGCCTTATCACCTGTGTCAATTCGAACGACCGGTTCCATGGTAGGCAATGGCGTTGGGGTAGGTAGCGGCGTATTGGTAGGAGTCGGTCCTGGCGTATTCGTTGGCGTTACAGTTGAAATGGAAGGGAGAGGGATTGGAAAGGCCTGACAGGCCGAGATCACACAGGCCATCCACAGCCAGGCTATTTTGTTAGTCAGATGCATACAAACCTTATAATGGATGAAAAGGGGAGTGTCAATGTCAAATATTAATTTGTGCTTAGCAGCGCTACGTTTGCGCAGCACTCAGCGCGATCGAGATAGGATTTCCACGTTCATTCGCAGCCGAATGCTGCCCCCGTTTAATGGAATGACGTTTTGCCCGAAGATGGCTCCGAGCGCGTGTTTGTGGTATTCGCCCAGGGTCTTGAGCGGTTCCTTGCTTTTTTCGAGCGTTTCCTTGTCGATCGTCGTGACCACGCACCGTGCACATGGTTTCACTACAGCTAATTCAACGTCGCCGATCCTGATTCTGTTCCAGGTATCTTCTGCAAACGGTTTGCAGCCTTTAACGACGATATTCGGGCGAAAACGGTTCATCGGGACAGGCGCTTTCAAATGCGAGTTCAGATCGTCAAGTCCCTCTTCTGAAGCCAGCAGGATTGGATAGCCATCTGCAAAGCCGGTGTGGTCATCCTCGTTGACCGCGTAGGATTCATTCACGAGACGTTTATATCCATCCGCGATATGGACGAGCCTCACCTCTGTGCCAAGCCAATCTGAAAACCAACCTGCCGCCTCCTGCCCCTGATCGATGGCATGCACACCCTTGCTCTTCCAAATATTGACAAGCGAAGGTGTGCCTGAGGTTTGAATTCCCAATTGAATTGCTTCATGATTCGGCGCGGACAGTTCAAGCCTGTCATTGATTAATTTCGGCGTTACCCACGCGAGACGGGGATATTCGCGCTGAGTGAGACATTCTCCTTCAGGAGTTACAATCATCATGCGGCGGTCGTGTTCCAGGCCCATGCGGCTTACGCTGGAAGTGTCCACTTCAACGCCATGGCAGGCTTTTATGGGATAGTAGATTAAGGAAGAGACAGTTATCTTCGATGGATTCATTGACTGAGTCATAGGCACAATTGTACTATTTTTGTCTCTTATCCAAGGTTTAGTAAAACCTGTACGAAACTATGTTTACATTCTGCAGTGGAAATCGGATAATGAATACACGTTACGCTGACTCTCTAATCATGGAATACAATATGTCTGGGTCTCGTCAATCGAAACGCTTTTCCCCATCTGTTTTGACAGAAAAAATAATTCTGGTCCTGCTGGTCATTTTGGTTTTGACTTTGTTGGCCGTTGTGATCATTCTGGCTTTGGCATTATTAGGGCTACTCCCTTCCGTACAATAGGAGACAATATGACCTATATTCCTTATCTCTCCACACTTGTGGCATTTACTTTTGCAGTGGCGGTCTTCAATCGTTACCGCCAACGCGGTGGGAGCCATCTGTTGCTCTGGGCGATTGGATTAGTTTTCTACGGCCTCGGGACTCTCACTGAATCCATTCTGAGCCTTACTCCAAGCATTTTCTTGTTGCGAATTTGGTATCTCACAGGTGCGATGCTTACTGCTGCATGGCTCGGCATGGGAACAGTTCATTTACTCGTTCGCAAAGGCAATATTGCTCAAATCATGACATGGATTCTTGCTGGTGTTTCTGTAATCGCTTTGATACTTGTCTTTCTTGTCCCCACCACTTCTGTCAGCTATGACATTGCTCGCCCTGCCTCAGAGCAATATCGAGAGATATTCACCTCGAAGGGATTCCTGAGCTATCTCCTTGCTCCAACCATCATACTCAATCTCTATGGCACGATCACCCTCGTGGGAGGCGCGATCTATTCAGCGTTCCTGTTCTGGCGCAAGCGGATTCTCGTCAATCGCATGTTTGGCAACATTCTGATTGCGGCCGGTGCTCTTTCACCTGCCATGGGCGGAACGCTTCTGAGAGCAGGTCTCACCGACATGCTGTATCTGAGTGAATTTGTGGGTGCCGTGTTAATGTTCATCGGTTTTATGATGGCGACCTCGACCCAGTCGGAGCCGGTGCCTGCCACCTGATGTACGTTCTTTGAACCAAATAAAAATAACGAGTCACGTCAAACATGACTCGTTATTTTTCGTGTCCGAGAAGTTTATTGGATCTGATCAAAGATTAGCCTGGAAATGTTTGCCATGCATTGATGCGCTGCGCTTCCCTGATCTTCAGCAAAGCCTTTCGTCATGATCGAAAGCACGTACGGTTTTCGATCTTCAGAGAAAACAATTCCTGTATCGTGATAAACATCGTTCGTCCAGCCGGTTTTATGGGCGACCTTTACCGATTTGGGAAGCAGGGCAGGGATGCTCTCATTGAATTCCTGTCCCAGCAGGATCTCGATCATTTTTTCGGAGGCTTCTTTTGAGATAACTTTCTTTTCGGCGATCAATTGCATTGTTTGCGACAGTCCGCGCGCGGTGGCGCTGTTGTTCATGCCCAGACGGAACGCGGCGTTATCTTCCACGCCGCGTCGTACGACGACTCCTTCAATACCAAGCGCTTGAATGAAATCATTGATGTTTTTGGTACCCACTTTTTCGAGCAGGATATTCGTAGCGAGATTGCTGCTCCGCACGATCATTAAGCGCGTTAATTCACGGATCGTTTCGCTTTCGCCGCTGCGTGTATAAAGAGTCTGCTCGGCATCGTCATTGACATCCAGTGAATATTTGCTCCCATCGGCAATGCTGGTAAAAGAATTGATGATTGGAATGCAATCATCGAGTTGCAACACTCCCTCCTGTGCCTGACGGAATACTTCCATCATCACATGGACTTTAAATGTGCTGGCGGGGTGATACAGCTCATCTGCCTTGATAAGAATTTGCTTCCCTGTTTCGAAATCGTGGAATGCAACGGAAATGCTTTTATCATTTTGCGCTGCAATCAATGCTTCGAGTTCAGTCATGGGTGCAATTTTACTGTATCCTGAGTTTTCCATTGCAAGCGTGATCTGAGTGTTGTATTTGGCTGGCTTTCGTGCCATAATGAACCATGCCATCTAAAGGAGGAACTCATGAACGACCAAGCAAATGCCCCTGTCTCTCCTGAGCCTTATCGGTCTAGCGGTATCTCGGAGTGGTTTTCAATCTGGATGACTGCTGTTACAAAACGTAGTGAGCAAACCTATGCCACGCTGGCAGAACAGCCCGATGCTGCCACGACAACCCGCGCCTTTACATGGATCTTCCTGGCCGGGACAATTTCAGCACTGATCAGTGGAATATTACAAGCCATCCTTGCGTTGGCAGGTTTTTCGCCTCAGGTGCCAGGTTTGGCTGAATTGTTCGGAAATGCGCAGGGCGGGCTTGCTTTCTCTCTGGGATTTTCGATCTGTTTTTCCCCGATTGCCGGCGTATTGGGCGTTCTTTTTTTCGCCATCGGCGTGGGACTGATCCAATGGATCGCAAAGATGTTTGGAGGCGTGGGCACGTTCTCGAAACTGGCGTATCCAATGGCAGCAATTTCAGTTCCTTTTACCCTTTTATCGTCGGTGTTGACGTCATTCAGCTCAATTCCCTATCTTGGCATTTGTACAGGCTTGATTAGCCTTGGTCTGGGCATTTATGTGCTGGTCTTGCAAGTGACGGCAGTGAAAGGTGTAAACCATTTTGGTTGGGGTCAGGCAATTGGATCTTTTTTCCTTCCGACTGTGATTTTGTTGTGTTGTGCACTGTTGCCGATCGGTGTCATCGCTGCGATGAGATTGCTTGGACCGCAAATTGGAAATACGTTTAGCACGCTCAACAATTCCCTGCCATAATAAGTAGGCGTATCAAACGCCCTCGATGACAACCATGTTGGATATCGCAGTCTCATGACGCAGACTTCTCGCTTCGCTGTATTCGGTTGAGTTCACCCAATTCTTTGCCTGTTCGATGCCCTCAAATTGAAGGATAACCAAACGAGTAGGTGACCAGTCTCCTTCGAGCGTTTCAGTCTTGCCGCCGCGCGCAATATACTTCCCACCATAGAGTTCAACTGTCGGCG
>Ga0065704_10000359_pt1 | contig 28149 bp, 24 predicted proteins | sample SwiRhicommuniRL2_FD_59091 | JGI IMG/M metagenome (GOLD analysis project Ga0065704, IMG submission 59091) | Switchgrass rhizosphere bacterial communities from Rose Lake, Michigan, USA - RL2 v2 (version 2) | ecosystem: Host-associated > Plants > Roots > Rhizosphere > Soil | place: East Lansing, MI | reverse complement strand
CATCAAGTACCTGGCCCAGGGCACCATCTACCCCGACGTGATCGAGTCGGCCGGCGCCAAGAGCGGCAAGGCCCACGTGATCAAGTCCCACCACAACGTCGGTGGCCTGCCGGAAGAGATGAACCTCAAGCTGGTCGAGCCGCTGCGCGAACTGTTCAAGGACGAAGTGCGTCGCCTCGGCCTGGAGCTGGGCCTGCCGTACGACATGGTCTACCGTCACCCATTCCCGGGCCCGGGCCTGGGCGTGCGGATCCTCGGTGAAGTGAAGAAGGAATACGCCGACCTGCTGCGTCGCGCCGACCACATCTTCATCGAAGAACTGCGCAAGGCCGACTGGTACCACAAGGTCAGCCAGGCGTTCGTGGTGTTCCAGCCAGTGAAATCGGTGGGCGTGGTCGGCGATGGCCGTCGTTACGCCTGGGTCGTGGCCCTGCGTGCCGTGGAAACCATCGACTTCATGACCGCGCGCTGGGCACACCTGCCGTACGAGCTGCTGGAAACCGTTTCCGGGCGCATCATCAATGAAATCGAAGGTATCTCGCGCGTGACGTATGACGTGTCGAGCAAGCCGCCGGCGACGATTGAGTGGGAATGAGTCAGGCTTAGATATCTGACTGCTGACGGCCACTATTGGCCCTGGCGCCCGTTTTGAACAAAAGCCCTGTGGATAACTTCCATGGGGCTTTTTTCATTTTGGCTCAATTCCAGGCTTCATCAGCTTCCGCCCGTGGTGACCTAGCGTGACGGTATTGGGAGGGCGGTGCCGTCACCGTTCGCTACGATTACCCGCCTTAGCGGTGTTCCGGAAACGCTTATCATCGGGCGGCATGGCCCCAAGAGTATTTCACCGTACGGTTCACGAGGACCTGTCACATGCCAACCTATCTCCTCGTTTGAGACGCTGCTGAGTGGCGCCGCTTGAAGCGGATGCTTAGGTTGTCATCTGACAATCTGGCGACTCATGCGAATACTGAAGATCACGGATGATTCGTCCAACGCACCCGAAGAAAGAAATCGAAGAAGCGCTTAGGCATGCCGAAGGGCAGGGGTGGTGCATAGAAGTTGGCGGCAGTCACGCCTGGGGACGGGTTTATTGCCCGTACAACGATGAGACGTGCCGCTGCGGCGAGTTCTGCATCACCTCGATATGGTGCACGCCGAAGAACCCTGGCAACCATGCGCGAGCATGCGACGCGTCGTGGACAATTGCACTGCGCATCGCAATCGGCGTGAGGCTGATGACGATGCTGAGCAATAGAACAATGGACTATATTTTTACCTTGAAATATCAGCTTGCTGACGATGGCTGTGCCATGGATGAACTGATCGAGCGCTTGGGAGAAGCGGGCTGCGACGATGCCCTGGTCGGCATCGGGCAGCCGGGGCGACTGGCGCTTGAGTTCACTCGCGATGCTCCTGATGCGGTCAAGGCAGTGCTTAGTGCTCTGGCCGACGTCCATCGCGCGGTGCCGTCGGTCAAATTGATCGAGGTAGCGCCTGATTTGGTAGGGCTGACCGATGTAGCTGAGATCGTAGGTGTGTCTCGGCAGAACATGCGCAAGCTGATGTTGGCTCATCCAGATAGCTTCCCAACGCCGGTGCACGAGGGGAGTGCTTCTATCTGGCATTTGGCAGACGTGCTGACCTGGCTGCAGGCCAAGGGCAGCTATTCGCTTACCAAGAATGTGTTGGATGTGGCCCAGGTGGCGTTGCAGGTCAACGTTGCGAAAGAAGGTCGACGGTTACCTGGTATGGCTTGCGAAGAGTTGGAAGCTTTGGTTGGGTGATAGTCATGCTCAGCCTCTCCTCAGTTTGACGAGCCGGTTGGCAGGAGTAATCGTTTTTGTGCGCGACTCTTGTTATCTAATCGTTTTTTTACAACCTTAACCGTTAGCTACAAGATCAGGTGCACGACATCATTTCTGGAATGCCCGCGCTGCAACAGGTAGGGGTATGGGCCGAAATCAACGCCGCGCCACATCCGAAAAATAAAACTTGTCCAGCGTATGCCGCGATTCGGTGTACTCGAACTGTCGGCCGTCCTGGAGAAAGGTCTGGTTGCTGACCACGATCACATGGCTCTGGCCGTCGAGGTCCAGGTGTTGCTGGTCGTCCTTGCCGCAGCGGACTGCTTCGATGGTGCGCTGGGCGTAGGCGATTTGCAGGTGCAGGGTCTGTTCGATGAAGGCGTAGATCGACTGCATGGCGATGTCGCGGGTCAGGCCAGGGATCACGTCGCTGACGAAGTGGTTGATGTCCAGGATCACGCGCTTGCCGTCGATTCGCCGGACCCGCTTGATGCGGGTGATCGGGCTCCCGGCGGGGGCCTTGATGTGTTCGAGCAGCGCTCCTTCCAACGGAAACTGGCTGAACTCGACCACTTCGGTGCTGACATCGTTGCCCAGGCGCGGGTAGGTCTCCTGGAAGCTGACGATGCCGCCGAGCTGGAATTCGATGGGCTGGGTCGACAGCACAAAGGTGCCCTTGCCATGGATCTTCTGGGCGAAGCCGCGCTCCTGGAGTTGTTCGATGGCCTTGCGCACCGTGCCACGGCTGGCCTGATAGCTGTCCATCAGTTCGGTTTCGGAGGGCAGGCGAGCGCCTCGCTCCAGGCGTTCGGTGGTAATGCTGGTCAGCAGATCGTTGTAGATCTGGTTGTATTTGCTCATGGAGAGGGCTCTGTACCGCGCTGTTCACCGGGGCGGAACCTTACGGGCCAAGTGGGGGAGTTGTCCATTCGGCTGTCATTATTTGACGACAGGAGCGTAGGACGTTTCCCGGTTTTTCGGAGGCTCATCATAAACAAAAACAAAACTCGTCTGTACGAGTTGTTGATTTAACTCGTACAGACGAGTACTTTCTCTTCCACGTGCTGTCGACTCTCAATAACAAGAATGACGCGGAAGAAAAAAGCATGAGCCACGATTACTCCAAAATCGCCAGCGAGCTGCTGCAAAGCTTGGGTGGCGTCGACAATATCGAGCAGGCGGCCCATTGCGTGACGCGCCTGCGCCTGTCCCTCAAGGACGCGGCCCGGGTGGACAGTGCCACGCTGAACCAGATCGACCTGGTCAAGGGTTCGTTTTTTACCGGTGGCCTGTTCCAGGTGGTCATTGGCCCGGGCGAGGTGGAAAAGGTCTATGCCGCCCTGCGCGAGCTGACGGGCCTGGCCGCCGCGACCATTGCCGACGTCAAGCGCCAGGGCGCGCAGAAGGGCAACGGCATGCAGCGCCTGGTGCGGGTACTGTCCGATGTGTTCATGCCCATTTTGCCTGCCCTGGTGATCGCCGGCCTGCTGATGGGCGTCAACAACCTGTTGGGTGCCAAGGGCATGTTCATTGCCGGGCAGACGTTGCTCGATGCCTATCCGCACCTGGATGGCGTCTGGAGCCTGATCAACCTCATGGCCAATACCTCCTTTGTCTTTCTCCCGGCCCTGGTGGGCTGGTCGGCGGCCAAGCGTTTCGGCGGCAGTGAGATCCTTGGCATCGTGCTGGGCCTGATGCTCGTCCACCCGGACCTGCTCAACGCCTGGAACTACGGCAAGGCCGTGGCGGGGCTGGAAGGCCAGAGCCTGCCGTACTTCGACATCTTCGGCTGGTTCCGGATCGAGAAAGTCGGTTACCAGGGGCAGATCCTGCCGATCCTGCTGGCGGCCTATGTCATGAGCGTGATCGAGCGATGGTTGCGGGCCAGGGTGCCCAACGCCATCCAGTTGCTCGTGATCCCCATCACCACCATCGTCATCACCGGTGTACTGGCCCTTGCCATCATCGGTCCGGTCACCCGGCACCTGGGCATCCTGATTACCGAAGGCATGGTGGCGCTGTTCGACCTGGCGCCGGTGATTGGCGGGGCGATTTTCGGCCTGCTCTATGCGCCGCTGGTGGTGACCGGCATGCACCACATGTTCCTGGCGGTGGACCTGCAATTGATCTCGACCCAGGGTGGCACCTTCATCTGGCCGATGATCGTCATGTCCAACCTGGCCCAGGGCAGCGCGGCGCTGGCGGTGTTCTACATGACCCGTAATGCGCGGGACAAGAGCATGGCGTCCACGTCGGCGATTTCCGCTTATTTCGGCATCACCGAGCCGGCAATGTTCGGCGTCAACCTGCGCTACAAATTCCCTTTCTATTGCGCGCTGGCCGGCTCGGCCCTGGGCTGCATTTTCCTGTCGCTGAACAAGATCAAGGCCTCGGCGATTGGCGTCGGGGGCCTGCCGGGTTTCATTTCGATCGTGCCCGATTACATACCGATGTTCGTGGTCGGCATGGTCATCGCCATGAGCGTGCCCTTTGCCCTGACCTGCGCGTTGAGCATGAAGATCGTCCGGCCGGGGTATCGGGTGGCCTGACACCTGTGGGAGCCGGGCTTGCCCGCGATGAGGCCTGTGAGGCCGGTACAAAACAGACTGAAGGAAACGCACATGCAAGACTGGCAACGCTCGGTGATCTATCAGATCTACCCCAAGAGTTTCTACAGCCATGGCGGCCAGGCCACCGGTGATTTGCTGGGGGTGGTGGACAAGCTCGACTACCTGCACTGGCTGGGTGTGGATTACCTGTGGCTGACACCGTTCCTGCGTTCGCCGCAACGGGACAACGGCTACGACATCAGCGACTACTACGCCATCGACCCCAGCTACGGCACCATGGCCGATTGCGAATTATTGATTACCGAAGCGAGCAAGCGCGGTATCAAGCTGATGCTCGACATCGTGGTCAATCACACCTCCATCGAGCATCCCTGGTTCCAGGCCGCCCGCAGCAGCCTCGACAACCCGTACCGCGATTTCTATATCTGGCGGGACCAGCCGAACAACTGGGAATCCAAGTTCGGCGGCTCGGCCTGGGAGTACGAAGCGCAGACCGGCCAGTATTACCTGCACCTGTTCGACCACACCCAGGCCGACCTGAACTGGGACAACCCCCAGGTGCGCGCCGAAGTGTTCAAGATGATGCGTTTCTGGCGGGACAAGGGGGTGGGGGGCTTTCGTCTCGATGTGATCAACCTGATCTCCAAGCCGGCCGACTTCCCTGACGATCATACCGATGGCCGGCGTTTTTATACCGACGGTCCTAACGTGCATCGCTACCTGCAGGAAATGCATCGGGAGGTCTTCGAGGGGTTCGACCTGATCAACGTCGGCGAGATGTCGTCCACCAGTCTCGAACACTGTGTTCGTTATTCGTGTCCGGCGTCCCGTGAACTGTCGATGACGTTCAATTTCCATCACTTGAAGGTGGACTACCCGAACCTGCAAAAGTGGGTGCGGGCCGACTTCGATTTTCTTGAACTCAAACGCATCCTGTCCGACTGGCAAGTCGGCATGCAGGCCGGTGACGGTTGGAATGCGCTGTTCTGGTGTAACCATGACCAGCCGCGGGTGGTGTCGCGGTTCGGTGATGACGGCGAGTACCGCGAGCCTTCGGCGAAGATGCTCGCCACGGCGTTGCACTTTCTCCAGGGCACCCCGTTCGTGTACCAGGGCGAGGAGTTGGGGATGACCAATCCGGGCTTCGAGCACATCGAGCAGTATCGCGATGTGGAAACCCTGAACATCTATCGTCTCAAGCGCAACGCCGGGGTGTCGGAGGCCAACGCCATGGCATCGATCATGCAGAAATCCCGTGACAACGGGCGCACGCCGATGCAATGGAATGCCGGGCCGAACGCAGGTTTCAGCCGGGCCGAACCCTGGATCGGCGTGCCCGCCAACGCCGCGTTCATCAACGTCGAGCAGCAACAGCAAGACCCGACCTCGGTGCTGCATTACTACCGTCAATTGATCGCCCTGCGCCGCAGCGAAGCCTTGATCCAGGACGGCGTCTACCGCCTGCTATTGCCCGAACATCCACATGTGTGGGCGTACCTGCGCGAAGGGCAGGGCGAGCGCCTGTTGGTGGTCAGCCATTTTTATGGAGGCGACTGCGAGGTGGAACTGCCCGAAGGAGTCCTCACCCATGACACGAAACAACGCTGGGTGATCGGCAACTACGAGGCCGGCGAACACCGATACCGACGGCTGCGCTTGCGGCCTTACGAGTCGTTTGTGTTGCACCTGAGCGACTGAATAAAAACTTCCCCTGACCCAGGCAATGCCTGACAGCGAACACGTTGCGCCAGACGCATCGTGGGCCCTTTTTCGTCAGCCAAATGGCGGCCAAGGGGGGAAGTCATGGAGCAAAAAAACAATAAGAAATAATGGAGAGGCGTATGAAAACAATAATAAACCGTGGCCTTGCCGCGTCCTGTATCTGCCTGGCGCTGCCGTTCCCGGTTCAGGCCCTGGAGTTTTCCGGTTATCTGCGCAGCGGCGTCGGCAGCGCGACCAATGGTCGTTCACAATCCTGCTTCCAGTTGCCCGGGGCGCAGACTAAATATCGGTTGGGCAATGAATGCGAGCAGTACGGGGAACTGGAACTGCGCCAGGATCTTTTCACCCTCGACGATGGCTCGGTGTTGAGCGTGGACGGCATGGCGTCGCTGTACAACCGCTATGACCGCACGCCGACTTTCCAGGGTGAAAACGGCTCGGCACGCATGCCGCAGATGTATGCCCAATGGTCGAACATGCCCAGCCTGAACGGCGGGTCGCTGTGGGCCGGTCGGCGTTACTACAAACGTAACGACATCCATATCTCGGATTTCTACTACTGGAACCAGAGTGCTACCGGTGGCGGGATCGAGGACGTGCTGATCGGCGGGTTGAAATACAGCTACGCCTTCTCGCGCAAGGACAACCTGTACCAGAAAGACCCGGTCAACCGGCATGACTTCAACGTCGCCGGTTTCAAGGCCAACCCCGGTGGCGAGTTGGAGTTTGGCCTGAGCTTCATCGACCGGGCGGACCGTCGCGACGCCCATCGCGGCTGGGCCTTGACCGCCCAGCATGTGCAACAGGACTTCCTGGGTGGGAAGAATAAACTGGCCTTGCAATATGGCGAGGGGCCCGGCACCGGGCTGGGTTATACCGGCGACACCGGATTGGACGACAGCAACAAGAGTTATCGTCTGGTGGAGTTTTTCGATTGGCAGGTCACGCCACGTTTCGGCGGGCAGGTGCAAGCGGTGTACCAGAAGGACATCCACCCCGATGGTGCTGACCAGGACTGGCTGTCGTTGGGGGTTCGCCCGGCATACGCCATCACCGATCAGTTCAAGCTGGTGGCTGAACTGGGCCATGACCAGGTTCAGGCCAGCGATGGAACTCGCAAGCTGAGCAAATTCACCTTTGCGCCCACCTGGTCGCCCAAGGGCCCGGAATTCTGGGCTCGCCCGGAAATACGCCTCTACTACACCTACGCCAGTTGGAACGAGGCGGCCAAGCGTGCAGCCAATGAACTGGCAGCCGGTTCGGCGCTGTCGGACACCGGTGTATTTGGCGGTGCGCGACATGGTTCCAACGTGGGCCTGCAGGTCGAATACTGGTGGAAATGACCCGTGTAGCGCGGGTCACTGATCTCTGCGTGCCCGCGATGCCAAAAAGAACAGACAGCAGCAGGTGAAGTCTCATGAACACAACGCAACCTTTGCAATTGCTCGCACCGTTGTCCGGGGTCTTGATGCCCTTGGACAGCGTGCCGGATCCGGTCTTCTCCAGCCGAGTAGTGGGGGATGGCATCTGCATCGATCCGACCTCGCAGACCCTTTACGCACCGCTGTCCGGTGTCATCGGCACGCTTCAGGACAGCGCCCATGCGGTGAGTGTCACCGCTGATAACGGCGTCCAGGTGCTGATGCATATTGGCCTGGACACGGTCAATCTGGCGGGTAAGGGGTTCACCTCGCGGGTGACCATGGGGCAACGGGTCGAGGCCGGCCAGCCGCTGATCGATTTCGATGCCGATTACATCGCCCTGCATGCGCGCAGCCTGTTGACGCTGATGCTGGTGGTCAGCGGCGAACCCTTCAGTCTGCTCGGGGACGGGGCGAGCTGTATCGAGAGTGGTGCTCCGTTGTTGCGTGTGTGCCCAGCGGAACAGGGGCCTGTCGACGAGGCGCAGCAGGGCTCGGTGCTGTTTTCCAAGCCGCTGATCGTGCCCAATGAAAGTGGCCTGCATGCCCGTCCTGCCGCGGTGTTCGCCCAGGCGGCCAAGGGGTTTGATGCCAATATCCAACTGCATAAGCAGCAAGCCGGCGCCAATGCCAAATCACTGGTCGCGATCATGGCGTTGCAGACGGCCAAGGGCGACAGTGTGCAGATCAGCGCCGCCGGCCCTCAGGCCGGACAGGCCATCGAAGCGTTGGAACACTTGCTGTTGTCGGGGTGCGGCGAAACGGTGCAAGCGCCGCTGACGCCGGCGCCGACCGTCACCGACGAGCCATCGATACCTGGCCGGCTGCGGGGTGTCTGTGCGTCGCCCGGTTCGGCGTTTGGTGAAGTGGTCCAGGTCGCCTCCCAGGTGTTGGAGATCGAGGAGGCGGGGGGCGGCATCGAGGTTGAGCAGGCCGCCCTGGATCAAGGGCTGAAGCAGGCAATGCAAGCCTTGAAGGCGCTGCAGGACGAGGCGGCGGGCAGCGTTCAGGCGCAGATTTTTCGCGCCCATCAAGAGTTGCTGGAAGACCCCACCTTGCTGGAGCAGGCCCAAGCCTTGATCACCGAGGGCAAGAGCGCGGCATTCGCCTGGAGGACCGCTACCGAGGCGAGCGCTGCGCTGTTCCAGCAATTGGGCAGCGCTTTGCTGGCCGAGCGCGCAGCGGACCTGGCCGACGTCGGGCAACGGGTGCTCAAGCTGATCCTGGGGGTTCAGGACAACGCCTGGAACCTGCCCGAACGGTCGATCCTGGTGGCCGAGCAACTGACGCCTTCTCAGACCGCCAGCCTCGACACTTCACGCATCGCCGGTTTCGTCACCGTGGGTGGCGGCGCCACTAGCCATGTTGCGATCCTCGCCCGTGCGCTGGGCCTGCCCTCGTTGTGTGGCGTGGCGCACCCCGTGCTGGCCCTGGATAACGGCACCCGGGTGTTGCTGGATGCCGACAATGGCGAACTGCACGTGAACCCGGATCAAGCCCTGGTCGAGCAACTCCAGGCCACTCGTGACCGGCAGCGCCAGCGGCACCAGCGTGACCTCGAACAATCGGCCCAGGCGGCTCGCACCCTTGACGGTCATCGAGTCGAGGTCAGCGCCAATGTCGGGTCGCTGCGGGACGTGGAGCAGGCCATGAGCCTGGGCGGCGAAGGTGTCGGGCTGTTGCGCTCCGAACTGCTTTACCTGGATCGCGCACACCCTCCTGGCCATGACGAGCAAGCGGCCCTGTACAGCGCCGTCGCCCGGACCCTGGGGCCTGAGCGCAATCTGGTGGTACGTACCCTGGATGTGGGCGGGGACAAACCGCTGGCCTATGTGCCGATGGCTCATGAGGCCAATCCCTTCCTCGGCATGCGCGGTATTCGCCTGTGCCTGGAGCGCCCCCAGTTGTTGCGTGAACAGTTCCGGGCCATTCTCGCCTGTTCGGGGCTGGCGCGGCTGCACATCATGCTGCCCATGGTCACGCAACTGGCAGAGCTGCGCCTGGCGCGGCAGATGCTGGGCGAAGAGGTCCGCCACCTGGGACTCAAACAGGCGCCGAAGCTGGGCATCATGATCGAAGTGCCGGCGGCGGCGCTGATGGCTGACCTGTTTGCCCCAGAAGTGGATTTCTTCTCCATCGGCACCAACGACCTGACCCAATACACCCTGGCCATGGACCGTGACCACCCACGCCTGGCCAGCCAGGCCGACAGCCTGCATCCCTCGGTGTTGCGCCTGATCGCCCGTACGGCCGAGGCCGCCCGTGCCCATGGCAAATGGGTCGGTGTGTGTGGTGCGCTGGCCTCGGAACCCCTGGCGGTGCCGGTGCTGCTGGGGCTGGGCGTGGATGAGCTATCGGTCAGTGTGCCGCTGATTCCGGCGATCAAGGCCTGCGTGCGTGAATGGAACCTTAGCGAGTGCCGTACGCTGGCCCAACAGGCCCTGGGCCAGGAAAGCGCCGAGCAGGTGCGTGACCTCCTGCGTACTCATTCATCCACGGCCACCCCGGCCACCCTGGCCATGGAGCATTGAACATGTTCGACAAACTGCAACAGGCATTCTGGAAAGCCCTGACCCCGGACCTGGTGCCGGAAGAGCCCAAGCGACCGGCCTCGGTAGATGGGCTGGCGCCGGCTATCATCGCTGCGTTGGGCGGTGCGGAAAACCTCAAGACCCATCAGCCCGTGGCACTGACGCGGCTGCGGGTGGAACTGCGGGATGTGGCGCGGATCGATCGGATGGGCTTGAGTGCCGCCGGTGTGGCAGGCGTGATGACGCTGGACAACGGTGTGGTGCATCTGATCACTGGTTTGCGAGGCTGAACCGAAGCTGGCACACCGCGAAGACGGTTCTGGGGCTGCTGCGCAGCCCAACGGGGATAAATCCCCTCGCCACGGGGGAACGATCAACGCCCAGGCTCTGCGCAAAGTCGGGTTTTAAATTGTGCTTAAATGCCAACTTCCCCATCGTTGCTCTTGGCTTGTCCACGTTTGTCCGTCGCTCTCTGCAAGTGAATGCGCAAAGCTGTCGGCCGCTCACAACAAGACTGCAAACTTCCATCCCAAGAACACCGTGCCGACAAACTCAGAAACGGTGTCACTGCCCTTATGTTCAAACGCATCCTGTCCGCTCTGAGCGGCAAGAAATCCAGCACGTCGACACCGGTTTCTTCCGCGCACACTGACGCGCCACCGCCCCAGCCGGACGAGAGTGAATTGATCACGGTCTACGACAGCTACGGTCGCGAGATGCAGATCACCCGCAACGAGTGGCGCAACAACGTCTTCCTGCCAAACCTGCGAGAGAAATGGAATTCTGCCGACGAGCTCTACAGCCTGATCATCTCGGGTTTGAATGATGGTTTTGTCGCTGACTTGATCCCGGCCGCGGCACAACTGGTCGAGATCGACAGCAATCCCGAGCGCAGCCATGTCATCCAGGGCATTGTGTTGCTGGAGAACGGCCAACTCGCTGCCGCCGAAAACGCGCTGCGCACGGGGATGGCGAAAGTGGGCGCGACAGGCACCTTGCTGACCAACCTGGCCAAGGTCTTCAGCGACCGAGGCGAGCAGGCGCTTGCCGACGAAACGCTTTGGCACGCGGTTCAAGCCGACCCGAATCAAGAGAATGGCCTGTTGTGGTGGGCGGCCATTCAGCGGGAAAAGGCCGGCGAGGCGGGTTATCTCGAAGCACTGCGTACCGTGGCTGCGTTACCCGGCAGTTGGCGTGCGCCCTTGTGGCTGGCGCGTCATTGCCTGGAACAGAAGGATGTCGAATCGGCACGCGTGTTTTACACGCAGGTGCTGACGGCGGGTACGTTCGACGGCAGCGCGCTGATGATGATCTCGGGCGACTTGGGTAACAACGGCCAGATTCCACTGATCATCGAGTTGGTCGAGCCCGTCTACGATGAGCACAAACACGACCCCATGGCCGGTATCAACTTGCTGCGCGCCTATCAGGAACTTGGCCAAGCGGCCGAAGGCGAGGCGCTGCTCGCCCGCCTGTATGCCCTGGGTTTTGCGCCGATCAAAAGCCAGCTCGACCAGTTTGCCCAAGCCTTCCAGCAAATGCACAAGCAGGACGCCCAAGGCGTGCCGGTGGATCCTGAAAACCTGCAGTTCGCGACGTTGGCATTGAGCCAGCCGATCTGGCACTACGGTTTGCGCAACGCCGATTGGTTCTTCGCGCAGAAACCGGAAGGGGCATCGGAAATCGGTTTCTTCGCGCTGTCCAAAAGCACAGACGGGGCAGTACGCGCCGAATCGCAACGGGAGGATGAACTGGGACGCTTCTCGCGCGCGATTCCTCTATACCTGGCCGAAGCCGTGCACTACTGGAGCGACCATGTAGGCACTTGCTATATCCAAATCGTGGAAGGCGGCGGCCCGGTGCTGTCGGGGTGTGAAGCCGACGGCCAAGCGCTTTTCGATATCGTGCCGCCGACGATGAAGTCCTTCATCACCGGCGAGATCGGCTGTTCGGGTGAGGGTGATCAAGCCCAATGGCAGCTTTCCCTGAGCCTCTGGGACTGCGCGACCCGCACCAGGCAAACTACCGAAAGCGGCAGCGCGGTGAAGGCTGATATCGGTGCGCTGGTACTTGACCTTGAGCAGCGCTTGCTTGCGCGCATTGGCCTGAGTCGCGAGACGCCCGTGGATTCGTTCTACCTGCACCCCACCGCCGAGGTCCTGCCGGTCTACCTGACCGAGCTGGGCCAGGCCTTCATGTTGACGCTGCTGGCGAACGGGCGCATGCCCAAATCCGCGATGTGGGGGGAGCGTGCCATGCTCGACTGGCCGCTCAACATGGCCCTTCATTGGCCCACGGTGGAGGTCGCCAAGCTGATGTACATCTCCGGGTTGGGCAAGGCCCACGATTACCAGTCGGACGTACTCGCCGAATACAAGGAGCGCAGCCTGCAGTGGCTGCGCGAGTTGGAGCAGGCGGGCAACCCTGCATCGCGCTTGGCGCCGTTGATATGGAAGGTGTTCGGTATGCAGGTGGAGCTACAGGCTTACCTGCGCCACTTGCCCGACGATACCAGTGCTGCGCACAAGGCCTGGCTGGAGCGGGTGAGCGAGGCTGGATGATCGACAAGTCGCTCGGGAGGGCCCAGGCGACTGACGGCATGGGGTGGCCGGTGTGCGTTACAGGCGCGTTCTATACTCCTGGCACCCATTGCGGCGACAGCCACGCCGAAACAAGGAGCCAGCCATGAACGACACCCAACGACTCGCCGCCTTGCGTATGGTTTTGATCGTTGTCGGCCTGATCGCCGTCTTCGCGTTCTGGCCGCTGATGAACCTGTGGCCGTCTGGCTGGGCGTGGCACAGCGGCCATTCCCACTATCCGCTGATGATTGTCGGAATCTACGCCACCCTCGGAGTGTTCCTGCTGAAGGCGTCGCGCGATCCGATGAAACACCTGAGCCTGATCTGGTTCACGGTATGGTCGAGCATCGTGCACGGCGCGATCATGGCCGTGCAGTCCTTCGACGTCGAGATGGATGGGACCCGGCATATGGGGCATTTACTCGGCGATGTGCCGGCGCTGTTCATTGCCGCGGTGGCGCTGGCTTTTTTCATGCCACGCGGTAACCCGACGCACTAGCGGCTTCGAGTGGGGCGATGGTGCTCTCTTCCGGATATCGAGCATTTCGGCACAATTGTCGAGCGTTTCGGCACACTGACCATTTGGCGTTCAACCTAGACTCTGGCTTCATTTTCAGCCTCAAACGGAGTCGCGATGAACATCAGATCAATCCTGCCTGCACTTTCCATGGCTGTGGTATTCAGTGGACATGCCGCCGACTTTTCACTGACCAGCCAGGACATTGCTGACAATCGCCCATTGACCCGGCGGGAAGTGTTCCAAGGCTTCGGTTGCGAAGGCGGCAACACCTCCCCGCAGCTTTCCTGGATATACGCCCCCACCGGCACTAAAAGCTACGCGATCACGGTCTACGATCCCGATGCGCCGACGGGTAGCGGTTGGTGGCATTGGACGGTCTTTAACCTGCCCGCTTCTGTCCATAGCCTGCCAAGAGGGGCAGGGCCAAGTTTGCCTGCCGGTGCAGTTCAAGGGCGAACTGACTTTGGTCAATCCGAGTTTGGCGGCGCCTGTCCTCCAGTAGGGGATAAACCCCATCGCTATCAATTCACCGTATGGGCATTGAAAGTCGATAAGCTAGCGCTCGACAACCAGGCCAGCGGGGCGTTGGTAGGGTACATGCTCAATGCCAACGCCTTGGCCAAAGCGACCATTACTTCAACTTACGGACGTTAAACACGATGCACCCTTGTGAGGGCATACAGCACCGGGAGAGCATTATCGATGCGTGTGTCATTCGGGCGCGCCAGCCCCTGACCTTGTCAAGGGTGCCGGTGTTCGTGACGACTTTGTGTCGAGTGCGCCAAGGGGAAAAGCTGTTGCAGTGGGATGGCCGGGAGATGCGCGCCGGGCCGCAACATCTGATACTGATGCCGGCCGGGCGCGAGTTGGGTCTCTCAAACCTGCCCGGTCTCCACGGCCACTACATCGCCGATGCGGTGACCTTTCCCGCCTCGACATTGCGCAGCTTCAGTACCCGTTATAGCCAGCAGATCATGAGCCGTCGCGGTGCACTGAAGAGTGATCTATGCGTTCCCCTGGACAGGCACACGATACAGGCATGGGATCAGTTGCTGACTGCTATCAGGGATGACGCCCCCCAGGTGTTACGCACACATTATGGGGAAGCGGTTCTCCTGGGCCTGTGCCTTGGCGGCCAACTCGGCCCCTTGCTGATGGGGCGCAACGATCCACTTTGCGAACGTGTGCAGCAGTTGGTAATGGGCAGCCCGGAGAGAGACTGGACGGTGGCGGATGTCGCACAGCACCTGAACCTGGGGGAGTCGACGTTGCGTCGCCAGTTGGCGAATGAGGAGGACAGTTTCCGCAATATTCTGGAGGGCGTTCGATTGGCGACCGCGTTGCAATGGCTGCAGACCACTTCTCGGCCGATCGGTGAAATTGCCGGGGCCTGTGGTTACGCCTCGGCCTCACGTTTTGCAGTGCGCTTCCGCTCACGCTATGGGCTGTCGCCACGTGAATTGCGGGACGGGATTTAAGCTTTCCGGAGGTCACCTTTGGAACACAGGGGTGGTACCAACATCAAGCGCCCGAGATGTCGAAACCCTGAAAGTTGAGCTGATAGGGACTGAGAAGACCTGTGGATAATTTCTATAGGTTTTTTCATTTTTACAGCCCTTACCGTTTCTCATCTGCGGGTGTATCGTATTCGCCTTTTGCGGGCCCAACGGTTCGCCGCGGATTCAATAGGTGGTTGCGTTCATGTCCTTTACCCGTCGCCAAATACTCGGTGGCCTGGCCGGTCTTGTTGTCGTTGGCGTGGGTGCGGGAGGTGCGTCACGGTATTGGTTGGGCAAGCGCGCCGATGCCGAGGCCGGTCATGACTATGAATTGATCGCCGCTCCGCTGGACGTCGAGCTGGTGGCCGGGCACAAGACCCAGGCCTGGGCGTTTGGCCCCTCGGCGCCGGGCACCGAGCTGCGGGTGCGCCAGGGCGAATGGTTGCGGGTACGCTTTATCAATCACCTGCCGGTCGCCACCACCATTCATTGGCACGGGATCCGTTTGCCGCTGGAGATGGACGGCGTGCCGTATGTCTCGCAATTGCCGGTGTTGCCGGGCGAGTATTTCGATTACAAGTTCCGTGTGCCAGACGCCGGCAGCTATTGGTATCACCCTCACGTCAACAGCAGCGAAGAGCTTGGGCGGGGGCTGGTGGGACCGTTGATCATCGAAGAGCGTGAGCCCACCGGCTTCAAATACGAGCAGACCCTGAGCCTCAAGAGCTGGCATGTGGACGAGCAGGGCGAGTTCGTCGCGTTCAGCATTCCCCGTGAAGCGGCGCGTGGTGGCACGGCCGGCCGGCTGGCGACCATCAACGGCGTGGCGCAAGCGGTGATTGACCTGCCGGCCGGGCAGATCACCCGGGTGCGCTTGCTCAACCTGGACAACACCCTGACGTATCGCATCAACATCCCAGGCGTAGAAGCGCAGATCTATGCGCTGGACGGCAACCCCATCGAACCGCGCCCGTTGGGCAAGGAATACTGGCTCGGCCCGGGCATGCGCATTTGCCTGGCGATCAAGGCACCGCCAGCCGGTGAAGAGTTGTCGTTGCGCAATGGCCCGGTGCGCCTGGGCACCCTGCGTTCGGTGCCTAACAGTGACGCGCCGAGCCAATGGCCGCCGGCGCTGCCGCCCAACCCGGTGTCGGAGCCGGACCTGGCCAATGCCGAAAAACTCAACTTCAATTTCGAATGGGTCGGCTCGGTGTCGGTCAATGTCGACAATGGCAAGCCGCCGAGCCTGTGGCAGATCAACGGCAAGGCCTGGGACATCACCGACAAGACCTGCGCCGACCGGCCGATCGCCACGCTGAAGAAAGGCCAGAGCTACATTTTCGAATTGAAGAACATGACCCAGTACCAGCACCCGATCCATTTGCACGGCATGAGTTTCAAGGTGATCGCGTCGAACCGGCACAAGGTCGTGCCGTATTTCACCGACACTTACCTGCTGGGCAAGAACGAACGGGCGCAGGTGGCGCTGGTGGCGGATAATCCAGGCGTGTGGATGTTCCACTGCCATGTGATCGACCACATGGAAACCGGCCTGATGGCCGCCATCGAGGTGGCTTGATGCGCCAGATTCGCCCTGCCAGGATCATCGACCGCAGCCGTGACCAGGACTTCATGCGCGAAGCCCTGGCCCTCGCCGCACAAGGCGCAGCCCTGGGCGAAGTGCCGGTGGGCGCAGTGCTGGTGCAGGACGGCGAGATCATCGGGCGCGGCTTCAACTGCCCCATCAGCGGCCACGACCCCAGTGCCCATGCGGAAATGGTCGCCATCCGCGCCGCCGCCCAGGCGGTGAGCAACTATCGCCTGCCCGGCAGCACGCTGTATGTGACGTTGGAGCCATGCAGCATGTGCGCTGGCCTGATCGTCCATTCGCGTATCGCCCGGGTCGTCTACGGCGCCCTGGAGCCCAAGGCCGGCATCGTGCAGAGCCAGGGGCAGTTCTTCAGCCAGGGTTTCCTGAACCATCGGGTGATGTACGAGGGCGGGGTGCTGGCGGAGGAATGCAGCACCGTGCTGAGTGAGTTCTTCAAGGCCCGAAGAGCCAAGCCCTCAGACTGACACCGTCCCTCTGTGGGAGTGAACCTCTGTGGGAGTGAACCTTTGTGGGAGTGAACCTTTGTGGGAGCAAGGCTTGCCCGCGATGAACGATAACGCGGCCTTGCTATAGACCGCGGTGCCTCCATCGCGGGCAAGCCTTGCTCCCACAGGGGTTTTGTGGTGCTTGGGTGATTCAGCTTGGGCGATTTACTTGCGCGCCACGATCACCGCCCGCATCGGCGCCGGCAGCCCTTCGATGGTTTTGCTGTGGTCGGTGGGGTCGAGGAAGTCGCTCAGCGACTGATACTTCATCCACTCGGTACTGCGCTGTTCCTCTACGGTGGTCAGGCTCACGTCCACGCAACGCACATCGCTGAACCCGGCGCGGCGCAGCCAGCGCTCCAGGGCCGGGACCGACGGCAGGAACCACACGTTGCGCATCTGCGCGTAGCGGTCCTCGGGCACCAGCACCTGGTGTTCGTCGCCCTCGATCACCAGGGTTTCCAGCACCAGTTCGCCGCCCTTGACCAGGCAGTCCTTCAAAGCCAGCAGGTGCTCGATCGGCGAGCGCCGGTGGTAGAACACGCCCATGGAGAACACCGTGTCGAAACCTTCCAGCTCCGCTGGCAGGGCCTCGAACGGGAACGGCAGGTGCCAGGCGTTGGGCTGCGACAGGTAGCGCTGCACCGCCTGGAACTGGCAGAAGAACAGCCAGTTGGGGTCGACGCCGATCACCGTGTCAGCTCCGGCGCCGAGCATTCGCCACATGTAATAGCCGTTGCCGCAGCCCACATCGAGGATGCGTTTGCCTTTCAGGTCCAGGTGCGGGGCCACTCGTGACCACTTCCAGTCCGAGCGCCATTCAGTGTCCACGTGCACGCCAAACAGGTCGAAAGGTCCTTTGCGCCATGGCGACAGGCCCATCAACGCGGTACGCATTTGCGCACGGGTTTCGTCGGAACAATCGGTGTCGAGCGTCAGGCAGTTCAGCAGGTCGACCGTGGTGGGTTGCAAGGCCGGTAGCGCATCGAGTGCGCTTTGCCAACGCTCCAGATCGCCATGGCCCTTTTCCATCTTGCTGTCGAGTTGCGTCTGCAGCGTCGCGGCCCAATCGGCCAGGGGCGTGCCGGCCAGATGGCGGGCGAGGGGGGACAGATCAATCATGGCAGGGCAATCAACGAGGCGAAGTTAAGACACTGGAACCACGGCACGACTTTCGAGAACCCGGCCGCCAGCAGGCGTTCGCGGTGTTCTTCGAGGCTGTCGGGCTTCATGACGTTTTCGATGGCGCTGCGTTTCTGGGCAATTTCCAGCTCGCTATAGCCGTTGGCGCGCTTGAACGCCACGTGCAGGTCGGTGAGCAGGGCGTGTTCCTCGGCATCGTTGAAACGCAACTTTTCCGACAGGATCAGGGCGCCACCGGGCAGCAAGGACTGGCGAATGCGGCTCAACAATGCGGTGCGTTGGTCCGGCGCGATGAATTGCAGGGTGAAGTTCAGTGCCACCACCGAGGCCGGCTGGAACGTCAGGGCGAGGATGTCGCCTTCGATCACTTCCACCGGCAGCAGCTCCTGGAACATCGAGTCCTGGCCGTTGAGGTATTCGCGGCAGCGCTCGACCATGGCCGCCGAGTTATCCACAGCGATTACCCGGCAACCGTCGGTGCGCACGTGGCGGCGCAGGGCCTGGGTCACGGCGCCCAGGGACGAGCCCAGGTCGTAGAGCACGCTATTGGGCTGGGCGAATTGCGCGGCGAGCACGCCGAGGTTTTCGACGATGGTCGGGTAGCCCGGCACCGAACGCTTGATCATGTCCGGAAACACCCGCACCACGTCCTCGTTGAAGGCGAAGTCCGGCACTTGGGCCAGGGGTTGGGCGAATAGGCGATCGGGGTCTTTGCTCACGGCGGTTCCAGCGGCATGGGTGGTGAAAAGGCCGGCATTTTAACCAAAAAAACTGTGGGAGCGAGCTTTGTGGGGCAAGCCTTGCTCCCACAGACCTTGCTCCCACATTTATCTTTGCTCAGTGCCGCTTTTGGATAAACGCCGACGCCGTAATCCCCCATTGGCCCAGCCAATAACTGACGATGATCAGGTAAGGCGCGGCATGGAAGGGCTGCACGAACCGGTTGATGCCGATCAGGCTGTCGGAGAACACAAACGCCAGTGCCCCGGCGGCGGCCAGCCAGGCCGAGCGTTTCGGCACGCCGCTGCCCAGCCGCGCCAACGCTCGCCAAAGCATGGCGCTGATGGCCAGGCCGTAGACAATCACCGGCACCAGCAACGGCCCGAGGCCGTTCGAGACCAGAATCCCCAATAGCACCGCGCCGATGCCCAAGGCCAGGGCCAATGGCAGCAGTGCCGGGCGGCGGCAGTCGCTGAGGTAGGCTTTCAGGTAGGCCAGGTGCGCCAGCAGAAACGCGCCGAGGCCGAACACGAACAGATCCCCCGGCCAGGCCAGCAACACATCACCCACCAGCGAAAAAATCAGCCCGAGGCTGATCCAGCGCCGATAGTCACTGGGCGGCGCATCGTGCAGCCAGCCGAGCAGGGCCAGGACCGGCATGGGCTTGACCAGCAGGCACAAGAGTGTGGCGTGCACGCTCAGGCCGTACAGGTAGGTGGCTGCGCCCATCAGTGCAAGGATCAGCCAGCCCACGGTCAATTCACCGAAATGGCGCAGTCAAAGGTTTCCACGGGCGGCACTTCCGGGGCCCAGGGCTGTTGATAAGTCAGGCGCAAGCGCCCGGTGCCGGTACTGAACGCTTGGAAGCGCCAGGTCGAGACACCCGCGGCGCCAACAATGCCGGCGTCTTCAGGATTGCGATAAACCTCCGGACCCAAGCCTTTGAGCACGCCACCGGCCGAATCCTGGATCGCCCAGCGATAACCGGTGGTGGGGTTGCTGGGCAAGCTCAGGATCAGGTTCTGCCCGTTATTGAGCCTTACCGGGCACTGGCTCAGTTTTTCCACGGTCACGTTGTTGCCGGTTTGCGTGGCGCAGGCGCTCAGCAGGGCGAGGCTGAGGGGGACGAGCAGGCGGGTGAGGGACATAAGGGTGGTGGCTCCGGCATTTACGACGAACGGCGAGCATAACCGAAGATGATACTGGGTGTGTCAGCTGGGCATATGTTGTTGCTGATGCCGCCTTCGCGGGCAAGCCTTGCTCCCACAATGGATCTTTGTTGCAGACAAAATCTGTGAGCGACATTTAACCCGGTGGGAGCAAGGCTTGCCCGCGATGGGGCCCGCACAAGCGCTAGAGGAACATCAGAACAACACCTTGGCCACATCCGCAAACCGCTTGGCAAAGTGCACCGTGACGCCTTCCTTGAGGTAGTCCGGCAGTTCTTCGAAGTTGCCCCGGTTGGCTTCCGGCAGGATCAGCTCGTTGATTTTCTGCCGCCGCGCCGCGATGACCTTCTCGCGCACCCCGCCAATCGGCAGGACGTGCCCGGTGAGGGTCAGTTCGCCGGTCATGGCCACGCCTTTTTTCGGCGGCTGGTTGCGGGCCAGGGACAGCAATGCGCTGGCCATGGTCACGCCGGCGCTCGGTCCGTCCTTGGGCGTGGCGCCTTCCGGTACGTGCAGGTGAACGAAGGCCTCGTCAAAGAACTTCGGATCGCCGCCAAATTGCTTCAGGTGCGAACTGACATAGCTGTGGGCGATTTCCGCCGATTCCTTCATCACGTCCCCCAGTTGCCCGGTCAGCTTGAAGCCGCGATTGAGGGTGTGGATGCGCGTCGCCTCGATCGGCAAGGTCGCGCCGCCCATGCTGGTCCAGGCCAGGCCGGTGATCACGCCGATGCCGGACAACACCTGCTCGTTGCGAAATACCGGTTTGCCCAGGGAGGCTTCGAGGTCCTTCGGCCCGAGCTTGATCACGGCCTTGGGGTCGTCGATCAGCTTCATCACCGCCTTGCGCACCAGTTTGCCCAGCTGTTTCTCCAGCTGTCGCACCCCGGCTTCACGGGCATAGCCGTCGATCAGGGCCTTGAGGGCGCTGTCGTTGATACTCAGGCTGCCCTTGGACACGCCAGCCTTGGCCAGTTGCTTGGGCCACAAGTGACGCTTGGCGATGGCGACTTTTTCTTCGGTGATGTAGCCCGACAGGCGGATCACTTCCATCCGGTCCAGCAGCGGGCCGGGGATCGAGTCCAGGGTGTTGGCGGTGCAGACAAAGAGCACTTTCGACAGGTCCAGGCGCAGGTCCAGGTAGTGGTCGAGGAATTCGACGTTCTGCTCCGGGTCGAGGGTCTCCAGCAGGGCCGAGGCCGGGTCGCCCTGGTAGCTCTGGCCCATCTTGTCGATCTCGTCGAGCATGATCACCGGGTTCATCACTTCGACATCTTTCAGCGCCTGCACCAGCTTGCCCGGCTGGGCGCCGATGTAGGTGCGCCGATGGCCCTTGATCTCGGCTTCGTCGCGCATGCCGCCGAGGCTGAAGCGGTAGAACGGCCGCCCCAGGGATTCGGCGATGGATTTGCCGACGCTGGTCTTGCCCACGCCCGGCGGGCCGACCAGCAGTACGATGGAGCCGCTGATCTCGCCTTTGTAGGCGCCGACGGCGAGGAACTCCAGGATGCGGTCCTTGATGTCGTCCAGGCCGGCGTGGTGCTGGTCGAGCACCTTGCGCGCGTGCTTGAGGTCAAGCTTGTCCTGGCCATACACGCCCCACGGCACCGAAGTTGCCCAATCCAGGTAATTGCGGGTGACGGCATATTCCGGCGAACCGGTTTCCAGGATCGAGAGTTTGTTCATTTCCTCTTCGATGCGCTTCTGTGCCTGGGCCGGCAGCACCTTGCCTTCGAGCCGCTGCTCGAACTGTTCGATATCGGCGCTGCGGTCGTCCTTGGTCAGCCCCAGCTCCTGCTGGATGACCTTGAGCTGCTCCTTGAGGAAGAACTCGCGCTGATGTTCGCCGATCTTGTTGTTGACCTCGGCGGAAATCTCTTTCTGCAGCCGCGCCACTTCGACTTCCTTGCGCAGCATCGGCAGGACTTTTTCCATGCGCTTGAGCATGGGCACGCAGTCGAGCACTTCCTGCAGCTCATTGCCGGTAGCGGAGGTGAGCGCAGCGGCAAAGTCGGTCAGTGGCGAAGGGTCGTTGGGGCTGAAGCGGTTGAGGTAGTTCTTCAGCTCTTCGCTGTACAGCGGGTTGAGCGGCAGCAGTTCCTTGATCGCGTTGATCAGCGCCATGCCGTAGGCCTTGACCTCGTCGGTCGGCTCACTCGGCTGGTGTGGATATTCGACTTCCACCAGGTACGGTGGGCGATGGTGCTTGAGCCAGGTGCGGATACGCACGCGGGTCAGGCCCTGGGCGACGAATTGCAGTTTGCCGCCTTCCCGGCTGGCGTGGTGCACCTTCACCAGCGTGCCATACAGCGGCAGTTTCGAGGTGTCGAAATGACGCGGGTCTTCCTGGGGCGAGTCCATGAAGAACAGCGCCAGGGAGTGATGGTCGGACTTGGCCACCAGCTCCAGGGTCTCGGCCCACGGTTCTTCGTTGACGATGACCGGCAACACCTGGGCTGGGAAGAACGGACGATTGTGGATCGGGATGATGTAGACCTTGTCCGGCAAGTTCTGTCCAGGCAGGGCCAGGCCGGTGCCGGAGGAGGTGTGTTCGATGTGTTCGGAGTCAGCGTATTCGTTGGTGGCTTCGGTAGAGTGCTGGTCGCTCATGGGGCACCTGCGCAATGGAGTATGGGTCTTAGATGGGGCAGGTGGGGGGTGGTTTCAATGGCGGGTGATTGTTAGCGGTTATTTCATTGACCGGTTTTGCCCCGTAGGAACTGCCGAGCGAAGCCAGGCTGCGATCTTTCCCCTGACGCTTGAATCTCAAGCGAAAGCTCAAAAGATCGCAGCCTGCAGCCGCGCCTGCGGGTTCGCGTCAGGCAACCCGGTTCAAGTCGTTATGACGCGTTTCCTTCAAGCACAGCACGGCGATCACGCTGAGCAGCGCGGCCGCTGAAACGTAGCCCCCGACATAACTCAAACCACCCATTGCCACCAGTTTCTGGGCGAAGAACGGCGCGGCCGAGGCGCCGACGATGCCGCCCAGGTTGTAGGCCGCCGAGGCGCCGGTGTAGCGCACGTGGGTGGGAAACAGTTCCGGCAGCAAGGCGCCCATGGGGGCGAAGGTCACGCCCATCAGGAACAGCTCGATGCACAGGAACAGCGCCACGCCGCCGGTCGAGCCGTGAGTCAGCAAGGGTTCCATGAGGAAACCCGAGGCAATCGCCAACACGCCGCCGACGATCAGCACCGGTTTGCGCCCGTAGCGGTCGCTGGCCCAGGCCGACAGGGGCGTAGCGGCGGCCATGAACAGCACGGCAAAGCACAGCAGGCCCAGGAAGGTCTCGCGGCTGTAGCCGAGGGTGGACACGCCGTAGCTCAGGGAAAACACCGTCGAGATATAGAACAGCGCGTAACACACCACCATCGCCGCCGCGCCCAGCAAGGTTGGCGCCCAGTACTGGCTGAACAGCTCGACCAACGGCACTTTCACCCGCTCCTGGCGGGCCATGGCATTGGCGAACACCGGGGTTTCATGGAGCTTGAGTCGAACATAGAGGCCGACGATCACCAGTACTGCACTGAGCAGGAACGGAATCCGCCAACCCCAGGCGCGAAATTGCTCATCGTCCAGGCTCATGGCCAGGGTCAGGAACAGCCCGTTGGCCGCCAGGAAGCCGATGGAGGGCCCCAGTTGGGGGAACATGCCGAACCAGGCGCGCTTGCCCTTGGGCGCGTTCTCGGTGGCGAGCAGCGCCGCGCCGCCCCATTCACCGCCCAACCCCAGGCCCTGGCCGAAACGCAGCACGCACAGCAGGATCGGCGCCCAGGCGCCAATGCTGGCGTAGCCGGGCAGCACGCCGATGAGGGTGGTGCACACGCCCATCAGCAGCAGGGACGCCACCAGCGTCGACTTGCGCCCGATCCGGTCGCCGAAATGGCCGAACAGCGCAGAGCCCAGCGGGCGGGCAAGGAAGGCGATGCCGAACGTCAGGAAGGACGACAGCATCTGTGCCGTGCCTGAGGTTTGCGGGAAGAACACCGGCCCGATCACCAGGGCCGCAGCCGTGGCGTAGACGTAGAAATCGTAGAACTCGATGGCGGTGCCGATGAAACTCGCGGTGGCCACGCGTGTGGTCGAGTTTGTCGGCTGGGCAGACACAGCCTCGTTGCAGGTAGCGGTCGTCATGCGGTTATCCCTGACAGTCATGTGCTCCATTGGAGCGAATTATTATGGTCGAACACCCAGGGATATGGGCGGGTATCCTTTCGCTGTTTCGGGTAGGAACAGTCGCAGGACTGATGCGGATTTTGCCGATGAACCGGCTGGGTGCGGGTAAGCACGAGGTTCGGGCGGGGCTGGGTAAGCGGATTGAGTATAGGAAGGAGGCTAACGATTCAACAAGTGAGCTGGCCCACAATATTGAAGCGTGCGCTGGGCTTTTTGTGGCGAGGGGATAAATCCCCTCGGCACAACTGTGTTTTACCTTGAGCCTGGGGGGATTCAGGAAGCCGTGGGCACCGAACTGTTATGCCACGCCAGCACCTGGCTGACACGGTTGTCCACGGTCTCGATGATTTCCAGTCGATAACGACCGATCTTCAGGCACACCGGGCTTTCGGGGATGGTTTCCAGGGCTTCGGTCACCAGCCCGTTGAGGGTCTTGGGGCCGTCGCAAGGCAGATGCCAGCCAAGGGTCCTGTTCAATTCGCGGATCGACGCCGCGCCATCGATCATCAGGCGACCATCGGGCTGGGGGTGCACGTGGGGGTTGTCGAGGCTGTGCTCGCTTTCGAATTCGCCGACGATTTCTTCGAGGATGTCTTCCAGGGTGACGATACCCAGCACTTCGCCGTATTCGTCCACCACCATGCCCAGGCGCCGCTGCTGCTTGTGGAAATTCAGCAATTGCAGTTGCAGTGGCGTGCTTTCAGGGACGAAGTAGGGCTCGTGGGAGGCGGCCAGTAGCGCTTCCTGGGTCAGGCTCGCATCCGCCAGCAAATGACGGATCTGGCGCGTGTTGAGCACCGCTTCGACCTGGTTGATGTCGCTGTGGAACACCGGCAGGCGGGTGCGACGGTTCAGGCGCAGCTGTTCGATGATCTCGCCGATGGGGTCGTCGAGGTTGATTCCGTCGACCTCGCTGCGGGGCACGAGGATATCGTTGACGGTGATGTTGTCCAGGGCGTGGATGCCGGAAATCGGATGCAGTCGGCTGCTGCCGTGCTCAGGTTCGTGCTCGCTGCGCGGTGGCGCGGGCATTTCGTCGTCGCTCTGTTGCACCATGCTGGCTTTGCGCGCAAAGGGGCGCAGCAACAATTGGCTGGCACCATTCAACAGCCAGGCAAACGGATAGAGGATCTTCAACGGTATGCCAAGCAAGGCGTTGCCCAGCGCCAGCACCGCTTCGGGCTGGCGGGTGGCCAAGGTGCGCGGCAGGTAGTCGGCAAATACCAGCAGGGCGGCGCTGGTGCCGAGCCAGGCTACCCAAGGGCCGTTTTCCAGCCAGGTAAAAATCGCCAGCAAGGTGCCGATGACCACGGCCAGGGTGCGACAGAGGGTATTGCACAGGATCAGGCTGGCCAGCGGGAATGTCAGCGTTGCCAGCGGTTTGTCACTGGCGCGCGAGGCCGTGCGCTGGGCCAGCAGGTGCTGCTGGGCGGCTTCGATGGCGGTGAACAGGGCCGACCAGAGGATCAGCACCACGAGCACGGCAAACAGCGGCGCCACGGGCAACGTATCCATCAGGGCCGTCCGTCACACATGCAGGATGTATTCGCGAACCAGCTTGCTGCCGAAGTACGCGAGCATCAGCAGGCAGAAACCAGCCAGGGTCCAGCGAATCGCCTTGTGGCCGCGCCAGCCGAGGCGGTTGCGGCCCCACAGCAGCACGCTGAAGACTATCCAGGCCAGGCAGGCCAGCAGGGTCTTGTGTACCAGGTGCTGGGCGAACAGGTTCTCGACGAACAGCCAGCCGGAGATCAGCGACAGCGACAGCAGGCTCCAGCCGGCCCAGAGGAAGCCGAACAGCAGGCTTTCCATGGTTTGCAATGGCGGGAAATTGCGGATCAGTCCGGACGGGTGCTTGTTTTTGAGCTGGTGGTCCTGCACCAGCAGCAGCAAGGCCTGGAACACCGCGATGGTGAACAGGCCATAGGCAAGGATCGACAGCAGGATATGGGCAAGGATGCCCGGCTCTTCGTCGATGATCTGCACCGTGCCCGACGGCGCGAACTGCGCCAGCAGCACCGTGGCCAGCCCCAGCGGGAACAGTAGCACCAGCAGGTTTTCCACCGGGATGCGCGAGCAGGCCAGCAGCGTCAGGGCGATCACGGCGACGGCGATCAGGCTGGCGGCGTTGAAAAAGTCCAGGCCCAGGCCGATCGGCGTCATCAGGTGGGTATAAAGGCTGGCCGCGTGGCCGAGCACCGCCAGCACGCCAAGCGTGACCAGCAGGCGTTTGTTCGCCTTGGCGCCGGTGGCCAGACGGGTGCCTTGATAGAGGGTCGCAGCGGCATAAAGGCAGGCGGCGGCGAGCGTGGCAAGCAAGCTGGGTGACAAGGGGAGCATAAATCCTGTTAGGCAAGCCCGAAAGGCGCTGAGTTTGGCATAGAACCCCCTCCGCACGAAAGACCACAGCAACTGACAGTAAGGTGTACGTAGCCCGCTTCTTCGCTATAATCCGCGACCTGCCCACGCCGCAGGCTCGCCGAGCACATTTTTCACGGTCTGGGCCGCCATTATCCCGGTCTCATCTGGGCCTGAAAGGATCGCGCATGTTTGAAAACCTAACCGACCGTCTCTCGCAGACGCTGCGCCATGTCACCGGCAAGGCGAAACTGACCGAGGACAACATCAAAGACACCCTGCGCGAAGTGCGCATGGCGTTGCTCGAAGCCGACGTCGCCCTGCCGGTGGTCAAGGACTTCGTCAATTCGGTCAAGGAACGCGCCGTCGGCACCGAAGTGTCGCGCAGCCTGACACCGGGCCAGGCGTTCGTGAAGATCGTCCAGGCCGAACTCGAAAGCCTGATGGGCGCCGCCAACGAAGACCTGAACCTGAGCGCCGTACCGCCAGCGGTGGTGCTGATGGCTGGTCTGCAGGGCGCGGGCAAGACCACGACAGCCGGCAAGCTGGCGCGCTTCCTTAAAGAGCGCAAGAAGAAGTCGGTGATGGTGGTGTCGGCGGACATCTACCGTCCGGCGGCGATCAAGCAACTGGAAACCCTGGCCAACGACATCGGCGTGACGTTCTTCCCGTCCGACCTGAGCCAGAAGCCGGTGGACATCGCCCAGGCGGCTATTAAAGAAGCAAAACTGAAATTCATCGACGTGGTCATCGTCGATACCGCCGGTCGCCTGCACATCGATGAAGAAATGATGGGCGAGATCAAGGCGCTGCATGCCGCGATCAACCCGGTGGAAACCCTGTTCGTGGTCGATGCCATGACCGGCCAGGACGCGGCCAACACCGCCAAGGCGTTCGGTGATGCACTGCCGTTGACCGGCGTGATCCTGACCAAGGTCGACGGTGACGCCCGTGGCGGTGCCGCGCTGTCGGTACGCGCCATCACCGGCAAGCCGATCAAGTTCATCGGTATGGGCGAGAAGAGCGAAGCGCTCGAGCCGTTCCACCCCGAGCGTATCGCTTCGCGCATCCTCGGCATGGGGGACGTGCTCAGCCTGATCGAGCAGGCCGAACAGACCCTCGACAAGGACAAGGCCGACAAACTGGCCAAGAAGCTGAAGAAGGGCAAGGGCTTCGACCTCGAAGACTTCCGCGACCAGCTGCAACAAATGAAGAACATGGGCGGCCTTGGCGGCCTCATGGACAAACTGCCGAACATCGGTGGCGTGAACCTGGCGCAGATGGGCAATGCCCAGGGTGCGGCTGAAAAGCAGTTCAAGCAGATGGAAGCCATCATCAACTCCATGACCCCGGCCGAGCGCCGCGACCCTGAGCTGATCAGCGGTTCGCGCAAACGCCGTATCGCCATGGGTTCCGGCACCCAGGTGCAGGACATCGGTCGCTTGATCAAGCAGCACAAGCAGATGCAGAAGATGATGAAGAAATTCTCCGCCAAGGGCGGAATGGCCAAGATGATGCGCGGCATGGGCGGTATGTTGCCCGGCGGCGGCATGCCGAAAATGTAAAGAATCTGCGCCGGCTGTCATGTCGGCGTTGCCCCGCACGGATGCGGGGATCTCCAGCAAACCCGCGCTACGCGGGAGCTGACTTGCCGTTTTTCATGACGGCTCTATGGCAAATCTTGATCGCATGGCGCCAGGCGCCGGAAAAAGACATTTGCAAAAGTCCGGATATTCCTTAGAATATGCGGCCTTTCGGGCACCTATGCCCGCTGTGCATTTAGATTTGCAGCACCGACTACAGGAACGATGTTCACATGCTAACAATCCGTCTTG
>Ga0065704_10000351_pt1 | contig 28257 bp, 31 predicted proteins | sample SwiRhicommuniRL2_FD_59091 | JGI IMG/M metagenome (GOLD analysis project Ga0065704, IMG submission 59091) | Switchgrass rhizosphere bacterial communities from Rose Lake, Michigan, USA - RL2 v2 (version 2) | ecosystem: Host-associated > Plants > Roots > Rhizosphere > Soil | place: East Lansing, MI | reverse complement strand
GCAGGCGGAGCGCCGGGTTCTGCGGCTGGTCTATCAGTTCAGACAGAAGCGAGCCATATTCCCGGCGGGCAATGCGGCTCCCCTGCGGGGTCAGCAGAATATCCCGGACCGACTGGCGCAGGTGGTCCGTGTCGGTAATGGTCCTGCCGTTGCCCTGACTCATGCCGATATAAAGCGTCATACCGGGCCTCCTGATGTATCGCCGCCGGACTTAACGCCGGTATGACCGTGTTTATCGACTACGATCCCGTTAGAACTCATGGAACCGCCGCCCTGGGTGACGCCACCATTGATCACCACCTCGCTGTTTATGCGCGTGTTGCTTGCTTCCACCACAAATTCCCCCGTTTTCAGGGTTATGTTATCTGCAGCCTCGATCACCATGGATTTGATACCCCGCACATACCAGCGGCCGGTCGCGGGTTCATATTCAAACCAGCCACCGTCCGGGTATTCCGTTACGCAACCGTCCACTGAGTCCGACGGCGGCGCGAACTGGTTGGAATAGATCGCAGGTAAGGCAAAAGCGGTTTCCAGATTGCCGCCCATACTCAGCACCACCACCTGCTCATCCGGCGACGGGCACCACCATGTACGGGCACCACCTGCGCGCAATGTCAGCCAGTTAATCCAGTTGGTTTCAAGCTCGCCCACTTTCACCCGGCACAGCCAGTTTTCCCGGTCCACTTCGGTTACGGTGCCGGTGCGGATCAAGTTGGTGATAAGGCGCATGATTTCGGTAAGTTGTGTATTCATTTCATGAGAGTGCATCAACAAAACAAATCAAAAAACCTATCGTCTTTGTATGGAGTCTCTTACAATGATGCATTAACAAGATTTGTTGCTTTATTAAATATAAAACGATCACGACTTGAGTTATTTAAAAATGATTTTATATAAATATGTTGATTCGAAAACTGCGGATTTAATACTGAGCAATTCAACCTTAAAATTCTCCAAGGCGTCTTCACTTAATGACCCATTCGAGCTAACAAGTTTACATTATGATTCTGAATCTCAAGACTCAGAACAAGCTATAAGATTTATTGCCGCCTCTATGTCATACGGTATTCTTTCGCTAACCCGCAATCCTTTGAACCCTCTAATGTGGGCTCATTACGCAAAAGGAGAAAAATTAGAAGGCACAAGGGGAATCTCCCTCGACATAGGAAATGGCTCCCATGCAGGGTTTGTCTTTGGTATCGATGCAGATGAAGCTGGGTTAAATGAAAACGGGGCCAATGTCATTCCCGCAAAGTTTGGAAGCGTAATTTATGCTTCAACTAAACCAAAATCCCCTTTCATAAACTCAACGAATTCATTTTTTTATGAAGGTCTTCAACATACATACAACCCAGATATACTCGAAGCCTTGCAAAGAACATTTCTGTACAAACCTGCTTACTGGTCATATGAGGAAGAGGTCAGAGTTGTAAGAAATGTTCATAGACGTAATAAAGAGATCCAAGAGATAGACAAATCAAGCATTAAGGAACTGTATTTAGGGTTTAGAAACTCTTTTAATAAAAATTATTTAATTCAAAAGCGTGACGAAATAAATGCTGTACTACCCCTTTGTAAAATTTATGTATGTGGCTTCGATCAGTCAGAGTGGACATTTAACAAATTGCCGATTAATGAAGCAATTAATCAATGTCTTTCTTAAAGTTATGACTCCGCCAACCAGCGCATCAGGGTGTCACGGGTGATAGTTTCCACCTCATCATTCACGCCCAAAAGACGGCGTGCCGGATAACGGGCCTCCGGGCCGTTGCGTCTGACTCGATCACGCAGACCATAATGGTGAACACGGGCGATGCGCTGGACTTTCCCATCAAACTGCACGCTGGCAGAGTCCGCAGTGGCTGCGGTTTTCAGGTATTTAGTGGTGCGCAATTTGGCGAACATCTGGCGCTTGATGCGCCCCTTTTTACTTCTGGCCGTCACCCGGCGCGCCTCAAAGGCGGTGCCGTCTGGATTGCGCTGCAGCCTGATGTTTTGCTGTTGCGACCGGCGAAGCTCCTGCGCTAGTTGTCGCATCATACGGTTGCGGGCTGCCGGTTCCAGATTCGCCAGCAGGGCCGCCAGCCAGTCATCCACCCTCTGCAGGTCATCCACGTTTCACCGTCCACATTTCGTCGGGTACATCGGGTTCCGGCACCGCTTCTACGCTCGATACAGTGCCGTCTGTGCTGACAATCACGCGCTCCGTGAGCTGCAGATTGAGGCTGAGATCACACAGATCGTTGCTCAGGATATCGACGTCAAAGGTAAATAGTTTTTCGCGCAGTTCCGGGTTGTTGATGGCGTCCGGTTGATTGGTCATTAACCAGAGCAACACGGGCGCCATCACTAAATTCTGGTTGCCGCTAAAATCTTCAATCACCACGTTCAGGGTGTAGCGATATTCCCATGACATTGAACGGGCACCGGTTGCGACCAGCGAACCGTTATCAACAAAAAGGTGCAGCTTGTCCGGGTTGTCACGGACATACGCCACCGATTTATTCAGGGCGTTGCGTAAGGACTGCGGCTTGTTCACTGTCTCGCTCCTGACACGCTATGATCGTGTCCACTTTGTCGGCACATACTGCCCAGGCGGCCTCAGTCTCATCCAGCACCTGGTTCAAATCCCCATTACTGCGCGGCGCTGACCTGTCCAGGCGGCATTGCGTCACTTTTGGACAACCACTCACGGTAAGCTGCACCTCCGGCGAGGGCCGGGCGCTCCCGCAGCCGGATAATGTCAGCAGGCAAAGGAGTGTCAGCCCAGCGGCGTAAATCCTCGTTTTCACGTTTTAGCTCCTCGATCCGGCGCTGGCGACTCCGCAACAGCGCGGAAGTCTCCTCCGCTGCAGCATAAAGTTGCATCTGCGCCCGGCTGTTGGTTTCAGTAAGAATGGACAGGCTGATGAGCTGGCTGTTTTTCTTCTCCAGCTCCTGCTTGTTATTTTTAAGCGCCTCAGCCTGCGTCCCGATGGTGTGACCGGCATTGTTAAGCCGCCATGACTGCCAGCCCAGCAGTGCCAGCACCAGAGCCAGGATCACCGCCAGCGCGCGCGTCATGCCCCTGCCCCTTTAAGACACCAGGCAAGCTCACGGGCGCGCCGGTTTTCCAGCCCTTTATTCCGTTGACCATTTACATAAACCCAGCGGGGGAGCTGGTTGCACGCCTGCCACCACTGCTGGCGATTGATGTAAGAAACCATTGTTGACCGGCAGATGGCCCCGGTTCCGACATTAAAGCCGATACTGATCAGGGCATCGTAAACATGCTGAGGTGGTTTAACCTGCAGGCAGGCTTCAATCCTTTTTTCCGTCAGCAACACGTTATTAATCAGCCCCTGCGCGGCCTGTCGCTCCGTTATGGTTTTGCCCGGCACTACCCCGGACGTATTGCCGATCCCGTCAGTCCAGACCCCGGCGCTGCACTGGTATGGCTGGAGGCGACACCCTTCGAAATCAGCAATCAGTTTCAGCCCCTCGACGGAGGTATGAAGCGACTGAAAACCCGGCAGCGTGGCGGCAATCGCCAGCACCGCGCCGACCAGGCAACGCTTAACGATTGAAGGANTCATATTCCCCCCTGGATATTCTGCCGTCCCGCAGCAGNTGGTAGGCTTTCCAGCGTAAATAACAGGTCANCGCTGCAGTAATAATCCCCAGCGCAAGACCGGTNATGGTNGATACATCTTTAAGAGACAAATCGCCGAGCCATGCCAGAAGCAGGGCAACGCAGTAAGTGATAAAGGCGCTGATTCGTTCAAGCGTCATAGTTCAGTCCCATAACTGGACAGTCTGCGCAGTGGTTGACGCCGTAATGTCCGGCAGCTCCACCTGCAGCCCGTGCGGTAAAAAGGGGCCATATTCAGCCAGCCCCGGATTCGCCTGCAGCACCTGTTCAGTGACTCCCTGCGTGCGCCCGTAATGGCGCCAGCAGAGTGCGTCCACCGTGTCATACTGATGCGCACGCACTTTCATCAAATCAGCTCCACCGTCATATGCGGCATATCGCGCAGGCGGGACTCCGCCCAGCGCACATCGCGCCACAGCTCGCCTAAGGTTGTTTCGATATCTTCAGCTTTCTTGCTTCCGTCGCCGGTTGCGTCAAAATCGCGATAGCGCTCAACCAGGTTTGCTTTTGCCCAGCAAAACACCGCACGGCGATACAGCATGAGCCGCTGGCTTTCGCCGTCGATCACATCAGCAGGGACGTCGGCCAGGCTCGCATACCCCTGCGCCCGTTGTTTCTCGCGGAACTCATAAAGATCGGCGTTAACTTCAGCAATCGCTGTCAGCAACGCCAGACGCAGGCGTGGATCGGTGACACTCCCATCCATGCGCATATCACGGCGGAACTCTGAAACCCTGACATCAGGCCAGAAACTGGTGTTTTTAATAACGTCCTGGGTACTTTCCCCGGCCTTTTCCGGCGAAACGAATTGCATATTTCTGGCACTCCCAAATAGTTGGGCGGTGGACGGGGTTTTGACGCGGCATAAAGCCTGTCGCCACCCCGTGCCGCCCCGCGCGTTGGCACGATTCGTTAAGCCGACATTGCCTGTCGCAATCGGCTTTCAAGCTTGTTGATTTCGGTTTTGACGCCAGAACTGTTATCCAGCTGCAGGGCACGCTTCAGATGGTTAAGTGCCGCCACTGCCTGATCGTTATCCCGCAGCGCGTAGCCCATCGCCTTATGAAGTCGGGCGCGGGACTGATCCGGCATATCCTGACCTTCAACGATATCGAGCACCTGGGTAAGAATGGCGGCACTGAATGATTCACCGGCAGAAAAAGCGCGCATTGCCGCGTCGGCAAACTCTTCCGCAACAGCGGTCCCGCAGGTCCGGTTGAATCGCTGCGGCAGAACCCAGCCGTGTTTAATGGCATGGCGGGCAATGTCCAGCGCGCCGGTATAGTCTCCGGCATCAATGCGCCAGATCATGACGTACATCGCCACGTCGTCCTGGCCTGACGCGTCAGCATCCAGTAAACCGGCAATCCATGAGGCATAAGCGGGGAGAAACTCACGTTTGAGCTGAGCCTTGCGCTCATTTGACTGGACGGTTTTAAGACGCCTGCGGTGTTCTGTCAGCTGTAACAGCATCTGGTTGTAGCCCGTCAGGCTGGCATTACTGCCGCCCTGACGGGCGGCATCCTGAGCCTGTACATACTGAGTGTGAGCTCGGAACGGATTCATTTATCACGCTCCGGCGCCAGCACCGCCAGCTGTCTGCGCATCAAGCGCGCCTTTCACCGCTGCCGTGACGATTTCCTGGATGGTTTCAGTTGTCAGCGCTGGGCTGGCATTGCCACCTGCCTGCACGGGCAACAGTTCGATGTTCTCAACCAGGCAAACGCCGTCGTAATCTTCGACAACATACGCCTCGTTAACGGACTCGAAGTTCTCCACGCGGTCACGCTTCGGATTGTCGATGACCGAACGGCGGCGGGAGCCTGATTGCCAGTAAATAGACAGGTTATCCAGGCGGGTGATCAGCATGGCATTCGCCGGGAAGAACGGCGCACGAACGGCCGGGAGGTTGCCGATACGCTTCTGGCTGACGATAAGATCTGCCGCCAGCGTTTCGCTGTTTGGCTGGTCACGGTTGACGATCGGGAAATATTTATCCGCCAGTAACTGGCGCCCGACGATAACCACAAGCTCCGTATCTTCCTGATACCACGGCGCGATTTTCTCATTCACGGCGCCCATAACCAGCGCGTCCAGATTCAGGAAATCGCCGCCTTTACCGACACGGATAGTCTGTGAAACCACCTCGCCTTCGGACACGATTTTGTCCAGAACCTGAACGGGTTTCTCCTGGCGGATTTTTTCCAGCCAGCCGATATTCACATCCTGCAGCAGTGGATAGGTCGCGCGGTCTGACGTTTTCTCACGCTTCACGCCGTTGAAGCCGATCATGATGCGGTCAAGCGCCTGGCGGGTAATGATGGCGTCACGGATGCGCGTCTGGAAGTCCTGGAATTTGGCCCATAAATCCAGCTTCGCATAGGGCAGCGCCGTATCAGAGTTGGTCTGGGTACACTTGTACCCTTCACCGTCGATGTAAGTCGGATCAACGGGCTCACGGTCTTTCTGGGTGGTATCAGTATTACCGGCGATACTGGCGCCAATCCCCAGCCCCAGACGTTCGCCGGACTGCTCATCAACCGGGATGATATTGATTTTCTGCAGGAACGAGGAAGACTCCTGGATTTTCGTTTCCAGCGTCTGCGCCACTGACGGCTCAGCCGTATATTTCGAGGCGATATCGCTCACAGATACGCCGTTGAGTTTGGCGAGCTGCGTCAGATAGCCGTTGTATTTAAAACGTGTCTCTTTTTTCATTGTGCTTTTGCTCCGTCAGCAATCGGTGGTTTGTTCTGCGCCGTTATTGCCGGTCGCATTAGGGCGGCGTTCGCTGCGGCTGTCCTGAGTGGAAAGCTGCTCACGCAGGGTGGAGAGTGCGTTGGTTGTCTCATCAACAACCTTCTGCATATCGCTCAGCTTGTTGCTGAAATCGGTTTGATGGGTGTTGACCTGCTCCGCCAGCGTCTGATGCTCACGCGCGATGGTTTCAACAGCCTGATTCACATCAGCAAAGCGGGCGTTATCATCGGCGCCTTTGCGGGACAGCAGCTCTTTCACGCGGGTAAACAGGCTGGTTTTTTCCGGCACGTCCTCAAACTCGATCAGCGTTTCAAGAGCAGCGGTAAACAGGTTGTCTTTGTCCAGCTTGCGGCGCGCCAGGGGGTTATGTTCTGCGCTGGCGCTGAACTGCAGCATTTCAGTGCCGAGGCTTGCCGGATCGTCAGTAATCGCCAGGCCAACCAGATAAGCGGAGCCGGTATCGGCAAAGCTGGTGTTAACTTCCATTGAGGTGAAAAGCTTCTGCCAGTTGCTGGTCATCGTGACCAGATCGTCAGTCGGGGCAATCCAGCCATACAGCGCCATTTTCCCGGATAATGCCCCTTCGGTGATTTCTTCCGCTTCCAGCTTTTCCACCATGCCAAAACGACGGAAAGGCCCATCAGGGGTGAAGCCCTTGATGTGTTCCATATTGATCAGCGCGGTGTATACCTGCGGGTTATAGCTCGCTGCCATCTGGGTGAGCCATTCACGCTCAATAACGCGCCCGTCAGTAGTGGCCCCTTCGACCCCAATACGAAAACGCTTAGATTTTTTTGCCATCGGTCCGGCTCCGGTTAGTTAGTTCGTCACACGTTCAGAGCCTTATGTTTGCGGTGATGGGCGCGTGTAAACAACGCGTTGGGCTTGTGCGAACTCCCACACAATGCGAAGCCGGGGAAAGTGCTGATTTGAGGCCGTATGTTTGTGCCATGACAACACTAACCCCCGCAGACCTCGATCCCCGTCGTCAGGCAATGCTGATGTACTTTCAGGGATACCGCGTAGCCCGCATTGCTGAAATGCTGGGCGAGAAAGTTGCAACCGTTCACAGCTGGAAAAAACGCGATAAGTGGGGCGAATATGGCCCACTGGATCAGATGCAGCTCACCACCGCCGCACGTTACTGCCAGCTCGTCATGAAGGAGCAGAAGGAAGGAAAGGATTTTAAAGAAATTGACCTTCTGGCGCGTCAGTCCGAACGACAGGCCAGAATCGGCAAATTTAACAATGGCGGGAATGAAGCAGACCTGAATCCGAACGTGGCGAACCGCAATAAAGGTCCGCGCAAGCCGCCGGAAAAAAACCTGTTTACCGACGAGCAGATCGAAAAGCTGGAAGAGATTTTCCGCGCCGGTATGTTCGAGTACCAGCGCCACTGGTGGGACGCTGGCATCAAGCACCGTATCCGCAACCTCCTAAAGTCACGCCAGATCGGTGCAACCTACTATTTCGCCCGTGAAGCGTTAATAGACGCGCTCACCACGGGGCGAAATCAAATCTTTCTTTCAGCGAGTAAAGCGCAGGCGCACGTTTTTAAACAGTACATCATCGACTTCGCAAAAGAGGTGGACGTTGAACTGAAAGGCGATCCGATGGTGCTGCCTAACGGCGCGTGTCTTTACTTCCTCGGTACAAATGCCCGTACCGCGCAGAGCTATCACGGCAATCTGTATCTTGATGAGTATTTCTGGATACCGAAATTCCAGGAGCTGCGCAAGGTGGCCTCCGGTATGGCGCTGCACAAAAAATGGCGTCAGACCTATTTCTCAACACCTTCCAGCCTGACGCACAGCGCCTACCCGTTCTGGTCTGGTGCCCTGTTCAATAAAGGGCGCCCGAAAGCCGACAGGGTAGAATTTGACCTTTCTCACAGTAGCCTGGCGCACGGCGTTTTATGTCCTGACGGCCAGTACCGCCAGATAGTCACCATCGAAGATGCAGTAAACGGCGGGTGTAACCTTTTCGACCTGGACCAGCTGCGCCTGGAGTACAGCCCGGACGAATACAACAACCTGCTGATGTGTCAGTTTGTTGACGACCTGGCGTCCGTGTTCCCGCTGGCGTTGCTGCAGTCCTGCATGGTTGACAGCTGGGACGTGTGGGACGATTTCGAACCGCTTTTACTGCGGCCGTTTGCATACCACCCGGTCTGGATCGGCTATGACCCGGCAAAAGGAACGCAGAACGGTGACAGCGCCGGTTGCGTTGTCATTGCGCCTCCCGTCGTCCCCGGCGGTAAATTCCGCATCCTTGAGCGTCACCAGTGGCGCGGGATGGACTTTCGCGCCCAGGCCTCAGCGATTGAGGAAATCACCAGACGCTACAACGTGACCTACATCGGCATTGACTCGACCGGCGTTGGCGATGGCGTTTACAAAACGGTTAAGCAGTTCTTCCCTGCCGCGCGTGAGTTTGTCTACAACCCGACCGTTAAAAATGCCCTGGTGCTTAAAGCCTACGACATCATCAGCGGGCGCCGTCTGGAATTTGACGCGGGGATGCTGGATATCGCGCAGTCCTTTATGTCCATTCGCCGTTCAACCACCGCCAGCGGCAACCGGCCAACCTACGAAGCAGCCCGCACAGAGGAAGCCAGCCACGCGGATTTAGCCTGGGCAACCATGCACGCACTTTATAACGAACCACTGGCAGGAGCTTCCGCCAGTACCAGCAACATCGTGGAGATTTTTTAATGGCTAACCGCAAAAACCGCAGCAAGGCACCGCGCGGCCAGACCGCCACCGATACGGCCAACATGGTCAGTAATGCACATGCGGAGGCGTTTACGTTTGGCGATCCGATCCCCGTGATGGACCGCCGTGAGTTATTTGATTACCTGGAGTGCGTGCAGGTAGACCGCTGGTACGAACCACCGATCAGCATGGATGGCCTGGCGCGAACTTACCGCGCCGCCGTGCATCACTCCAGCGCTATTCAGGTAAAACGCAATATTCTTACCAGTACCTTCATCCCTCACCGCTGGCTGTCTAAACAAGCCTTTTCCCGGTTCGCCCAGGACTTTCTGGTATTCGGTAATTCCTACCTTGAAAAACGCATGAACCGGTTAGGGCAGATCATGGAGCTGCGCGCCTCGCTTGCCAAATATACCCGTCGTGGCATTGACCCGGACACCTACTGGTTTGCACAGTATGGCTACAACTCACAGCCCTATCAGTTCGATGAGGGAAGCGTGTTTCACCTGATGGAACCCGACGTTAACCAGGAGCTTTACGGAATGCCGGAATACCTCTCCGCCATTCCCTCCGCCCTGCTGAATGAATCGGCCACGCTGTTTCGTCGTAAATATTACCTTAACGGTAGCCATGCTGGTTTCATCATGTACATGAGCGACCCCGCCGCCGATCAGAAAGACGTGGACAACATACGCGAAGCACTTAAAAAATCGAAAGGGCCGGGCAACTTCCGTAACCTGTTTATGTACAGCCCGAACGGTAAGAAAGACGGCATTCAGATCATCCCACTGTCAGAAGTCGCAGCGAAAGATGAGTTTCTGAATATCAAGAATGTGAGCCGTGATGACATGCTGGCAGCTCACCGTGTGCCGCCGCAGCTGATGGGGATTATTCCAACGAATACCGGCGGGTTTGGCGATGTGGAAAAGGCGGCGCGCGTTTTCGTTCGCAACGAACTTACCCCCCTGCAGGGCCGCATCAAAGAAGTTAACGAGTGGCTGGGTGATGAGGTGATACGCTTTGACCCCTACCTGACCGATGAAGACTGACGCCCACCTGCCAACCTTTGATATCAACCGCCCTTCCCCGGGCGGTTTTTTTATTCCCTTATGCCCTGCCTCACCATCAGAGCGCCTCAGCGCCTCGCTGAGCGGTCCTACTCTTTCGCCACCTGGCAGCTCACGACGAAACGCAGCGCCTCACCACGACGCAGGCGCGCACGACCAGCCCCAAAAAATGACCATGCCCGCCCAACATTGAGGCGCCAAAACCGCGATTAACCCCAAAACCGCGCGCTCGTAGCCCCGCCACGCCTGCCCGCTTTACGCAGTGGTTTCCATGCACCTGCACGATCTAAGCAAAAGCCCGCCATTCCTAGCGGACCTCAACTAAAACGATCCTCAAATGATCATGCGAATTCATGCGGCATAGGCATGCACTAAATCAAGAACGCCTTATTGCTGTCATTTCTGACTCACGTTCTACAGCACCATTTCGAATAATGGTGGTTTTGCGGACCGTATCCTTGCCATGGTAGCCAACATCAAAATTAACAAAGTTGATTTCTTCTGGTCGGCAGCCAAAACAATCGTGAAACGCTTTAATCAATTGAACATCATCGATTTGTTGCGCTTTCGGAGACGGATTATTCCTAGGACTAGGAATCGTCGAAGGCATCAAGTACAGGCATGGTGGCGGTAATTTGAATGGACCAAAGGTCACAGCACGATCAGGTTCATTTGTAATTTTCGGACATGGTCGACCAACGGTCCCGCAAGCCCAATCCCAAATAACCATACCGTCAATTCGTTGTTCGCGAGAGATTATCTCAGCACTGAGCCTAGTATGAATCCCGGACCAAACGTTGTGCTGGGGATCTGCACCTGGGTTTGTACAAACACTCCAGATGACAAATTCCTCAGCCTGAGGCGGACGGTCAAAGATATTGGTATTGTTGCCGTCTAAGCACCCTTTGAGTTCAATCGCAGCTTTTCTCCCTGAATTGAGGGTAACCATATAATCGTGACGATTTGATTCTCCAGCAGACTCCCAATCAGCGATAAACCCATTATCCTGCATGTAATTGAGTACATGCTTAACAAAATTTCGCTTATCCCGCATCGTCGCGGAAAACTGGCCCCTAATCCGTTCGATGGCACCGCGGAACAAGCCACTGTCATAAAACTCAGCTTCTGTTAACCCATGATCGCCCAGCTTATGAGCTTCAACCTTTAAAGCCTCGGCATAGGTTTCAATCAATTTTTTAAGCTGAAGATCCTTTTTACACGGAATAACGCTCATACTTTCCTGCCAGAACGATGCTATGCAATTTGCTTAAGCAGTGCAGGTGAATCCTCAATCACAGATTCCATCACAGGGTTGAAAATGTGGGTAGATATATAGGACACAACCGGCACTACAACGCCATCACCCGTTAAGTGATATGCCTCATTATAGTTTTTGGGCAATTGGTATTCATCGGGTAACCCCATAAGCCTTGCAGTTTCTCTACTTGAGATCAACCTAGTTTTTACGTTGCCATTGTCAACAACCATGATGACTTGTCGACTAGAGCCGCCCCCAGGAGTTCTCAAACAGCCTGCAACATCGTCAAATCGCACCTCTGCACGCTGAGCCTTAATCCCCGTGGCATCAGTACGAGTTCTCTTATAGATCGTCCCAACTATTTTTTTCCTATCCTTGATAGACGCTGCTTTTGCAGTTTCAACTTTCTTTAAATTAACATCCGTCATCATGTCCAAGAGCTGCTGCGTTTCCAGCGCTGTATGCCATTTAACGCTACTTGGATTTTCTTCAATCAAATCAGCAAAAGTAGATGATCTCTGCGGCGGCTCAGGTAAGGCCCACCACACCCAATTCGACTTAGTATCGCTGCTAAGATTATGATATGCATTCATTAATGTTCTAGTATGCCAATTCTTAGACGGCATTTCTGATGAAATACTATCTACGGAAATATCTTCTCTAACTCCAATGATAAACAACCTAGGTCGCGACTGCGGAAGGAATAGAGCAGCATCAATTACGAGGGCACCGTAGCGATAGCCAATGTCGTTAAATGCGGAACAAATTGCAGCAAAATCATCACCTTTATGGGACGTGAGCATGCCGCAAACATTCTCCAGCGCAATAATTTCAGGAGCAGAACCAGATGCAATCTTCTTTTTTACAATGCTCCAAAACGGCCAGAATGTCCCTGAGCGTTCACCTTTCAACCCAGCACCGGCTCCCGCAAGAGAAAGGTCCTGGCAAGGAAAAGACGCCCAAACTAAATTAGCATTTTTTGAGAGTTGATCTTGGGTAACTGTTTTCACATCACCAATAAAAAGATCGCCTTCTCCCCAGTTCTGTTGATAAACAGCGCCTTTTTTATGGTCAAAATCATTTGCAAACACACAAGTCCAACTATCGCCTAAACCAGCTCTAGCCATACCTGAGCCTGCGAAAAATTCATAAAAGGTTTTCATCAAGCAGCCTTAATGTCTTCTGGTGTAGGTGCATGTTCGCCATTGCATCGACTAAGCTTTTCAGCGATAGCCTCAGCAATCCATGTGTTACGCGAAACACAGCCAATCCTTTTGGCACACTCTTTATCGATTAACTCTAACACTTCGCTAGGCAAACGGAGGCTGAACCGGCCTCCGTCAACTTGTTTAGATTTTTTTATCATGATGCTCACCATAATGGCGCCACTTTGGTGCGTTTTAGCCATCATACATATAGTTAACATCATAACCAAGAGATTAATGTAACCAGCTGTCGTCTTCCCAGATCTGCTGCAAAATCTCCAATACCCGCTTTTTATCTTCATCCAGTTTTAAGCCGCTCAGCTCCAGGCCGTTAGCGCTTCCCTTACGTATGCGAATTGCCGTTTTTGGATAGAGAGGGCGCAAATTTCGGTAAAGCTCGGATTCAAGAGCTTCCAGTGTTGCCTGGCTTATCTTCTGCTCTTTATCGATCATTATTTCTATGCGCATAGATTCCCCCTAACTGGTAGCGTCCATTGTGCGGCTGTACTCATGGTTACGTATTTTTGCCATCAGCTCGTCAGTCAGCTCAGAAACCCACTGGATTGCCAGCCGCTTTTCTTCGTCGCTGCAATCGCTTGCCGCCACCAGTTTTAAGAAAAAATCAATGCGCTGAAGTTTCAATGACTCCAAAAGATAATCCTGCATTTCCCCTCCTTTTACGGCCACTTACAAATACAACTGTATGTATATACACTGTTTATACATACAGTATAGTACCAATTTCTAAATGTAAAACGCTTTTTTGGCCTTCAATAAGAAAGACCTGATATGAGTCAAAAACAGAAAAAAATTCCGATGTGTCAGTAATACTGACGCCATTTGTCATCCTCACGCAGCCGCCCGTTCTGGTAAAAGATACGCAGCCCTCCCCCAGACGGAAGGCTGCCGCCGCGTAGGAGTAAATTCACCTCATACTCGCTGCCATTGAAGCCTCTGGAATGCAGCTCATACTCCAGCTGCAGGCGCTGCTGCTCAGAAATATCCTGCTTGTAAGCCTTTTTTCGCTTCGGTTTTACCAGCCTGAGCCGGGCAACCAACTCCCGCCTCTCCTTTTTTCCCATTCCATGCAGGTAATCCTTCAGCGCCTTTTCTTCCATGGAAGTAATATCCGGTACTTCACCCCCTGTCTGGTACAAATTTTCAACAGGGGGACAGTTATTGCCACGAGTCCAAGGGGCGCAAGCGCCCTGGTCGGCTGTCGCCTCCTGAAGGTCAACGGCCTTACGAACCATTTTCCACTTCACTGCATGAGTGCAGATCCGGCCCTCAATGATCGGGGACCAGATGCCATAAATTCGGACACCATGATCGCCGTAGGAGCTCGGCTCCTCGTTGAGCTCGTAGGCAGTTCTGACAAGGTGATGTTTACGGGGAACTAGGACGCCGCCCTGCTTCATGATGTAGGTGGCAAAACAGCCAGCATCAGCTGCAGCCAGCACAGCATCCAGACGCGGGTTTTCCAGTACGGGCGCGCCTGCCTTCTTTTCACCCTGCGCCCTGGCAGCCTGACCGGCCAGAAGGCGCAGCTCGCGGTACGCCTGGCGGCCAGGGATACCAAAGAAGCGGAATTGCTGGACACGGTGCAGCGAAGCCCAGGCGTTTACGTTCTCAGCGTTATCGCGCAGTGATTTGCCCGTTTCTTTACTGATTTCCTGCGCCAGCCCGCGCCCGTCGATGTTCTTGCTGATGTATTTGGCGATATAACTTGTCGGCGTACCCTTGCGTGGGTTGATAAGCTCAGACTTGAAGCGCGGCCCGGTATTGGTACCCAGCTCCTCGCGGTCCTCACGAATGGCGAATTTACGCAGCAGCGCGGTGATGGATTTGCGGTCTTTTTTGCGCATGAAGCAAAGCAGGTGCCAGTGCACGGTGCCGTCATGGTGTGGCTCAGCAACGCGAACGCCATACCAGCGCAGCCCGGCTTTGTGCATAGACTTACGGAAGGCGGCAAACATATTTACCAGGTAATCGCTACTCTGCCGGACCGTGGCACTGGTCCATTTCGGGTTTGGCCTGCCGTTATTGAGCGTCGCGTGAAAGCGTGACGGACAGGTGATGGTATAGAACACAGCGCATTCACCACGCATTTCTGCGATCAGCTCCAGCCCCTTAACGCAGGCCATCATTTCGTTGCGCCAGTGCGCCGGATTGCTGCTGCTGGCGTTTACCACTTCCTCCATATCCAGCGTGTCACCTTCGGCATTAACCAGCTCATGCGAGCGGAAAAACTCCAGTGATTTGCGGCGCTGTTCGCGTTTGTGGATCACGGCTTCATAGCTGACATACGGAGACGCTTTTTTGTTAACCAGGCAGACAGCGCGCAGCTGTTCTTCCCGCCATTCACACCGCATCTTCCACAGTTTGCGATACCACCAGTCCGCGCAAAGCATACGGGCAAGCGAGCCCGGAATAAGCTCGTATGGGACCGGGTTACGGCGGTGCTTTTTACGGCGCAGCTGCTCGAAAGCAGGCGGGATAACATCAACGCGCATGGCCTCAGCGGCCACCCTTTCCCATGACCGGCGGATCTCTTCCGGCGTAACGTCTTCATCCGTAAACAACTCACCGCAGGCAGCATCCAAACACATGCTCATATGTGCCGCCACCAGGGTGGATAATCGCTTAACCTGCTCCTGGTTCATTTCGGGCAGGACAAGTAAGCCCTCCATCCCGTCATGGCTCGCCATAAAACGGAATGAAGCAGAAATCTGGCTGGTACGCACGCGCTCCAGGCGTTCAAGGCACGGCCTGATGGTTTCACGCAGATAGCGGGAATATGCCTTCGGCTTGCCCAGCCCCTCGAAATATTTAATCCGTTCAAGCAGCGGCTTACTGATATGCGCCGGTTGGGCGCACACGTCAGCAACGATGACCAGATCGGGGTTGAATTGCTGCTGTTCACGGGCCATTTTGGCACGGCTTATCAGCTGGTCCTGCTCCATTTCTCGCTGAACAGGATCACGGGATTCATTGTAGAAATAGCGTTCCCAGACCTCATTACTCAGTGCCTCGCGGCGCAGCTGTTCCTGCTCGTTATCCGCAGCATAGAGAGTAATCAGGTTTGAAAGCGCAGACTCCGGCGCAACTTGCGCCGGGTCCAGATAGGGATTGACCGCCTTTCTTGGCGGATTCCATGAATAAATGCTCATTCACAAAGACCGTAACGTGATGAGCAGACTGAAGTGTCCATACTGGCCTTGACCAGGTCATATACTTTTCCTCCGCGACCTGTTTTAGCCCATTCCACGACCTCATCAACTCCCGGGGAATTAAGGTTTCCGCGTGGGCCATAAAACCCAGACCAATCAATATGCTGCACTTCTGGAACAAGGTTATAGAGCTGGACGCTTCGCCCCAGAGGTAAATCAAATTTCTTCATCCAGCGCTGGCTTATCTCGCCGACACTCATCCAGTGTACCCAGCGAGAAGTTAGTCGAACCCTCAGCTCCCACTCTTTGTGCTTTTCAATATGCTCAGGCCAACGGGCTGCCGTCTCTGCTATTTCCTCCTTGTTGCATAGCACGCAGTTCATGCATCCAACGCGTGACGCCCCTTGGGTGTAAAGCGGGTTTGGTGAAATACCAAAGTATTTATGAAGTGCGAATACATCCGCCGCGGTCCACTGATGAATCGGAAGGAAGTTGTACAAAAAATCAGGGTCGCGCTGATCTTTAGAAAATCGCTCGTAACCCGCTCGTTTTGATGACTCATCAGCCCGAACGCCGGACCACTGAACCACTACATCCCCATCATCAAGCAGAGGCTTTATAGCAGCATCAAAGGCGATCTGAATCTTGAGTTCATCCGTGCAAAAACGGTCTCTGAGCATGGGGAATTTCCCATGTAGCAATGCAGCATCCAGAAAACTATTACCACTCGGCTGCATAACGGAAAGCGCTGCCTCCAGAGCTGTTTCAAACTCAATGCCCCAGCGTTCAGCTGTACGCAACCATGCCTGACCAAATTTGGTATCCGAGCGGGCCAGCGATGGCATGATTACGCCACGATAAGCACCCATCCGAATTGCCTGTCGCTTGGGCCAGCGTTCTATGAGCGATTTACGGCGACGATCGAACTCTGCGTCGGTATAAATGCGCTTAACAATCTGAACGGGTTTACAACCAATGTGATGATGAATATTTCGTGCATACTCAACGGTCAATTCATGTTCATTGTCTGTATCTGCCATCACATTTTGTACGCGATCTCCGAACAGATGATGTGCAATCGTAGCTGTTGTCGTGCTGTCTTTTCCGGCAGAGAAGTTAACGATAATTTTGTGATCTGATGGAATTCTGAATTCATTGAGATAACGGGCATATGAAACTTCAATTTCACGAATCATCGCGCTGATATCGGTCGGCACAATTACTGCTGCGGAATTATTCATACGCGCACCTCACGCACAACGGAGTAATCACGGCCGCCTGCTAAATCAACCCCAACGCAAGCCTTTGGTTTAATTACAGCTATCAGTTCGTCTGCCTTTTTACCCCCGCCCGCGGCTACGCCAATGCTGCGTTTTGTGCTAATACGGTGAATGGCGAAATTTCGGTAAAACGAACGAATCAGGCGGGTGTCGCTATTTGATACGACGATTGGGTGCCCCTCTGATGACCGGCGCACCAGAATAGATGCCAAATCATACTGGTCATCATCAGAGAACCCGGCTGTGTGATAACCGCTAAAGGTACCGTCATAAGGTGGATCACAGTAGACAACATCACCCGCCTGGAGTATTGCCAGCGTTTCGTCATAGCTGGCGCAGATGAACGTGGCACGCACTGCCTTTTCAGCAAAGGTCAGGATTTCTGCATGAGGGAAATATGGATTTTTATAATTACCGTAGGGAACATTAAATTTCCCACGTTGGTTATAACGACACAACCCACGATAACAATGGCGATTTAAATACAGGAATAATGCGGCGCGCTCCAGCGTGGTAAGAGATGTATCTTCGTTAAAACGCAGACGATTTTCATAATATTTTTCAGCACTGTTATCTTCGCTGAATAATACCAATGCAACCTGTATTAATTCCTCAGGATGGTAGGCCGCTTTCTTATACAAATTAATAAGGTCAGCGTTGATATCCGCGACAAGATAATGAGGATAGTCTGTTGCCATCATCACAGCGCAGGAACCAGCGAAAGGTTCAACCAGTCGAGGGCCATCTGGGAGGTGCTTTTTGAGTTCGGACATGATGGCGGTTTTGTTTCCCGCCCATTTCAGGATAGTGCTCATACGACGCCTCCGTTGTAGTGCTTGCCTTTAAGCTCTGCGATTTCCTGACAGGTCACACAGCACTGCACGCCCGGAATAGCACGGCGGCGAGCTGGAGGGATCGGTGCATCGCATTCGATGCAAAGCACACGGGAAACGCCCGGCGCTCTGTTGCGGGCAGTGTGGATGTGGCGCTGGCGTTCTTCTTCAACGCGCTGTTGTACGAGGTCCATAGAGTCAGCCATTAGTGCAGCTCCTGAGATTCGTTTTCGTAGCGGGTTGCTTCGCAGCGCAGTAGTTCAGCCGCTTCAACACCGTTTAACCCTTTGTTGGTGATGTGGGTTGCCAGCGCCTCAAGGCGGATTGAAACTGCGAGCGCGCGGCCTTTGCGCTCCTCACGTTTGGCAATATCGATCACCGCCATAAGCGAATCGGTTTCGGCTACAAACTTTTTTCGTAATTCTTTCTGCATTGTTCTCTCTCCTGAATTTGGGCAAAAGAATGCCCGGCGGGTTTACGCCATTAATTTCTGTTGTGGGTTAATTCGGCATAGTTAGCCGTTTGGGAAATAAGCTCACCACTGCACGAAAATGATTCATTGCTTTAACCAGTTCCCGCTTTTCGTCAGTAGTCAGATCACTAATATTGACGCCGTGACGTTCTGCCGGAAATTTTGCCATAAAGAATATGGCTGCCAGTGCGCGCTCATTTTGTTTATGGTTTATATCGCGACGGTCACGCATATCTTTAATGAACCTTTCAAGCTCTGGCTCAATATTCAGACCAAACACACTCGCCCTTAATTCAGCTATACGGTTTAGTCCTTCAAGCCGTTGGCCCGGGCTTAGTGGAACAGTCGCAGAAGTGCCTTCAATAGCCATGGTTTCACCTGTTTGGTAGTGGTCAGCTCTGCCAGCAGTTCTTCCTGAGAGCGGGACGGGTGCCAGCGCTTACCATCTTTCCCGATAATCCAGCCATGGCCGCAGTGCATTCCCTGGCTTTGTTTAACCAAAAGCGATGCGAATGAGGGTTCTTTATTAAGCATAAGCACCTCAGATCAGACCAAACGAAGCGCTAAGGCCCGTCACTGTATCAACAGCACTTGCCATTGCCGGGTTGTACTGTAGGCGCGCATGCAGGGAAACAGCTGTTAGTGCCATCAAACGAGTAACAGAATTGATGCTTTCGATAACCTGGCGGCGTTCCGTTGTTGTCTGGTGTTCGCCAGAAACAGCGCTTGCTGCAACGCGACCGATCTCTGCTGTAGCATTCAAAACGTAATGAGGCATTTTCTCGCTGGCTACTTCGTTCAGCGGCACACATGGCAGGCAATGGATTTGAGCCAGGAATCCATCAATCAACGTGGAGTCCTCAGTGATATCCGTCAGCAGCCAAATATCCGGCGCCGTGAGTTGATGCGGTTGCTCCGGGTTCAGTTTGTTGCGCAATGTCTGGACATTCATGCCTGCTCGGTCTGCAAGCTTCGCCATGTTGTGGCGCAGTGCGAAAGCGCGGCAGGCATCATCAAAGTGTGGATGTTTGGAAATCTTATAATCAAACATGTGAGCCCCTTAAAAAGTTCTCATAATCGAACTTACTGGCCGACAATGACGCGGAAGTTGGAATGACCAAGAGACTCTCGAACCTGATCGGTTTTGTACATCAAGTAACGAAGACATACGCGCCCCTTATTTTTCTCCTTTTTAACCATGTATTTAGCCAATTGGCCATGGTGGATTTTTTGATAAACAGAGCCGCGAGAAATGCCTTCCCATTCCGCGAACTCTGCAGGTGTAGCCATCTCTTTTGGTACACGAATTGAAATATCGGTGCTCATAGTGCAGTATCTCTCAGTTAAGGTTTGGTTTATGTCGTTTTATCTTGTTTTATACGATTCAATACTTGAACAATCGAGATACTACGATCCAATATTTGATACGTCAATAGGATTAAGAAATGATACAGGTGAAAGCTGGCGAGAATACAGGGGGTAGAGAGGCTATCCATAGGTTAATGGCTGCCTATGATTTTAAATCCAGGCAGCAGCTATGCGATCACCTAGGCGCATCTAAAAGCACTATGGCTAACAGATACTTAAGAGACAGTTTCCCTGCAGAATGGGTGATCCAATGTGCTCTTGAAACGGGCGTTTCTTTACTCTGGCTTACCACAGGTCAAGGTGAACCCGGAACAAAAATTGATAATAAAAAAAGTATCAATTTCGTGAACTCCAGCAAGGTAAAACCTCTTTCTGAACTTGTATCTCCAGAGATCGACAAGGTTAATCTCATGGGAGGTTCGCTGGTTGAAGCCGGGAAGGCCATCATTGATAGCAGCCTGCTTCCATCTGACTCACGCGAGCTGCTTCTAGTAAATACCGCTGGCGATTCCTATTTAGTTGACCGTACCCAGGCACCACCAGTGAATGGGATGTGGTTGGTCGATATCGACGGGATAAAAAGCATTGTTAAGTTAACTCGTCTTCCGGGAAACAGATTAGTTGTGCATCAAGATGACTCTTCGTTTGAATGCAGCCTGGATGATATCGAGGTAGTTGGCCGCGCATTGAAAATCATTAAGAGTCTTTGATATGACGATTAGAAAGCAGCCGAATGGAAAATGGTTGTGTGAGTGCTACCCGCACGGGCGCGACGGTAAACGCGTGCGTAAGCAGTTTGCGACGAAAGGCGAGGCCGTAGCATTCGAAAACTTCACGATGGATGAAGTGAACAAAAAGCCGTGGCTGGGGGAAAAGGAAGATCGGCGGAGTTTGTCAGAACTGATTGATCAGTGGCACTCCCTATACGGGCAGACTCTCGCAGACCCTAAACGCCTGATGGCGAAACTGAACATTATCTGCAATGGTCTGGGCGATCCTGTCGCCTCTGAGTTAACCGCCGGTGACTTTACGAAATATCGTGAAGCACGGCTGAAAGGTGAGGTACGTAACGAAGAAGGCGCGCTAATGTCGCCAGTAAAACCACGAACGGTGAACCTTGAACAGCGTAACTTATCATCCGTTTTTGGCACCATGAAAAAGTTGGGCCACTGGTCAGCTCCTAACCCGCTAGCTGGACTACCAACATTCAAAATCGCAGAGGGTGAATTGGCGTTCCTGACCTCGGACGAAATTAAACGCCTGCTTGATTCCTGCGCTGATTCTCAAAACCCTAGCCTGTTAATGATCGCAAAGATTTGTCTAGCCACCGGAGCGCGGTGGAGTGAAGCCGAAAACCTGCAAGGCCATCAGCTATCTAAATACCGGATCACCTATACCAAGACCAAAGGTAAGAAAAACCGAACCGTTCCTATTTCACAGGATCTATTCGATGAACTCCCTAAAAATAGAGGGAAGTTATTTACTCCATGTAGGAAGGCCTTTGAGCGCGCAGTAAAGCGAGCCGGTATTGAACTGCCTGAGGGTCAATGCACTCATGTACTGCGTCACACGTTTGCCAGTCACTTCATGATGAATGGCGGAAATATACTAGTGCTGCGCGATATTCTGGGGCACTCAGATATTAAGATGACAATGGTTTATGCTCACTTTTCACCAAACCATCTTGAAGATGCTGTACACAAAAACCCTTTAAATGGCTTGTACAAATAGGTAGTTTGGCATTAGGAGAAAAAAATAACATGTTAGTACAATCTGACTCAATGGCAAGACACATGATGGAGTCTACCCGTTCAAGGGTTCAAAAATTCAATCCTTACGCACTTATATCTTTATGTTTAAAATACAACAATAAAAAACATAGTACTCATGAGGAGATGGTACGTCATATCCCATGGATTGTTAGTTTATGCATAAAATGGTCCGCAGCAGTTATATCAAGTAATCGTACATTTCGTGGTATTAGTGAACAACAATCTATAGAATTGTTTCAAAGAGTATATAAGTCGCTAGAGTTTGTTCCTAGTGGAGTAATGCAAAAAGATGGATTGGATTTTTTTATCAGAAATATGCTTTATCAGCAGATGACATATCAAAAAACTGACGCTATAAATACAATCAGTCGACAGTCATTCCTCTTTGAGGGACTTGAGAAAACACATAGTATTGAAAGAACTTTTGAAGAATTAACAAAAGTTAAAATAAAAGATTTCTTAGCACTTTCTTTTGTAATGATTTCACTAGCTTTAAGCAAGGAAAGTACAACAGTATTTACTGTAAAAACTTTCGAAATAATTTTTGAAATCATACCAGAAACCACGGTCAAAAACTTTCTAGATTGTATTTCAATCGAGCAATCAGAGTTGCAAGATTTTGCCAGAGGCAATCAACACAACAATCCTTTAATTGAATATTACTTACCAACGCCATTTCTAGAAAAACCATTCATTAGAGTAAACGACTCATATTTGCAGATCCATCCACAATTAACATCTTCTAGCCTTCAAACATATATTTACGATCTACTGCGGAAAAACAATGCAGAAACATTCATGGATAAATTTGGCGGGCTATTTGAAACGTCTATTCATAAGTTAATAATTGAAAGTGATTTTAAATATCATACTGAACAAGAGCTGATAAAACTATTACCAAAAGATAATAAAGTTGTTGATTTTATCATACCTAGTGCGGATTCTAATATCTATATAGATGTTAAAGGGGTTGAAATACACAGTAGAGGTATGGTCACACTTAATCCCAAAGACATATCAAGCACAATCAGGTCATCCGTATTAAAAGCTATCAAGCAGTCACTTGAGGTACATAGAGGACTTGATAAAGTCAACTCATCAATAATTCCATTTAAAGATGAAAGTTACATTATATGCGTTACATTCAAAAACCTTCTCCTCGGAGGAGGTAAATTTATTTCTAACTCATATGCTAAAGACGATATTTTTAAAATATATTCAAACTTTGAGGAGAAATATCAAATACCTTATGATAATATTTTCTGCATTGCCTTTGAGGAATTTGAGTATTATTTAGCTTCATGTGCTTTCCATAAAGTCTCTCCGGTAGACGTTCTCAAACATATCGTTCAACAAAACAAAGATCCGCTGACATCAAAATTCATGTTTGGGGATCACTTGAGACACTATTTTGAAACTGTTAAAAATTCCACATTAGTCAACAATTCAGGTTTAAGAGTTATAGATAGAATTTCATCTAAACTCATGCCCAAAACATGATAGCAACACAAAAATTCATATTAGTCTAGTGGCGGCAGAATGGCGGCAGAGCTTTCAAAAAGCATAAAACTGACGAATACCAAATAAAACCAACCAACTGATTTAAAACATAAATTGTTGATTTCACCAGCATTAAAATGGTATGTAGAAATTTCGGACGCGGGTTCAACTCCCGCCAGCTCCACCAAATAAAACAAGGGGTTACGTGAAAACGTAGCCCCTTTTTCTATTCCAATGGCGGCAAAATGGCGACAGGCTTTTGGACTGGCGACAAAAAAAACCCGCTTTGAAAGCGGGTTCTTTTTAAAAATTCATGTGCCCTTGCCCATCCTTTCCCGGATGTGGGGGCGCAGAAGAAATCACATTAGGCTTTATGATATGCCTAACAAATGTTTCATGCGTGACAAAAGTACAACCGCAGTTGATATTTTGGCACTGGTTGTAACGTTCTTTGGTTGTTGCTGATACCTGAAAACTGCTTCTTGTATGGGCTGCCTGGCCGCACTCTGGACAATTCATCATTCCGGTTATCCCACCACTTTTGCCAAAATCACAATAATGATACATCATTATTCAATTTTGAGAACCCATTACTCCATTTCGAGATCATCAATCTTCACTTCAAGCTCCAGAGCCGTAGTGAAACCATTATCTGCACTGACACTATGCGTTAGGGTGGTAATGGTCCATTCGGCATCATCAATGGGCTGTTTAAAGCCGCTCACCTTCACCGGCATTTCGGTATACAGATCAGCCCTCCCCTCTGCGAGCTGCAGCGAGAATGTTGCTACCCCGCGCTGCAGGCGCTCCCACTGCATCTTTGCCGCTCGCTCTGCATTGCTGCGGTTTGCATAAGTTCTGTTGAGTACCAGCACGTTTTCATCCGTTCCAACCAGGTAATCTCCCTGTTTTGCTTCCGGCTCCTTTGCCGCAGTGGTTTTCTTTCGACGGCGCTTAACCTTTGCCGTCTCTTTTTTCTTTGGCTCACGGGTATGGAGCCAGCTGGCAATTACCCCCGTATAGGCATCGCGATCAGCCAGGGTAAAACGATGACCGTCACCGGCCTGGCGGGTGATGTTGATAACCGGCAGCGGCTTACCGCTTGCCGTTCTGCCCTGCCCCTGGCGGATAAACAGCAGATTGCCGTCCTTAACTGAGGCTATCGCCCCATACTGCCGCGCCAGCTTCATCAAAAAGCTGGCGTCGCTTTCATTAGTCTGGTCAAGATGATCAACAGGCTTGTCCAACAGGTCCTTTCCTAGCGCCATCTTTAATTTATGCCTGCCCGCGATTTCCTTCACGACTTCGCCCACCGTTGTCTGGTGCCAGGACTTTTCACGCCGCGTATTAAGGGTTTCACGGAAATCTGCACTACGCGCGCGGATTGTGAGACGGTCAGGCGCGCCGCTGTGCTCAATCTCATCGACAGTAAACGCCCCTTTCGGAAAAAGAGGCTGACCTTTCCACCCCAGCGCAAACTGAATAATTGCCCCCCGACGCGGCAGAACGATTTTCCCGTCCGAGTCGTCCAGCTCCAGATCAAGCTGGTCCGCTTCAAAGCCCCGGTTATCCGTCAGCGTCAAACTCATCAGGCGCGCATCCAGCACGGTAGTCACATCTTTACCTTCAATGATGATGCTGAAACCGGGGGTTTTACTGTTCAGGTTCAGGAGTTCAGAGCTGAAATTCACTGCAGTAACCCCCCAACCGTATTTTTCATATTGCCTATCGCAGAGGTGGCGGAGTCCTGCAAATTACTGAGCTGATCGCTGAGGCTGCCAAACATATCAGACAGCGATTCATCCACCCGTTTCAGGCTCAGCGAAAATTCGATGCGCCGGGGCATACCGCTCTCAAAAAATTCTGTTTTTGTCTGGCTCAGACTCTCGATCACAAACATGCCGTAAATCGTCCCGCTCCCCTCAATCAAGGGCCAGGCTTTCCCCAGCTCCGCCATCTGCTCCAGCGCCAGCAAAGACAACCTGCCGCCGGTAATCTCCGGCAGCAGGACGCCGGACAGCGTAAGCGAATCGTTATCCGGCCCAAGAAACTGCGTTGTCGGGCGCCGGTTTACCCGGCTGTTAGCAGCGTGCCGCCAGCTGCGCTGATACTGCAGCTCCTGATAGGGTACGGTGCGCAGCATGAATACGTATAACCCCAGCACCATCATCATTATTCGTAACCCCCTCGATCACTGAAATTACTGCGTGTTTTTGCCCTGGCCCTGCGCTCTCGCTCATCAAGCTGCCGGGCCACCTCTCGGGCGATATCCTGCGCGCTTTGCCCTGGCTGGGCGACAATATGAATTGGCGCGCTTATCTCGTACTTAATGACCTGCGGCTGTCTTTCTGCCTTCGCCGACGGCGTCGGTTGCGTCCTGACAGGTACACTGTACGGATGAATTGGCGCGGCTTCTGCCGGGGCAGCCGCCAGGCCCATTACGCCAGCGACCACGGAAGCGAACACCTTCTGGCGCATAGCCATCGGGTCAGCCCTGTTATCCGTGATTTCCGTAATGGCCGGTGCTGGCATGACAGCCGCAGCGATATCAGCCAGCTCCGCAGCACGCTCCCGACCAGGACGATTTACCGGGGCGTTAACAATCTCAGGCGGCAGAACTATCGCGCGTTCAGGATATTGTTTAGCACTGGCCGGTTCCGTCCGGGATGGATTGAGCGTTGCCGCCACCCTTGCCAGATCAGCAGTGCGTTTCCTGCCGGTGACATTGGCGGGTCCGTTAACAATCTCAGGGCCATTCTCGCCCACGATGCCGAACTGGCCGCGCGGAATGGTACCGCCGCTGTCGTACATGCCCGCAAAACCCATCGGCGGGAATCCGCCAGGCGGCAGCACCACTTTACCGTCTGTGTTTACCGTGGCTGGCTGCTGCCGCGTGACCTGCTCAGGAAGCTTCGCTTTGGCCGCCTCCTTGCTGACGATGCCGAGTTTTTCAAGCAGCCAGGACACGCCCGATTTAAGCGAATCCAGCGGGTGCATGACCATGTTCAGCCCTGCCGCCAGCGCTTCCCCAAACTGCCGTCCCATCGACGCCGCGCTTTGCAGTTCTGCAGAGGTGGATTTAACCGGCGTCAGCAGATCAGTAAACCAGCCCCACAATGCCTGGACCTTGTCACCTATCCACTGGAAAACAGGCTGCAGTGGCTCAAACGCCGCACTGATAGGCGCAGCTGCAGCTTTGAATCCTTCAACCACTCCGCCTAAAAATGCGCTTATCGGCTGCCAGTATTTCCAGACAACCAGCGCCACGCCAGCCAGCGCCGCCACAACGAGCCCTATCGGACTAAGCAGGGCGCCCAGCAATCCAGAAATCCCGTACAGCGCAACGCGAAGGAGGGCAAGAGGGCCGGACGCCAGAAAACGAAGCACGCCACCGGCAGCGGATAATCCCCCGCGCAACGCGGCCAGCGGATTCATTACCATGCCGATAATGTTGCGAATACCAGACATTCCGCCGCGAAGGACAGCAAGCGGTGCACCGGCCAGCGTTTTCAACGCATTGCCAGCCAGCCCGGCAGAACGTCGCAGGGAGTTAAGGGGAGTCGTCAGCAATCCGGTGCTGCTGCCGGATGCCGCCATGCCACGGCGCAACAGGGAAAGCGGCGCATTTGCCAGCCAGGACAGCGCGCCGCCGGTGCGGGTCACTGCGGACATAACGGAGGGGAGTGTTTTTACCCCCAGCACGGACAGGCCCAAACGGATCACCGCCAGTGGCCCCAGCACGGCAGCCACGGCCACCGCCAGTGTGCCGAGTACAACGGTGATCGCAGCAGTGGCAGCCGCCACTTTCATCAGCGTGCCCGCCAGCTGCGGGTTAGCCTCAACCCATCGACGCAGTGCCCCGGTAACGCTTTTGACGTACCCCATGATATCCATCAGCGGCTGGCGCAGGGTTTCACCCAGGCTACTGAAAGCGTTCTGAGCGCCCGTTTTAACAAGCAACCACTGCGCGGAAAGTGAATCCTTATTGATATCGGATTCTTTCTGCATGGAGCCGTTAGCCTCAGTGCCTGAGGTGAGTTTCAGCTGTCGCTGCAGCTCCGGCAGGTTGTTTGCAAGCTTCGCCGCATCGTCGCCAAACTCCTTACCAAATATCATCGTCATGGCGGACAGGCGTTTATCCTGCGGCAGCTTGTTGACCTTCTCCAGCACGCGCTGAATGGTCCCCATTGCGTCCTTTGTCATCTGATTTTCAATCTCTTCTGGATTGAGTTTCAGCAGATCCATACCTTCCATGAACCGCTTGCTCTGCATGGTCGCAATCGACAGTTCGCGCACCATTGCATTTGATGCGCTGGCGGCAATTTCAGGCGCGGCACCCAGAGACAGGAAGGTGGAACCCAGCGCGGCCGCCTTTCGGAAATCAAGCCGGTCGGCAACACCCCCCATGCGCTGCAGCACATTGATGATATCGCCGCCCTTAGACATGGCGTTATCGTCCAGGTAGTTCAGGGCATCGCCCAGCTGTTCAATATTACGGGTCGGCACTTTATACAGCTGCGCGATTTTCCCCAGCCCCTCCGCCAGCTCATCAGCGGGCAGCTCGAATGCCGTTGCGGCCTTTGCTGCAGTGGATGCAAAGGCCAGCAGGTCACGCTTCTGGTCTTCGTAAGAATCGTTCTGGTTTGTCACGCCCATGCGGGCGCCACCTTCAACCAGCGCGGCATAGTCGATGGCACCATTCTCCATCGGCAGCTGTTCACTGGCGGCCTTGATGGCATCCTGCATGTCATAAAACTGTTTTGTGAGGTTGCCGTTGTCGTCCCGCAGCCCGTTAACCTGCTTTGCCACGCCTTTCATCGCATCTTCCATGCTGGCATAGCTTTTAACGGCAGCCATCACCGGCGCGCCCATCGCCAGCCCGGCGGCAGTAGTCGTTGCTCCGGCGCCCGCAATACGATCCCGCACCTCAAGGCGCCGCGAATACTGATCGCGGACCGCGTTCATACGGGCCTGCTGCTCGCCCAGGCGTTTAAGGGATTTCTGCTGTCGGTCCAGCGCCTGCCGGGTTTCGTCGGCATTCTGCCGCAGCTCCCGCTGCGCACTGCTCAGCTTTTTGGTGTCCAGCCCGGCCTCATTGAGCGCAAGACGCTGACGCTGCACCGACTGACGCAGGCCGTTGTATTTGCTCTGCAGCTCGTTAACGCGGTTTTTTGCCTGCTCCAGCAGACGCGCCTGCGCCGCCGTCGGGCGGTTAGTGGCCGAG
>Ga0065704_10070375_pt1 | contig 28502 bp, 28 predicted proteins | sample SwiRhicommuniRL2_FD_59091 | JGI IMG/M metagenome (GOLD analysis project Ga0065704, IMG submission 59091) | Switchgrass rhizosphere bacterial communities from Rose Lake, Michigan, USA - RL2 v2 (version 2) | ecosystem: Host-associated > Plants > Roots > Rhizosphere > Soil | place: East Lansing, MI | reverse complement strand
GGCTCGATGATGAGCCATTCCTTGTCCGTCAGTTCATATCGCCGCCGCGTCACACGCCCTCCGTTTCCAAAGGCCGCCTGAATCACGCCAAGGCCGACAACTCAACCCGATTTATGGGTTTACGCCCTAACAAATCGGCGCCGGAGTTTTCCCGCAACTGAAACGGCTAAAGCGGCAGGTAGTCCGCCGACAAGACAGCCTATTGCAACCCAGAGCGCGAGCATAACAAGCATAACAAGCATAACGGCGAACATGCCCAGATGCTCTCACGTTGATATTCTCCATGGCTCCATGAAGATCACACCCAGTCCGTAGGAGAGCAAAAACGGCGAGCGAAAGCCGGGGCCGGATTTTGATAGGATGCTTACGCCAATTATCCACACCGCCGTAATGAGCGCAGCGAGCGGGATCAGGAGGAGGCCGGAGAAATCCATCGCCGCATCCTAGCGTCAGCTTTGCCTGCTTTCCAGCATGTAAGCCGCCCGTCCCCTAACCACCCGTCAGCGCCGTTCTCGCGTTCGATTTCATGCGGATATAGACCGGACCGGCAGCACCGGCGCGACTCGCCACCTCTTGGACCCGGCGAAATCGCCGGGATGGGTGGTTAGGCGACATTCGGCTTTCGCTACAAAAAAAACGAAAAACCGACTTTAATCCCCCATCAAAATGGCTTCCTCGATCTGATTATCCATTAGCTGGGCGATGCTGACGCGGAATGCGTCGAGATTGGGGTAGTTCGTCTGGAACATACCGCGTGCTCGGTTATGAGGTTTGTGGTCGTCCGCCACCTCAAACCGCATCACCAAATTCCCGCGTTTATCAGCGGGCGAGATTTCACCGCAGGATGAGGTCGTCGCCTTGCTGCATTTCAAAGCCCCATTGTGCAACTACGGGACTATCTTCCTTAATCGGATACACGCTCAGCGCCTCGCCAAACTCCTTGACGTCCTGCCATTGAACCCAAAAGCCGCCGGTTCCTGAAAAATCATCCGTCACGACTGACACAGAAAGACGACCGAAGTCATCTCGAGTCTTTTTCGGATCAAAGAAGCTAGAGTCGTACTGATATTTGAGTGTGAGCTTGTTCATCACGGTACTTTATGGAAGCGCAGGCATGTCCGCTATGTAGAAATCACAGGCCTGCCCGCAATGGCGATTTCTGGTCGACACTTACCGGTATCCGAACGCGATAAAACCATTTCACTTCGAGACTGGACCGCGCCCAACACGGTCGCGCCTACGCCGCCATTTTTATCATGCTGTTGGGCAGCCTGCTTGAAGATTGACGCTCATCACGTTGCCTGTTTCTTCATAAGTTCTACCCAATCTATGCGCCCAGCCGCTTCGATGATCGATTGCCATGCGATAGCCTCGAACGTCATGCGATCAAGGTTCCGCTTGAGCGACGTTATGCCGACGCCTTGTCCGTAGTTTCCGCCAACGCTTGTCGGCGAGTGACCGCAGAGCTGATCCAGGATGCGTTCCTGGATTTCAGCCTCGCGCCCCTGATCCTTGAACGTATGGCGGAACGAATGGAAGACGATGCGCTTGTCAGTGGACAGGACCTTGTCGATATGGCGATTTGCACGCCGACTGGCTTCCTTGGTCACCTTATCGAAGCTGTTGGCCTTGAGGTCGGGAAACAGGCGATGCTGCCCGCGATCCCGAAGCGCTTCCACGTAGCTTAGGAAGCCTGCTTCCAGCAGGCGGTCGTGGAGGGGAATGATGCGGCGGGAGCCATCGGTCTTGACCGACTTCTCGGATCGCTCCTTCTCCAGATCGCCTTGGTCTACATAGTCGGTGATATCGATGTAGTGAATGCCAGCATCCGTCCTAACGTCAGACAGGTGAGCCTGGCCGATCTCCTCGATGCGGGCGCCGGAAGTGAGGCCGAGCAGGAACAGCCAATAGAGGGTGAGGTCGCTAATCGCCGTACGGCGGTAAATAAGGTTTTCGGGGTGAAGGAACAGATCGCTGGCGAACAGCGCTTGCAGTTCGTCCTGACGGAAGGTTCGCCGCGACGTTTTCGCCTTGCCCGCGCCATCGACCGTGACGCGGGCGCCGACATTTCCATCGATCCACCGCTCCCTCTCGGCGAAGCTGAGCAAGGTCTGGATAGCACCGATCCGCTTCTTCACCGTCGTGGGACTGACCTTGCGCGCGATGACATCCCGATATTTCGCCACCCGTTCCGGAAACGGCATCGCTTGGTCGGCGCGCGGCATGCCGAGGGGCAGGTCTGCACCTGCATCCCGATAGTCCAGCAGCATGTCCTTGGTGAACTGGGAGACCGGGATGTCGCCGAGGAAGGCGATGAGATCCTGAACAGGACCTACGGACTTCGTGGACCGACTGAGGTCGGGGGTTGCGTTTTGCGGCCCAGCGCGCGACCAATTCCTCAAAGCGCAGATCCGGGCGGAGCCGCGAATGACTTGCGTGTCGGATAGGCCCCTCAACTTCCGCACGGAACCGGGCATTGTCGTCCTGCACGCGGATGTTCCAGGCGTCCATCAAGGCATTTTCGTTTGCCGGGATCCGCTTGATCGGCGGATCGGCTGCCCCAAACAGCGGGATTAGCACCTCGTCACAGACTTTGATCCAGACCGACCTCGGCTTTTCGCGGATGAAGTCCAGCCACTGGTCGCCAACGAGCAGCTTCCCGCGGCCGCGATGCGGTTCCTGTAACGGGTCCGACCGAGGGCGTGGCACATAACGCTCAGCCTCAAAGCCATGGAGGCGCACACAGTTCTCCTCGATCCACCAGGTGAGCTCGAGCGACGTGTAGGGATAGAAGAGGTTGTCCGGCCTGGTCATCGCGAGAAACCGCGTGACGATCGCTGCCGCCCGTTCTGGGGAGATTTCGTCGGCCACGGCCTGAGCCGCAACTCTCTCGGCCGCCTCGTCCATCAATCGCTGGCATTCAGCGTTGGCGAGCACGAACAGCCGGGCTGCTTCCGCCGGCGCGCGCGTCCCCAAAGAAACCTTGTAGAATTGCTTGCCGCCCATTTCGGGCCGCAGGCGCTCCGGTATCTGTCGGTAGACTTAGAAGATGCCCGATCGGGGGTGTTTCCAGGGGGTGACCATCTGCACCATATAAGTCTCGCTATACCCATTCGCTATACCAGCGGACGGAGGAGACGGCAGAAAGCCTTGATTTTCGGGCCTTGACCGCGAAATGGTGACCCCTACGGGAATCGAACCCGTGTTTCAGCCGTGAGAGGGGTGAAATCTGGCCCTTGGGACATGGCTATAAGATCGCAGAAATTCGCAGAAATACGCCGATTTAGTTGACTTGCGTTCGTTAAGGATCGCTGCGATACGCTGCAGCATATTTGACGTATATTTGACAATTTTTGGATCGACGCATGGCGAAGACTCTCACTGAAGCGACACTGACCACGCGAAATGCCCGGTCGAACCTTGCAGTGGGAGTGCATTGGAGAGGTATCGATCCAGACGTCCATCTCGGATACCGTAAGGGTAAGCGTGGTGGCGTATGGCTTGTGCGCTGGCGCAATGGTGTCGGCTATCGTCAGGAACGCCTTGGCACGGCGGATGATGAAATGCGGGAAGATACCCTCGACTTTAATGCGGCTGTGAAAGCAGCGAGAGCATCGGTCGAGGCCGCACGGATCGAGGCGCGAGCTACGGCAGATGGGCCGAAGCTCACGGTGCGTTATGCGGTTGAAGCATATGTCGCCGAGCGGGATGCTAGGGAGAGCAAGCGCAAAGCAAGGCCGGTTCGTTCAGACGCGGGCCACCGTTTGGAGCGGTATGTTGTAGGAAAGGAAGGGAAGGGGAAGCGGGCAGCAATTATCCCTGCGCCATTGGCCGACATTGTCCTGCATGAATTGTCGGAGGAGGCGTTGCTGGATTGGCGCGCTAGTCTCCCAGAAGCACTAAAGACAAGTAGCAAACAGAGACTGATAAACGATTTGAAAGCCGCGTTGAATGGAACCTACGCTGCACAGCGGCGGCGATTGCCTGCTACATTCCCCTCAACGATAAAACATGGTCTTGGTGCCTCGGTACTTCAATCAGAGGAAGCTGAACAGGTTGCACGAGATAACCAGATTCTGTCGGACGCGAAAATCGCGGAGGTATTGGCCGCCGCTCGCGACATCGATGAAATTGAGGGGAGGGAGGGCGACCTGTACCGTTTGATCGTGGTTATGGCTGCGACGGGTGCGCGTTTTTCGCAAGTGATCCGATTGCGGGTCATGGACGTACAGCTTGAAGGCAACCGACTATTGATGCCCGCCAGCCGAAAGGGAAGAGGGGCTAAACAAGCGATGACGCCAATTCCGGTCGGCGCTGATGTGCTTAACGCATTGCGGCCCATACTTAGTCATCTCGGCCGCGAAGAAATTTTGCTCCAGCGCTGGCTCCAACAGCAAATTAAGGGTTCAATACGCTGGGAACGAAAAGGGCGGGGCCCATGGCAGGTGCCTGCGGAAATTGTTCGCTCATGGTCAAAAATTCGAAAGGCGGCAAGGTTAGACGCGAACGTCGTCCCCTATGCATTGCGCCATTCCTCTATCGTACGGGGAATCCGATCAGGATTGCCTATCCGCTTAGTGGCTGCGCTACATGATACCTCGGTAGCCATGATTGAGCGGCATTATGGTCGCTGGATTGCTGATGGCTTAGAAGACCTTGCGGCAAAGGCCGTAGTGCAACTCATTCCGCAATGAATGGCTGCGACAGCGTAGGCCGAGGACGCGCAAGAAAATTCATCGCGACCGTCTCAACATTTTCTTGGCTCGGCGAAATTGAGCGCGCAGGTACATGCTACGATCCTCATAGCTGATATCGATAAGAACGGGCCGCAGAAAATCCATTCCGGGGTGGAACGTGCTGAAATGAGCAAACCGGAACACCCTCTCCAAAGTTTGATCGCTATGCCATGTGGTCATGACAAGCCGGTCATCAGGAATGTCACCGCCAGGAAAATCCTCAATGTTGGCCTGATCGACGGCGTCGTGCCAGCGTCCACAGTCTATGCCCCACGCCATCATGAACAGGCAGCCTTCATCGACGATCCAACGGCTGACCTTTTTCCGCCATGCTTCATCCACCTCTTCGGCAATCACGAATATGGCGAGGAATCGGTCAGCCGCTAATGACGGCGGCTTCGAACCGGGCTGTAGCTGCACATATTGAAGTGTCATTGTTTGATCCTTTGAGATTGGTCGCTGTGGGGGCACTGAGGGTCCATGCCGACAGACGATGGCTGGCGGTCGGTCGGCGTTGGAACGAGCAGTGGCGACGGTTCAGCCAGCGATAGCCGTAGCTATCGAACAAAAGCCAACGGGTCGGACTGTAACCGCAGATGACACTGTAATGGTCGAGCGGCGGGTCGATCGCGGCAAGCACCGGTATTCCCGTTGCTATCGCGCTCTTGATGGTTTGTTCCGGCATATCGCTTTTGCGGGATGCCACCACACGCTCGATTTGTAGATCATGCCCTTTTGCCAAGTGACGGGCTAACCCAACGAATAGCCGGGTCGGCATACCTTCCGTCAAAACGGTCGAAAGCCATTCCCTCTCATCCAGATAGGCGACGCCTGACTCGAACAGTGCGCGGTCACGCTGAGGCGATTTCGGCGTGAGAAGGCGTAGGGCGTTAATTACCGTATAGAGGCCGCAGAGATGATCGATGCTGCCCTGTTCGACCGGCTTGATTTGCCTTACCGCATCGAGCGTGCAGGACGCAGGCAATCCGTTCGCCGCGTCAATATTCCGACGCATAGAGGACGGTCAGGACGCGGGCAGTTACATCTGGATTCGCGGGATCGGGGGAAGCGTAGCAGCGATCCTTGTCGTAATAATCGATCTTCCACATGATCCGCTCGCCCCTATGGCGGAACAGCCCGAGATCGTGCTCACGATAGGGATCGTTATCGTCGGTAAAATCCTCAAAACACCGTACCGCATCAAGGATGTTGCGGACCTCATCGATGCAGAGCGCCGCAACACCTGCCGACAGCGTGACGATGCCGCCCCGCCCATAGCGGCGTAGATCATCGTTGAGGCGGCGGATGATTTCCTTGCGGTCGGTAGTGGATGTGGATTGGGCAAGCGGGGATTGTTCACTGCCGGTCATGGCGTGTTCCTTTGATCGGAAAAATGTAAAGTCGGCGGAGGCGGCAAGCAGCCCGGCTATCAGAGCATCCGAACAAGCCGTCGCTGCGCGTCACGGTCGCCTTCGATGTAGCGTTCCGTCGTAGTGAGAGCGCGATGGCCAGCGAGTTCCTGAACGTCACGCAGCGAACCACCGATCTTTGTCAGCAGCCGTGCTGTGGCCGTGATGAAGGTGCGGCGTCCTGAATGCGAACTGCACCCGTTCAGTCCCAGCTGGGCATAGATCGTGGCAAACCAATTGACGATGCTGCGAGGGGTCATGTGCCCGCCTCGGGCGGAGCGAATGACCGGGCCGTACAGAATGCGGTCCTGTTCCCTGTTCAACACGTTCAGGGCTGCTTTGAGGTCGGGATGCATGGGGACACGGCGGCCAGAGCCATTCTTTGCGATATGCGATGCAATGGCGATCTGATCGCCCAGCTTGCCGTTTGGCTGCAAAACCATGCTCCAATCGAGACCCGCGATTTCGCAGGCTCGTAACCCGGCTTTGAAACTGAGAAGCACGATGGTTCGGTTGCGATTAGCGTTGCGATGACGTGCGACATGGTGAAGCACACGGCGCACGTCTGCGGCCGTGAGCACCTTGGCGGATGTGCCCATGAATGATCCTAGCGATGTTAGGAAAGTGCGCTGTTAATGCTGCGCTGTCAGCATATTAGCAAAAATCAACCAAAATGTCAAATTATCTACTAATATCATACACTTAATACGGATTTTGATGCGCAGTAACTTTCACCCGGTGCGTCTCATTGGCTCGCCGAAAATGTAAAGGCGCGAGCAAAATCATTGTCTTGCTCTTGGCGTTGCACCTCGCGTAAAGCGTCAATGCCCTTCGTGAAAGCCGGAGGGTGGGGCGTCGAAACCTCTTTTCAGAGAACTCGGTCACAGGATTCTGGGGCCGGGTGGCATGCGCGCATGTCCAGCCGGAAACGGTAAAGGCGCATGCGCCTGCTCTCTGAACAGGTTTCGAACATCCGGCTCAGGCCGTTGCCCCGAGAGGACATAAGGGCGGCAGAGTTTGAGCACATCACCGCCCTGCAACGGGGGCGACGTGATGAAGGGTAAATCCAACCGACTGCGAGTTTTGTGTGTCATGCGGCTTGGCGTGACGCTGGCTAGCATAGCCATCACCCTAACGGGACCAGCCACGGCGGCACCTGCCCCAGTTAGCAGCACAGCAGCGGAACGCATGGTTGCAGCCTCGCCCCAGCGAGAGCGACATAGGGCATGGGCTATATGCACCGACCATGTCGCGAACCTCGTCATCGCGCAGAATGGTGGCATGGATAAGGTGCGCTCAATGATCCAGTTGGGCTGCGGGGATGAGGAATCTCGGCTAACGGGCTCGCTAGTCGCCAAATATGGCAATGGCGCTGGGAATGCCGCGATGCGCGCTCTCAAGCAAGCCGCTGAAAGGCGCTTCTTTGGAAGCATCGAGAGCCGTAACCGCCCAGCAACTGGATCGAATTTCTCCGAGCGAACTGCGGAAGGCTGGGATATCAGGCGCACGAATGACGGTGGATGCTACGCGCTCGCCATTAGATCCGGTGGTATGATGGTCGGGCAAGTCGGCACAATGATCGAGCGGGCCAATGGCGCCGAGGTAATCAGGTTTGTTCTAATAGGCAGCGCGGCGCGGGAGGTGGATCAAAATCTCGGCAGCTTTACCGTCTCGGCGTCGCGCTACGTGAGGGGTACGTTCATTCATTTAAACGAAAATTTGCGGGTCGCGTCTGGTCCATTTGACGATGGCTTATTTTACAGCGTTCCGATGACCGACAGTTTGGCTACCGAGCTTTCTGACGCCGAAAGTATACAATTTTTTCTTCCGTCAGGCAGGACACAGGTGCCTGCTACCTTTCCGGTGAGAGGGCTAGCCGGGGCGAGGAACGCTGTTCAGCACTGTGCGGCCCGCTGAGCGCTGCGCTTGTAACCATCCCTTTACAATGTGGAGGCAATCATGCGCTTCATCGTCGATCTCTATCGTTTGCTGATCTATTTTTATTGCGCCGCCATCATCATTGCAGTGGCGCTGGCTATTTTTCTGGCGCTTGATCGATCAGGGCCGTCGAGCCTCAGCATGGATGTCATCCTGATTGGTGCCGCGATATTCTCGATCGTAATCCTCAACTTGGGCGGCATCGCAATCCTCGTGTCCTTTCACGACCGCCATACCGAGGTGGCCGAATCGCTCGACCGGATAGCCGCATCACTGGAAAAAATTGGTGGCGGCGACGCGATCAAGCAGGGGAATGCTGCATGACCGGCAAGCCCAATTACATCGCCAGCGGCCTCAGCTTCATCACTGTCTGCATAGGGATCGCGGTCGTCATCTTCGGCGCGATCAAAATGGGTGAAGAAGCGCCAGCGCCTGATGTCGCGGTCGCAGAAAACAGCGCGGCCAACATGAATGACAGTGCCGCCGTTAACAGTGCCGATTCGCCGCCATCGCCGCCCGTGGCCAACAAGCAATCGTTGATCGATGGCTGCTATCACATTGATTCTTGTTCCTACTCAAAAATCGAGAGCCGACGGGTTTTGGATGAGAATGGTCGCGAGCAGTTGGTAGAAGCCCATATTGCGCAATCGACGGCTTCTTCCGAAAATGCTGATCGCCCTGCCGATCAGTTGGCGTGGGAAAAAACTTCAAAATATTATGCGATTTGCTCGACCAAGCGGCCAATCATCATCTTTAGGACAGAAAGCTCCTGGCTGGCCGAGGAATTGGACTTAACCGCTATATCGGGTGTCGAGCAGGACAGTGCCAACATGTACCAAGCGATCTGCCATAATGCGTTTTCCAACGAGGTCGGTAATGATCCTAAGGCTTATGGCTACGATACGCTTCAAGGCGCTGCGCGAGGACAGTTTGCTATCGAATCGCCAGAGTCGCTTTTTGCCCCAAACTGAGCATGGGCCTCCGCATTGCGGAGACCCCCGCGTATCGCGCAGGGAGTGAAGCCACCGTGGATATAAACTACAGCAAATATGACGATCTCACCTATGAGGATGAATTTCGCATCGCGGTCTATCTCGTTGCCAAGCATCGCAACACCAGCCCGGCATGGCTCTCTCGCATGATGAAGGTGCAATATCCTCAAGCGTCGCGTTGGTTGGCAAGGATGAAGGATGTCACTGGTTAACTGGACGCTAGGAGTAAAGCGTCCATAATGAACTAAGAAATTTGTATAAATGATTGAAATACGACATCAATTCGATTGATCAATCCATGTGAGTATGAAATCCATCAAGTCGGCGCTGGGGCCTGCGCCACATTGGGGGGAATATGGATTGGGGATCGGACGGTGCCTCGTCGGGTGCTGATAGCGGCGTACGCGCACTTGCTACGCTGTTGGCTGTGCACAAGATTGCAGTTGATCCGCAGCAACTGCGCCATGAACTGGGACATCATGCCCCTCTTTCTCCGGAAGACGTCTTGCGCCTCGCAAAACGGCAGACGGGTGTCCGTGCTCGGACAATTTCCACAAGCTTCGACAGATTGTCGCGGCAACCTCTGCCGGTGCTGGCCGATGGAACTGACGGCTGGTTCCTCATTGGTCGCGCTACCGATACCGAGGCGCTGATCCAGCGTCCCGGCTCCAATGTCGAAAAGCTTTCGCGGGATGAACTGGACGCGATCTGGTCTGGCCAGATTGTGCTACTGACCACAAGGGAAAGCGTCGGCGGTGCCGCAGGTCGCTTCGACATCCGTTGGTTTATCCCGCAGGTCGTGCGTTACCGGAAGCTGATCGGCGAGGTGCTGCTGATTACCCTTGCGCTGAACCTGCTAGGGCTTGCAGCACCTTTGTTCTTTCAAAATGTCATCGACAAGGTGCTCGTCCACAACACGCTGGCAACGCTCCAGGTGCTGTCGGTTGGCTTCGTGGCAGTCTCGCTCTGGGAAGTGGCCTTCGGCTGGCTGCGGACCCGGCTTTATTCGGAGACGAGTCAGAAGCTTGATGTCGAACTGGGTTCTAAGCTCTTCCGCCATATGCTGGGCTTGCCACTCTCTTACTTCGAAGGGCGCCGCGTTGGCGATACGGTGACACGCGTTCGCCAGCTTGAATCCATCCGCGAGTTTTTGACTAATGCGTCGCTCTCGGTCCTGATCGATCCCATCTTCACCGTCGTCTTCCTGATAGCGATGTGGATCTATTCCCCAACGCTGTTCTGGATCGTGTCGGCCACGATTCCGGCGTATGTTGTGGTATCGCTGCTCGTCACCGGCCCGTTGCGGCTCCGGCTTGATGAGAAATTCGAACGCGGTTCCGCCAACAATGCCCTGCTGGTGGAAAGCGTGTCGGGTATGCAGACCATCAAGGCCGCTGCGGTCGAACCGCAATGGCAAGAGAGGTGGGAGCGGCAGTTGGCAGGTTATAGCGCTGCCAATCAGCGAGTCATCAATCTGGGCAATACCGGCAGCCAGACGGTCCAATTGATCTCCAAACTGAGCTTGGCCGCGATCCTGTTTTTCGGTGCCCGCGAAGTGATCGCCGGGGCGATGACAGTTGGCGCGCTCGTCGCTTTCAACATGTTTTCGCAGCGCGTGTCCGGCCCCGTGATCCGCATGGCGCAACTTTGGCAGGATTTCCAGCAGGTCCGGCTTTCTATCGACCGGCTGGGTGATGTTCTCAACCAGCCGGTTGAGCCGGGCGCGGGATCGCGTGTCGCTCTGCCGAAAATCAAGGGGGCGATCCGCTTCGAAGGCGTAAAGTTCCGCTATGGTCTCGATGGGCCTTGGACGCTGGAGGACATCGACATTCATCTCCCCGCAGGCGGAACGCTGGGAATTGCTGGATCGTCCGGGTCGGGCAAGTCCACCCTGACCAAACTGCTCCAGCGTCTTTATACCCCCGCCGGTGGACGCATCCTCATTGACGGCGTCGATATAGCTCAGATTGATCCAAGCTGGCTACGCCGTCAGATCGGCGTGGTCTTGCAGGAGAATCTGCTGTTTAACCGCTCGATCCGCGAAAATATCGCGCTCGCGAATCCTGCCATGCCGCTCGAACAAGTGATGGCCGCCGCCCAACTTGCGGGCGCCCATGATTTTATCGTTGGCCTGCCGCAAGGCTATGACACGATCATCGAAGAACGCGGCGTCAACCTGTCAGGTGGGCAACGCCAGCGCATCGCCATTGCCCGTGCTCTGGTTACACAACCGCGCATTCTCATTCTCGATGAAGCGACATCGGCGCTCGACGCTGAAAGCGAAGAAATCATCCAACGGAACTTGCGCGCCATGGCGCGGGGGCGAACCGTCCTCATCATCGCGCACCGGCTGTCGGCTATCCGCCAATGTGATCGCATCATGACGCTTGAAAAGGGGCGCATCGTTGAAGTGGGTACGCATGACGATCTGCTGCGCCAGGGCGGCCGCTACGCCAGCCTGCACCGCCGCCAGATGGGCGTGAGCGAGGGCGCCGCATGAGCGGCCTCGCGCAACATTGGGATGTGGTTCGCGCTGCGCTCGCGGACGAAAAGCGGCGTGCGAAGAACCTTATGAGGGTCGATGATGTCACCTTCTTGCCCGCAGCATTGGAAATTGTTGAACAGCCTGTGTCGCCTACTGCGCGGGCGACCACATGGGTTCTGCTAATCGGCCTCGTCCTGACGATCCTATGGCTGATCTTCGGAAAGGTCGATGTCGTGGCGTCGGCTCCGGGGCGTCTCGTTCCGGCTGACAATGTAAAGCTGATCCAACCGGCTGAGGCCGGGATCGTTCGTGCTATCCATGTTCGCAACGGCCAGTTTGTGCGCAAGGGACAAGTGCTGGTTGATCTCGATCCTACGGTTTCCACAGCCGAAGCCGTTCAGGCGGAGGCCGCGCTGCAAACAGCCCTGTTCGATGTCGCCCGCGCCAAGGCTGTGCTGTCAGCGCTCGACGGCAAAGGTCTCGCTTTCGTTGCCCCGCAAGGAGCCGCGCCGCAACTCATTGCCACGCAGCGTGCCTTGGCTGCGGCGGAACTGGCTGCGACTGAGGCGTCCGCGTCAGGACGGTCGGCTGATCTGCAGGCTGCGAAGGCGGCGCGCTCAGAAGCGCTGGTGCAGGCCGCCAAGCTTACCGAGACGATCCCCCTCCTCAATCAGCAGCTCGATGCATATGAGGGGCTGCTGAAGAAAGGCTATGCCGCCAAGCTCAAGGTGATTGAGATGCGGCGGCAACGCTTCGCGACCATTCGGGATCGTGAGGCCGCGCTGGAAACTGCGCGCAAGGCTGAGGCACAATCTTCGAGCGCCTCCAGCACCATGGCCCAAAGCAAAGCCGAAGCGCGTACACGCTTATTCACTGATTTGGCCAAGGCGGAAGCGGACGCCCGGCTGCGTCAGGAGGAACTGACCAAGAGCCGCCAACGCAGCAGCTTGCAGCGGCTCACCGCGCCTGTGGATGGCACGATCACCCAACTCTCTATCCATACCATCGGCGGTGTTGTCGAAGCGACCAAGCCGATCATGGTTGTGGTGCCGCAGGGCGAGTCGTTGGTAGCAGAGGTCAAAATTCTCAACAAGGATGTGGGCTTCGTGAAGGAAGGCCAACCAGTCGCGATCAAGCTGGAGGCGTTCCCGTTCACTCGTTATGGCACCGTTCCTGGGTATGTTGAGAGCATCGGATCGGATGCTGTTGAGGATGAAAAGCTTGGCCTTGTCTATCCCGCTCGTATCCATATTGCGGTTCTAAGTAAGAGAAGGGCAAGTGACGTCCGGCTCAGTGCTGGCTTAACCGCGACAGTCGACATTAGGACAGGAAATCGCAGCATCCTGAGTTATCTAGTCAGTCCTGTCGAACAAGCCGCCAATGATGCCGCTCGAGAAAGGTGAAATCATGATCTGGAAAGCATGGAGTTTCATAACCGACGGAAAGATAAGCAGGTCGTCAGCCATTTTATCGGCTTGTTTGCTCATAACAGCGTGCAATCAAACGAATATCAGCAACACAACCATCCATGATGATAGAAATAGTCGTGGTGATCATTATCTAAAAGATATGGAAATTAAATCATTAATTGAAAACAAATTATTATTAACAGAGGATGATATAAATTATAATCGCGGAACATTGTTTTATCCAAATGGAACAGGGATAATATTTTCTGAAGGAACTATAAAAATAAAATACTCTGTTTTTGGTGAAAATTTATGCATAATTGGCAGGCATTCATACTGCTGTAAGATAAAAAAAGTGAACAACTATTATTTTAGAATAACAACAAAAAATAACAAAATTGTTGCCGATAAGTTGGAAATAAGACCCTTCATTAGATAGGATATCAGCAATGACTCTTCAAACGGTTCTTGATAGCATTGTATTTTGGGATTCTTCCGATCATCCTGCTGAATGGCAGATGTCAACTGCCGATCAGAATGAGGTCTCATCTAATACCGACACGTCTTTTCGGCAGGATTTTGAACATTATATTGAAGTTCTCTATAATGGCTCGCAGACGATGCGCGACTTGCTGGAAACGGCATCAGCCAACGCCATCTATGTAGCTAAACTTCTCAGTGAACCGGGCAAATCATTCACCCTCTCAGATCCAGCATTTATCGCCATAAATTTCGATGAGATCGATACTCGCGCAAGTTTTAATGACAACGGGCAATATGTGCCTGATATGCCGGAATTGGTTATAGCACACGAATTCGCACACAGATACTGGGTTCAGCTTGGATACCCTTCTCGTCTCGATCCTCAACGGGATGCTGTGAACGAAAACAGCGCTACCTTTGACCACAAAGGAAATATGGTTCGATTTCAGAATACAGTCGCGACGGAGCTAGGATATGATGATGCGATCCGATCATCCTATCTGTCAAGCGGCGATATTTCTGATTTTCCGCTTTGGACTGATTTCACCAAAGGTCAGCAAATCGATATTTCGAGGCGAGCCTATATTGGAGCACCTCTAGATACCTCAACGCGAACGGATGCCTCTCGCGATCTTTTGCTCGGTAGTGGAGGTGCGGACTTAATAAAAAGCGGGGACGGTGCCGATTATCTCTGGGGCTTCGAGGGTAATGACACGCTTGAAGGGGGTTCAGGTTATGACCTTCTGGTTGGCGACACAGGCGATGATATACTTCGAGGAGGTGAAGGAAATGACGAACTTTTCGGAGGCGAAGATAACGACATATTAGATGCTGGATCGGGCGATGATTTCCTGACAGGCGGCAGCGGTGATGACACCATGCTGGGTGGCCCTGGGAACGATGAGATTTGGGGAGGAGAAAACGGAGAAGAGACCTCCATCGGTATTGACATCGTAGATTACTCCGATGCCGCAAAAAGAATAAAGATTGTTTTGAGCGAAGATAGCCTAATCGTTCATGATGGCGACGGTGGCATGGACACGTTGCACGCCATCAATGAGATCAAGGGAACGCAAAAGCGCGATCTGTTTACCCTTGAAGGTAGCATATCTACCGAAATGGAGACGCTCACGATTGATGCTAATGGAGGTCAAGGAAGTAGTCCTAAAGACACCATCAACCTCTCATCTGCAACGTCTGACATTTTGCTGCACATCGACGAGAATGGGGACGGATCAATCCTTGATCTGGACACGACGGGAGTTATTTATCTTAAAGGGTTTCATACGAGCCTGCTCGGTTCGCAGCAGAATGACAATATTACCGACGAATCTAGCGGTCCGAAGCATATTTTTGGTGATCATGGTGATGACGTTATTTCAGCGATCGGTGGTCCAGCCTATGTTGATGGAGGAGCCGGTAACGATACGATAACTGGCGGTATCTACAATGATGTCCTCATTGGAGGCTTGGGGAGCGACACCATAAACGGTGGGGGTGGGTCTGACCTACTAATAGGGAACGTCAGCACCAGTTCGATTTTTGGTGAGCCAACTGACCCCGATACGCTAAACGGTGGCGATGGCGCCGATATGCTCATTAATGGCGCAATCATGATTGGTGGAGCAGGAAACGACATTATCGATGCTCGCGGTTACAATGCATCTATCGGTTCCGGTGCTATAGTCAAATTTCAGGCCGGTGACGGCCATGACTGGATATACAATGATTTAGGTGCAGATCCTTTTAGTCTTTCGAGATGGTCATCTGGCATAGGACTCATCGATCTGTCCACAGTGAATGCAGCGGACGTCACTGTCTATTGGGACGGTGTCCCAGCATCGGAAGCGAATGACCCAAATAGCCATCAAGGGTATGGAACTCTTTCGATCGTGTTGGCGACCGGAGATTCCATTAGCATGGAAAATGTTTTTGGGTCTTACTATGTAGAAGCGGGCGGTGACAAAGTTAGCTTTTGGCTCGATGTAGACGTTCAGTTTGCTACGGGGTTTCTCGGAAGCCCACTTGAGCAACGGCCTGAATATCCCATATATATCTCATCTTATACGTATGCAGATGTGGCGCTTTCCGATTACTCCTCCGGATTGGCGGGGGGCGATGTTCTCGGCACCGGAGGAGACGATCAACTCGAAGGCTCGTCTGGCGATGACAATATCTCAGCGGGTGATGGAAATGACGATATTAGCCTTTCAGGCGGGTTAGATTTGATCGACGGCGGTAACGGTGACGATACTGTCACCTTCTTTGGATCGATCTTCGATTTCCAGCTTGAAAATTTCGGAGTTGGCGTTCGCATGACGTCCCTGAGTGGTTTGGAGGGCGTCGCAACAATAACAAGTGTGGAAAATTTCTATTCTATTACCGATGATCGGACCTGGACTATGGCAGAATTGTTCGGGAAAATTTCTTCCTCTGGCAATGATGTCATGGTCGGAACCGAGTATGACGACGAACTATACGCTGATGATGGCGACGATATAATCTTTGGGCATGGCGGAGATGATCGCCTAGAGGGCGAAAACGGTGACGATACGCTAATTGGTGGTACTGGCGACGATCGTCTATACGGGGGAATCGGCAACGACAAAGCTGTATTCCAAGGCAACTCTAGTGATTACCTCATCTCTAGCTTCTACGGTGATCAGAGCGTTATCGATCTTGTCGGAATTGATGGATGGGATGTTCTCAATGGCGTCGAGTCCCTTTATTTCGAGGGTGACCAGGTTACGATTTTAACGTCTGATATTAATGAAATTCAGGGGACGGAGTTCGACGACACAATCGTCGGAACAAATGGTCGAGATTCCATTTATGGTTATGGAGGTCATGACGCTATCAATGCTGGCGATGGGGATGATGAGATAACGAGTTCGCCTGGCCAGAATCTGATAGATGGCGGAAATGGTTCGGACATAGTTTCTTATTGGGGATACCGAGCAGACTACGAGATCACGCTCAACAGCAACGGTTCAGTTTATGTCGTAGGCCTGAATGACGTGACTACAAATGACGTTCTGACAAACGTCGAACGGCTTTTCTTCGAGGGTGACATGAAGGTCGTTAGTGTGGCTGATTTGGTGCCCAGCGAACCCTCTGGGCCTTTGCCAATTTACGGCACTTCGTCGGACGATACCCTGGTCGGCACGGCAGGCGATGACACCATATACGGTTTGGATGGCAACGACAGCATCGATGGCGGTGCAGGTGCGGATACGATGTACGGTGCGGCAGGCAACGATTTTTATACGGTCGATAATAGCGGGGACGTTATAATCGAGGCCGCATGGGAGGGGTGGGACGGTGTTTCCTCCAGTGTCAGCTACACCTTGGCCGATAATGTGGAGGGGCTTTATCTAGGCGCAGGCGGGGCCATAAACGGAACCGGCAACGACCTCGACAATGAAATTTATGGTAGTGATTTCGACAATACGCTTACTGGCTTGGGCGGTGCCGATTACCTCGTCGGCGGTTATGGGAATGATCGGCTGATTGGCGGCGAAGGCGATGACCTGTTGGTTGGTGGAGACGGCTCTGCAGATGTCGCCGTCTATGCGGGGCTGCAAGCAAGTTATACCATTGCTACCTTCAATGGCTCGGTCACGATCACTGACAATGCGCCCACAGTCGATGGAGACGAAGGTACGGATACGCTATCAGGCGTGGAGATCGTTGAGTTTCAGGGTGGCATTCAGACTGGAATTTCTTCTCCAATCATCCTTGATCTCAATGGCGACGGCGTAACCCTTGTCGATAACAAAAAGACGAAAGTTGGGTTCGACTGGGACGGCGATGGTGTGAAAAATCAGACTGGCTGGATTGGCAAGGATGATGGTTTCCTTTTCATCGATCGGGATGGCAACGGCACCGTCAGCAATGCGGGTGAATTGAGCTTTGTTACCGACAAAGAAGGTGCAAAATCGGACCTTGATGGGCTCAGGGCTTTCGACAGTAATGACGACGGCATTCTCTCTGCGGCGGATGAGCAGTTCTCGCAATTCAAGGTCTGGCAAGACAAAAATGGTAATGGCAGAGTGGACAAGAGGGAAATCCTGTCCCTTCAAAAAGCCGGTGTTGCGTCGATTGACCTAGCTGGCGAGGCCGTCAATCAGAGCTGGGAATGGGGTGAGAACATCACTGTCAATACCGGTTCTTTCACGCGGTCCAACGGGAGCATAGGCTCGTTCAGCGACGTTGCCTTAAGCTATGACACCGGCAGTTCTCAGAACGCGTCTGCTAACAAAGCGGCATCACAGTTGAGCGAAGCGATTGCTAGTTTTTGGAGTCGCTCAGGGACGGCCGAATTCGGGAAGTTCGACGCATTGGCGGAACGTCGGGACAATTTCTTCGCGGCTGTTCAAAGGGACTGGCGCTGACGCTCGCTGGGCGGTCGAATATATTCGACCGCCCAGCTGCCTTTCTGGCGGAGGAGCGGCCGCTTTCGTGACTTTTCGGTTTTCAATCCGCCTTTCGGAAAGCGGTCGCAATGCGTTAAGTGCTTGTTACAGTACATTTGTAAAGTTTTATCACGAAGGGGTCTTCGCCTTGCCAGTATATACCGGGGAAGGCTCTTCCATTGGGTCGCCAAAGTAAAAGCAGTTGCGAATAGCTCTGAGCGCGCTAGGCACAGAAATTATGGACAGCTTCGATCTTCCGCCTCCCATTGCCCACCTTCTCGCGGCACGAAATGGCGTTCGCGACCATTATGAAAGTGTCATGCGGTTGCGGGGCAGTGAGGTGGAATTGAAATTTACGCTCGATGGCAATCTGGTGGGCGACATCGGGGAAGCGATCGCAACTGAATTGTTCGGTGTGAAACTGGTTCAAACGAAAAGTACCGAAGGGATCGATGGCTTCGCGCCGGATGGCCGCACTGTGCAGGTCAAAGCCACTGGCACTAAACGGGAGCCCGCGTTCCGCAGGACTGAAACGCGGGCAGATCACCTGCTTTTCTTCTGCCTGGATTTTGAGAACGCGAGAGGCTCGGTTGCGTACAATGGGCCGGAGCATCATGTCACAAAATTTTTGCCGGAAGCGTTCAGCGGCCAAAGAATGGTGAGTCGTGGCCAGATCAAAGCGGCTTATGCCGCGGTCGCTGAGGGCGATCGTTTGTCACGTCTAAAATTTGGTGTAGCCAGGTGATGATTTAGACAGGCCGGGGGGAATAAGTGAAGGTCCAGACACCATACATTATCATCGTCGTAGGTATATTGAGCCTGCCGATCATTTATCTCGCGACGGATCCACACCCACAAATTCCTCCAGTCGAGCAAGGGCGCGCTTCGCCGACGTTAGAGATGACGAACTCGGAGGCTGGGAGCCTATCGCCCGATGCTTCTCAGATGCAAACCGCCTTCGTGAAGAGCGTAGGCGGGGGTCTTGCGGAAAAAATTATACTGGTACCCGCTCGAACTAATCCCGAGCGTAACGCACAGATGGCTAAAGTTATCTCAGATTCTGGATTTCGTTGTCCTAGCGTGCAGGCGATTTTCTCCGTGACCGACATCCAGGGCAGTAGCCTACCATTCTACAAAATCGACTGCATCGGAGGCGTCTCCATTCAAGCTACCGAGTCGCAGGGCCGTGCCTTTTTCAAACCTTGGACGGGAGTTATTTTTGGGATGTAGGTTGCCAACGCTATCGCAGGCCGGGTTAGTCGATTCATTCTCCGGCTACATAGGCAAAGCCATGCTCCGGGCTGTCAGCCGCGTCGGTCCGATAGCTGCCTCGATCTTGCAGTCAGCAGTTTTCTTCCTGATCGAGGCGCAATGGAGCGGCAGAAGCTGCTGACGGTTTTCAGACGGAATTGCACCCGTGCGGGCTCATGACAAAAATGCAATTTTGTCATGAGTGAAACGCGAGCCGGTCGGTCATCAAGGGGACTTTCCGGTCATTCAGCTTTGGAGCGGCGAATAGAGGTAAGCTGCCGCTCTGGCTTCCCCAGCCGATTGCATTCGAGAACGGCAGAGGCGGCCATTGACCGATAATCGCTGATAATGGACCCGCGACCGTGCGCCTAAATCAGATGACGCTCGTTAAGTGGCTCCTTATGCTAGACTTTGCGAAAAATAGCCCTAGATTATTTCATCTTCTGGTTGTCTCTGGCGATCAGCTGAAGGGGGAATGAGTTGGCGAGAACGCCCAGATCAAGCTCGGCCGCGCCGCAAACCGCTGCACACATTCTGCAGCTGGACCGTTGCCTTTTCCAGCTCAGCAAAGCTGATCGAGATGTGTCAGTCGCGGTCGAGTATTTTGATGACGTATCGCTTACGCGAGACGCGAAGCCAATTCTGCACGAGCAGGACAAAAACTCGCTTCAACGGAACAAAGACGCCTTGGACGATCGAAGCATGGCGCTTTGGCGAACCCTTGAAATTTGGTTGTTTCTCCTGCCCAAGCAGCAAGGGGGACTCTGTGATCGCCATTTGCTTGTTACGAATACGAGTGCAACCGGGAGAGTAGCAACGGCACTCAAGGCTATACAGGCCGGAACGGGCACAGCGAATGACGCCGTTGCGGTCCTGCGCGACGCGGGGAAGCCAACCTCGAAATCGAAATCGAAATCGAAAATCCAGACGAAGATCGACACAGTGTTAGCCGCAGGCGATGAGGCGCTGGAAGCATTGTTGGGTACGGTCGAGATTGTCGATGGCTTCGACATCAACGTGGCGCGTCAAGAAATGGCGAACGGCTTCGCCATCGATCCCAGGGTGGACGTGGGGTTGGTTCTCGACGCCTTGCTTGGCTGGGTCACAGGCACCTTACGAGATTTATGGCATACTCAGAAGCCTGGCGTTATTTCACGCCAAGCCGCGATCGTTCAATGTCGCGCTATTGAGCAGCAACTTGCACGACAACGATTTTTGCCTAAGCCCGCAAGTGAAATCCCGGTAGCCGATAGCGACATTGATCGAGCTCTCGCGCGCCCTTTTGTAGAACATCTGAGTCGGATCGATGTTGACGAAGACGAGATATACCAAGCCATCGAGCATTTTGTCCAATTCAGTATCGAAAAACACCGTTTAACAGCAGAAGGTGAGATACCGATTGATGAATGGCGTCATCGTGCCGCTCGGTTGAGCGAGCGATGGAGCAATATAGTCCGAAGAGCGAAGCGCGAATTGTGCGGACAAAGTCGGCAAGCCTTGGGCCAACAAATATGGATGCGCTCGACATTCGACCACCTTGAACCGCTCTCAGGTCAACCATGCTACGAACTATATATGACATCAGGCCATTATCATCGCCTCGCTGATGAACACGAAGTTTGGTGGGATCCCACGTTCACGCTTGGGCTCCGTAGCTAATGAGAATGGATCACGAAGAAATCGTCCTGCGCAATCCTGCACTAGGCGCACGTGCGTTTTGGCATTTTTCCTATGCCTATTCAGTGCGTGGCAAAGGTGCTCCTCCAGAACTCCCTCATTTTCTTCTTGCCGCTGGTATGCTGTACCATCGAAGTTCGGTGCAGAAAATCAAGGGGATGAACTTTGACAGCGGCCTGTTGAAGGCGGTGTCTGATAGGCCGGACATCGTCGCAGGACTCCAATATCGCATGGAAAGCTATGCGAGGGAGACATTTGTTGCGTTGCAGGTCGGGACAGCATCGGGCTTGCTTTTGCGCGAAGGCGGCTCTGAATTTCCTGCGTTTCGCGCACTTGGTATGGATCTCCCGCTGTCCCTTCGAGATGGGAGCGGGCATGTGAATGAAATTTTCTTGGCTGCTAAGCGGCTTGGCGCTTGGTTTGGAAACGAGACGCTCGAGGCCATTCAGCGCCGTCTCATTGTTGAGTTTTGACATGAAGCTTTTTATTCATCAATTGATCATCTGGCCGTCTGATCCCAAGCACGAGGCCAGAGTTGTACCCTTTGACCCAACTAAAGTGAGTGTGATCACGGGATGGAGTGCGACGGGCAAATCATCGATAATTTCGATCATCGATTACGTTCTTGGAGCGGGCAGTTGCACCATTCCCGTTGGTGAAATTCGCGACCATGCTTCTTGGTACGGTCTCCTAATCGAAACAGATGCCGGGCCGATGCGATTGGCCCGCAAAAAACCCGAGGGGAGGCAGGTTTCAACGGACTATTGGATCCAGCAGGGCGCAGATACTGAATCGCCACTGCCGTCGCTGCCACAATCTAATGCCAAGGCAAGCAACATCAAATTGATGATGGACACGTTATCAGGGCTATCAAATTTACAGCTCGATCCGGAAGGCAAAGGCCACACCGAACGAGCTTCTTTTAGAGACATGGCGGCCTTTAATTTCTTACCACAACACATAGTTGCAAATCCATATACTATGTTTTTCAAGGCTGACTCGTCAGATCATCGTGAAAAGCTGCGTAATGTACTTCCACTAGCGCTAGGGGTTATCACTAACGAGGACCTAGTTAGGATGCATAATTTGCACCTGATGCGTGATAAGCTTCGCAAAATGGAAGCAGAACTGCGCGTTCGGCGGAACGGTATCCAGCATTGGCAAGCCAATGCTGTTGGTGCATTTTTTCTCGCGCAAGAGCTCAATCTTCTGCCAGCCGGATCGGTCCCAGATGATTTGCGAACTCTTATTAGTATACTTCAAAGCGTAGTCGATGCCGGTGGTATCGCGGTGAACTCACCCGGCAGGACCTCAACATCCGTCGACCGCCTCATTGACATTCGCCAGCGGGAACAGGTTCTCAATACGGAAATAGCGGCCCACAAAAGACGACTTCGCCGTCTCAAAAGTCTCCGCCGATCCGTATCGGATTACGAAGAAATCCTCGAGGATCAACAGAGCCGAGTGAAGGGCGCAGGGTGGCTTCGAGACGCGGTAAGTTCTGATCAATGCGTTCTGTGTGGGTCAAATAGTGATACGGCCCGGGAGGCGTTAGAAGCGCTTAGCGGGCCGATTGCTGAACTGACGGACTTAACGGCAGGCACCGTATCGACTACTCCAATGGTGGACAGCGAAATTCTTGCAATCCAACGTCATTTAGTTGCCGCTGAGCGTTCTAACGCGGAACTCCGGCGTACCCGGCAGGAATTCGAAGCCCTTGTTGATAAAGAGCAAGGGCGCGGACAAAGTCTTGAGAGCGTCTATCGCTTCATCGGACGTACTGAGCAGGCACTCTCGATGCTGAGCGATGTCGAGGGAGACGACGGCTTAGAGATCCAAGTCGATAGGTTGCGAGCTGAGATAGATGAATTACAGCGTTTGCTCAACGCGGCGGACCGTAAAGAACGAGAGCGCGTCAAAGCTGAGCAAATCTCGGATTACATTTCCAGGTTCGTTGAAGCGCTAGGAGTTTCAGGCGCGGAAGGCAAACCAGTACTCGATAACCGCGAACTAAATTTGAAATTTGAACGTGAAGGGGCCAATAAGCCCGACTATCTTTGGGAAATTGGTAGTGGAGAAAACTGGATGGCATACCATCTTGCAACGCTATTAGCTGTGCAGGGCGTTTGCCTTAAGCGAAAGGGGCAAAATCCGGTACCTTCATTTTTGGTGATAGATCAGCCAAGTCAGGTTTATTTTCCTAGCGACACATTCGATACACTTGTTGGAAATTCTGCGGGTGCCATTGGGCGAGGTGGCGGGCGTCGGCGGAAAGCCCTCGATGATTTGCAAAGTACAAAACAAATTTTCTCTACACTTGCGCGTGCCCAAGATAAATTTGAAAATCAACTTCAGATCATAGTCCTTGATCATGCTGATCAACATGCTTGGGGTGATGTGGAAAATCTATACCAGGCTCAGAATTGGCGTGGCATCGAGGATTCGCTAATTCCTACGTCATGGATGTAAAATTGTATTTGGTGCCATTGGTTTTAAAAGAGCGGCCAGATACCTTAAGGCGGATGTAAAGTTCGTGCTGATATTAACAAATTTCGCAGAGATTTAATGTTTCTTCCCGATTTTATGAAGCATTTCGATATGGCGAAATAGATTGCTTGGGAGGCGGGTTTGGAAGGTGATTGGCGGTGGTATGTGACAGCATGCATGTTTTTCTTGTTGGACGAAGAAAACTTCAATTATGCGTTTGCATAGAGGAAATATAATAACAGTACAACGTTCGTGATTTTACCTCAACCGCTCCCATGGCTTGATTAGTAGATCTGCTTATTAGATGACATGTGAACCAACTTTTCTCGGAATTTCTGCTGGCGATTGGTTGCAGGCAAGCGCGACCGTCTTTGCTGTTGTCGGAACGATTCTCGGAACGCTGCACATCGAGCGAAAGAATCGCGAGGCGGCAGACGTCGAGGATGTAAATCGTATTACTGAGGTAGTCACAGCCATACAGCAGGCAGCGGCCTCAATTAGAGCGGGTCTTCCTGATGACGCAACGAATTTTGAGCATTACGCCCAATCGCTAAATATGCAGACCGCGCTCAAAACCGCGCTCGACATGTATCATTTCGTTCGCGCCGATACGAAGGTGAAGAACCTAAAGTTTTGGCGAGCACTTAAGGTGCTGGACGAAGTGCTGGCTACGCACGGTAAAAGGGTTGAGAACGAACTACGGATTTTCAACGCCGATGGGCATCATACCGCTGTGTTTGATATCAATCGCCAGAAAGTGATGTCGGCGGCAACCCCAATTGATACTGCGGCGCAAGATGTGTTGGCGGTAGCTCCTGAATAGCCGCCGAAAAGATGCAAGGACGTCCGGCGTTTATCCGACCGGCGCGGAGCCACGCGAGCTGGGCCGGTACCAGAGCCCGCATGCATAGTGACCGGATTGCCTCCGACCAAGATAGAACGGCGGTTACCGGGGAAGTCCACAGATGGTCATCCGATTGTCGACTACCGCCGCAATTCCAAGCGGCGGCGACGTTGGCTCAGACCGAGTGCATTTCAGACCTGCTGTCCAGGCCCAAGTCGCGTCAGCGATGCAAGCGAGAGGTCGGCTGACACCAGCCCATGTGTGAGGCTGGCTTCTGCAGCGTGAATGTCGCCATCGATGCTGCAAACCGTTTTGTAGTCAGGGGTCAAAACCGCGATCGAGCCATCGCGTTGCCGCTCGACGCGGCAGATACCACGATATCGGCATCACCCAGCCCGCCAGACGCTGGACGGTGTTCACGATGTATTTTCCACCGCGCGACAGCGACGCGCAGTGAATCTTCGCGAAAGCGCTTCCAAAGATCCGCGGTGCCGGGTGTCGGCCAGTTTCCTGCTTGGGTACCCTCGGCGAGGGGATTGGCAGCTTTCTTGAGTCACGTACCGCCAACCTGCCCTTCCGGAATCGGCCAAACTTGGGCATCCAGAATGAGAAAGCAGACCGACGGCAGCTGGGAACGGAAAATCGACGGCTGAAGGGCTACAAAGGGTCGGCAGGAGCCTCCCTGCAGCTTTCCCCATCTTACGAAACGATCTGCTGACGGCCGATGTGACGAGTGGAAAACGATCATGACTTTGCCTGCAGTCGATCCACCATCGCGAAGCTCGCAGCTTAGGGCTTCGCCATCACGAACGTAGCCTTTGCATTGACACTGCTAGCTGAGGCAAGAAGGTGGGCTTGGAAACCCATAATTGGAGCGAAAATGCCAATACAGGACAAAGCTTTTTTAGCTCGAACTTTGATTGATGCGTACGCACCATATCGCGGCGGACCGGTGGCCGTTCGGGAAGAACTCGCATTTCATCTTCGCGAAAGAAACATTCGTGCGAAAGCGCGCTACATTTCAATTTCGAAAGAGCCAGAACTGCTGAGTGCCTGGCGCAACGAAACCGCTCGGCAGAAACATTTAACTGACCCAAAGCCAAAGCGTGCGTCGATTGCATCGAAAAATTGGTGGAACTCAGTTGATTGGCAAGCAGATCAGTCCGAGTGGGATTTCCGTCGCGGCCGCTTTCATGTCACCCTCAGCCGTGAACCCAGCGAACGGCTCCTGTTTTCTAACATCCGGTTCAATAGCGCGGACGTACAAAAGCATTTTGGACAACCAAAGAATAAACCCGGCGCTCCCCGCGATGCTGATCAATGGCGGCTTTTTTGGTTCGAAGTTATTCGGCTTATTCAAAACGGACGACAGGATTTCGGCTTATTGCAGGATGCTGGTTATGCATCCAACGAAAAACTTACAGGTAAGGTAGTTGAGCATCTGAGCGGGTCGCAGGATGACAGTGCCGAAATCGCTAGTCGCATCAGGCGTCGCCTAAGGTTTGATTTGGGGTCCGAGACAATATCGAACGAGGTGAAATTGCTCCGCCGGCATTTTGGCCTGACGAAAAAATAGAACAGAAAAAACAATGGCTTATGTAGTTAGATGATGGGGTACGATTAATTGCCCCGGTAGTGCGGACAGGATTTCACCGCGATGTTTCTGATCACCGCCGCTAGTGGCGGGATTTGGAGCAAGAAGCAGATGAAACTTGTTTGGACCGTTAAGGAAGCATGTGCCTATACTGGAATTTCCCGGACCACGCTTTTTAAACTTTTTTCTGAAAAAAGAATAAATAGGAGGAAGCTGGGGCGGCGCACTTACGTCGTCCCGGAGGAACTCGAGGCGCTGTTTGGCTTGAGCCGCTCAAACATCGGGGGCTCAGATGCGTAAGCCGTCGAGAATTAGCTCTGCGCCGATCAATTTGGATGACGCTGAAAAATTTTACCTTCCTGATACCGATCAGGAATTTTGGTGTGAACTCGAGTTGGGATTGCTTCGCTTCACAAAAGAGGCTGAGGAGGCCGGATCAAGGTTACAGCTGACATTGACGCGGCACCGGGATACGGCATGGGGCGTTGCGACACGAGCTACACCCTTCGACTTGAAGTTTATCCTTAAAAGTAAAAAGCGCGTAGCGGATGACGAGGGGCACTCGATCAGCCGGATTGTGCCGCTCGCCATTCAAACGCCGACAGATTCCCCTGCAAGCTTTCTGCTGACAGCTGAAATCGTGACTCTACACATTGAGCTTGGGTATGGAAAATCGATGCCGTTGCATTCGGTTTGGCCTGTTGAAGATGGCGGTTTTGAAAAAGTTATATCGGCATTCATCGATGCTCCAAGGCGGATAAGGCAGGAGACTTTCAAGCTTATCCGAGCGGCTGAGGGCAGCGGTGAATGGATCGAGGCAAAGCCTGAGCGGCAAAGGGTGATCAAGCAGGTGCATTTGCTCATGCCGGTTAAAAAAAGCGTGTTTGCTTATGGCCGAGGCGACCAACTTCGACAGGCAGCATTGATCAAACCTGAGCAGAGGGCGAAGCACGCGAAGCGGGATCCTAACGCCCTCAGTCGCGACGACGTGATCGATGGGTTCTGGGATGAGGCATTCCGACTCGGACTACCCCGTCCTCAGCGTGTGAAAATCTGATCGGTTGCTGCGCTGGGCAAAACCGGCGCCGTGATAGACTGACTTGTAAATGGTGGTGCTGGTGATCGTCGTACAGGCGGACCAGCATCCAATCACCTCAACCTTCAAGGCCAATCACTCGGGAGCCATCGCTTCCGCGGGCCTATCATCATGGAGAAATTCCTTGGCTAGACCTGGAATCAGCAAGCTCGGCTTGCCCCCGCAAACATACCGCCCCGACCTTCGCACGACTCGAAAGGACGGAATTATCAAGTTTGAAACACAAGAATCTGCCTGCGAGGAGGATGTGCTCCGAATCGAGCGGCTGAGATTGGCAGCGGATCAGTACCCCGAGTTTATTGACCCGGGCGATGCAGCGAGACTGGTGCACCGATTGAAATGGGCTGCGAAATACGATGAACGTGGGAATACCCCCGCCAGCAGCCTCTACATGCGCGATTGGCGCCTACGTGCCGTGGGCTGGCTTTGGTTGTTACAAGACGATCCCGTCAACGCGCCGGTGACCACGGCACATATTCTTCCCACCTCATGGATCGTTCCGGCCCAGGACCTCATGCTGGCGAACCCGAATGAGCTTCTCGAGTGTTTTCGAGCCGATCTGAACCGAAACGGTGCCGTCGATGCTGACGGTTTCCTGTTTGCCGCCCTCCATGGCGAATACAATCCGCACGACGAGTGCTTCCATCTGCACCTTCATTGCGTGGTTTCCATGGGCATGATCGAGGTGGTTGAGAAGCTGCGGAAAATCGAGAGGGGCCGGCTGCAAAAAACGCCAAACTTAAACAAACAGCGGCCACCGATCAGAATTGATTCCTTCCCGCTGTACAACCTTCCGGAACCAATAAGCTATTGCTGCAAATCATACTGGCAGATGAAAGGCTACGATGACCCGCTTAGCGGCGAGTTGAAGCGGGGAAAGGGACGCCGCATTCCTGAGCCTTGGCATAGCTTGTATTTGACTTGGCTCGATCAATGGAAATTAGAAGAATTGACGCTGATGATGAAGCTGAGCGTGCGCGCGGGACAGCTGCATGTGAATCGATAAATCGGTACACTAATAATAGGAGAAAACGGGAGGGAATGTAGCGTGTGTGGTATGGGGAGGTAGTGCCTGTATAGCGTGTTGCCCCATACTGCTACAACACACAGGCCTTAGCCTGCCAGCGGCATTTATTTTGCCGCTTTCTGACATATTTTTGGGTTACGCTAAATTTATATGACCAGTGGAAGGCGCAGATCTTTGTCACTCCTGCGCCGAAAAAAAAACGGCGACGTGGCTGGAGTACGTTTGTAACCTGAAAGGAGATCGCCAATTTGCAGGCGCATCCTTGGAGCGACTTGGCCGCTGCACTTTTCTTAAATCACTCCGGGGCTCAAGCAGGTTTTCGAGCAGCGCAGGGGCGAAGTTTTCCCAGGGATGGGGTGCGGGGTCTACGCGGAGAGTAACGAGCGGGTCGCGTGTGAGCTCTCGAAACGCTGGGTGCCGTGTACCATCTTGGGCTCAGCGTTCGTGAAAGGCCGCGACCATTCGCAATCATATATTTGACGCTTATTTGATGGTTTTGCTCAAGGAAACAGTAACTCCTTGAATTAGCTGGTGACCCCTACGGGAATCGAACCCGTGTTTCAGCCGTGAGAGGGCCGCGTCCTAACCGCTAGACGAAGGGGCCATGGTGTCGCTTGGGACGACAGGCAGGGGAGGCCTTTAGGAGGCTCTCGATAGGG
>Ga0065704_10000350_pt1 | contig 28551 bp, 28 predicted proteins | sample SwiRhicommuniRL2_FD_59091 | JGI IMG/M metagenome (GOLD analysis project Ga0065704, IMG submission 59091) | Switchgrass rhizosphere bacterial communities from Rose Lake, Michigan, USA - RL2 v2 (version 2) | ecosystem: Host-associated > Plants > Roots > Rhizosphere > Soil | place: East Lansing, MI | reverse complement strand
TCTGCGACCGGGTTGCGGTGATGTATTTGGGAGTGATCGTTGAAATTGCCAATAAGAACGATTTCTACCACCACCCGCTGCACCCCTATACCCGTGCCTTACTATCGGCAGTCACTATCCCCGACCCCTCTGTCGAGGGACAACGGAAACGTACCATTTTGAAAGGCGAGATTCCTTCCCCAATCGATCCGCCCTCGGGTTGTCGTTTTCGCACCCGCTGCCCGATTGCCCAGCCGCAGTGCGCCGAGAGTCAGCCTGAACTGCGCGAACTGCGCCCTGACCACTTTGTCGCTTGCTTTTTAGCCACTGCGGAGGATGCGCCCGCCCAAATATAGCTCCGCAAAAAAGCTGGGAAACGAATTCCGTCGGTCTTAACAAGTGCTACCGGCCAGATGGACCGGCATCTTGCATCTGACAAACGACAAGTCAGCTGCCTTTATGGGTAAGGATGACAACATGCCAGCTGTTCGAGGAGAGTGTGGGGCTTTCCAAATTACGGCTCGAATATTTCGAGGAAGGTTTGTGTGCGTGGGTGATGCACATCGGTCCGTATGCAACCAAACCTGCTACCATCGAGCAGATGCGAGAACTTATAAAGGAAAACAGATACCGTGATTGTGTCGGTCTGGGCAGCAAGCACCATGAAATCTATCTCGGCGACCCGCGCAAAGCGGACCCGGCGAAGTTGAAAACGGTTCTACGCCATCCGATTGAAAAGGCGTAACAGTAGAACAAGAGAAATTAAAATCGCAAAATGGTCCTTTTCATTTGTCCTTTCGAGTTCGTCTCGACTGAGATGTCCTGCCTCATGACCGCTGAGCAAGACCTTGATTTGTCCCTCGTGAACTTCTTGTGGGTTTGGCTGATAATGAACCTTTTTTGGCTCATCCTCTACCACACCAACGGTTCACTTTTGAACTGGAAATAGTTCACTATTCAACTTTGGTTAACAAAGCCGTTGTCAAAACTTGAAGGAAATCATACTCTGATATACCATTCATATACCTGCATTTTGATGTGCAGGGATTATCAAAGTGATAATCATTTCAAAACAGCGCCACATATAGCGAATTGTCCCGCAATTGAGTTATTTATCCCATATGTTTGGCATTATTAAGAGCGCATAGAGGGGCTAACTCATAAGCCCTTGGTCGGGAGTCCAAATCTCCCCTCGGCACTAAAAATTCACATGCAAAACCTTCTATAGACGGTGGTCTCTAGCCAAAAGAGAAGATTCCAAATAGTGATCCAGTTGGGTGAGTCGCCAAGTGGTAAGGCATCAGCCTTCCAAGCTGATGTGAATTGTTAGCCCTAGCAAGGTTATATCTGAGAAGAACTTGCTGATTTTATCTGAACAAACATCCATACCAAGTGTATGGGTGTTTTCTTATTACCAATCGTACTTTGGTCAGAGAATCTAGAACGCGCTGTAGGTCACAGATTAAGAGTCAAGTGAGGATGAAGCAAGCTCTGAAGTCTCAACGTTGTTTTTTATTTTTGAAAATTAGCATCTATATAAGCTATTAAAACAACAAATTTTAGCATCGACCTTTTCACAAATTCTCGAGAGGATTAGATCATGAGACTCTCGAAATCAAAGATACGGCTATGAATATTTTTGTTTAGTGAGTGTTATTTCGCATCTCGTTTCTTATTTTCCCAGTTAGGGAATCATAAATCATGGCAGACCTAACATCTTGTAAGGTTTTCATACTCAGCCCCTTTGGAAGCCTGATTTACACCAAAGGTATGCCTAAGCGTCTGGACACTGGCTCGGCCGATTCCAGTTTTCTGGAAGTATTTTCTTAGCATCTTCTGCATTCCGGTATCACTTATTGGTTTACCAAATCTATTTAGGAAAAGAATGTTGTTCTCCGTATTTTGCCGTACTCTTAAATAATTCTTCAACGCAAGGTTCAATTTGTCACTTAGAGGAATCATTCGCTCCTTTTTGCCTCTATTCCCTAATACCCTTATAAATCCTATTTGTCTTTCCCACGTTCCGTCTGAACTGCCTAGGTCAATGTCGCCTAAAGTCAATCCTGTAAGTTCAGAAAGCTTTATTCCGGTTTGAAGTAGCAGGTCGATAATTGCTCTATCTCTTAGGCTATTTTCGCAAGCGGTTCGGAGTTGATCACACTCTGTCTGAGTTAAGACATGAGGCGTAGGGGTCTCGACAAACTGTAATATGATTCTTGGGGCGATATTTGAAGGAAGATAACCATCACTATACAAGAAAAAAAGGAATGAGCGAATCGTAACAACTTTTATTTTGCGGGCTAGACTGCAATAGCCTTTGTGTTCAAGACTAGCTGCATAACGTTGCACAATTGGTAAATCGACGTGATTTATATCGGTTACACCGGATTTTTCTGCAAACTGAATGAAGTCCTGAGGGTCGTTTTGATACTCCGTCCTCGTTCTGTCCGCAAGGTTTCTGTAAGGCATGTAGATAGTCTTGTATTCATCTAATGCCTTCCTGAGCGTTATATCCACCACTGCTTCATATTAGTATTTCGGGTTTGGTTCGTCAAACTTCCTTTTAGTGAATTCCATCCTGGCTGGAATAATTTACTTTTTGATCTCTCAATTTGGTCTCAGGCTGTTTAAGCCTAATTCATAACAAGTGGCGTTTGACATATATAGTAATTTATACTTATTTGCAGGAGCGAACTCCTGCAAATAATACTGATTTAGAGGAATTTGGATCTTATCGCGAGAGGTTGACTAGCAGAAGGGAAGTAATTTATAGCTTCACAAACCGGTCACTTTTAATAAAAATGCGCGTTGCGGTAGAATAGGAAGAAGATTAATTTCATAATCGCCGTGCTCCCCTTGGCACTGATGAACGCAAACCGTTTCTTGAAACTGCCCCCTGCTTGATTGTCATCTTCGGAAAAATCACAGTCAACTACCCAACGGACCACGGGTGAAAAACTATTATGTTAATGCGTAGGTTGGGATTGCAACAGAATTCCTCATCGCCGCCATTCACAACGTGGGACTTGTGTCGCTCACACACATGGCCGGCCCAACAGGCTCTTTGAGTGGAATTCTGAATGTTCCGCGATCATAAACCTTTCCTGTTTTTGGTAGGTTGTCAAGTTTATGCATAAACGAATCTTTACATCCAAATCGATTCCCCACATTTTGACTCTGCTGTTACTGGGGCTGGCGATTTATCTATTGGCTCCGCGGCTTGCCTCATTGAAAGATTCGCTGAAAGTGATTCGCCAAATGTCGCCGATATTTCTTGCATTTGCATTAGGAACTCAGGTAGCGAGTTACTGGGGCAGTGGATACCTAATGCAAGCCAGCGTGGGCATCATAAAGCAGCGGATCACGATATTTCAGGGGGCGCTGGTCACATTGGCAGCGAACAGTGTCAGTCTATTGGTGGGTGGTTCTGTAACAGCACTAGCTATGACGTTTCGATGGATGCATCGTCTTGGAGTAAACACTCGAGGGGGTAGCCTTGCAGGAACTTTGCCTTTTGTCTTCAACAATTTGGTGCTACTTGTCTTATCGCTTTTTAGCCTTGTGTACTTACTTATCCGCCACGAGCTTTCAGGCTTACAAGCAGTATTTTTTGCCGCGGTTGCGCTACTCTTCCTAGTTATTTTCGTGGTAGTTGGTTGGGCGCTGCGTCATCGGGCACAACTTACCAGCCTAACTCACCATGTTGGTCAAAGGTGGGCAACACTCCGACATGGCTCATACAACTCCGAAAAAGCCGAGTCTGCAATTGGACAGTTGTTTGAGGCCTGGCGTCATTTGCGCACTGGCGGTTGGATGAAACTATTAGTTGGCGCCACCGTCAATATCGGGCTTGACATGCTCACCTTATATATTCTCTTTGGCGCTTTTGGTCATTCAGTTAACCTGAGCGTGTTGTTCGTGGGCTATGGTTTGCCGTTATTGTTTGGCAAGATTGGCCTGCTGCCAGGTGGTTTGGGCCTCGTCGAAGGTACGATGGCAGTATTATATCGGGGTTTCGGTGTTCCCAACGCAGTTTTGGTCGTGGTCATCCTGGCATATCGGTTGCTATCTTTTTGGATACCGACATTACTGGGATTCTCGCTCATTCCCTATCTCAATAGATAAGGCTAGAGTCTGTACGCAAAATCTGAAAAGAGGAAAATGGAAGCAACGGTAATCATGGCAGAGTTGAATACATCTTGATAGATGGCAAGCGGCTCGTCAAAGCGATTGATTGTCCTTTCTGAAGGGCCCGGGCTTTAGCCTTCAGATTTTCAGCCTGGGAATGTACATTCGCATTGAGCTAAGCAATCTAAATTCGCCTCAGATGCAGTCCCAAATAGAGGTTTTTGAGAATTTGTCAATATAGATTCCGCGATTGACTACGATTTCAGCGGTACAGCTTTCTCCACCCTCACGAATGGCTCACTGCGTTCTGTGTCCATTTCCATAATGCCGGTAAGCAGGAACGGTTTGGTCGAACTGATTGATGTCTTGGCCTGGCGAACAACTTCAGGAAACAGAATGGCGTCCAGAGTTCCTTCTCTGGCTCCAGTATCAGGCAAGAACAGGAAACGCCCGATCTCGCTCTCCTATAAAATCCCCTCGTTGACAGGTATTGATTAGTGATCGGACATCCTGAATTGAAATCGGTTCTAAGGGATCAAGAACTACTTTCGGCGCCTTGACTTTCTGCATCAGATTTTTCCAGTCTGGGGCCATCACTTCTTCCTTCACAAGCCACTGAAAGAATGCACGTAGAGTCCTGTATGCCCCATGGACGCCACCTGGATTATGTTTTTCTCCAAACACCAGAAAGTAGCGTCGCAGGAAATCTGCTGAAATCTCCTCGATGAACTTCAACGAGTTTGCGTTGCGGTATTCAATGAAAGGACGAAGGAACTCTCTATAGAACCGGAGTGTGTGCTTCGATAGCTCTCTTGCTTGACGGTCAATCAAAAATGAATCGGCTGTTGCACTGATATAGGCCCCTTGAGAAATTTCAAGAATCGTCTGCTCATGGTTTTTGCTTAAAAACATATTGGTTTTCCTTCCTGAANCCCCATATTTCAGGGAAAAACCACTACTTTTGAGTGAACCATCCATGCNATTTGAACCCATGACTAGTGGATTACGAATCGGCTGCACCGCCAACTGTGCTACCGTGGCTTATTTAATTAGCGGCGGGGATCATAAAGGAAACCACATAAACCCGCAAGGAAACAGCGTGTAATACGACTTCCTCGTTCTAGAGAGGGGTTGTTCGTTCGCAGGAATTTAAGACGCAAGTTTTTCCTATTACATGTTGTCTGATATGCGGTGGAAAATGAAATGCTACGTATAGCCATGATCTCTTATCATACCTGCCCGCTGGCGACTCTCGGTGGAAAAGATACGGGCGGAATGAACGTTTACGTCCGTGAATTGACGCGTCAGTTGGGACAAATGGGCATTCACGTGGATGTTTTCACGCGTTCGCAGGATGACCATGTACCACATGTTTTGCACGAACTAGGTTACGGTAACCGCGTTGTCCATGTACCGGCCGGGCCCGAGCACCCAGTTCCAAAACAGGAGTTGATCAATTACATTCCCGAATTTGTAGAGGGTATCAAAGCCTTTGCCTGCGAAAAAGGCATTCGGTATGACATCATCCACAGCCATTACTGGTTGTCTGGCATCGCGGCCGAGACCCTTTCGGATCTCTGGGCAGGCACGCCGATTGTCCATATGTTCCACACTTTGGGGGAGATGAAGAACCGCATTGCACGCTCGGAGGCGGAGCGCGAGGGCGCGTATCGAATCAACGGAGAGAAGCAAGTCCTGCGTCGCGCGGACCGGGTCATCGTCGCCACGATTGCTGAACTCACTCAATTGCGTTTTCTTTACAAGGCCAACCAAAGCAAACTAGTTGTCATTCCACCTGGCGTGGATGTGACTCATTTTTATCCAATTCCTTCGGATGAAGCGAAGATGTATGTGGGGCTGAAACCTGAAGATCGTATGGTTCTGTTCGTGGGTCGGATTGAACCCCTCAAGGGTGTGGATACGCTCATTCAGGCGATGTCCTGCGTGCAATTGAAAGAGGAGCGACCTGTTCATCTTGCCATTATTGGTGGAGATCCGGCCGCCAGCCCCCAGGAGATGAGCGCTGAGATGGCGCGTCTGCAAAAATTATGTGATGATCTGGCGGTGGGGCAGACGGTTGTCTTTCTCGGCAAACGCGATCAGGATAAGTTACCGTATTATTATTCCGCCGCAGAGTTGCTGGTGATGCCTTCGCATTATGAGTCGTTTGGCATGGTTGCTCTTGAAGCGATGGCCTGCGGAACTCCGGTAATTGCGTCTGAGGTGGGTGGATTGGCGTATTTAGTTAGAGATGGGGAAACCGGATTTACGATCCCAGATCAGGAGCCTGAAGCGCTGTGTGAAAAAATAGCCTGGCTACTAAGCGACCACGATCTGCACACGACGATGAGTCAGCATGCCGTCGAATACGCCCAGGACTATGCCTGGGAGAAGATCGCCAAGCAGATTGTGGCGGTATATAAGAACCTTCTAGTAGAAAAACAACCGGTTTCTCACTGAAAGACAAATTTCTGACGGCCTCTGGTTTAGGGTTAACTTTCACACTCACAGATAACAGTCTGTCCAATATTCAATATATATTTACCAATGACAGAAACGTTAACACCCAGAATACTGTGACAGTCACGTGCTACAACCTGGGTGAGTAGTTCAAGATCCCTGACCTCATTCGATCCAATGAACGAGGCTATATAGTCGTTGAGACTATAAACTTCCAGTAGTCTCTCATCCGGTACATATGAGATGGTCAATGTACTTCCTGAAATTGGATTCGCAGTTTTTGGACATAGAGGTGGAACATCCACTTCATGCACCTGTTTACTGATTTTGGAAAGTTTTGGGGTCGCAATGGTCTTAAGAATCATGGTCTACATCTGGAATATGTTTACACAACGATGTTTCTTTTGTCAAAGACTTCAGAATCCCAGGACTTGATTGACCAGAATTAAAGTAAGATTGCGGCGTAGAAAGGCGGGCTCATATTCGAAGATCAGGATTCTACCAATGTAACTGCCAATTTTGTTACCGAAGTTTTTCTGCCGTTGATCCTCTAGAGGGAGTACGTAGACTCGGACACGCCGTAACGCATCGTCCAGGGTTGGGGTAATTTTTTGTACCCCAGCAACCCAGATCACGTTGCGGCTGCTATACGCGTAGGCGGGCAACTGACTCCCTGTCCCGCTGGCAAAGACGAGTTCGCCTGTTTCCGCCAGGGCATTTACACTTCCCAGATAAAATTCAGCCAGGGTCCCCTGGCGTCGCATGGCCGATTGTTTCGCCGGATCTTTTTCAGCCAGTAAGTCTGCTTTAAAGTTGCGCCAGGGATGTTGTCCGCTGATCAGCAATTCCTCAAAGCCGATCTGCTGAAGTGTTACCGAACCACCTGTCATGACAACAGCTTGCTCAGGAATGATGGCCTGAATGCGGGTGAGCGCGTCTTCTTTCGTCTCAACCAGTTCGGCGTTGATCCCTCGGGCCTTGACAGCCTCTATTGTTTTGTGAATACGTTGCGGTGTTGGAAGGGCGGCGTAGTCCATCAGAGCCTCCTTTCAAAGTAGGCAACACGCGAATTAGATAAAATTACACCTGTATCACAATTTCAAGGTCTTCAACGGAGGGTGCGTCCGTGAGTAAGGGTACAACTTTGCCAATTTCCTCCCGATAATAATTACTGTTGGGGCCGGTGATTTGTCGATCTTCTTCTTCTTCCCATAATGTGATCGTGATACCTTTCCCGGTGCTTCTGTCAACCAGCAGGAGGTACCCCTTAAAGCCGGTCTGCTTTTGGGCGGCTGGCACCGTGTGATCCCGAATAATACTGATTGCCTCATCCAGTCGATAAGGCGAAAACTGAGTCGTGGTAACTCTGGCAAACATTGTTTCATCTCCTTGATTAAATAAAAAACAAGTATTCACTCATCGGCCATGTGGCGACAGGGTGAATACTTATTAATGGTCGAAGTATAAGATCTATGCAGGTGTTAACAGCCTATTCTTTCATCCGCACATAAAAGATCAACTGACCCTCAATGTCCTGTGTACGCATCTCGAAGCGGTCCTTTAGTTTGTTCAACATGCGCGAAAGTTGTTTGTGTCCATAGGTGCGCGGATCGAAGCCCGGGTCCACCTGATAGATAGCGTTTCCCATCACATCCAGGCGAGCCCAGCCATCCTGTCCTACGGCCATTTCGAACGCCTGGCTCAAAACAGGCATCGGGTCAAGTTCCTCTTTTTCTGATTCAGTACCTTCCTTCGTACTCTTTTTCGTCCGGCTCGTTTGAGTCCGTTTTTGCTGGGTGGCTTTTGACTCTTCCACCAAATTTTCAGTATAGACGAAGAGATCGCATGCATTGACGAACGGCTTCGGCGTCTTTTTCTCGCCAATCCCCATCACGAAAATCCCTGTCTCACGAATGCGCGTGGCGAGCCGTGTGTAGTCACTATCCGATGAAACAAGACAGAATCCATCCACCACGCCTGAGTGCATAATATCCATGGCATCGATGATCATGGCGCTATCAGTTGCGTTCTTACCAACAGTGTAGCGAAATTGTTGAATGGGCTGGAAGGCGTGATAGTTCAGTGTTTCCTTCCATGAGTTCATATTGTTGGTTGTCCAGTCCCCGTAAATTCGGCGAACCGTCACTTGTCCATGACGACCCGCTTCCACGAGCATTTGAGGCAGCAGAGAAGATTGCGCATTATCACCGTCGATCAGCACTGCGATCCTCTGTCGACCGTTAGTTAAAGGTTGATTAGCCATGAGGTGATTATATTATGGATTGTTCGGCACCGGTGTATTCAGGCTATCTGGATTGGGCGCGAATATGCCAATATCCTTGCAGGAATCTGCTCCTACACGCTGAAATAAGCCAGCCTCATCTGCAACCTCGATCTGGATCGGAGTATCCTGTTTATAAGTGCTGTCAACAGTCAATTTTAATGTTTCCTTATATCCAATCGGAAGGGAAGCTACTTCAACGGTCTTATCGGGGTGTTCACGTCCTTCGTCCAAAGCATTGAGAGTCACTTTTAGGTTTGTAAACTCAACGCCACCGGTATTTCTCAAGACGACAAATGCATTTGTGACTTCACCCATGCCATGAGTTACATCAATACTAGTATTACATCCCAGCACCTCAACAGAAACAGATCGACCAACGGGCGCATTTGTCTGGGTGATCCCTGGCGTGTCGGAAGGAATTAATGTTGGTACAAATGTGGCGGTGATAAAGGGAATGGGTGTCGATGTTGCAATTTGAGGAGTTGCACTCGCGGCGCCAATGACAACCGGCGTCGCTGTAAAAATGGAGGGTGTTTGTGTTGGAGGCAGGAAAGGAGTGGGGGGATTATAAGGTCCAGGTTGAATAACCCAGCCATTACAGGATGCCAGTAACAGCATCGCTAGCATCAAAGGAATAGTTCTTTTCATTCTCTTCTCCTCCTAATCATTGTATCCCGCTTCATAATATTGAGTAAAGTCCCCTTTTGGGAAAGCCTCTACACCTGATCGATTTATTTAAAGCTGTCCGTTCTCTCCCCAATTTTCTATTTGCCTGACATATTCAGGATTTTCGTAGCGCGATAACTCAAATGCCGATGCATAAGAGGGCAGTTCGCCACCGGTCACATGCGTGGCGAGCAGATCTCCCACGCCGCATGCCGACATAATGCCGTAGCCTGAGACAGCCCCAATCACGAACGCGCCATCCACGCCCATCGGTCCAACCAGGGGGCGATTCTCCCGTGTCTTTGTGTAATAGCCACCATCGAGTTGCGGACGCGGCATCCTGCTAAAGTATTCTTTCATACGCGGCAGCATCACGGAAAGTCCACGTAAAGCCACTTCAGGATATTGCTCATCCATTTTGGGCGGCCAAATGGGTTCCATCACTTTGGTTTGATATTCCCATAACATCAGAATCGTCTGGCTTTCACCGCCGCCCTCCGGGCGAGTGTGAACACCTGATGGAAATGACTCCGTTAACCATCTAGTTTCCTCATCTTCTGCCAGCGCTTCACGCTCTTCAACTTCCCACGGCAGGGATTGCGGGTCGGTCCAAATCAACAAGGGTGCTTCTCGCCCTACCACGCCCAATGGATCTTTGACTGCGGCTTTGAGATGCAGTTCTGTATGAACAGGCAGATCGATACTAAGCAACCTGCCAATATCTTTCAGATAAGGACCGGCGGCATTAATAAATATAGGCGAATCGACGCGCTCTCCTGAACTCAACCTGACTCCCTTGATGCGACTGTTCTCCACATCTACGGCTGTGACGTGGGTTGATTCAAACCGGACCCCGCGCTTGCGTGCCGTTTCGAGGAGGTACATGCCCAACTGCTGCGCGCTCAACCAACCTGCGCGGCGCACATGTAACGCAGCCACTGCACAATCCGTTATATAAGGAAAATAATTGTGAATGAGGTCGTTGCCAATGAGCAAGTCCGCACCTATGGGCTCATCGTGGAAGCCTTCTGCGGAGGAGGGCTGGTAGTCTAATGACGAAGACGAGTGAACGCGTATTGGACCTGCACCCAGGCTCGATGTTCTGCGTGAGACGGCCTCGAGATTCGCAACGCTACTTTCATGGGCGGTCACATATAAGTAGCCTCGTCGATTCATCCGAAATACATTCCCACTTGCATCAGCCAGGCCTTCCATTAGATCGATCGAACGATTCATCAGGGCAAGCATTTCAGCATCGGGCCACCAGTTGCGGTAGCATTCCGTGGAGCGGTCGCTTGTAAAAGAAAGAGGAGCACGCTCGTCAAGAAGGAGGATGTTTTTGACGCCCGCTTTGCTGAGGAAATGCGCGGCAGCCGCTCCAGCAATACCGGCCCCGCAGATGACAACATCGGCTGCTTGGGTCATGAGTTTGAGAATTTGGCTTTTAGCTCTTCCCAATTGGGCTCAACCAGAATGGAGCCATCTGGGAAGACGATGGTTGGAACACTACGGTAGCCGTTATTGATCTGGGTTACAAACTGTGTGGCTTCCGCATTCCCCTCCAATCTCACCTGCAGGTGGGGAATATGGTTCGCTTCGAAGAATTTTTTTGCCCGCATGCAATCTGAACAATACTCGGTCGCATACATAACGATTTGGGTAGGTGTGATGGTATAGAGATCGTTCATGGTTCGATGGTGCTACAGCCTTCCTGAAGATTTGAACTTACGAAAACGTTAATGCTGAATTATGACAAATGTTGTAACATTCATTAATGTTTGGCGTCTAGTAGTAATACCTGCCTGAATATAGATAACCGGTAAATATCGTTTTCTTACGGGAAAAGGGCTTTTTCTGGTGCTTCGTGGCTAAGTATAATCATTTTCCTCATAGCAAGCATTACAATAAAGATAAATGGAATCATGACTAACCTGAAACGTTCATTTTTTGGCGCTGCCATCTATTTGGCAATGATTTTTGTGCTGGGTCAGATGGATTATGCCGGTAGGCCCATCATCAATTTCGCCTCCTATTTTTATCTGGCAGTGATGGTGGCTGTGCCTCTGACCCTTTTCTTCCCATCCATTTCCCGTGTTTCTGTCTATGTGCCCATGCTGGTGTGGGCAGGGGTTTACCTCGTTTTGCTGCAAATCATTAATCGGAATTATTCAGCGAATCAGGGGGAGGTACCCGTGGTGGTGCTGGAGTTCATATTGTTGGAAGTGGGAGTATGGTACGCCCATCAACTGGCTTTACAGATCAGCAACGCAGAATCCATTATGGATGCTCTGGCATTGAGCGCTTTTCCCAATCAGGCTCGTAATATTGATTCGGAAAACCAGCGCATCAAAATCGAGCTGACGCGTAGTCGCCGTTATCATCGTCCCTTGGGTGTGGTGGTGATTGAAGTAGAGTCTGATGCTGAAAAGATTACCCGGGAAATGTTGAAGAGTATTCAGCACGATCTTCTGAGCCGCTTTACGACTGCCCGTGTGGGTCAAATTATTGATGACCGCATTCGTCAGACAGATTTGGTCTTGCGAGACCACAAGGGAAGATTTATTGTTCTTTGCCCTGAGACTGATTTCCCAAGCGCGGTGTTGCTGGCCAAAAGAATTTCCCAGGCGGTCAAAGAGCGGACGAGTTTGGGTGTGCTTTGGGGGGTAGCTGCCTTCCCTGATGAAGCCCTTACCTTTGAGGATCTCCTCCAGAAGGCGCGCGAACGTCTTGTCCCCTCGGCATCACTGCCGAGTGAGCAGGTTGCTGTAATCGAATCCCAATAATTATTAAGAGAGTGTAATTATGACCGTATTACAAATGATCAGTACACCGGAAGAAGATTGGGTCAAAAGCTTTGACCCTCACAAAAGGATTTTGAAAGGCCAAGCTTATTTTCTAGCAAAGCGACTGATGGATTTATCTCTGGTTCTGCTCACACTTCCTTTGTGGTTGCCCTTGAATGGAATTATAGCTTTACTTATTCGAATTACCTCACCTGGTGCGCCTGTGGTATTCAAACAGCTCCGTACTGGAAAAGGCGGACGCCGTTTTTCGATGTATAAGTTCCGAACGATGGTGCCTAATGCAGAAGAATTAAAATCCAAGTACGCCCACTTAAATGAACTCCAATGGCCCGATTTTAAAATCACAAACGATCCGCGAATTACGAAAGTAGGAAAATTTCTTCGAAAAACCAGCTTGGACGAAATACCCCAGTTGTTTAATGTTTTAAAGGGTGAAATGAGCCTCGTTGGACCTCGTCCTACTTCTTTTGGTGCTGAAACGTATAAACTTTGGCATACACATCGGCTGGATGTCATGCCCGGCCTTACAGGCTTGTGGCAGATTGTTGGTCGGGCTCAACTGGAGTTTGATGATCGACTACGCTTGGATATCGCCTATGTTGAACGTGCCAGTTTGTGGCTGGATATTAATATCCTTTTCCGAACCGTCGGCGCAGTGTTCCAATCTCGTGGAGCGCACTAAATAATAAAGCTCCACATTCTTACTTTTTACCTACGTATCTGATAAGGAACTTTGCCATATGGACAAGCGCACTATTTTGTTTAAGCCGGCTACCTATATCGTTTTAGCGGTTTATATTACTCTGGCTTATCCCATACTGGCACTTGGAAACAGAGTCATTGCAGCCATGCTCCCGGAAGATCATTACTTTGAAAACGTTGGCGCAATTTCCCTGTTTGTGACAGCTCTCCTGTTTTTTTATGGGTTTCGAGTCGCAAGAAAATCCTTAGATAAATCCTGGCCCTCTTTGATCAAGCAGCTGATCTATTTGGGGCTAGGGTTACTGTTTTTCTTTGGTGCAGGTGAAGAGATCAGTTGGGGACAGAGAATTTTTGGCTTTAAGACACCTGAACCTTTAGCCCAGGTGAATAAACAGGATGAACTGAACCTTCATAACTTGGCCATTATGGAAAATAGTAAGTTTTTTACAGCGGATCGTCTGTTTGATGTTTTTTGGTTCTTATTTGGAGTGCTGATTCCAGCGACTGCGCTGCTGATTCCTTCTTTTGGGCGATTTGCAGGTAAATTTATTCCCATCGTTTATTGGGGAATTGGTCTGTTGTTTCTATATAACTATTTATGGGCAAAAGCCGCAAAGCTCATCTATAAGGCCTCGTATACATACGATAAGCTTTCACTGACGCAGGCGACTCAGGAGATTAAAGAAAGTAATTATGCGATCATATTTATTCTTGTAGGGCTGTTTGCTATCTGGGATTTAAATCAGTCAAAGGATGCTCGCACTGCACTTTTTAAGAGCGGTGCTCCTCACATAGAGCCTGCATTTCACGATTGATTTTGTGTCCACATAGACGAGTAAAAGATCAGGCATAATTGCCTTTATCCCCATCTGTGCAGGAAATTGTTAAGTAACATGAGGAACAAAAGACTCTATTATTGGGTAAGTGCAGGTGTTGCCTTTATCATTCTCTTGGTAATCCTGCGTATATCACAACTGACTATCAAGAATATGGATCAGAGTGTTCCGACCACCTCTTCTAATGAGCATTTACTATCTCCTCTACCTACCGTCGATGAAACTTTATGCAAGCGTCCTTATCAAGACTCATCCATTTGGAATATACCCATCAATTGGTCGATTGCGAAAATTCACCCCATGAATGATTTAATGATGGCTGCTTTTTTCAAGGACTCCCACTGGATTGGAACAGATACCTCGCAATATACACCGAATGTATATCTGGTTTCGAATGACACGCCGTTGGTGTCAGTAAAGTTGAATGCGTACCGTTTTCGCGACGCGATTAAGGATACCGTCATACAATACGGTGAGCCAGCCGGTATGGTGAGAATGCCTCTTCCGTCAGATGCACGCCCCGCCGTTGGCACAGACGGACAACTGGTGGTAATCAATATGGATACCGGTGAAGAATGGGGGCTCAATAATGGCTACCGCGATAGCGAGGGCCATTGGTTTGCTGGAGGCGTTTATCGCTATAGCATTCAAAATTCTGGAATTCCGCCTGAGGGTTTTGGCCAGCGTGGAGCAGGTATCGGTCAATTGGCGGGAATTGTAAGACGCTGTGAAGTGGATCGTGGCCGCATTGGTCATGCAGTGACCATCGCTTATGATTATCCCTGCACGCCGGATGCGTGTCAACTCAATGGCTGGCCAGCTTCGATCCCTCCCTTTCGAAAAACGGATGGAAAGGGTACATCTTCCTATGATATTCCTGAAGGAGCCCGTCTGGCCATCCGGCCAGAAATTACAAAAGAAGATATTACAAAGGCATGTAATCGGATCAAAGGCTGCGTGGTATGGACTTTGAACCTACAGGAATATGGCGGATTTATTGTGGATAATAGTGGTCATCCCAAGACTTATGCAGAAGGAAATGCAACAGCAAATTGGGATTCCTCTGTCTGGACGGAGGATATGTTAAGTCATATTCCTTCTGATTGGTATGTTGTGCTCGATTGGAATTTTCCTTCGACAAAGGCAAACTAGATGAGCACGAAAGAAATGCTTTTACAGTTTCGTGAAAAAGCCGATAGCCTGTATGTCAATAGGCTTCAGCGCGCATATTTTAGGATATTTGGTCATCAAGTTGATCAAAGGTTTGCTATAGTTGGGAATGCCCGTACCGGATCCAATTATCTCTTGGATGGATTGAAAAGCTCTCCTTCCATACGGATGTATCATGAGATATTTGCAGGTCACAATCGCCCGGTCGGACAAGATTTTGACAGGGTATTTTCAACTGTCTTTCAGCCCGAAAGTAAGTCCATAAAAATGGTTGGGTTTAAAGTTTTTTATAATCATCTCACGGAAGATGAGTGGCAAAAATTCCTGACATGCAAAGACCTGAAAATCATCCACCTCATACGTAAAAATCGCTTAAGAACAGTGATTTCTCTGGAAATTGCTTTCAAAACGGGGCAATGGACTCAATCTGGCAAGAGTAATTTGAGTGAAATTAAAATGAAGCGATTAACGCTGGATCCTTCCAAATTAATCAAGAGGCTCGAACAAATTGAAGGAGGGGAAGCGACCGCTCGGTCCCGTTTTCGTGATCGGCAGGTCCTGGAAGTCGTTTATGAAGAACTGGTCCGATCGACCAAATCAGTATTTGAATCTGTGGGTTCCTATTTAGGAGTCGATGGCATCGATCCTGGTCGAATCAGGTTGAGAAGGCAAAATCCAGAAACTTTACAGCAATTGATCATCAATTATGAGGACGTTGAGGCAGCCTTGCGAAATACCAGGTTTGAAGAATACCTACACAATTAAATTTTTTTAAGCGAGTTAATTGGGCACGCTTTTATGATGTTTTAAAAGAAAGATTTTGAAATGAGTAAAACATGAATATCACCAAAAATGATTTGTTCTATGTATTTATGAGCATTGTCGTTGCTACGATTGGGGTTGTCGCAGTCAGTAATGCCAATACGAAAGTTGGCCTGTATGGTTTACTGGGCTTGCTCGCGATTGCCGTAGTAATGACCATTATCATAAGACCAAGTTTGGGGGCCAACATACTTGTCTTTGCGATATTTACAAATATTTCGGACGCGCTCATCAAGCAGGGTCTCCCAGGTATTATCAAACCGTTGGTAGCTATTGTTTCTCTGGCACTGTTGATTCGTTATATCTATGCTGGGCAATTACCGATTTGGCATCGCAAGACTATTCGGATTGAGTTTTTTCTGCTTGCCTATTTCATGATGGTGACCGCATCCTTTCTTGCCGCCTCAGATAAGAATCTAGTCATCACAGAGATCTTGGACTTGGGGAAAGATATGGTCATCATCTATTGCATCATATTTGCATTGCGAGATTCTCAATCATGGAAGCAGACTATCTGGCTGATTATTATCACAACAACGGCGCTCTCCTGTTTGAGTCTATATCAGCTTATTACGCATAACTATAGCCAAACCTTTTTTAATCTTGCTTCGATTACCATGGATAAGGTGTTCGGAGATTCATCCACACCTCGCATGGGCGGACCTATTAATGCCCCGAATCTGTGGGGTCAGATATTAGTTGCCGTTTCCACGCTTCTTATTTTTAGAATTATTCATGAAAAGCATCGATGGGTCAAACTTGCTGCTCTCATCATGTTAGGAATCAGTTTATATATTATGCTGAATACTTACAGCCGCGGTGCCTATCTGGTCCTGGCGATCGACGTGGTTTTAATCCTTTTTGTATTTGAGAAGCGCTTTAATCCAATTGTTGCATTTGCCGGTTTGAGCATCTTAATTTTGTTAATACCCTTCCTCCCAGCAACATACCGTGATCGCTTTATTACCTTATCTGACTTCACTGCTGAAAACGGCATCTATCAGGACACTTCATTTCGAGGGCGTACTAGTGAAATGCTGACTGGCTTGACGATGTTTGCTTCTCATCCGATTTTGGGTGTAGGAGCGGGAAATTATCCTATAAATTATCAGCACTATGCTCAGTTGATTGGTATCGAATTCAGAGCTGAGGCGCGCGACCCGCATTCCCTTTACGTCCAGTTATTGGCGGAAACGGGTATCTTAGGTGCGGTAGTATTTTTAGCGATGGTATTTTTCTTACTTCAAGCGCTCAATAAAGCTTGCAGAGCCATTGAACTATCTCCACATCTCCATGATTGGTTGCCCTGGATAAGCGCCATTCGGATGGCGATAATCTCCTACCTGTTGACTAGCATCTTCCTGCATAACGCGTATATTCGTTATTTCTGGATTCTGGTTGCCATGGCTTTGGCCGGTATTCAGATCACTGATAACCTGTTGAACAATTCCAAAAGAAGCCCATCGATCGAGGTCCGTCGTTGATTAATTCATCTGTCTCGAATGAGCATAGCAATCGCCAAATTGCTCAAAAAACGGCTTGGGGTTTTGTCTGGAATTTCTCGTCGTATTTTTTGGGCAAGTTTGTTGTATTGATTACCACATCGATCCTTGCTCGCTTGCTGGCAAAGAGTGATTTTGGTTTGGTGGCCATCGCCGTAGTAGCTATTAATTATCTTTCAGTCTTGAAAGACCTTGGCCTTGGCGTGGCACTTGTTCAACGCAAAGGAGATGTAAAAGAAGCCGCGAACACTGTCTTCACAATTAACATCATTATTGGTCTTATCCTGTCTGCAAGCCTTATTCCACTCGCTCCTTTTATTGCAATCTATTTTAGAGATCCTCACATCACCTCTGTTTTACGTTGGATGGGGATCTCTTTCATTATCAACGCGCTGGGATCAGTCCATACCAATTGGCTGGTCCGTGATCTGGATTATCGCCGCAAATTAATTCCAGACCTGGGAAGTCCTCTCATTAAAGGCGTGGTCTCGATTAGTATGGCTTACCTGGGTTATGGTGTTTGGTCATTGGTTTATGGACAACTTGCGGGTGCAATTGCATCTGTGGTTCTCGTTTGGATTGTCTTGCCCTGGCGACCCAGCCTCACCCTGGATCGAAAAATTGCCCGGGGATTAATGAAGTTTGGTCTATCGGTGACAGCGATTGATATTATCAATGAAATCACGGACAATATTGATTATGTGATCGTCGGCCGCATTTTTGGTTTAGTTCCATTGAGCATCTATACCCTGGCCTATCGCCTTCCAGAAATGTTGTTAATCGGTAATCTGTGGGTAATGGGTGGAGTGGTTTTCCCGGCTTTTTCCACCATTCAAGACCAACCGAATGAATTGCGACGAGGATTTTTAGCCTCTGTGCGCTATGTGGAATTGATTGCCGTGCCAATCTCTCTGGGCTTGTTGATCGCAGCAGATCCGATTGTTCGAGTGGTTTTTGGCGATCAATGGCTGGACGCAATACCGGTGTTACGTGTGCTTGCGATCTATGCCTGGGTATATTCGCTTGGGTATCACGTGGGTGGTTTCTACAAGGCAATAGGACGCCCGGACATTTTGCTGCGCCTTTCGATCTTGACGCTGGTGATTATCATTCCTTCCTTGCTCATCGGAGCCAGATTCGGAATCATTGGAGTGGCCATCGGGCATTTGGTGGCTATCCTAATCCGCCGCGTCATCAGCCTGGCACTTGCAACTCGGTTTGTAAACGTCACGATCATGGAGATATTTGGTGAGTTTCGATCTTCGCTGCAGGCTGCGCTGGTGATGGCTCCCGTCACTTTCGGTGTTTCCACTATAACGGAGGGCTTGAATCCATTCTTACGATTGATCTTCATTATCCTGGCCGGCGCGTTCAGTTATTTGGGCGTTTTGTGGTGGATTGAAAGAGAAAACCTCTTGCGTCTTCTTCGCATGGTCAGAGTGTCAAAAGCAACGGCTTAAATTAACATGGAACATACGAGTTTATCCGATCATCGTTACATTTTTGTTTGTGGGCTTCACCGCAGCGGGACATCCGTGCTGTTTCGTTCATTGCGTGATCATCCGGAAGTCAGCGGATTCCAGGGTACTGCGTCCTCGGAGGATGAAGGAATGCACCTCCAGACTGTGTATCCGCCCTCTGGTCGTTATGGGGGAGCCGGTGCTTTTGGTTTTCATCCTGAAGCTCATCTTACGGAATCATCCTCCCTTGTGTCTGCGTCAAGTCGGCAGAAATTGTTCTCTGAATGGAGTCAATATTGGGACTTGAGTAAAGTGTATTTGCTTGAAAAATCACCTCCTAACCTGATTCGCACTCGGTTTCTGCAGACAATGTTCCCCAATTCCTATTTTATTGTTATGCTGCGCCATCCTCTGGCAGTTTCTTATGCCACGCAAAAGTGGTATCGCCAATACAAGATCAACTGGAGAGGTTTTCCTCGTATCTTCGAGCATTGGTTGATCTGTCACGAAATTTTCAACGCTGACCAAAAGCACCTCAAGAATTCATTTGTTGTAAAGTATGAAGAATTTGTAGCGGAACCTGATAAGTGGGTGAATAATATGTATCATTTTCTTGGGCTAAGTGATTTCTCAGTCAACCAAAAAATCTTATCTGATGTGAACAAAAAGTATTTCAAAATATGGAATCAGAAACTCTCTGGTCTTTTTTCAGGTCCCATGAATCGAATGCTGATCAAGCGTTATGAAGAACGTGTAAGATGCTTTGGGTACAGCTTGGCGGATCTGGATTGGATTGGCCCAGTCGTTGAATAAACTATGCAATCGAATCAACAACGCATTCACCAATCTCAGCCGCGGGTTTTCCACTATAGCCTTGATTGGCGATTTTTGCTGCCGCTCTCAAGTGCTGACAAAATTTTTGTTTTTCTCGAGGACGATTCTGATTTAGGCCAAACGCTTGAGCAGATTGGAATTCCTGTTTCGAATCAACTCTCCTTCTTAAATATAGAGCAAAAGGAGAAAAAAGACTCCGCTTCTTTTGTGCTTCCGTTTGGGCTGCCTGTGCGCTGGGTGGGGAGGGAACAGGCCGATCAAATTGAGTTTTTTCGCTCCCTGCGCAAGCTGATGGACAACAATGGCAATTTACTGGTGGGATTCGATAACTTCCGGAATAATCGCTCCAGTCCCCAAACGAAATATCATTCTTCAACGCCTCGTCGTCTTGTCTCTCAATTACAAAAAGCTGGCTTCAAAACAATAAAAGTCTTTGGAGTGATTTCAAACTTAAGTATTCCTGAATATATCTTTGATTTGAATACCCAACCTGTGCGTTTTGCCTTGCAACATCGATTCAAGCGAAAACCAATCCTGTTAAATTTACTACAATTGTTGTCACATACGATTGGATTATCGAGCATTTCTGGTTTCCTGCCATGTTATTTTGCCGTTGCGACGATTTGAAATATGATGACCTCATTTGTGGATGATCTTTCCAGTTTTATTCTCTCTCTTAGTGAGCAAAAGACGGAGCTTTTTTCAACATCTCTGCACTGGACGATCCTTGCCAATGGAGATGCTGATTTTCATGATAACGTCATCTTCTTTGGCTTTGATGGCAACAAACCGGATCCTGTATTGGTTGCAAAGGTCCCCCGTCTGGTCGAAAACGGCTGGATGCTAAAGACGGAATACGATCATTTGGTTGAACTGTGGAGTTGTATCGGTGATGAGGCAGAATCTCATGTTCCGAAACCGTATGCCCTAACCACTTTACAAGGGAGACCCGTTTTGATTATCTCTTATGCTTCAGGCGAGAGTTTGGCGCGGCTGTCCTCCAGGTCGTTCTGGATGGATCGTAAAAACGTTTTGGCCTTGGCAAGAGAAGCCGCCCATGCATTGCGTGATCTCAATCGACTAACAGAGATTCCAATTGAGGATGTTGAATCCAAAGATGCGCGCTTCCATGAAAAGGCAGAGAAGTTTAGGGAATTGTTTCAAATCACTGGTGAAGAAGAGCGTGCTTTGACAGCTTTGGTGGAGACCCTCAACATTCGCACAACCTCAGCAAAGCATAAGGTCTTAATTCAGGGTGACTTTTGGCATGGAAATATGATCCGTGACAAAAAGCGAAAAAACCTGATATTTGTGGATTGGCAGTTTGCGCGTTGGTCTGTAGACGTCAGCATGGATGTTTATTTCTTTCTACTGGCAGGTGCCCTTTCAGCCACCAAAAACGAGGTAATCGAGAACCATGCCAAAGATGCCTTTCGCTTGTTGAATGAATGGCGAAAGGATGTCATCCCTGAGTATCTGTTCGCCTATAGAGTGCCTGAGTATTATGTATTGCTTCCGCAGAAATATGGCATGATGATTTGTTGTGTGGAGAAAGCTGTTCGATCTGCGCTGGAATTTGGTTACAGCCATCCTGATGATTTGGTGTGGCGATTACTTTTTGCAGAGTTAATGAACTGGCCAAATGAAAACTAAGCTCGAAATGAGAGATCCAATTGAACAAAGCAGCAAAAAAGACCCGCAAATATAAAATCGCTTATGTGATTGATGGCTTGAGCATGGGCGGTGCTGAACGACTCATGGTACCAATTTTGAAGCATTTGAACCGCATAAATTTTGATGCTTATGTTTGCGCGCTTCAATCAAAAGATGGCAACCCCATGGCGGATGAAATTCGCGTACTTGGCATCCCGGTCGATTGCCTGGACCTCAAACATCTGCGCGATTGGAACGGGCTGCTGCGTCTGATCCAGTATCTCAAAGAGAATGAGGTTGACCTTGTGCATACTCAATTGGAGTTTGCGAATATTTTGGGAAATATCTCAGCCAGGTTCTTGCATTTGCCTAGCGTTTGTACAATTCATGTCATGCCTTCACTGGATGTTAAGGCCAAATCACAATTACACCAAAGGCTGGAATGGTTTGTCCTGAAATATTTCTGTGATCGTGTGATCTCGGTTTCAGAGGAAGCGAGGCAGCATCACCTTCAGATCAGCGGCGCATCCCAAAGCCGAATCTCTACAATTTATAACGGGATTGATCTATCAGGTTTCTTGAGTCTGGATCGTGAACTCGAAAGAGCCAATGTTCGCGCTGAATTGGGAATTCCGTCTGATGCAAATCTTTTAACGACCGTTGCGGTGCTACGCCCTCAAAAAGGAATCCAGTATATGATTCGGGCTTTGTCCGCAGTTCTGGCTTCAATTCCTAATGCCTATTATCTNGTGGTGGGNGATGGTTCCCACCGGAAGCTTTTAATGGAAGAANCGATTAAATCCAATCTGGTGAATCGAGTGATTTTTACTGGAATGCGCCAGGATGTTGCTCGTTTGTTANCTGCCAGTGATGTTTTTGTGCTTCCGACTNTAACTGAGGCCNTACCAACAGTTTTGGCTGAGGCAATGGCGGTAAAACTACCGATCGTTGCCAGCCGAGTGGGTGGGATACCTGAAATGATCACTACTGGACAGAATGGTTGTTTGATCGAGCCTGAAGATGTGGAGGGTCTCGCCCATGCCTGCATTGACTTGCTGGCGAAACCTGAAAAACGCGCGGCTATGAGCGCCGAGGGTTGGAAAATCGTAAATCAAAAATTCAACATTGAAAAACAAGTAGATCAATTGGAAGCACTTTATTTCGATCAATTACATACCCATGGAAAGTAAACTGCGTCTGGTTTTAGTTGAACCCAATGGTAGTGGTGGATTGATCCATTACACCTATCAGCTGTGCACCGCCCTTGCCGACGAAGGCGTTGACGTCACATTGATTACTGGGAAAGAATATGAATTGGCTCATTTGCCTCACAACTTTCGAGTCAATAATATGCTTGAATTGTGGAGTTTGTTCGACCCGCAGGTCATCCAAAACATTGATGCCAGTGCATGGCAGCGGAGGTGGCATAAGGTTCGCTGGACGGTGCGACGTGGACAGAGAGCAGTTCGTCTCATTTTAGCCTGGATAAACCTGACTCGCTATTTGTCGAAACTCAAGCCCGATATTGTCCAGTTTTCCAAAATCAATTTCCCCTTCGAGGCTGTTTTTTTGGCGCAGATGCGCCGCCGCGGATTAATCCTGACCCAGATTTGTCATGAGTTTGAACTGCGCGAGAGCGAGGGCGGATCATTCTCCGGTTTGATTTTGCGCGCCTATGCAGATATCTACAAAAACTTTTCGGCCATATTTTTTCATGCAAAAGAAAACTGTGAAAAATTTTTAACACTGTTTCCTTTTGTCGAAAATGAAAAAACACATATCATTCCTCATGGAAATTCGGGCTGGCTGCTTAAGTATTTTTCCCAAGCTTATGATTGGAATTCTATTCGAAGTCGTTATGGTCTAAAGCCTGCACAGCCTGTAGTTTTATTTTTTGGGCTGCTGGCACCCAGCAAGGGCATTGACGACCTGATCGAGGCATTTGCGCTGGTTCGACAATCCTGTGATGCGAAATTATTGATCGCCGGTTATCCAACGAAACATATCAATATTGATGAACTCAAAGAAAAGATAGCGGGATTACATCTAACCGAGCAGGTGTTTCTGGATTTGCGTTATATTCCGCTGGAGGAGGTGGGCGCTTTAATGGGTCTGACAACCGTGGTCATATATCCATATCGAAGTAGTACCCAGAGCGGTGCGTTACAAGTCGCTTATACGTTCGGTCGGCCGGTCGTTGCCACGGATGTAGGAGGGTTACCAGAGGCGGTGGAAGAGGGACGGAGCGGCTTTTTGGTTCCTGTGCAATCGCCCGACGATCTGGCAAATAAAATCATTCTGCTGATTAATAACCCTGAATTAACAAAGGTAATGGGGACCTACGCGCGGCATTTATCCGAGACACGCTTTAGCTGGCGATCCGTTGCGCGGCAAATCGTGAAAGTGTATGGCCAGCTTTTGGAAAAGGGATCAACTTGATCGGTAGCGATTGATCGGACTTAGGAGCGCGGCATATTCCGCAAGCGAATGCTTATAAGAAATAAATATTCGGCGGATGGCAAGAGGATTCTGTTTCACTTCGGCCTGTGAGCTGGGTCCGTTTAATAAAGTAAACCCGGCCTGGATGCCAGAGTCTGCGACGATTTTCTCGATTTTGTCGTTCAAATCGGACGATTGACCGTTGGGGTAGGCGAAGCTGAGGACTGGTTCTCCGAGTTCTTTCTCAATCCTGGACTTTGATCCTTCGATCTCTGCACGAACCTCTTCAAGTGGAATACGCGTTAAGATGGGATGATGCATGGTATGTGCACCAAATTCGATCCCACCTTTTTGCATTTCTCTAACCTGATCCCAATTCGTCATCAACTTTTTGAAGAATCCTTCGGGAATTGAAACGCCCAATGCCTCAGGTAATTGCTGGACGTAGACAAGTTTCTCTGACTGCGGATAAGTCTTCATCAGCTCAATCCATCTTTTGCTGACATGATCCAGTTGTTCCTGGTTTGACCAGCCGTCTATCTTTCCATCGGGGAAAGTGAGCTGATCTCTGTTGGTGTGGTGAAAACAATAAGCCGCCATATCCCAATAAAATGGGATATCCGTGCCGATGTGTTCCGTCGTCAAAAAAATTAAAGCCGGAAAATTGTGGGCGCGCAGGCTTGGATAAGCGGAGGTATAGTTATCAAGATAGCCATCATCAAACGTGATCAAGGCGGCGTACAGTGGAAGTTCCTTTTGACCACCCAACCATTGCAGGACATCCCGCATGGATACTACGTTGAACCATTTTGATAAATAATCCATCTGACGATCAAAATCATACGGCTTGGCGCTGACGTTGGGTTTAAAAGAGTCGAAATCTTTTCGATGAGGATCATTGATGCGATGGTAATTAATTACTGTGAGCGATTTCGCCCACAGGCCGCGCCCGGCTCGAATCAACCCTGTTTCATAAGCCAGGTTAATCAACTTTCTTTTTATGGCTGCGCCTGATTTATTATTGGATTCTGATTGACCAGAGTACATTTATTTCTCCCGAAAATTGTGTTGAGCCAGGGCCTTTTGATAGGCTTGCCAGGTCGCGTTGACTTGAGAATCGAGATTAAACTTTTGATGAATCCTCTGTTGTGCATTTTGCCCCAGGAGCGTAGCATATTCTCGATTCAAAGTAAGCTTCAAAAGTCCTTGTGCAAGTGCAGTTGGGTCACCGGGTGGTACCAGTAAGGCATGTTCTTCATGATGCACTAATTCTGGGATACCTCCAGTCGCAGATGCCAGAATGGGACGCGCTAACGCCGCTGCCTCAAGCAGGGCGATCGGTGTGCCTTCGTATCGAGAGGGCATGACAAATATGTCGCTGGCTTTCAGAATTGACATTGCGTTTTCACGATCATAATAGCCCAAGAGACGAATTCGACCCTCCAGACCCATTTCTCGAATCTGTGCGGATAATTCCTCTTTTGATTCTCCCTCTCCAACAATCAGACAAAAAATTTGAGGAACCTTCGATGCAATGCTTTGAATGGCACTTACCAACACATCATATCCCTTTACAGGAACAAGACGGCCAATGGCTGTGCAAATTACTGAGTCTGGCGGCAGGTCAAATTTTTGCCTGAGCCATGCCGGGTTTCCATCGATTGCTGAGAAATTTACATCTACCGCGTTATAGATTAGCTCGATTTTCTCTTCGGGCAGCCCAGCCTTCAGCAGAGATTGACGATCCTTTTCTGAGACGGTGATATACAAGTCAAGGCTCTGGTTGGATAATAATTCCAGGGAGGTATAAATCCTGCCTTTGAGCGAAGTCTTTCCATGTTCATTGGCATACCAACTGTTGAGAGTAGAAACCAGCGAAGTTCTGGTTATGAGCGCAGCAAGGTTCGCCCAGAACTTGGATTGGATATTCTGGCTGTCCAATACGTTGTAACCTTCCTGTTGGATCAGCTTGACGAGACGTGGGAGCAGGCGGGGATCGGCTTTGTGATTAATCAAGGCATGTACTGGTAGACCAAGCTGACGGGCTCGCTTGGTAATCGCTCCAGACTCCAACCCGGCGAGCGCAATCGTTCCAGGTTTCGCACGAGCCATCAACGAAAGGACGCGCGAACTGGCACCGCCATAATGATTTGAAAGATCCACAACAAGAACTTTGGGAGAAGAGGTCTGCGGTTGCAACATTTGAATAAACAGTAGCAGCGATCAGCGTCGTTGGATGCGTTCCCACATATGAGACTGGCTGCCTCGGAGAAATCGAAAAAATCCCAGTAGAGCTGCATAATTGCTGTTGGTTAGAAAAGCGGGTATGTAAAATAAACGTACGAGTTTGCTCTGCTCGCCACGATTTCCTACTTTCATTCCAATCCAGGCAAGTATATAAAATAAAAATTGCAATCCCAAAAAAACGAGGCTGTAGGGTTTGCTGAGAATCCAAAAGCCTTTCATCGCTGGCGGAAAAAGGACTGCCATAACATTAAAAAGTGCAGCACCAATCATGAAAAAAGGTACGATGGGACGCAGGAATTTATGGGAGAGAATTTGCCAGACCAGGAGCGGGCGATTGAAAGGAAGAATCTGCTTTGCCATGGCAATCGCTTGAAAGCGACCCGCATTAATCCGCGTACGCCGGGCAATCTCATCCTGGGCGCTGGGTGAGACCCGTTCGATTGATTTCGCGTCTGGAATATAAACGAGTCGATAGCCTTTTCGAACGATTTGCATCGCAATATAAAAATCGTCATTGATCACCTGATCTGGTGGGGATGAATAGAGATTTTTTCGAATTGCCAGCACTTCACCGGCCGCGCTGGTACAACTTGCGGCCCGACTTTCCTGTTTTTTAATGAAGGATTCGTATTTCCAGTAAAGTCCCTCAGATGCTCCCAGACTTCCATCGCCCTGACCAATGACCTTTGCACCTGTTACGCCTCCAACACCGCGATTTCCAAAAGGCTGGATCAATTTAAGGATTGTGTCCGGCTGATAGTAGTTGTTTGCGTCGGAAAATATAACGATTTCTCCACGGGCGTTAGGCAACGCACGATTGATTGCTGCCATTTTGCCGCGCCGTTCTGGTTCATGAAGGATTTCAATTCCGTAATTAATGTATCTTTTTGCAATTTCAGGCGTCCTGTCTCTTGATCCGTCGGTAACAACCAGGATCTGAAGCAGATCTTTTGGATATTCAATGGCGAGTGAATTCTTAATCTTATCTTCAATTACTGTTTCTTCATTGTAAGCGGCAATAAGGAGCGTAACCGAAGGCTTATCGGTTTGATATGTTTCTGGTTTTTGGATCATTTTAGCAAGTAGAAAAATGAGAACTGGATAGCCGAAATACGTGTACAAGATTCCCCCTAAGGATACCCAAAACAATAAAGCAATAAGGCTCGAGCCTGTCGATACGTTATGCATGGAGTGGCCTTTTAATGAACGCTGAAGATTTCATAATAACCGATGGTATACTGAAAATGTTGCGCAAAATTGTAACACGAACAAATTACTCAAAAATTAACATGGAGACTTTGCTATGGAGATGAGATTTTATCTCAGGATCATCAGGAAGGGGTGGTGGCTTATCCTGATTGCAGCCCTGGTGGCTGTTAACTTTTCTCTCGTATATTCATACTATCTTACGAGACCTACCTACGAAGCCGTTGCACGTTTTATTGTGAGTCCAAATATTCAAAATATCGAGAGCCGTGACCTGGTAAATAGTTTGGAAGCTTTGGATAAGCGATCGATCATTTCCACTTATGCAGAGGTCCTCAACAGCCGTGAGATCATCAGCAAGACCTTGAATCTGTTGGGTGTGAACGCGGTCCAGTTTAATGCTTATACCACCTACGTTACTGTCCTCCCGGATGCCAATATCATCAGATTTAGCGTGCAGGGTCCAGATCCACAAGTGGCAACGGCATTGGCAAATGGCATTGGCCAGAGTGCAATTGATTTTATTCGAAACTTATACGTTATCTACAATATAGAATTTCTTGATCAGGCACTTGTTCCATCCGTACCGATCGCACCGCAGCCACTTCAAAATGCAGGTCTGGCTTTGTTGGCTGGACTTGTTTTCGGTGTTGGTTTGGCGATTTTCCGTGATCAGCTGTCTTCCACGTTTGATCGTCTGGGTCAGCGTAATATGATCGATTACGAGTCACTTGCTTATTCCCGTCCCTACTTTGAGAGAAGAGTCCGACAGGAATTAAGCAGCCAGCCTGACAACGTGCTTACTTTTGGGATCATTCACTTGAATGGGATTCAGGATTTCTATGATTCTCTGCCGCAAGCTTACATTAATAAGATCATGCGACACGGGGCTGAAACATTAAAGTACCAACTGCGCGGAAATGATATTGTGGGCAGATGGTCCAATTTGGAGTTTGGGATTCTTTTGCCCTCCACCGATGGCGCCTCAGCCGAAGGTAGAATGATGCGCATTCGGGAAGTGTTAGATCAGCCTTTTTCACTGGAGGCTGACAGTGAAATGGAAATTTTGCTTGACCTGAGGATTGGGTTGGCGGATCGCCAGGGCGGAGAATCATTGGCTCTACTAGTTGAACAGGCAGAGAAAGCTCTGGATGTAGCCATGCAATCAGATGGGAAAGTATATTTATACAAAGTACGGCCGTTTGGTTAGGTCGTAATCCTTCAAGGTTTTGAATCTTTTATCGAATGAAAGTGGCTCAATAAGGAAGCGTTGTAATGAAAAATAAAATACTTGCCATGCTGATTCTGCTCGGCTTACTGCTTGGAAGCCCACTCAGTGTTCTTGCACAATCGTCAAGG
>Ga0065704_10000348_pt1 | contig 28558 bp, 24 predicted proteins | sample SwiRhicommuniRL2_FD_59091 | JGI IMG/M metagenome (GOLD analysis project Ga0065704, IMG submission 59091) | Switchgrass rhizosphere bacterial communities from Rose Lake, Michigan, USA - RL2 v2 (version 2) | ecosystem: Host-associated > Plants > Roots > Rhizosphere > Soil | place: East Lansing, MI | reverse complement strand
CCTGAACGGTCGCCAGCCGATCCCTCAGCCGCGGCGCGGCGAAATCGATCAGCGCGCGCAACTTGAGCGGCAGGATGGGCTGGGGATTGTGGAGCAAGTGGACCGGCAGGGGTGCCGTCTCCCAGCGGCCGAGCAGCTTGACCAGCCGGCCATCAGCCAGCGCCGCCGATGCCTGGTAGGAAAGCACCCGAACCACCCCGGCTCCGGCCAGCGCAGCATCGAGCGCACCGCTCGCCGTACTGACGGAAAAGCGCGGCCTGATCGCCACCTCGTGCGTCCGCCCGTCGATCGCGAAAGGCCAGGCGCTGTCGCCGCCCAGTCGGTCAAACCCGATGCAGTCGTGGTCAACCAGATCGTGCGGCGTGGCGGGCGCGCCGCGTCGGCCAAGGTAGTCCGGGCTCGCGCAGACGATCCAGCGAACCTCGCCAAGCCGGCGTGCGACCAGGCCACTGTCGGGCAAGGCGCCGATCCGCAGCGCCAGATCCACCCGTTCCTCGACGATGTCGATCGTGGCGTCCGAAAGCATCAGGCGCAGGCTGATCTCGGGATAGACAGCGAGGAAGTCGAGAACCACAGGTTGCACGTGAAGCCGCCCGAACAAGACCGGGGCAGTAACGAGCAGCGCGCCACGCGGCGTCCGATACTCGCCGCTCGCAAGCCGTTCTGCATCGTCAAGCTCTTCGAGGATCTGGCGGCAGGCGGCGACATAGCCCCGGCCGGCGTCGGTGAGCAGCAAACGGCGACTGGTGCGCACCACCAGCTGGGTGCGCAAGTGCGCCTCGAGATCCGACACGCGGCGGCTGACGGTCGGGAGCGGGACCCGCAGCCGGCGCGAGGCGGCCGACAAGCTGCCCCCGTCCACCGCGGCCAGGAGAGTGCGCATGGCTTCAAAGCGATCCATATTCCTTCCATAAACCGGAAGGCACACTTGTCCAGATCGTGAATAGCGACGAACAATGGAAGGGCGTAACTCTCGGTCACCGGCCAATCTCCGGCCAAGCACCTCGAAAGGTTTCCGACATGCCGCGCATTCCCCAGCCCGCCACCATCGCCGATACCCCCGAAGCGTCGCGCCCCCTGCTCGACGCCGTTGTCAAGCAGCTCGGTTCTGCACCCAACTTGTTCCGACTGGTCGCGACCAGCCCGCAGGCGCTCGAAGGCTACCTCGCGCTGTCCGGCGCGCTGAGCAAGGGCACCCTGCCGGCGGCCACCCGCGAGCGGATCGCGCTTGCCGTCGCCGAAATCAACGGCTGCGATTACTGCCTTTCTGCCCATGCCTACCTCGGCAAGAACCTGGCGCGCCTCGACGACGCGGAAATCGCCGCGAACCGTGCGGGCGCCTCGAACGATCCGAAGGCCGACGCTGCGGTGCGCTTTGCTGCCCGGATCGCCGCAGCGCGCGGACACGTCAGCGATGCCGAGTTCTCGGCCGTGAAGCTTGCCGGTTACAGCGACGCTCAGATCATCGAGATCGTCCAGCACGTTGCGCTCAACACCTGGACCAACACTTTCAACAACGTGTTCCAGACCGAAATCGACTTTCCGGTGGTGACGGCCCGCAAGGCCGCCTGACCGGACGGGCGGCGGGCGCCGCCCTCATCCGGCACCCCGCCGTCCTGCCCTTCCGTTCGCAATTCGAGGAGTATTGGCCATGCCATCGAGCGACATCGCCTTCAGCCCGATGGTCAAGGCCGTGCAAACCGCGCGCGGCTCGCGCGAGGCCTACGCCAAGGTCGAACAGCGCGGCGGGTTTCGCACCGCCGTGAGCGCCGATCTTGTCGAGTTCCTCAGTCAGGTCGACACCGCCTATCTCGCCACGGCAAGCGCTGCCGGGCAGCCTTATGCCCAGCATCGCGGCGGGCCTGCAGGCTTCATCAGGGCGATCGATACGACCACCCTCGGGTTCGCCGATTTCGCCGGAAACCGCCAGTATATCACCACCGGCAACCTGGCCGAAAACGACCGGGCCTTCCTGTTCCTGATGGACTATGCCCATCGCCGCCGAATCAAGGTGTGGGGCCGCGCGCGGGTGATCCGCGACGATCCCCAGCTGATCGCCCGGCTGATGCCGGCGGATTACCCCGCCAAGGCAGAACAGGCCGTGCTGTTCACCGTGCTTGCCTGGGACATGAACTGCCCGCAGCACATCCCCCGCAAGGTAGCTGCAAGCGATGCCGCAGCCGCCCTGGCCACGCTTGAGGCGCGCATCGCCGCGCTCGAAACCGAAAACCGCGCGCTCCGCGCCCAGTTGGAAAGGACTGACCGATGAACCGCCCACCTTTGCCCCCCTTCTCTGCAGAGAGCGCCGCGCACAAGGCGCGCGCTGCCGAAGACGCGTGGAACAGCCGCGATCCAGGCCGGGTTGCCCTGGCCTATACGCCGGACAGCCAATGGCGAAACCGGGCCGAATTCATCGCGGGACGCGCCAGCATCGAGGCTTTCCTTGCCCGCAAATGGGCCAGGGAGCTTGAATACCGCCTGATCAAGGAAGTGTGGGCGCATACCGACAATCGCATCGCCGTGCGCTTCGCCTATGAATACAGGGACGACAGCGGAAACTGGTTCCGTGCTTACGGTAACGAGAATTGGCAGTTCGATGCCGATGGGCTGATGGAGCGCCGCATCGCCAGCATCAACGAGCATCCGATTTCGGAGCAGGATCGCCTGTTTCACTGGCCGCTGGGCCCCCGCCCGGAAGGCCATGCCGGACTTACCGAGCTGGGCCTTTAGCCCAGGAAGGGAAACCCGATAATCTCGGAAAGGCCGCAAGTGCCGATTTAATTGCTATGGTACATACCTCTAATTTTGCTATAGGTCATAGCGATATTGTGCGGTGGGCAATGCTATGGGCCAGAACAATGCGATTGAGTGAGTCGCGGAAACGCATGCCTGCCGCTTCGCTGGTCGATCCGCTGGCGACCTTGCCCGGCTATCTGCTGCGTCGCGCTGCCAATACGATGATGACGGAACTCTCCGCACGCCTTGCTGCACTGGACCTGCGGATTTTAGAGGCCACGGTGCTGCTGTTGCTGGACACGCGAACGGACCTGACCTCTGCGGACATCGGCAAGATACTCGATATCCAGCGCGCCAACATGGCGCCGCTGCTCGCACGTCTCGAAGGCGCTGGATTGATACGGCGCGAACCGCTTGATCGGAAGTCCCTGGCAATCTTGCTGACCGAAGACGGCCGGGCCTGCCGCGTTCGGGTCGACGCCATCACGCGGCAGTTCGAGGATGATTTGCTGGCTTGCATTCCCCCGGATCACAGGCCGCACCTGGTCCCCGCGTTGCAGGCCTTGCTGAGATGAAAGGAAGCGAGCGGTTCTTTCGCCCGACACAGTATCGTGTCGGTTTGGAAGGCGTCAAAAGCAGATCAAAAGCGCTCGGTTAACGAGCCAGGGCCCAACCTCGCAAGTTTTCAGATGCCGTGCCCCCCAAAAAATACAGGAGAGAAGCATGACCACGCCCTTCAACCAGCCGTTTGCATTCCCTTGTTATGCCGAACCAACGTTGTACGTTGCCGTTGGCGATTCGCTGCGGCCCTGGGAATACAATGGGTGGAAGCCCGAGAGCCTGTCCTGGAAGCAGAGTTGCTACATCCACACGGGTCTTTCGGGACCGGTCGTGTGCGTGGATGGACCGGACGCCGACGCCTTCGTCGCCCAGCTTTGCACCAACAACCTGGCAAGCTTCCCGGAAGGTACGATGCGGCACGCGGTGATGTGCACCGACGAAGGGCTGATAGCCGCCCACGGCATCCTGCAGCGCTATGACGACGGGCATTATCGCCATTTCGCAGCCGGGCCATGGGCATTTTACCAGGGGCTTCAGGGCAAGTTCGACGTGCGGGTGTGGATGGAGAACATCTACCTCACCCAGATCGCCGGACCGCGGTCGCTCGAGGCACTGCAGCGCGTCACCGGAGAAGACCTCAGCGACATCAAGTTCCTGCGCTATCGCAAGACCCGGATCGCGGGCAAGACCGTCGAGGTGGGCCGGATCGGCATGTCGGGCAATCTCGCCTATGAAGTGCGCGGCCCGATCGCGGATGGACCGGCCGTGTTCGACGCCATCTATCAGGCGAACAAGGATATCGGCATCGAGCGACTGGGCTGGCGCACCTATCTCGTCAATCATGTCGAAGGCGGCTTCCCGCAGGCCGCCTGGACCTTTGGCATGGCGATGGTCAACGATCAGGGTTTTCGCAACTGGGTCGGCTCCGACCATTTCTCGCTCCACCCCCAGCGGACGGGCAGCTACGATCCCACGAACCTTCGCGCCCGCCAGCGCAATCCGTTCGAGGTAAACTGGGACAAGGCCGTGCGGTTCGATCACGAATTCATCGGCCGCGAAGCACTCGAAAAGGTCGCATCCTCACCCGATCAGCGGCGCACGGTGACGCTCCGCTGGAATGCCGACGACGTGATCGATATCTATGCCTCGCTCTACCGCCCTGGGGAGGAGTATCGGACGATGGATCTGCCGACCACGCCCACCTGGGGGCATGGCATGCTCGAACATGCCGATCGCCTGCTCGCGGGGGACAAGCTGGTGGGCATGTCGTCGGGCTCGATCTACAGCTATTATTTCAGAGAGAATCTCTCGATGGGCTGCGTCGACGTGAGTCACTCGGAGCCAGGCACGGAGTTGATCGTGCAGTGGGGCGATCACGGCAAGCGCATCAAGGACGTGCGCGTGACGGTCGATCGGTTCCCGTATCTCGATGAAAAGCGGAACAGCGAGGGGTGATGCCGCTTGGTACTGTCTGCTTGATAGTTCAGGCAGACAGTATCCGCAGACGGGGTTCACACGCTGGCGAGATCGTGCGGGCGGCGTTGCACACCGCCCGCACGCGCTGGCATGGGCGCGCTTGTGGTCTCGTCGAAGCGGGCCGAAAAGCGCAATTACGCGGCGCGTTGCGGCCGATCGCGACGGCACACGGTCGCACCCATGCCGTGCTTCACCGCGCCATATTGACGATGCGGGCGTCGACGAACTCCTTGAGTCCGGCCTGGCCCTGCTCGCGGCCCAGTCCCGATTGCTTGACCCCGCCGAAGGGCACGTCGAAGCGCAGGTCGAGGTGCTTGTTGATCCACACCGTGCCGGTTTCGATGCCGCGTGCGACGGCTGCTGCCTTGTCGAGGTCCTTGCCCCACACGGTGCCGCCCAGCCCATAGTCGCTGGCATTGGCGCGCGCGATCACGTCTTCGATGGTATCGTAGCTGAGCAGCGGAACGAGCGGGCCGAACTGTTCCTCGGTGACCAGGCGCGCGTCGTCGGCCAGGTCGCGAACGATCGCCGGCTGGATGAAGTAGCCCGGCCGGTTGAGGAGCGTGCCCCCGGTCAGCACGGTCCCTTCGCCCTGCGTGGCAGCCATCAGGTCCTGCAGCTTTTCGAACTGCATGCGGTTCTGGATCGGCCCCATCTGCGTGCCGGGTTCCAGGCCATCGCCGAGCACCGTGGCCGATGCCAGCGCCGCCAGCCGCTCGCTCATGTCATCGAGCATGGAATTGGGCACATAGAGCCGCTTTGCCGCCATGCAGGTCTGCCCGGCGTTGAACGTGGCGGCCGCGTAGACTTTGGCCGCAACTTCGGCCGGATCGGCGTCGTCGAGCACGATGGCCACGTCGTTTCCGCCAAGCTCCAGCGTCAGGCGCTTCAGGGTGGCGGCAGCGCTTGCCATGACCTTGCGCCCGGTCGCGGTCGAGCCGGTGAAGCTGATCTTGGCGACATCGGGATGCGACGAGAGCATGCCGCCCAGGTCGTTGGCATCGATAATCACGTTGAACACGCCCGGTGGCAGGATGCCGGCCGCAATCTCGCCCAGCAGCGCGGCGGTGAGCGGTGTGGTCGGTGCCGGCTTGGCCACGACGGTATTGCCCGTGCTGAGCGCGATCGAGACCTTGATCGCCAGCAGGATCACCGGGAAATTCCACGGCACGATGCAGCCGACCACGCCGAGCGGCGCATAGTGTTCGACAACCAGCGAGTCCGGTTCATCGACCAGCGTTTCTGGATGCAGCACCTGCGCGCCGAAATGCCGGAACGCGGCAATGCTGCCGCCGACCTCGAACTGGGCCTGGGCGAGCGGCTTGCCCTGTTCCTGCGTGAGCAGGCGCGCGAAATCGTCGGCGCGTGCCTCCATCGCATCGGCCAGCTTGTGCAGCAATTCCTGGCGCCGCGGCTGCCCGCCATCGCGCCATTCCGGAAAGGCACGCTTGGCCGCCGCGACCGCACGTTCGAGCTGCGCGGCATCGGCGCGCGCGCAAGTCGCGAAGGGCTCCCCGGTTGCCGGATTGATCACCGCCAGGCTGTCGGCACCTTCGACCAGATCGCCGTCGATCAGCAGCTTGAATTCCATGGTCATTCCTCTCCGACGATCTTGCGCGCCGCGCGCAGTGTATTTTCCAGAAGACAGGCGATGGTCATCGGCCCGACGCCGCCCGGCACCGGCGTTGCCGCGCGGGCATGGCCAAGCTCGGCCGTCACCGCATCGCCAACGATCATGGGACGATCGTCCGGCCCGACGATGCGGTTGATCCCGACGTCGATCACCACCGCGCCCGGCTTGATCCAGTCGCCGCGAACCAGCCCTGGGCTGCCGGCGGCCACCACCAGGATATCGGCCGTGCGCACGATGTCCGGCAAGCCGCGCGTGTAGATATGGGTGACCGTCACCGTCGCCTCGCGCTCGAGCAGGAGCAGCGCGATGGGCTTGCCGACGATATTGGACTTGCCGATCACGACGGCATTGAGCCCGCGATATTCGTCGATCACGCGATCGAGCAGCTTCATGCAGCCCAGCGGAGTGCACGGCACCAATCCGCCGCCCCCTGCCGACAAGCGGCCCACGTTCACCGGGTGGAAGCCATCGACGTCCTTTTCCGGCGCGATGCGATCGAGAACCAGGAGGGGATCGATCTGCGGTGGCAGCGGCAATTGCACGAGAATGCCGTGCACATCGGCGTTGCCGTTGAGTTCGTCGATCAGGTCGAGCAACGCCGCCTGCGGCGTGTCGGCGGCCAGCCGGTATTCCAGCGAGCGCATGCCGGCGGCGGCCGTTGCCGACAGCTTGCGCCGCACATAGATCGTGCTGGCCGGATCCTCGCCGACCAGCACGACGGCAAGGCCGGGCACGACACCGCTGCGCGCGCGCAACGCGGCCACGCCGGTGCCGACCTCGGCGACGAGTTGCGCGGCGATCGCCTTGCCGTCGATCAGTTCCATGACACTATTGCTCGAACACAACGGTCTTGCTCCCGTTCACCAGGATGCGGTCTTCCAGATAGGCGCGCACGGCCCGGGCCAGCACCCGCCGCTCGATGTCGCGCCCCTTGCGCACCAGTTCATCGGGGCTGTCGACGTGGCTGATCGGCTCGACATCCTGGTGGATGATCGGCCCTTCATCGAGGTCGGAGGTAACGAAGTGGGCGGTCGCGCCGATCATCTTGACTCCGCGCGCATGGGCCTGGTGATAAGGCTTGGCGCCCTTGAAACCGGGCAGGAAGCTGTGGTGGATATTGATGCAGCGGCCCGACAGGAATGCCGAAAGGTCGTCTGAAAGGATCTGCATGTAGCGCGCGAGCACGATCAGGTCGGCACCTGTCTCCTCGACGATCTGCTTGATCTGCGCTTCCTGCTTTGCCTTGGTGTCCCGCGTCACGGGCAAGTAATGGAACGGGATGCCCTCGATAATCGACAGGCTCAGCGCCTCGCGCGGGTGATTGCAGATGATGCCCACGACATCCATCGGCAATTCCCCAATGCGGTGGCGATAGAGCAGATCTCCCAGGCAGTGATCGAACTTGCTGACCAGCAGCAGCACTTTCTTGCGCGCTTCGGTCGGCCGCAGCGTCCACTGCAGCCCGAAATCGGTCGCGACCGCAGTAACGAGCGCGCGGCATTCGTCCTCCTGCCGCGCATCGATGCGAAATTCGACGCGCATGAAGAAATTGCCCGTCTCCGGGTCGTCGAACTGCTGGGCGCTGCGGATATTGCCACCCGAATTGCGCAGCGCCACGGCCACGGCCGCCACGATCCCCGGCCGGTCGATGCACGAAAGCGATAGTATGAAGTCGCGGGTCACTTGAAATTCCAGTCGATCAGAGAAGGGCGAAATAGCGGATGGTGTTGCCGGTCTTCTGGCGCGAACCGATGCCGACCACGACCGTGCGTGTCAGCCAGTCATAGGGGCCGGCACTCACTTCGAACGTCGGTGCGGTGCGCAGGTAATAGTCCTCGAACGGAACTTCCGGGCCATCCTCGAACATCCATTTCTGGATGCGCGGCAGGACATCGGGCGCGCGCCCGGCAAGATAGCCAACGTTGCGCATGAGGATCAGCGTGCCATCGTCGGCTTCGAGCATATAGCGTGCGTCGAGGCCCAGGACTTTGTCCGGGCGGAACTGCGCCCAGTCCGCGCCGCTCTGCGGCACCACGCGGCCATTGAGGTGAGGCCCGCGAATGGTGCCGGTGTCCAGATAGGTGGCACCCCGGCCAAAGCCGGCCGGCGTATCCTGAATGGTCTGCACGCTGCGCCAGGTCAGCGCGATTTCGAAGAGAAATTCGAAACGCGGCGCGTCGGGCCGCGAGGTTTCAGCAAAATAGGCCAAGCGGATTCTCCAAGATGGGCATTTCAAAAACTGACCGCACCACCATCGACGAGAAGGTCGATGCCGGTAACGTAGGCAGCGTCATCGGAGGCGAGATAAAGGACGCTTCGTGCCGCCTCCTCGGCCGTGCCGAAGCGGCCCATGGGGACCTGTTCGCAGATCATTTGCCGGAAGCCGGCGATCTCCGTCTCGCTCATTTCTCCACGCGTGATCAGCGGCGTATCGATCGGGCCTGGGCTGAAGCAATTGACCCTGATCCCGCGCTTGACCAGTTCCGCCCCAACCGTGCGCGCAAGCGCGCGCAGCCCGGCCTTGCTCGCGCCATAGACGCTGTTACCGGGGATGCCCGTGCAATGCCCCATCGAGGAGGTGAGCACGATCGACCCGCCCTCCCCCATCAGTTCGACGGCGTGTTTGACCGCGAAGTACGGGCCCTTCAGGTTGATGGCGAACATCTGGTCGTAGAAGGCCTCATCGACCGCTTCGATCATGCGGAACGCGCCGATGCCGGCGTTGACGAACAGCACGTCGATGCGTCCATGTTCGGCCTTGATCTGCTGCATCAGCGCCTGTGTGGCGGCAATGTCGGAGATGTCGGAGCGAAAGACGCGACCATCATCGCCAAGGTCGGACTGGACCTGTGCCAATGTATCGGGATCGCGGCCCGTCACGATGACGAAGGCGCCTTCCTGCGCGAAGGCCAGCGCGCTGGCGCGGCCGATCCCGCTACTGCCACCCAGGACGACGACCGTGCGCCCCGCGAAACGTTTACAACCGGTCATGACGGGTTTCATATCAGAACACTCCGTTGTCGTTGGCGGAGCGGCCGGTCAGTTCCTGCGACGCATCCCAATGTTCGGCGATGAGGCCGTCCTGCACCCGGAATATGTCGATGACGGCAACGCCGGGCGTGCCGGGCGTTATGACGACATGGACGTGCGCGATCACGTAATCGCCGTCCGCAAACATTCGCTTCACGTCATGGTGCGCGTCTGGCGACACCGACTTGGCCCAGACCAGAAACGCCTTCAGCCCCGCAGCCCCTGTTTCCGCCATCGGGCTGTGTTGGATATAATCGGGGCGGAAATAGCGATCGACATGGGCAGGGTCGAGCGGTTCGAGAACCTCGTCATAGACGGTTCGGACGAGTGCCAGGTTGGCCTGTTCGATCGACGTATAGTCTTTCATGCCGTTCGCTCCACGGGCGCGCGTCTGCCATCCGACGTGGTGCCGGGGCGGCATTCCCGCTCGCTGGCGCGCGAGCGGGCGAAATAGGTGCCTCCTCAGGCATCGACGGACAGACGCGGGATCGCGTTGACATCGATGTCCTTGTTGTTGGCGAGGTCCATGTACGGGGTCCGCGCAACGGTGACGCGGACTTCCTTTTGCGGACTGCCCGGCGTGCCCCACAGCAAGGTCAGTTGCTTGCCTTCGACGGCATGCTCGCGCGCGATGAAACCGAGCGAGATCATCCGCTTGTAATAGACGCTGCGGATACGCCCCGTGGACGAGCCGATCAGGGCGCCGTCGCACAACACTTTGTCCGCGTGATAGTGGAAGCCGTTGGGGCTCGCGAAATAGTTGTCGGAGGGACGGTCGTCGATCGGATCATAGGCGATCGCGTCGCGGCCGCGATATTGCGAGGCGACGATCTCGCCGACGTCGTCGGCGTTCCATTCCAGCGTCACCATCGTGTTGGGCGGGTTCTTTGCGATCTCCTCGAGCGCCGCGCGGCCGGGGAAGTCGTGGTCGAACCGCACGAGCGAACCCCAGTCGACGTCATAGGGCGTCTTGAAGCGCATCTCCAGGTCATCGCCCACGCTGCCGACCAGGTCGGGCTTATAGTTGAAGAACAGCGCCATGGGCTGCGTCATGCAATATTCCGCAAGCTCTGGTTCCGCGAACCAGGGCATCGGGAAATGGATGAAGATGTTGGCAAAACCGGCCTCGGTGTGGTTCATGACATAGGCCATCCGCCCCAGCTTGCTCGCACCGAGCGGCTCGGCCACGTCCCAGAGCAACTTGTACACCGCATCGTACTGGTCCATCGGCCCGTGCAGTTCGTAGGCCAGCGATCCGGCCATGCCCAAACGCAGGACCCGCACGTCCACGCCCGAGAAATCCACCACGCGATGCGCGGCGAACTTGATGTCGTGCATGTCCTTCCCAGAGGCGCGCTCCATGATTTCAAGCGAGCGGGGACCGGCGATCTGGATGAAGAATTCGGTGCCGGAAAGATCGGCTCCCGTCACATCCATGTCCGTCCGCGACACATGAAAGTCGATGATCGGCATGAGCCAATAGGTTCGGAAGTGGTCGTCGCCGATCTTCATCACGACGCCATCGGTCAGCATCTGGCCCTTGTCGTTGCACATGATGGCATGACGGATCGAGCCGACCTTCATCTTCATGAAGTTGTTGACGCACAGCGACGTCAGGAAGCGGGCCGCATCGGGGCCCTTCACGTCATAGACGGGCGATTCGTTGAGCGCGGTCCCGATCCATGCGCTCGTCTTCGAAGCGAGGATTTCGTCCCGGTATCCCTGGTACTCCAGCGGAGCGACATAGAGGCCGCCCGCATTGAGGAAGGTCGACACGCCGCGGTTCACATTCTCAAGCATTGCGCAGGTCCTTCGTGGCTTGTGCCGACGGCGGACTGATCCGCGCCGCCGCCGTGCAAATGGTGTCCAAATGCTGCTCGAGCAGCGTGCGAAGCGACGTGGGTCGACGGCCGGTCAGCCGCTCGAAATCGTCGCTGATGATGGCGAAATGCCCGTCTCGAACGGCGACTTCGAAACTGACCATATCGTCGGAGTTCCAAGGGAAATTGTTGACCAGGAGGTTGTCTACCGGCTGCCTTGGCACGCCTAGCGCATCGAACATCGCATAGAGCCCGGCCTCGTCGGTCAGCGCGAACCTGACGGGCGTGCCGGTCACGTCTGCAACCAGATCCGCCAATTCGCGATAGCTGATGAGTTCGGGCCCGGTCAGGTTGTAGACCTTGTTTTCGTGGCCCTCGCCCTGCAGCACGGCAACGGCGCCGGCCACGCAATCGTCCCGGCAGACAAAGGCCATGCGGCCATCGCCGGCAACGCTCGTCATCTCGCCACTGGCGAGGATCAGCGGGGCCATGGCCTCGACCACGGCATCGGCATATTGCGCGTCACGCAGCACCGTCCAGGTAAGCCCGGATTCCTGCAGCATCCGCTCGGTCGCGATATGATCCCTTACCGCCACAGAGGGATTGCCATCCACGGCGCCCACGAACGAGGTATAGACGATGTGCCGCACGCCGGCACGTTTTGCTGCATCGATCGCGGCGCGATGCTGCGGTTCGCGAAAGCCGACGCGCGTGCCGCTGATCATCAGCATGCGTTCGGCGCCGGCCAGCGCTTCGACCAGCCCGTTTTCGTCATCGAAGTCACCCTGCCGCACATCGGCACCTTGCGCGGCACGTGCAGCCAGCTTCTGCGGGCTGCGGGTGACGAGGATGAGCTGATCGGGGGAAACCCCGCCTTCCAGCAGCAGGCGGGTCGCCTCACGCCCGAACTGACCCGATGCGCCTGTAATCGCGATTTTCATGTCATGCATCCATCTTTGCCGCGTCGAGCAGCGCGCGCGGGACCCAATTGCCGTGCACCTGCTCGCAGGTGACGAACGGCATGAACACCTTGGCGATCGGCCCGGCTTCCACGCGGTCGGCCTCGATCACCCATAGCTCCTGCGCGAAATGGCCTTCCGCGATGACTCGATCGACCATCATCAGCAGCCAGCCGCCGTGCGCCGGATCGTTCGCGGCCACGTGCACCGGCTCGTTGAAGCCGATCCCCGGTCCGTCCGAAAAGCGCGTGAGGGAATTGTCGCGCCAGTCGACCCGGATCAGCGAATTGAACAGGACGCCGACCGGACCGTTGGCAACCAGGGTGAGCTTGGTGGGATCGACCGACAGATACCAGCCACGCGAATAGGCGCGGCCAAGATCGCCTGGTGCAACGATCGGCATTTCGCCGAACGGCCCGACCTTTGTTTCGACGATGCCGGCCGCCGGATCGGCAAGATCGATAGTCCACCGCGTCAGCCCCCCATCGACGGGCATGTCGATGCCGGAATCCTTGGCGATGAAGGGGATCAGGTTGGTGACGGCCATGGCCTGGTCGAGATGGATCCTGGTTCCTTCGGAATAGGCATTCATCACGTGGTAGCTGTGAACCCCCGGAGGGCCGCTGAACCACTGGATGTCTTCGGCGCGCCCATAGCGTGGCATCACGCCGATGAAGCTTTCGCCTTCCTGGTCGTGCACCCAGTGCGGTCCGCCCGCGCGCAGCCGATCGAGATCGGCCTTGGTCGGATAGACCATGAAGATCGCGTGATCCTGCGCGATCGCGAAATCGTGCATCATCGAACAGTAGGGCGCGTCGAACCATTGCTCCGACACGAGTTCGCCCTCGGGCGAAACGATGCAATAGGCGATCGTCGGCGTGGCCAGCCCTGCCGCTTCGTAGCCGAACAGGAACAACTCCCCCGTCACGGGATCGATCTTGGGATGCGCGGTAAGCGTCTGCGAGCGCAGGCGGCCACGGTAGTCCCAGCGACCGATCGTTTCCAGCGTGGCGGGATCGATGCGGTAGGGAAGGCCGTCTTCCTTCGACATGAACAGGCGCCCGGCATGGTAATAGGGCGTCGTGTTCGCCACCGTGCGGTCAACGCCCGCAACGCTCGGGTCATCGGTGAACGGATTGCGATAGGAGCCGAACAGGCTGCGTCCGGCCTTGCGTTCGGCCAGAAAGCGTTCGGTCTGGACGTAACGGACCCCGCAACTCACGCGACCGTTCCTGAACTCGATCTTGCCGATCACGCCATCGCGCGAAAGCACGACATCGTCTTCGCGCAAGGGCACATGGGCTGGATCGTGCAATGCGCGAAAGAACGCGCCGTCGATCTCGGCCGGGATTTCCCCTTCCACGTACAGGTCGTGTGCGGTGGCCTCGATGTGCGTCGGGCGGTTCAACCCGGTATAATGGACCGTGTCGGGATATTTGGGCTGGACGTTCACGAAGCTCTCCATCAGTCCGCGCTGGCGGCCTGCTCGTTGAAGCGGAAATAGTCGGTGAAGTCGGCGGTGGGCCCCATGGCCTGGAGAGCGGCCTGCATCTGCCGATGCGTGGCCTCCATCATCGGCAGCTTGAGGCCCAGTTCGGCCCGAAGCTTGTCTGCCAGGGCAACGTCCTTGGCCATGAGCGGCAAGCCGAAACCGAGCGCGAACGTGCGCGGCAGCACCTGGCCGGGGAACAATCCCTCGGAAATGCCGCTGCGACCGCTCGATGCATTGATCACTTCCAGCAAGGCCGCCGGATCGAGCCCGAAGCGCGTGCCTGCTTCGACGCCTTCGGAAGTGACGGCAAAGATGGCCGCCGCGATGGCATTGTTGATCGCTTTGGCGGCGTGGCCTGCGCCCAGGCCCCCAACGCGCATCAACTTTGCGCTGAGGGCTTCAAGCAGCGGTCGCGCGGCTTCGAAGGCCGCTTCGTCCGTCCCGCCGACCATCAGGGTCAACCGGCCCTCTGCCGCGAGCGGCACGCCGCCCGATACCGGCGCATCGATCAGCGCGATGCCGCGCGCCTTCAGATCCTCGCCCAGCGCAACGGTCCCCCGCGCATCGCAAGAGCTGGTATCGACGATCACGCCACCTGCGCCGAGCGCCTCTGCAACGCCGCCCGAACCCAAGATCACATCCCGGACGATGTCTCCGTTCGGCAGCATGGTGACCACGATCCTGGCACCACGGGCCGCATCGGCGGGAGTGGGGGCCCAGGCCTTGCCGAACTGATCGGCAAGGCCTGGATTGGCGTCATTGACCCGGAGATCGAACCCTTGCGCAAGCAGATGGGTGGCCATGGGCCGGCCCATGGCACCGAGCCCGATGAAGGCGATCGTCATGCGCCTTTTTCCGCTTCGAGTTCGGCCAGGGCGGCTTCGGCCGCCCGCAAGGCGGTAAACGAAGCGGGGACGCCGCAGTAGATCATCGCGTGAAGGACAAGCTCGCGAATTTCGTCAACGGACAGGCCGTTGGCGATCCCGCCCTTCACATGCATCTTGATTTCGACTTCCTTGCCCATTGCGATCAGCATGGACAGCGTCGCCAGGCTCCGGTCGCGCCTGCCCATTCCCTCGCGGTTCCAGGTTTCACCAAAGCAATACCGGGTCATGATGTCATGGAACGGTTTGGCGAAATCGCTTGCATTGGCCACTGCAAGCTCGGCCAGTTCCGGGCCGAACATCTCGCGCCGCACCTGCATGCCCTTTTCGAAGAGATCACTCACAAACCGTTCCTTTCGTCGAGATTTCAGAAGTCGTAGCGGACGTCGAGGAAGACCTGACGGCCGGGCAGAGTGGCAGAGTAATGGCCATAGAAGGCGTCACCCACGGAGGGCGCGCTGAAGCCGCGCACCGCCCGGTTCGCAAGGTTCTTGCCCGATACCGACAAGGTCAGACCGTTCTTTTGGGCCAGGGCGACCGACGCATCGAACAGTTCGTAGGCCGGTGTGCGGTCCAGCGGGTTCTGGGCCGACTGGTACTGGGCGCTGGCCTGGTGATAGACCCGGCCGCTCAGGCGCAGGTCCCAATCCGCGCCCACCGCGACGCTGTAGGCGAGTGTCGCGCTGCCCGAGAAATCAGGCGTCCCGTCGAGGCGCCCGCCGCGGGCATTGCCGGTCGCCGGATCGGCACAGAAGGTGCTGCCGATCGGGCACGCGCCTGGGTAGTCGTCGTAGCGCGCGTGCAAGTAGGCCGCATTCGCGCTCAGCGTCAGCCCGCGGGTGACGATCCAGGTCATGTCCCCTTCCACGCCGGTCGACGTGGCCTGCGCCGCGTTGGTCGTTTGCAGGGCCCCGCTCGGCTGCGAGATCGTGACCTGGAGGTTCTTGTACTTGGTGCGGAACGCGGCGATATTGAACCGCAGCGTCGGGCTGGAATACTTCAATCCGGCTTCGAAATTGTATGCGCGCTCTGCGGCATATTCGAAGATATCGCTCGCAAAGCCATTCTCGCGGACGACGCCCGACTTGTCCTGGTCGTTGAAGCCGCCTGCCTTGGTCCCCGTCGTGTAGGACCCGTAGACGGAGAGCCCGCCGCCGAACTTGTAGTTCACGCTGGCCGAAGGATTGAACGAGTTGAACGTGCGCGACCGCGAGATGCTGGTGGCGCGATAGGTCGTGGGATCGGCCGGGTTGAACCACTGGAAAAAGCCGAAGGGCGGGCCGGCAAGAACGAACAGGCTGGCCGGATCGAAGACATACCCCGACAGCGGTTGCCCGAACGTGGTCGGCGCGATGACATAGTCACCCTGCTTGCGGATCGAGGAATAGCGGCCCCCGAGCACGACGTTGAGGCTGCGGGTAAAGTTGATCGTGCCTTGCGCGAAAGCGGAATACCCGTCGGTGGTCTGGTTGAGCGCGTTGCGCACCCCCGCTGTCAGGCCGGGGACGCCGAATCCGCCAAAGTCGATGTCGGTGCCCTGGTGAATCTTGTCCTTCTGGTGGTAATAAGTGACGCCCAGGATGTAATCCAGGAAGTGGCTTCCGTTCGAAACCAACCGCAATTCCTGGTAGAACTGGTTGAAGTCTTCATCGGCAAGTGCGCCACCAATCTGCGCCGGATGGTTCGAACCCTGCACGTACTGGGAGAAATCGAACGAGGAGTACCCCGTCGACGATGCCAGCGTCACGCCGCCCATATCGTAGTTGATGTTGAGGGCAGCATTGTTCGAATTGATGCGGGTGAAGCCGCGATCGTCGGGCGTCGACTTGCGGAAATCGAACACGCCGTCCTCGATTGCGGGCGGGAACTGCGCGAGGCCGAGCGAGGTGAGCTGGAACGTGGTTCCGTGAACCCGCCGGTTGGCGTGCTCGTAGGACAGGTCGAACCGCAGGTCGCTCGTCGGCCGCCAGCTGGCGATGACGCGGCCCACGTCGCTATCGGCCTGCCCGTCGTCCTTTTTCGTCACCGTGTTATAGACGTACCCGCCGTCGCGGCTCAACTTTCCGGAAAAGCGCATGCCGAAGGTCTCGGAGAGCGGAACGCTGACCCCGCCTTCGAAATTGTAGCCTTCATACGCCGCTTCGTATCCGGCCGTCGCATAGCCCTCGAACTCGCGCCCAGGCCGCTTGTTGACGACGTTGATGGCGCCGGCATTGGCGTTGACGCCAAACAGCACCGACTGCGGGCCGCGAACCACTTCCACCCGCTCAACGTCGAAGAACGGATTGAGGAACTGGTTGGCGCGGCCGGCATAGATGCCGTCGACATATGTTGCGACGGACTGCTCGAACGCGCGGCCCCCGGCACCCGAGCCCAGGCCGCGGATCGCGACGAACGGCTGGAACGGCGAGCGCTGCACGACAAGGTTGGGCACTGCGGTGCCCAGTGTCTCGACGCTGCTGATTTTTTGCTCTGCAAGCTCTTTGCTGCCAAGCACCGCTACGGCCACCGGCACGTCCTGCAAGGTCTGCTGGCGCCGTTGGGCCGTAACGATAATTTCGCTCAATTGTTCACCAGTCGGCGCCGCCGAAGCGGCACCGGCCGGTGCGTCTTGTGCAAATGCAGCAACGGGGGCCAGGATAGTTCCAGCCGCCAGCACAGCTTTCATTGTCTTGCCTAACATCGCTTTCTCCCTCTTTTTTTATTGTTGCGTCTTAATTTAGAAGATCAGTGACTTTACTTCCGTAAAACTTGCAAGGCCTTCGCGCCCCCCTTCGCGCCCAATCCCGGACATCTTGAAACCGCCAAACGGCAGGGACGGATCGAACAGGAACGCGTTGTGGGCAACGGTGCCCGTGCGCACGGCGCGGGCGACGCGATAGGCGCGATCGGGATCGGCACAGAACACCGCGCCATAGAGACCGAAGTCGCTGTCATTGGCGATGGCGATGGCCGCCGCTTCGTCGGCTGCTTCAAGCACCGTCAAAACCGGGCCGAACACTTCCTCGCGCGCGATCCGCATCGACGGATCGACCCGCACGAAGAGCGTGGGATCGAAGTACCAGCCGGCATTCATGCCCTTGGTGCGACCGCCGCCCAGCGCCAGGGTGGCGCCTTCTGCCTGGGCATTGCTGACGAACTCTTCGACGCGATCGCGCTGGCGCTGCATCGCCAGCGGCCCCATGCGCGCCGCCGGATCGTCGGGGTGGCCAACCGTCACTTTGGCAAGCTCGGCGGCCAGCGCCTCTACCAGCCGTTCATGCACGCTGCGCACGGCCACGACGCGGCTCAGAGTAGCGCAGACCTGCCCGGCCGAAAGCGTGATGACCTGCGCCAGCGTGGCCGCCGCAAGATCGATGTCGGCATCTTCCAGCACGATGGCGGCCGACTTGCCGCCCAGTTCCAGCGTGCAGCGCGCAAAGCGCTCGGCACAGGCCATGCCAATGGTCCGGCCCGCCGCAACGCTTCCGGTGAAGCTGACCTTGTCGATGGCGCGATGCCGCACCAGCCGATCGGATGCCGCGCGATCGGCGCAGACCAGGTTGACAACACCGGCCGGCAGCCCCGCCGCTTCAGCCGCCTCGGCCAGGATATAGGCTTCGAGCGGCGTTTCGGGCGCCGGCTTCATCACGACCGTGCAGCCCGCCATCAGGGCCGGCGCCACCTTGCCGGCAAGAATGCCGAACGGATTGTTCCAGGGCGCGATCGCGGCAACCACCCCGGCCGGCTCGCGCACCACCATGGCTTTGCCGGTGCCATCGATCCGGGTGGTTTCGCGCACCCAGTCGAACTGCTCGCCCAGGCCGGCAAAATAGTCGAACCAGAACTTGCCGCCGCCGGTGACGAATGGCGCGGCCGATGCCAGGGCGCCGATCTGCTCGACCCAGGCGCGCGCAACTTCCGGCATGCGCGGCTCGAGCGCCTGCGACAGCCGCCTGAGATATGCGGCGCGCTCCTGCGGGCTCAGGCGCGGCCAAGGGCCTTCGTCGAATGCCTTGCGCGCAGCAAGCGCCGCCCGCTCCACGTCGGCTTCGCTGGCTTGCGCGACGCGCGCGATCACCGCTTCGCTGTGCGCGGAGACGACGTCGATCGTCCCGCCAGTGGCAGGTACCCATTCGCCGCCGATATACAGCTTGTCGGGATGGGCAATGTCGATGCGGGTGGTCACGAGGACATCTCCAGGTTCGATTGGTGGTCTGTGGTATGCTCTGCCGGCGGCACCTCGGCGCGGGGCAGGCTGCGCCCGAGCATCATGTCCGCCGCCTTTTCGCCGATCATCATAGCCGGGGCGCTGGTATTGCCCCGGATGATGGTCGGCATGATCGAGGCATCAGCGATGCGCAGGCCTTCGATGCCATGCACCCGCAGCGCGCTGTCGACCACGCTGGTCGCCGGATCGGTGCCCATCGCGCAAGTGCCGACCGGATGCGCTCCCGAGACCAGCGAGTTCGCGATGTAATGGTCGACCGCCGCTGCGTCTTCAGTCGCCTGGCCCGGCATCAACTCGGGACCGACCAGCTTTTTCACCGCGTCGGTGGCAAAAAAGCGCCGGACGAACGCGAACATCTCGCGCGCCGCCTGGCGGTCATGGGCGTCCACGAGAAAGTTGGACCGCACGGCGGGCAATTGCAGCGGATCGCCGGATTTGAGCGCGACCGTACCGCGGCTGCGCGGGTCAAGCTGCAGGATGCCCACGCCGATCGTGTCGGGTGAAGGCTTGCGCCAGCCCGGCAGCCAGGGGCGGCTCATCGGCGATCCATAGGCCACCTGAAACTGCGCGTCGGGCCGGGCATGGGGGTCGGTGCGATTGACGAAACCCTGAATGCCAAGGGGGGCCTGGTCCAACAGGCCGCCACGGCGCAGCAACCAGGCCAGCGCCGATCCGGCAAGCCGATCGAGCCGCAGCCGTTCCTCGAATCCCAGCGGCACGGTTGCGGCGTAGGCCATCAGCAGCATGGGGTGATCCTGCAGGTTGCATCCAACCGCCGGCAGGTCGGCCACGACATCGAGACCATGGCTGCGCAGCGCCTGCGCGGCCCCGATCCCTGACAGCAACAAGAGATGGGGCGAATTGAACGTGCCGGCCGCCAGCACGATCTCGCCCGCATGCAGGACCTCGCGCCCCTGGGGCTGCAGGAGTTCGACGCCGGTTGCCCTGCCCTGCTCCACAATGATGCGGGAAACCTGGACCTGGCGGCGGATCACGAGGTGGTGGGCCACTTCGGGCAGGGTAAGATAGCCTGTGGCCGAACTTTCGCGGCGCGCGCGGCGCACGGTGAAGTCCGGAATGCCAAACCCGGCCTGGCTGGCACCGTTGAAATCCGCGTTCTCGTCAAAGCCGATTTCGCGCGCCGCAGCGAGCAGGGCATCGTACAACCGAGGGACGCGCGTGTTGGTGGCGACAGAGACCGGCCCGTCGCCGCCATGCCACGTCGATGCGCCGCGCCAATTTGCCTCGCTGCGCCGGAAATAGGGCAGGACATCGGCATAGCCCCAGCCATCGAGACCCTGCGCGCGCCAGCCGTCATAGTCTTCGCGCTGGCCGCGCGAATACATCATGCCGTTGATGGAAGCCGTGCCGCCGATCAACCGCCCACGCGGCATGTCCAGCCCGCGTCCGCTCAACTGCTCCTCGGCTTCCCCCTGATAGCCCCAGCCGAACCGCGGATCGATCGATGCCATCGGCCAGGCAACAGGTGCCGTGACCAGCGGATGCCGGTTGCCGCCGCCCGCTTCGAGCAGCAGCACCCGCCGCTCGCCCGATGCCGCAAGCCGCCCCGCCAAGGCGCAGCCGGCACTGCCGGCACCAATGACGATGACGTCGGGATGACGCATCGCTTCAGCGACCTTTGGCACGATAAAAGACGGGCAGAAAACGCACGATGACCTCTCCAAACGGCTGCGGACGTATGGCTCGTCTCGTCAGCACGACAGACATAGGCGTGGGCGGCCCTTGTCGGGAATACGGCTGTGGGCTATTGGGTGTACGGAAATTCCGAATACCGGGCATAAAGAAAAATGATCACCGTACGCCAGCTCGAGATTCTCGCCGCCGTGATCGAGCATGGCAGCTTTCGGCGATGTGGGCAGAAGCTGAACATCTCACCCGTATCGGTAAGCGAGCATATGCGGGCGCTGGAAACCCAATTGGGCGTCGAGTTGTTCGTCCGGTCCCCCGGCGGCGCAGTCACGCCCACTGCGGCGGGTGCGCGGGCGTTCGATTCAGTGCACGAGCTTTTGGCCGACGTTCAGGACTTTGTCAGCTTCGTGGTAGGCGACAGCGCACGCCAAGGGCCGATCCGCATTGCAATGCACGGCTTCATGATGCGCAACCTGGCCAGCGCGGTGACTGCGTTCGATGCGGTGCACGAGCGTCAGTTGAGTTTCATCAGCGACGATGGCGCGCCGGAGGATTTGCACCGCCGCGTGATTGCGGGCCAGTTGGACGCGGCCTATTTTTACGCGGTCGAAGGCGCATATGGCCTTGGCCAGACTGTCGGCCATGAGCAACTGGCGATCTATGTCGGCGAGGGTCATCCTCTGGCGGCTGAGAGTAACGTCACGGCAGCCCAGTTGAACGCGACGCCAATCATTGGCTTGGCACCCGAAAAGCCACTGCGGCACATGGTCGACGAAGCGCTCCGTCGGTACGGCGTCACCCATTCAAATCCTATTGTCGCGACATCGGAGTTCGGGCTAATCCTCAGCAGCCTGCATCGCAACCTGGGCTTTACCTGTATGTTCGAAAGCATCCAGGGGGAGGAAAAGCAAGCGACGGGGCTGTCGATCGTTCGCTGCGAAACTCCGATGCCGCCACTGGAAATTCGTCGCATCACCCGTCGAACCGCGCTCCGCTTTCAAGACGTGCGCGATGCTCTCCGGTTGGCGGAGCAAACCTTCGCGCGGCCATGACTTTATCGGTATGGCGGATGCCTCGGCCATGAGGCCGACTATCTTGGAGAGATTCTGCGTGATGAGGCGACGGTACTGATCGTCGCGCCATTTGCCCTGCCCTGCTCCATCCGACCTTGCGCAGGCCGTTGCATTGCCCGCGCCCAAGACCGACAGCGATTGTCCTATAGCACCTCGGCTTCGTAAAACATGATGGTGGGCTGCACGGGCAGAGTGCTTGCATCCGCCTGGGCTGCCTGTGCCTCGGGCGACTTCATCGCAGCCTCCCACTGCGCACGAGAATCACATTCGACCTCGAAGATGCAGAACCACTCGCTCGGACCGGCGGGTGTCTGAGGCTCGAACGCGTAAGAGGTACGCCCACCGTCGGGGATAGCCCGGCACAACGGCACATGCCGCTCGATATAGTGCTTCCTGAACGCCTCAGGGTCCTCTGGCCGAGGATACAGAAATGTGACCTTGAACATGATGGTATCGCCTTGTCTGGAAGCTGCGGTCAGGCGGGCTCGGTCTGCTTGGGGGCAAAGGCCTCTCGTTCTTCTGTCCACAGCCGATCCAGGACCTTGCGGAACAGCGAAAGGCCGCGATCCGCCTGGATCCAGCCCATCGTACCCGGCGGCCCGGCGTCGATCATGCGCTGTTGCGCCTCAATCATGGCGGTGTCCTCCCGGAACGCCTCGTCGACCATCCCGAATATGGCGGTGGCCGCCTCCAGACTCATGTCGGTTTTGCGGTGCGCGCCCGAATAGATGTACCGTGTCGACCGCTCCGTCAGCGGTGTGACCGCCTGGATACTGAATGTGTCGCTGATGCATTCCATATCCCTGGACGGCTCGGCGAAATTCAGCCGTTCGGCAGTGCCTGCGGGATAGGTCCTGAAATGATTGATGAAGATGCCGGGCACCAGGTACGAAAACCACATCCACTGGTCGGTGATGGGCGCGTCCGGCGCCTGCATCGCGGTGCGTCCGATCGACCAGTTGTTGTTGCTCACCCCGCGTGGCAATGGCTGGGCGCCGGCGCCGGTCACCACGTTGGGTTCTTCGTCGCCTTGAACCTTACGGCCGATCGTCTTCTCATGCACGAAGGCAACATGCGAGAGATCGAGCAGGTTGTCGTTGATGAGATTGTAGTTCGCGGCATAGTTCAGCTCGCCACGATGCATGTAGACGTCTTCGCGATCGAGCAGGCTGACATCGGGGATCAGCGACGTATCCGCCTGTTCAGCATCGCCCATCCATATCCAGACCCATTGATGACGCTCGACCACCGGGTAGGTGCGAGCCTTCAATGCCCCCGGCGCATTCGCCTGACCGGGCACCTCGACGCAATGTCCATTCGTCGCAAAGCGCACGCCGTGGTACATGCAGCGGATCGTGTCCTCTTCGATCCGTCCAAGCGACAAGGGCGCCCAGCGATGCGGGCAGCGATCCTCGAGCGCGACCAGCGTGCCATCCTCCCGCCGCATCATCACCAGCGGCTCGTCGATGATCCGGCGGGTGTATAATTGTCCCGTTTCAAATTCCGATGTCCAGCCGGCTACATACCAGGCGCTCTTCAAGAACATCGCACATCCTCTCGACTTGCTTGACCAGTTCGCTTGAACGCGACACATGCCGCCATCAACCGCAAATCTGGTCGCGCAAGCAAGGCCCCAGCCGGCCTTGAGGCTATAACCTTTTGGTTAAATAGCCATCATCGATGCGAGAGGTCATGTCGCCTCGAAATCGTCCGCTGGAGCACAATGATGCGTGATGAAATCTATAAGTCGCCGGATTTTGGGATCATGGCGTAAAGAATCCTGAACACAGAGACGCACTTCAAAGCCGCGCATTTGAACCGGCAAACGTTTCACGTCATTCTCGAGAATGCCCTCACCCGCCACGACGCGCGGAAAACTGCCGGTATAACCCAACCCCAGGCGCAAGGCTTCGATGGTAAGTGCTGGATGTTCCGACTCCAGCGCCACCGGGTAATCCTGGATGCCAATCTGCGCGAGAGATCGATCCACCGATTCCTGGAAAAGCCTGTCGGAATGGGCAGGAATGAACCCGAATTTCAACAAGTCGGTAGACCGCACTTTGTCCAATGCCGACAGCGGGTGAGACGCCGAGGCATAGAGGCCCACAGGCTCGGTCCAAAGATGGGATGACGGCAATTCAGGCGTATGCGAGGGCGCTAGAAAGATGCCCACGTCCACTCGCTGCTGCGCATAAGCGGTTACAAGCTGCTCATAGTTCATCGCTCGAACGCTTAGATACGTATCGGGGTTGTCTGCGGCGTAACTGGCCAGTGGTCGGGCGATGGCCCACGCGAGGAAAGGGTGGCTAGCCAGCACGACCCTCTGGCGCCCCTTGATCAGACGGTCGCCTAGTGCGCCGCCCGCGAGCCGCTCGGCCTTCTCGATCAATTCCTTGGCGAGTTCGAACGTAATGCCACCGTCGCTGGTCAGATTGCTCGTGGAGCCGCGCTTGCGGGCAAACAATTGCTTGCCCATCTGCTCCTCAAGGGCGCGGATTTGCTTGCTGACCGATGCTTGAGAGATGCCAAGCCGCTCCGCTGCAGCCTGAAAGCTACCTGCCTCCACAGCCGCAACGAAAACCTCCAGGCGACGAAGAGAGGTCCGATGCATGATTGTTTCTAACGAGTCAGTCCAGACATGGCCAACATCAGTTTGCTCCACCGGCACGAATCCCGCCGCCCCGCTGGCCGCACCCGATGATCGGGCAGGTCCTCGGCGAGCTCGCCAGTGCGGCCGCGGCTCGATAAAGCAACTCTATCGCTGTTTTGCCTTGGCGCAGTCAGCCGATCTCCACTGAACCGGCTGCCTGATCGCCAGATCATGGCCTCAAAGTTTTCGTTCCGGTTCATCCGCAAGTTCCGGCTTGGGAGAAAGGGGTTAAGCATATCCACGAATAGCTGGCATCGGCGTGACGGGACGTTCCCAGTCGCCGCGACAACCGGCAGGAAAGTCATGATGGAGAGCTAGCTATCGCCACACCGTTGCCTCCAACTGTGCGATGCGCTCCGAACAGATGGCATGAACGACACGGCCCAGTTCCACGACCAGCTCACCCAGCCAAGCCAGCTTTCTTCGGTGATCCGGCAATATTTTGGAATAGCGCGCTACCCAAGGGGGCATATGGCGGAGCGGGAGGAATCGGAAAAAAATTCTAAGCTATTGTTAAATAAGAAAAGAAAAATTTTTCTTTGCTTTTGCCCACATCGCTCCCCCTGAGCGCCTATAATCTATCAAAAACAAAGACTTGCATATTTTTCTCAGCCATCGGTTGTCATGTCGCAAGTCCAGGCGTGATCGCCGTTTTCTGTGGCAAGCCCTTGGCCATGACTGCTTCACGCAGGTGACTTCAGTTCGTTGACGCCAATGGCAAACGCCTCCCAGCTTGCATAGCACTAGCGAGCCTGACCAAGCGCAACCGGCCTTGCCGGGCGGAACAGTCGAATCAAATGGTCAATGAGCCGGCTGTTGATTGCCACTGAGAGATGACCCGGGGAGGGCGGTAATTTCCACTGAGATTTGCCCCATGTTCCGATCGTCACCCAGGCTTGCAAGCCCGGAGACCATGGAGTGATCGGCATGGCGTTATTGAGCGTAATTCGGCGCGGGCATTATCGTGAGGAAATGCCGATCCAGGAGATCGAGCGGCGCACAGGGGCTGTCGCGCAACACGATCCGCAAATACCTGCGCGCCGGGACGGTGGAACCGAAGTTCAAAGTTCCCGAGCAACTGAGCAAACTGGACCCGTTTGCCGAGCAGCTATCGGCATGGCTGCGGATTGAGGCGAGCCGGTCGCGCAAGCAGCGGCGCACGGCCAGGCAAATGCACGCCGATCTGGTGGTGCTGGGCTATGACGGCTCCTGCAATCGCGTCGCTGCTTTTGTGCGCGACTGGAAGACTGAACGTCAGCGCTATGCCCATACCAGCGGCCGTGGCACCTTTGTGTTGTTGGCGTTCATGCCGGGCGAGGCGTTCCAGTCCCCCTGCATTGGAGCTCGATTGGCATCAGCATCGCCGCGGCCAGCTGCTTTATGCAGCGCGAGGTGTGGTGGTCGTCAGCACGCAACATGGCGCCTGGGTCGCCCCGCCCGAACGGACCATCTGGACGCCTGGCGATGTCAGCCATGCTGTGCGGATGATGGGTGCAGTCAGCACGCGCAGCGTTTTGATCGAACCGGAAGCCCCTGGCTCCCTGGGGAATACCAAGAAGGTCATCCCAGTCTCTCCACTCCTCCGCAACCTGTTGGAAGCGGCATGCGAGAAACCTCCTGAATATGAAGGTGCACGCCATTTCGGAGGCACTGCGCATGGAGCATGACCACGCTGTCGAAACCATCAGTGCCCGCGCAAGGCTTTCACCCTGGCTTCGACATCAGTCCAAGCCGGCTTGTCCGAAGCGAAGCGCGCCCTCACATATCGGACGATATCGGCAATTTTCCGATCGGACATAGACTTGGCAAAGCCGGGCATAATCCCCCGCGCGGGAAAATCTGGATTGTTGGCGCCATGGAGGATAACCCGGATCACGTTGTCGGGTACCGGCGCCCTAACCGCACTGTTCACCGCCAGCGAGGGCCGTAGCCCGAACATCGGAACTGATGCCTGGGTATGGCAGACCGCGCAGGCCGTCTCGAACGCCCTTGCACTGCTGCTTGTCACGACCGAAGCTGCATCCGCTCGGGCTTCAAGACGCGCGACTTGCGCGTCCGCCACAGCGGACGTTTGTGTCACATGTCCCAGTGAGGCAAGGTAGTGAGCCATCGCCTGCAAGTCGTCGTCGGGCAGGATCTGCATCTGTGCAATCACCGGCGCCATCGGGCCACCTGCAACACCGTGGCGAGGCGATTGCCCTTGGCGGAGATAGTCGTAAAAATCCTGTTCTGACCAGGCAGGGCCTTCATTTCCAGCGGCAGCCAGCGCCGGCGCCCACCAGCCATCGACATGCGCTCCCATATAGCGCCCTGTGCCCTGCACTTCGGCGCCAGCGGCATTGCGCGGGCTATGGCAGGCACTGCAATGGCCCGCGCCTTCCACCAGATAGGCCCCACGGTTCCATTGCGCCGAGCGCGCCGGATCTGGCGTGAAAGGGCGAGGATCGTGGAATGCCGCGTTCCACGCCGCCATCCCGGCGCGCATGTTGAAAGGAAAGGCAAGGCGTGTTTCAGGCGGCTTGCTATCGACCCCAGGCTGGCTGGTCAGATAGGCATAGAGTGCCTCGATGTCTGCGTCGGTGAGCTTGGCGAAGGCCGTATAAGGGAAAGCCGGATAGAGGTGCCGCCCATCGCGCGAAATGCCTTCGCGCATGGCACGGGTGAAGGCAGCCAGGGACCAGTTGCCGATGCCGTGGCGCGGATCGGCCGTGATGTTCGTGGAATAGACGATGCCAAACGGGGTCTCCATGGGACGGCCGCCGGCGTTGACCGCGCCGCCTTCCGCCGTGTGGCACACCGCACAGTCGCCCACTGCGGCAATCAGGCGGCCGCGCTCCAGTGTCTCCGCGCTGTAGAACCCCGCCGATGGGGGCGAAGCCGGTGCGATCGCCGGGCGCCAGAGAGCAGCGATGGCAATCCCGGCTGCAAGGCCCGCGCCGACGCCGGCAAAGCTCCAGCGCCACGGGCTCCTCACGGTATTGAAACGCGTCCGTTCAGTTTCGGGGCTTGGCAGTGCAGACAGCTCGGGCGCGATCAACAGGCCGTGCTCGGCCAGCGCTTGTCGCACCTTCTCTGCCGTGAAAGGCGGCTCACGGAACCGGATGCCGGTCGCGTCGAACAGGGCATTGGCGATGGCTGCAGCACTTGGGACCGAAGCGCTTTCGCCCGCGCCCAGCGGTGGATCATCCGGTCGCGGCAGCATGAGCACGTCGATTTCGGGAACGTCGGGAAACGTGATGAGCGGATAGTTGCTCCACTCCAGTGCGGCCACGCCGTCTGCGTCGAAGGGAACCTGCTCCACCAATGCGCGGGAGGTGGATTGCACGACATTGCCATGGATCTGATGGCGCACCCCATCAGGGTTGATCATCAGCCCGGCGTCATGGCCCACCGTGATCTTTTCGACTTTCACTTCGCCGGTTCGGGCATTGACTGCCACATCGGCAACCCAGGCTGCCCAAGCCGCCCCATAGCCGGGAAATTTGGAGTGGACGTAAAGCGCATAGGCAAAGCCGCGCCCACGCAGCCAATCGCCTTCGCGCGCCAGGGTCTGCGGCCGCGTGTGCGGCGTCCATCCGGCACGCTCGGCGGTGGCCTCGATCACGGCCACGCCGCGCCTGTCTGTCATGTAGCGCAGACGGTATTCGACCGGGTCCACGCCGGCCATCGTCGCGGCCTCGTCGATCCAGCTTTCATGCGCAAAGCTGTTGGGCAAGGCGGACACCCCGCGCAGCCACGACGCGCGCACGATGGGCGGCGTGTCATGGATGACGACGCGCTTGTTGGGAAAGGCGTAGGGCGCCACCGAAGTGCGATCCCCCATTTCCCATATCTCGGCCTGGTTGGGCACCTTGCCGGTCAGCAGCAGCGCCAGTGTCGGCGCGCCATTGGAAGGATAGCGCGAGGTGAAGTCATAGGCCAGGGCGTCGCCGCGCTCATCCAGCCCGCCGCGCACATGCATGAGCTGGCCGGCGCCTTTAGGCTCCCACTGGTGTTCCTGCTCGCGCGTGAGTTGCACACGCACCGGCGCAGCGACGGCACGCGCCAGTAGCGCGGCGTCCGCCGTCACATCGTCAGCACAGTTGCGGCCATAACAGCCTGCGGCCTCCATCCGCACCACATCGATCCGCTCGGGTGCGAGATCCAGCAGCCGCGCGAGATCCTGGCGCATGGGATGGGGATTTTGCGTGCCGCTCCACACCCGCAAAGAACCGTCCCGCCAATCGGCCACTGCGCACGACGGGCCGATCGACGCGTGCATCTGATATGGCCAGACATAGTCGCGGTCCATCGGCGTCGCCGCCGCCGCGATGGCAGCGTCTACATCGCCCTTTTCGTGCAGATGGCGCGCCCGCGATGCACCGGCACCGATTGCCGAGACCAG
>Ga0065704_10000403_pt1 | contig 28746 bp, 26 predicted proteins | sample SwiRhicommuniRL2_FD_59091 | JGI IMG/M metagenome (GOLD analysis project Ga0065704, IMG submission 59091) | Switchgrass rhizosphere bacterial communities from Rose Lake, Michigan, USA - RL2 v2 (version 2) | ecosystem: Host-associated > Plants > Roots > Rhizosphere > Soil | place: East Lansing, MI | reverse complement strand
CGGCGCAGGTTCCGAAGAAGCCTGTGCCTGCCCCGCGCCAGCGGCGGCAAGACTGCTGGCCAACAACAGGCCGTTACGAATACGGCGCATTGCCGGCTTTTTCATGCAGTCTCTCCCCCAGGCAAACACGAACTATTGTTCTTGGCCATTTGTCCTTGCGGGGCAAGACTTTCCCGCAAGATTAAAGCATCACGCGCCGGGCGCGGGATCAGACGATCCCGGCGCCCAGACCCACCGCCTTGCGTTCCTGCGCCTTGCGGGCGCGGTACTGGCTCAGGCGATAGGCTTCGAGCACGTCGATCGCGCCGCCAGCTTCGGCCCGTGCCTTGGCCAGGATCGGCGAGACATCGACGTTGTAGGCGCGGCGCAGCGCCTGGAACGCCATCATCGTGTCGTTGCTTTCCTGCGCGCCATGCAGGGCCTCGCGGTCAACCAGCACGGCCTTGGCATAACAGCTGGCGATCGCTTCGGCCGAAGACAGCATGGATTCGATCGGATCGGTCACGTTGTGCGACTGGTCGATCATGTAGCTGGGGTTGAAGCCGTCACGCGGGTTCAGTTCGGCCTCGATCAGCTCGTTGAATACCAGGAACAGCTGGTGCGGGTTGATCGATCCGGAATCGAGATCGTCGTCGCCATACTTGCTGTCGTTGAAGTGGAAGCCGCCCAGCTTGCCGAAGCGGTGCAGGCGCGCCACGATCTGCTCGATGTTCACGTTGGGCGCGTGGTGGCCCAGGTCCACCAGGCACTTGGCCTTGGGGCCCAGTTCCTGCGCCGCCAGGATCGAGCTGCCCCAGTCGGAAATGACGGTCGAGTAGAACGCCGGTTCGAACATCTTGTGTTCGAGCAGCATCCGCCAGTCACCGGGAAGCGCGGCATAGACCTTGGCCGCCGCTTCGAGATAGCGATCAAGGCTGCGGCCCAGGTCCTGCTGGCCGGGGAAGTTGGTGCCATCGCCCACCCACACGGTCAGGTCGGTCGAACCCAGCTGCTGGCCGATCTCGATGCACTCGATGTTGTGGTCCACCGCCTGCTGGCGCGTGGCTTCGTCCTGTGCCGCCAGCGAGCCATTGGCATACGTGTGGCTCTGGCCGACCTGGTCCTGGAAGGTGTTGGAATTGACCGCGTCCCAGCCCAGGCCAAGGCTGGCCGCTTCTTCGCGCAGGGCCTTGAAGTCCGATACCTTGTCCCACGGGAAGTGCGGCGAGACGCGCGGCGTTACGCGGCTCAACTGGTTGATGACGGCGCAGTCTTCCAGCTTTTCGTGGATGTTGGTCGGCTCCCCGGCAATGGGGAACTTGGCAAAGCGCGTGCCGCCGCGGCCCGCGCCCCAGCTGGGCACGGCCACCGAGAAGCCCGCCACGCGGGTCTTCACGGCGTCGATGTCGATCCCGCTGCGCGAGAGCTTGCGGCCGAGCGCGGCGTAGTCTTCTTCCAGCGCATCGGCATGGCGGGCATTGGTTTCGGCGATCAGATCCGCCGACAGGGGCAATTGTGTCATTGTCTTGTTCTCTCCCAAGGGCTCAGCGCGTGAAGGCCTGGACGTTGCCGGCATCCACATTGATCATGTTGCCGGTCGACTTGGCCGACGCTTCCGAACCCAGCCAGTAGGCGGCTTCGGCGATGTCTTCGGGCAGCACGTCGCGCTTGAGCATCGAACGGTTGCGATAGTGGGCTTCCAGTTCCTCGCCGGCGTCGATCTTGTTCGAGGCGGCGCGTTCCTTGCGCCAGTCACCGTCCCAGATCTTGCTGCCCTTGATCACGGCATCGGGGTTGACGACGTTGACGCGGATACCTTCGGGCGCGCCTTCGAGGGCAAGGCAGCGGGCCAGGTGATTGGCAGCAGCCTTGGCGCTGGCATAGGCAGAGGCCCCGGCAGCGGCGGCAACGGCGTTCTTGGAACCGATGAACACCACCGCAGTGCCGCCCTGCTCCTTCATCCGCTTGAGCAGGCCCCAGGCATGCTTGGCGGTGAGGAAGTAGCCCTGGGCGAGGACGTCAAAGTTCTTGTCCCACAGTTCCACGGTGGTCTGCTCGATCGGGGCAGACGAGGCGATGCCGGCATTGGCAACGAGAATGTCGAGCCCGCCAAATTCCCGCGCGGCATAGGCGAATGCAGCCTGGACCTGGGCTTCGTCGGTCACGTCGCAGGCCACGGCGCGCACCACGTCCTTGCCGAACTGCTTGGCAAAACCGCTGCGCACTTCGTCGGCGGCGGCGGCATCGCGGTCTGCCAGAACCACGCAGGCGCCTTCGCGCAGGAAGCGGGCGGCTGTGGCCGCGCCGATCCCGCCAGCACCGCCGGTGACCAGCGCGATCTTGCCCACCATGGGCTTGGGCGCGGGCATGCGCTGAAGCTTGGCTTCTTCGAGCAGCCAGTATTCGATGTCGAAGGCTTCCTGCTCATCCAGCGCGATGTATTCACCGATCGCTTCGGCGCCGCGCATCACGTTGATCGCGTTGCCATAGAACTCACCGGCAAGGCGCGCGGTGGTCTTGTCGGTGGCGAACGTGATGCGGCCGACGCCGGGGACCAGCACGACGACCGGGTTGGGATCGCGCATGGCCGGGCTGTTGCCGCGCTTGCAGCGTTCGTAATAGGCGGCATAGAAATCGCGGTAATCGGCGATCTTTTCTGCCAGATAGGCATCGTCCTGCAAGCGCGCGGGATCGAGCGTCAGCGGCGCGATCTTGGTGCGCAGGAAGTGATCGGGGCACGAGGTGCCAAGCCCGGCCAGTTCCTCGAACTTGGCCGAACCGACGAATTCCAGCGCCTGCGCGTCGTCCGAATAATGGCCCAGCTTGCGGCGGGCACCGGTCATGAAACCGCGCAGGCGGGGCATGAGGTCGGCCGCGATCGCGGCGCGGTCGGGATTGGGGGCAACCACCTGGCCGCCAAAGGCCGGCTTGCCCGCCATCTTGGCATTCAGATAATTGGCCGCATCGGCAATCAGCTGCACCGTGTGCTCATAGCATTCCTTGGCGCTGTCGGCCCAGCAGATGATGCCGTGGCTGGCCATCATCACGCCCTGCACGCCAGGATTGGCGCGCTGGAAATCGCGCAGCATCACGCCCAGCGTATAGCCGGGGCGCTTCCACGGCAGCCAGCCGATCTTGCCGCCCCAGATTTCCTGCGTCGCCGCTTCGCCGCCCGAAGATGCCGCCAGCGCGATGATCGCGTCGGGGTGCACGTGGTCGACATGGGCAAACGGCAGCAGCGAGTGCAGCGGCGTATCGATGCTGGCAGCGCGGCCGTTCAGGTTGAACGTGCAGTGCGGCAGGTAGCCGACCATCTTGTCGTCGTCTTCCGGGCCGGCATAGTGCGCTTCCAGGGCCAGCAGCTTGTCCTGGTACAGCGTGGCAAAGCCGTCGAGCTTCATCGAGCCGATGTCACCGCCCGAACCCTTGACCCACAGCACTTCGACCTTCTCGCCGGTCAGCGGATCGGTTTCTTCCAGCTTGGCCGAGGTGTTACCCCCGCCAAAGTTCGTGACGGTCAGGTCCGAACCGAGCAGGTTGGAGCGATAGAGCAGCAGTTCTGCCGGGGAAAGCGTGGCGGCAACCGCATCATCCCAGCGGCTGGTCGGGACGGCGAAGGGAATGGCGGCGTCTGAAGCAACGAGCGTTTCGACGGTCATGGCATCCTGCGTGAATTGGGCCGTCGAGTCGGTACCCGAACGGCCGGGGAAAGTGGGCGGTGCGATCGGGCAAGGAGCCTGGGTGATTGCATCGCGTCACGAATCCGCTAACATTTTTGGTGGAAATGATCAAGATTGATTGATAATGATCATTTCTACACAAGGCGTCATCACGGGATTCGCGTCCCGAACGCCATCTATTGGAGAGCGAAGAGCTTGGCACGGGGCAGCATCATCGTCATCGATCTGGGCAAGACGCTCAGCAAGGTCAGCCTTTGGCGTCCCGATGGAACCCTGCTCGATCGCAAGGTCCGCCCCAATGCGCCCGTGGAGATCGACGGGTTGCGCCGGCTCGATGCGCGGGGCATCGGCGATTGGCTGCTGGGTGCCCTGCGCGAATTTGCCGCGCTCAAGCTCGATGCGCCGATCGACACGATCGTGCCGGTCGGACATGGCGCCGGCGTCGTCGGCGTGGCCCAGGGCGCGCTGGCCTTTCCTCCGCTGGACTATGAACAGGCGATCCCGGCCGATGTGATGGATGCCTATCGTGCCCAGCGCGACAGCTTTGCCGTCACCGGCTCTCCCGCCCTGCCCGATGGCCTCAATTTCGGCAGCCAGCTGTTCTGGCTGGAACAGCTCTATCCCGATGCGTTTGCCGCCGGTTCGCCCCAGCGCGCCACGCTGATGCCTTGGGCGCAATACTGGGCCTGGTTCCTGACCGGCTTGGCCTGCAGCGAAGTGAGCAGCCTGGGTTGCCATTCCGACGTGTGGAACCCGGCGCAGGGCACGTTCTCGCCCATGGCCGTGCGGCGTGGCTGGGCCGATCAGTTCGCCCCGGTTGAAAAGGCCGGCTCCATCGTCGGGACGCTCTCGCCGGCCATCTCGCGCGCCACGGGCCTTGCCGGCACGGTGGAAGTGCGCGCGGGCCTCCACGATTCCAACGCGGCGCTGATGGCTGCGCGCGGGTTCGACCAGCTTGCCGGTCAGGACGCCACGATCCTCTCCACCGGCACCTGGTTCATTGCCATGCGCCTGCCGGCCGAACCCGTGGACCTGGCCGCCCTTCCCGAAGCGCGCGATTGCCTCGTCAATGTGGACGTGTTTGGCCAGCCGGTGCCATCGGCACGGTTCATGGGCGGGCGCGAGATCGAAAGCCTGATCGAGATCGACACCCGCCGTGTCGATATCAAGCCCGACCAGCCCGCCCTGCTCGGCGCCGTGCCCGAAGTTCTGGCCCAGGGCATCATGATCCTGCCCACGCTGTGCCGCGGCTTTGGCCCGCTGCCCCAGGGCACCTTCGGATGGGTGAACCGTCCGAGTGACTGGTACCAGCGCCGCGCGGCGGCCTGCCTCTATGCCGCACTCGTCGCCGATGTTTCGCTCGGCCTGATCGGCGCCAAGGGCCGCCTGCTGGTCGAAGGACGCTTTGCCGAGGCAGAGGTGTTCGTGCGCGCGCTGGCCGCGCTGCGTCCCGACATGGAAATCTACACGGCAAATGCACACAACGATGTCTCGTTCGGCGCGCTGCGCCTGATCGATCCGTCGCTCAAGCCGCAGGGCGAACTCGTGCCGGTGGCGCCGCTCGATGGAGACATCGCCGCCTATCGCGAAGCATGGCGCGCGGTGATCGCCGTCCCGGCCTGAGCCTGTAAACAAGCAAAGAGAGAGGAAGCAACAACGATGGGCGGAAATCCGGCACTGGGCGTGCTGTTCCACTGGCTGGGCGGGTTCTCCTCGGCCAGCTTCTATGTGCCGTACAAGCGCATCAGCCGCTGGTCGTGGGAAGTGTTCTGGCTGGCGGGCGGCCTGTTTTCCTGGGCCATCGCGCCCTGGGTCTTCGCGTCGCTGCGCACCCAGGATCTGCTGGGCGTGCTTGCCGCCGCGCCGCGCGCCACGCTGCTGTGGTGCTGGTTCTGGGGCGCGATGTGGGGCTTTGGCGGCCTCACTTTCGGCCTGACCATGCGCTATCTCGGGCTGTCGCTCGGCATGGCGGTCGCACTGGGCCTCACCACTGTCATCGGCACGATGGGGCCGCCGATCTTCCACGGCACCCTGGGTGAAATTGCCGCCACCACCAGCGGCCAGCTCACGCTGCTCGGCATTGCCATCACGCTGGTCGGCATCGTCGTGGTCGCCCGTGCCGGCAGCGCCAAGCAACAGGACCTGGGCGGCGAAGCCAACGAGGGCGTGGCCGAGTTCGACCTGAAGAAGGGCATTCTCATCGCCATTTTTTCCGGCGTCATGTCGGGCTGCTTCGCCTGGGGCCTCGATGCGGGTCAACCGATCCGCGACCTGACGCTGGCAGCCGGCACCGATCCTCTCAGCCAGGGCCTGCCCGTGCTGTGCGTGGTGCTGGCCGGCGGCCTCACCACCAACCTCATCTGGTGCCTGATCCTCATTGCGCGCAACCGCAGCGCCAACCAGTTCCTGGGCGCGGCCAACGACGGCGGCCCGCGCGTGCCGCTGCTGCGCAACTATGCGCTGGCCGCACTGGGCGGTACGCTGTGGTATGGCCAGTTCTTCTTTTACACGATGGGCGAAAGCCAGATGGGCAAGTACGGCTTCTCGTCGTGGACGCTGCACATGGCCTCGATCATCCTGTTTTCCACGCTTTGGGGCTTTGCCCTCAAGGAATGGCAGGGCACATCGTCGCGCACGCGCCGCATCGTGTGGAGCGGCATCGGCCTGCTCGTCGGCGCCACCGTGGTGATCGGCGCTGGCAACATGCTTCAGGCTACTGCCTGAAACTCCAAAACTGCGTGAAGATGATGGCTTTTGAGCGCGGCACGCGGCATAAGCCGTCATCTTCGGGCAACAAGACAGGACGCAACAGGGCATGCACGCAGCGGAACGCGAACGGTTGATCGTCGAAGCGATCGGCCCCACGGGTTTCGTCAGCTATCGTGACCTTGAGGCCTTGCTCGATGCTTCCCCTGCCACGATCCGCCGCGATCTGTCGCGGCTGGAAAGCGAAGGCCGCATCGTGCGCGTCCACGGCGGCGCACGCATGGCCGAAGGGGCAGATGGCGCGCCCCGCCCGGCAGGCTTTCACCTGACCGGTACTCCGTTCGAGCAGGCAATCACCGAAAACCTGGCGCGCAAGCAGGCGATCGGTCGCGTGGCGGCCACGCTGTGCCGGCCCGGCGAAGGCATCATGATCGACGGCGGCACCACGACACTGCAGATGTGCCCGCATCTGGCGGGCCTCGATCTTCAGGTGCTCACCAATTCGCTGCACATCGTCAATGCGCTGTTGCCGCAGGCCGGCACCCGCATCCTGGTGCCATCGGGCGCGGTGTTTCGCGAACAGAACATCATCCTGGCTGCGGCGGGCGAGGAATCGATGCCCCGCTTCCATGCGCCCAAGCTGTTCATGGGCGCGGCCTCGGTCGGGCCTGCCGGGGTGATGCAGGCCGATGTCGTGCTGGTGGCGGCAGAGCGGCGATTGATCGACCGTGCCGAGCAAGTGATCCTGCTGGTCGACAGCAGCAAGTTCACCACCCGTTCGGGCACGATCGTATGCGGGCTGGACGAGGTGGATACGCTCATCACCGATGCCGGTATTTCGGAAGCCACCGCCAGCGCCATCCGCGACGCCGGCGTCAACCTCGTGATCGCGCGATAACCGTTACTTCGTCGCCTGCTTGAGATAGGCGATGACATCGGCCCGATCCTTGTCATCAGGCAGTCCCACGAATGCCATCTTGGTGCCCTTCACAAAGGTCGTCGGGCTTTTGAGATAGGCATCGAGCGCCTCGGGCGTCCAGGTGACACCGCGCGCTTTCATCGCTTCGGAATAGGCATAGCCCGGCACCGATCCAGCCGGCCGCCCCATCACGCCCTTGAGCGAGGGCCCCATCCGGGTGGCTCCGGTGTTGAGATCGTGGCACGCCAGGCACCGCGCCGCCACCGTGCGCCCATGCACCGGATCGCCTTCGGCCGCGATGGCCGGCGCCGCCGCTCCCGCCAGGCCCAAAGCCAGCCCTGCGACGAGCAGCGTCTTGGAGTGGATACGAGAAAGCTTCATCACGGTCTCCCGGGCAAGCCGCGCAATGCGGCGCCCTGTCATGTCACACCATGCCAGCCGGTGGCTGACAAGGCGCTGAACGGCGAGAATGGTTGCGCTTCGGGTTCATGCGTCCTTGGACGGCGCAGACTGCTGGAGTTTCATCAGAATGCGGAACAGTTCAGACTTTTCGCGTGCCGTCAGGCTGGTGGTCAACTCGTTTTCGTGGTCGACAATGACGCGGCGCGCTTGCGCCAGGGTGGTCGCCCCGCTTTCGGTGATCCACAAGCCTCCAGCCCGACGATCGAGCTTGGAAGGTTCGTTGATCAGGAAACCGTTACGCATCAACTGCCGCACGAACTGGTGCACCGTGGGCCGTTCGATCTGGAAAAAACGCGAAAGGTCCGTCTGCTTGACGCCGGGATTGGCATTGACCAACCACAGGATCGCCACCTGTTTCGGGGTGACGCTCAAGGCATCGAGCTTGCGCTCCAGCCGCGAGACGAACAACGTGAAGTTGGTGCCGATGTGCATGCCGAGGATCGTATCCAATCCATCGAGCGCCAGCTCGGGCGTGACCGATTGCCGCGTAAGGACTTCGGACGTCAAGATCGGGCCTTTCGCATCGGGCGCGGCAACAGGGCTGTTACCGGACGAAGTCCATTAGGCATGCGAACCGATTTCGCGCAAACGTTTTGCGGTGCAGCAGGCGCCGAGTGCCGGCCGCTTCACGCCTCGACCGGTGCTGTCGTCATGCCCAGGCCCGGAATGCCGATGGAGCGGCGGCCGCCATAATCGGTACGCACCACGATCAACCCGCTCTTTTCGAGGTGATCGAGCAGGCGGCGGATGCGCCCCGGACTGCGCGTGCCATAGATTTCGGCGAGACGCTCGTCATCGGGGCAAGGCAAGCCTTCCACGGCCGCCACGGCCAGCACCAGGAACGGCGCCAGCACATCGTCGGCCACGTCTGCGGCCAGTTTCAAGGCAGGTTGCCACTTCGGCTCGCGATCATCGGGAATGCCCGCCACGGCCATGGCAAAGCGGCGGCGGAACTGCGCCAGGTCGATCCCTACCTGGCCCAGTCGCTGCATCCGGCAACGCACGGTAAAATCCTGGTAAAGCTGCGCGGCCGCCTGGAATGTGCAGTCGGGCTCGGCCGCCATCTCGGCCAGGATCGCGGCGATATCGCTGGCGGTTTCCTCGGCCGCAAACAGGCTCGGCTCGGTCGGCGGCTCCACCTGCTCGGCAGCAGGCACGCTGCCTTCGATCTGTTCGAGCAATTCTCCGCTATCGGGCGCATGTTCTTCGGGTTCAGGCGGCGTGGGCAGCGGATCGAACATCAGCGGCTCTGCCATCAGCAGCGCCTCCATTTCCCCGCCCGCCGCGTTGGGCATGGGCATCAGGCCATGGACCACATTGCGTGCCCGCGTTTCCACGTCGGCAATCTTCACGCCCACCGGGCGGCGGCAGATCGCCGGGCCGAGCGCGAGGAAATGGCCGCGTTCCAGGTCGCGGATCGTTTCGGCCTGGCGCCGCTCCATGCCCAGCAGATCGGCGGCGCGCGCCATGTCGATATCGAGAAAGGTGCGGCCCATCAGGAAGTTGGAGGCTTCGGCAGCCACGTTCTTGGCCAGCTTTGCCAGGCGTTGCGTGGCGATGATGCCAGCAAGGCCGCGCTTGCGCCCGCGACACATCAGGTTGGTCATGGCCGAAAGCGACAGGCGGCGCACATCGTCGGCCACGTCGCCAGCGGCGGCGGGCGCAAACATCTGCGCCTCGTCCACCACCACCAGGGCCGGATACCACTGGTCGCGCGGGGCATCGAACAGCGTGTTCATGAACACGGCGGCGCAGCGCATCTGCGCTTCCAGTTCCAACCCGTCGAGCGCCAGGATCACCGAGGCACGATGTTGGCGGATGCGCGCGGCAAGCTTGACGATTTCCGTGCCGTCATAAGCCGATCCATCGACCACGACATGGCCGAAGGGCTCGGCCAGGCTGACGAAATCACCTTCCGGGTCGATCACCACCTGTTGGACGACGCTGGCGCTCTGCTCCAGGATCCGGCGCAGCAGGTGCGACTTGCCCGAGCCGCTGTTGCCCTGCACCAGAAGGCGCGTGGCCAGCAGTTCCTCGACGTCGATGCGGACGGAGGCGCCCGACCGGTCGTCGGCGCCGATGACGATGGATGCGCTCACGCCTCGCTCTTAGCGTGCACGGGCGCGGCGGCAAGGGCAGTGGGGGAAAAGTTGTCGAAAGCGGTAGGGTAGGATGGGAACATGCCCTCCCCCCGACCCCCTCCCGCCAGCGGGAGGGGGAGTATTGGAAAAGCCCCTCCCGCTTGCGGGAGGGGTTGGGGAGGGCATGTTTAGACCAGCACAATCAATGCCGGATCAGATAATCAAACGCTGCCAGCGAAGCCTTGGCCCCCTCGCCCATGGCGATGACGATCTGCTTGAACGGCACCGTGGTGCAGTCGCCAGCAGCAAACACGCCGTCCAGGCTCGTGGCGTTGTGCGCGTCCACCTCGATCTCGCCCCGGTTGGTCATGGCGATGCTGCCATTGAGCCATTCGGTATTGGGCACCAGGCCGATCTGCACGAAGATGCCTTCCAGCTCGACCGTGTGCTCTTCGCCGGTTTCGCGGTTCTTGTAGACCAGCCCGGTCACTTTCCCGCCATCGCCCAGCACCTGGGTGGTCATGGCCGAGGTGATCACTGTCACGTTTGGCAGGCTGTGCAGCTTCTTTTGCAGCACAGCGTCTGCGCGCAACTGGTTGTCGAACTCGATCAGCGTGACATGGCGCACGATGCCCGCCAGGTCGATCGCGGCTTCGACGCCGGAATTGCCGCCGCCGATCACCGCCGTGCGCTTGCCCTTGAACAGCGGGCCATCGCAGTGCGGGCAATAGGCAACGCCCTTGTTGCGATATTCGTCTTCGCCGGGCACGCCCATCTGGCGCCAGCGCGCACCGGTGGAGAGGATCACCGTCTTGGCCTTGACGCTTGCGCCGCTGGCCAGCTCGATATGGTGCAGCCCGTCTCCGTTCGCCGGCTTGAGCTTCACGGCTGCCTGCACGTTCATCACGTCGACCTCATAGTCCTTCACGTGCTGTTCGAGCTGGGCAACCAGCTTGGGGCCTTCGGTGTGGGGCACCGAAATGAAGTTCTCGATGCCCATGGTATCAAGCACCTGGCCGCCGAAACGCTCGGCCACGACGCCGGTGCGGATACCCTTGCGCGCGGCATAGATGGCCGCTGCCGCGCCGGCCGGGCCGCCGCCCACCACCAACACATCGAACGGGTCCTTCGCGGCGATCTTTTCGGCCGCGCGCGCCACCGATCCGATATCGAGCTTGGCAACGATCTGCGCGAGGTCCATGCGCCCCTGGCCGAACTGTTCGCCATTCAGGTAGACGGTCGGCACGGCCATGACCTTGCGCCGCTCCACTTCATCCTGGAACAGCGCGCCGTCGATCGCCACGTGGGTGATCGCGGGATTGAGCGCCGCCATGATGTTGAGCGCCTGCACAACGTCAGGGCAGTTCTGGCACGAAAGCGAGAAGAAGGTCTCGAAATGGAGCGGGCCTTCCAGCGCGCGCACCGCATCGAGCAGTTCGGCCTCTTCCTTGGGCGGATGGCCACCCACGTGCAGCAGCGCCAGGATCAGCGAGGTGAATTCGTGGCCCAGCGGCAGCCCGGCGAACACCGCTTGCGCCCGCCCTTCATCGGCACGGATGGCAAAGCTCGGGCGGCGTTCGTCCTGCCCATCGAGGCGGAACGACACCTGGTCGCTCAACGCGGCGATTTCCTCGACCAGGCTGCGTGTCTCGGCAGACTTGGCGCTATCGTCCAGGCTCGCGACCAGTTCGATCGGGCGGCGCAGGTTGCCAAGCAAGCCCTTGAGCTGGGCGGTGGTGGGGGCATCGAGAATGGGCATGGTCTTGTCTCTCTCAGGCAGGAGGGTGCGTGCCGCGTGGGGCCATGGACGGCCTCACGCCTGGGATGGGGCGGAATATATCGAAAATCTGGGGCAGCGTGCGAAGGTATAAAGGGCATGGCCCGAAAGGCTCTGTGCCGGCGCACCGCTGCCAAGGTGCCGGGGCGACGGCCAGCGCCGCCCCGGAAACTTGTGCAAGGTGCTTAGATCTTGCCGACGAGATCGATCGAGGGTGCCAGCGTTTCGGCGCCTTCTTCCCACTTGGCCGGGCAGACCTGGCCGGGATTTTCGCGCCAGTACTTGGCAGCCTTGATCTTGCGGACGAGTTCGGCGGCATTGCGGCCCACGCCCTCGGGGGTGATTTCCACCAGCTGGATCGTGCCATCGGGATCGACCACGAAAGTGCCACGGTCGGCCAGGCCAACGCCTTCGCGCAGAATGCCGAAGTTGTTGGAAATGGTGTGGTTCTGGTCACCCAGCATGTAGTAGTTGATCTTGCCGATGGCCGGCGAGCTGTCGTGCCAGGCCTTGTGGCTGAAGTGGGTGTCGGTCGACACCGAGTAGACTTCCACGCCCAGGCCCTTGAGCTCTTCGTAGCTGTTGGCGAGGTCTTCCAGTTCGGTCGGGCACACGAAGGTGAAGTCGGCCGGGTAGAAGAAGAACACGCCCCACTTGCCCAGGACATCAGCATCGCTGACATCGACGAACTTGCCCTGGAGGTAGGCAGTGGCCTGGAACGGCTTGAGCTTGGTTCCGACGATCGACATGGGTTCGACTTCCTTGTGGTTGGTCGTGAAAATGGGCGGTTTTGAAAAACCTGATGTAACAACAAGCATCGGCACGCCTGCGGTGCGCCAACCTCGTTGCAAGGCAGCAATTAGGCATGGCGCCGCGCGATTGCCAATGATCAATTCCGCCCAGATTGATTGAACCTTTCGATAAGAAGCCGCCCTGTGGCAATGGCGCGGAAATCTGCGCTTTGCGCGGAACCAATCCCCTGGCTGCGAATTGCAGGCGCGGCCCGATTTGGTTCCCGCCCGAACCATGGCCAGCGTAGTCACATTTCGATCGAAGCCTTGCTTTGCAGTTGCAAAAAACGCGCGTCCTAATTCAAAAGTTTCATTTGCAACTCGTGTTGCCGGCCGTCATAGCGCCGGATATATAGAACTGAACCGTATCGTTCAATTTAATCGATATGACAGGAAGCCCGATGTCCGCCCCCGAAAACTCCGCCCGCCCTACCGACGCTGCCCCGGCCAGCGAGCCGTCCGCCAACACGGAGGAAACACCCCCCCGCGTTTCCAGCGGCCGCAAGAAGATGATTGGTCGCATCGCGATCGGGGTTGCCGTGGTCGGCGTGATCTACGGCATCTATGCCTTCGTCGATTACCGCAACAACGGCCGCTACATCCAGTCGACCGACGATGCCTACGTCAAGGCCGATGGCGTTACGGTAAGTTCCAAGCTGGCCGGTTATGTTCGCCAGATCGGCGTGGCCGACAACCAGCAGGTTGGCACGGGTGCGTTCCTCGTTCAGATCGACCCGACCGATTACAGCAGCAAGTTGAGCCAGGCCGATGCCCAGGTCAATGTGGCGCGGGCGGCCGAGCAGGCCACGGCTGCCGGCATTGCCGAAGCGCAGGCCAGCCTCAACCAGGCCAAGGCAGCCCTGGCCGCCTCTCAGCGCGACCTGGCCTATTACAGCAGCGAAGCGGCACGCTATGCGCCGCTGGCGGCAAGCGGCGCCGAGCCACGCACGCAGCTGGACCAGCTGACCAGCGCCCGCGACAAGGCCGCGGCCGACGTGCGCGCCAAGCAGGCCATGGTCCAGGCGGCCGCATCCAAGATCACGACCACCCGCGCGCAGGTTGAGCAGGCCGGCGCGCAGATCGCCTCGGCCGAAGCGACCCGCGCCGCGGCGCGCAACGACGTTGGCACCACCCGCATCGTGGCACCGATTGCCGGCAAGGTCGGTTCCTCGGCCGTGCGCCTCGGGCAATTCGTTCAGCCCGGCCAGCGCCTGCTGACGATCGTTCCGACCCAGTCGATCTACGTCGAAGCCAATTTCAAGGAAACGCAGATCGGGCTGATGCGCGCAGGACAGCCGGTGACGATGCACGTCGATGCGCTGCCCGACGTTGATTTCCATGGCGTGGTGGATTCGATCACGCCCGGCACCGGGGCGAACTTCTCGCTGATCCCGCCGCAGAACGCGACTGGCAACTTCACCAAGATCGTGCAGCGCGTGCCCGTGCGCATCCGCATCAATGCCGGCGAGGAATCGCGCAAGGTGCTGGTGCCCGGCCTGTCGCTGACCGTGAAGGTAGACACACGCGGCGCCAAGGGCGCGATCAACGCGATCCGCGACGAGCAGGAACGGGGAACCAAGTAATGGCTGCCGCAACCCTCCCGGCCCAAGCCGGTGGCGGTGCTGGTGCTGGTGGCGGTGAAGGTGCAAGCGCCAGGCCCGCAAACGGCAACGCCGATCTGAGCGCCTGGCTGGCGGTCCTGGCCGGTGCCATCGGCGCGCTGATGGCAACGCTCGACATCTCGATCGTCAATTCGGCACTGCCGACGATCCAGGGCGAAATCGGTGCTTCATCCACCGAAGGCACCTGGATCGCCACCAGCTATCTGGTGGCCGAGATCGTGATCATCCCGTTGACGGCCTGGCTCGAACGGCTGTTCGGGCTCAAGCGGTTCCTGCTGATTGCCTCGATCCTGTTCACCGGGTTCTCGATCATCTGCGGGCTTTCCACCAGCCTGACGATGATGATCATCGGGCGCGTGGGCCAGGGCTTTACCGGTGGCGCGATGATCCCCACCGGGATGACCATCATTGCCACCCGCCTGCCCCGCCACCAGCAGCCCATCGGCACCGCGCTGTTCGGTTCCACCCTGATCCTTGGCCCGGTCATGGGGCCGCTCGCCGGTGGCTGGCTGACCGAAAACTTCTCGTGGCATTATGCCTTCTTCGTCAACATCCCGATCTGCCTCATCCTGATGGTGTTCCTCGTCGTCGGCCTGAAAAGCGACCGGATGCGGATCGACGAGCTGTTCGGTGCTGACTGGATGGGCATTGTCGGCATGGCGCTGGGCCTGGGCGGGCTGACCGTCGTGCTGGAAGAAGGCAACCGCGAGCAGTGGTTCCAGTCCACGCTGATCTGGCAATTGACGGGGGTGACCATACTGGGTTTCACGCTCATCGGCCTGGGCCAGCTTTTAGCCAAGCGACCGGTCGTGAAGCTGGCGTTGCTGCGCAACCGGGCGTTTCTGGCGGTCTTCATCCTGGGCCTGCTGATCGGTGCGGTGCTTTATGGCACGTCGTACGTGATCCCGCAGTTCCTGGCCTCGATCGCCGGATACAACGCTTTCCAGTCCGGCAAGATCGTGTTCCTTTCGGGCATTCCGGCGGCGATGATGATGCCGCTGTTCCCGTTGCTGGTGAAGAAATTCGACCTGCGCTACGTGGTTTTGACGGGCATGATGATCATGGCCACATCGTGCTGGCTCGATACGTCGCTGACGTCGAATTCCGATGGTTCGGATTTCGTGATGTCGCAATTGTTGCGCGGGCTGGGCCAAGCCATGTCGATGTTGTTCCTCAACCAGGCGGCGATCGCCAGCGTGCGCCCGGATGAAGCGGGCGATGCATCGGGGCTGTTCAACGCCGCACGTAACCTCGGTGGCTCCATTTCGCTCGCCCTGCTGGCAACCTTGCAGGAGCGGCGCGAGGAATACCATCGCTGGACGATCCACGAGGCGCTGCCCGCCAATAGCCCGAGCGTGCAGGACTACGTCTCCAGCCAGGCTTCCGCCTTGGGTGGAGGACCGGAAGGCCTGAGCGCCGCGTTGCAGTCGATCGATGGCATGGTCCTCAAGCAGGCGCTGGTCATGGCCTATACCGACGAATTCATCGCATTGATGATCGGCATCGCCGTCGTGCTGCCGCTCGTTTTTCTCCTCCGTCCCCTGCCCAAGGGGCACCACACCATGGCGATGCACTGATGACGCTTTCATTCCGCCCACTCGCCGCAGCCCTGCTCGCCTCCGCCGCGTTGGCTGGCTGCACTACCGTTGGCCCCAAGTACACCGGCGCACCCGATGCGGCGCCGGGCGCGGCGGGCCGTCAGGCTTTTCTGCGTGGCGATGCGGCCGCCACATCAACCGCGCCTGCCGCGCGGTGGTGGGATGCGCTCAATGATCCCGTGCTGTCGGGCCTGATCGACAAGGGCCTTGCCAATGCGCCCGACATTGCCGCCGCCAATGCGCGCATCGCCCAGGCGCGTGCCGGGCTTGCCGCCAACCGCACTGCGCTGGTGCCCTCGCTCAACGCGTCGGGCGCGGTGCCATATATCAACGTGCCGGCAGACGTATTCGGCGGGGACAAGGGCGGCCGGACCGATACCACTGTCTATAACCTGGGTTTTGACTCGAGTTGGGAACTCGACCTGTTCGGCGGCACGCGCAGCAAGATCGCCGGCGCCAGCGCCCGTGTCGAAGCAGCGCAGGCCAGTGCCGACGATGCGCGGGTGACGCTGTCGGCGGAAATCGCCCGCCTCTATGTATCTTTGCGAGCGCGGCAGGCGGTGCTGGCGCTGCTGGACCAGCAGGCCGGCATCGACGCACAGCTCATCAACCTGGCGCAGCAGCGCCTGAACGGCGGCACCGCACCCGAGCAGCCGCTGGCGCAGGCCCGTGGCCAGGCCGCCCAGACCGAGGGCGATCGGGCCAAGACCCGCGCCGATATCACCGTGTTGATCGACCAGTTGGCCGTGTTGACCGGACAGGAACCGGGCGCGCTCGACGACACGCTGAGTGCCCCTGCCCCGCTGCCCCTGCCCCCGCAGAGCGTTGCGGTTGGCGACCCGGCCACTCTGCTGCGCCGCCGTCCCGATATCCGCATGGCCGAGCGCCAGTTGGCCGCAGCCAACGCCGATATCGGCGCGCAGATTGCCGCTGGACTGCCGCGCATCACGTTCATGGGCCTGCTGGGTCTCGGCGGCACCAGCATCGGCGACGTAGTCGATCCCGGCAAGATCATCGGCCTTGCCCTTCCCCAGTTGCGCTGGAGCCTGTTCGATGGCGGCCGGAACAAGGCGCAAGTAACCGGCAAGCGGGAAGCCTATGCCGAAGCGGAAGCCAACTATCGCAAGACGGTGCTCACCGCGTTGCAGGATGCCGAAGGCGCGCTGACGCGCTTTGGCAGCCAGCGGCAGGTCTATGGCAAGGCGCTCGACACGCAGGTCCAGGCTGTCCGTGCCCAGGCGCTGCAGCAGCAACGGGCGAATGCCGGGACCGTCGCCCAGTCTGACGCGCTCTCTGCGCAGCGCCAGCAGATTCAGACCGCGCAAGCCGCTGCCGCCGCGGCGGCAGAACTGACCACCGACTTCGTCGCGGTGGAAAAGGCCCTCGGCCTGGGCTGGCAGACACCCGCGCAGGAGAGGTAGAAATGGACCGTTCTCGTTCTGTTTATACTGCTTTGCGGGCAACCGAATCTATGCCATTCTTTCCCTACAACGCGCTGACAAGGCGCTCGCCACTCGAAAAGAGGGTTGGGAAGGATGGATTGGATCTCTGGCGTAGGCCGTCGTGTATGGCTGGCATATCAGGAAGGCTTGATGATGAATTGCCCGGCGCATCGCCAATGCGTCATGCAGTCACCGCAGATCGCCGCGCGCGACAGTCTTCCTGTCATTACCGCAGAAATGGAAGCGGTGGTTGCGCAGGCCAAGGGGGGCGCAGCCGGTGACGCTGCAAGCTCGCTACAGCCTGGAACAAGCGCAAGGCACTGATAGCCCCGCCGGAGGAGGTTGCCCCGGCGGTGTTTCTTCCGGCTCGCCCACGCGGCGTGGCCGCCCGTCCATTGCCGAAGCCGAACAACTTTATGGCAAGATTCTGGAAGCGAGCTGGCAAGTGCTGCTCGATTCAGGGCTGGATACCTTTACGTTCGACAGAGTCGCGCGCCATGCCCACATCGGCAAGGCGACGATCTATTCCCGCTTTGCCGGCAAGCGCGAGCTGCTCGAAGCGTTGGTTCAGCACGGGATGTCGCATCGCCGTGCGATGATCACCGCCATCGGCGCGAATGTGTCTCTTGCCGAAGCGTTTCGCCTTCGTGCCGTGGAAACGCTGGAAATGCTCAACTCGCCCAGCGGCAAGCTGATGGAGCGATTGATCGATTGGCTCGACACCGAATCCGGCAAGCCGCAGGACGGCTATCGCTCGATGGCCTATCGCACGTGGGTTGAGGCCGTTCGTGACCATCTTGAAGAAGCCCGGCGACGCGGGGACATCGTGATCGGCAATTGCGAAAGCGCTGCACGGTTCTGGATCGAAGGAATCCTGGGCCATTTCAAGATGGCCAGTTCGGAACTCGGCCAGGACCGGGCGCAGCACATGCGCTGGGCCGATCTCTATGTCGGCTTCTTCTTTGCCGGCGTGCGGCAATATGGCTCACCCGGATCTTCGCTGGACTGATGCTGCAACGCCGGGGCGGATTTATCCGTCCGCCCCCAATTCAGGGCTGCCGGCGGGCCTTGAGTGCGAAATCGACGGTTACGCCATCCTGCAAAGCGTCGGTACTGCCCCATTCCCCCGTGCCCACGCCGAATGACGTCCGCGACAATGTGGCAGTGCCGTGCGCCGTGGCACGATCACCATCGATCGCCAGCACGAACGCCAGCGGCACCGGGCGAATCTTGCCGCCAAGCGAAAGCGTTCCTTCGGCAACATAGCGCCCCGGCGATTGCGCACGAAAGCGCGAGGCGGTGTAGATCGCCTGGGGATGGGCTGCCGATGCGAAAAAGCTGTCGCCCTTGAGCATGTCGTCGCGCTGCGCGTCTCCGGTGCCGACCGATGCCAGATCGATCGTGGCGCGGAGCGACGAATGGGCAAGATCGTCGGGCGAGAAGCGGATGCGCGCGTCCCACCTGGCAAAGCTGCCGTCGATCCCATCGCCCGAATAGGTCGTGTGGAAACCAAGGCGCCCACCCGGCACCAGCTGCCACGCTACGGCCAGCTTGTCGTCCGTGGCGGCGCCAGCGTTGGCCGAGGCATCGACCGCTGGATCAGTTTGCGCTGCGGCGGACGGCTCTACGGTGGCGGGCTGACTGGGGTTAGGCGGCGTGGGCATACCCGATGGTGCTGCAAGGGGTGACGATGCCTGGGAAGCACTCTGGATGGCACTGCCAAAGGGCCAAACCTTGGCCAGCACCATGGCCCCGACCGCACCGGCCAGCGCCACGATCACGCCAACCGTAAGGCCGCGACGCGTGGCCAAGGGGATCATCCGGCCCATCAGGTTGTCGCCCATGGCATGGTGGCGCAAGGCGCCGGCGACATGCAACACGAACAACGCGAGAGTAACGAAGCCAAGCGTGCCGTGGATGGTTTCGGCGCCTTCGTGCCATGCGGCGCCCAGCGGCAGGTTGGGCACCGGCAGCGCGCCGAACATCATGGTCTGCATGCGAATCTTGGAGGTGGAGATCATGATCCACCCGGACAACGGCCCGACGATCATGACCGCATAAAGCAGAGCGTGAACGGTCTTGACCAGCAGCTTGACGGCAGGCGTGCCTTCCGCCGGAGCTGGCCGTCTGGCCACGAGGCGCACGATCAGGCGCATGAGGCTGAGCGTCAGGATCAGGAAGCCGACCGACTTGTGAAACTGGTAGCCGGCAAACTGGGCCGTGCCCTTGGGCAGGTCTTCCAGCCTCCAGCCCAGCGAAACCTGGAACAGCAGTAGGGCAGCGATCGTCCAGTGCAGCACGATGGCGCCCAGCGAGTAACGCTGCGGCGAAAGTCCTCGTGCAAATGCGTGGTTCATGCGACCTGTCCTTCCTGCGTTCCCGCGACCTGCCTTATCGACCGGTACTGCGCGGTGATACAGGCTCGGCCCGGTCATGCGCAATGTCATTGATCGACATCAGAAGATCTTGCTGAATCAGGCACGCACTTGCGCGCGCGATGGACAGGCTCCCCCTCCGCTTCCGCAGAGGGGGAGCAGCATGGCCGCTTAGAACTGCGTCCGCACGGTGAGACCATAGGTGCGCGGATCGCCGACCTGGCCCACGATCAGGCCGGTGTTGCCCGACGCAACCGCCAGCTGGTCGAAGTACTTGGTGGCAAAGGCGTTGCGCACCCAACCATAGATGTCGAACTTGGCATCGCGGCGCACGCCGAGGCGAAAGTTGGTGAGCGTGTAGCCATCGACCCAGGTATAGGCCGAAGGCGTGGGGTTGGACGAGAAGCGCGAACGATAGTTGCCATCTACGCCGAAGTAGACCTGCCCTTCCCCACCGAAAGCCTGGATCGGCAGGTTGGCTTCACCGCCGAACGAGAACGACCACTTGGACACGCCGGGCAGGACCTGGCCGGAAATGTCGCAGGAGAGCGGGCTGACACCCGAAACCCCCGGCGCGGCAGGCGGGCTGGTCAGGTTGCCATTGGCATCGACCGGCTGCGAACCACCCGACAGTTCGGGCGGGCACGGCGCGTTCTTGAAGCGGACGTACTTGGCGTCGGTATAGGCCGCGTTGGAATAGACGCTGAAGCGTTCGCTGGGACGCAGCGCGAAATCGACTTCCACGCCCTGGGTGCGGACCTTTTCGGCGTTGGCGAGATAGCCACGCAGCGCGCCCAGCGAATAGTTGGACACCTGCGCCTGGTAATCGTTGATCTCGGTGCGGAAGGCCGCGACGTTGAACGTGCCCTTGCGGCCCCAGAACTGTGTCTTGATGCCCAGTTCGAAGTGATTGACGCGCTCGGGCTTGACCGTGGCAAACTGCAGCAGCGGGGTACCATCGGCATTGGCCGGCACGCCGTTGAGGTTGATGCCGCCCGACTTGAAGCTGCGGGCATAAGTGCCATAGACGTGGACGTCGCTCGTCGGGTCCCAGGCCAGCGTTACGTCGCCCGACAGGTTCCAATCGCTGAAATTCGCGACAAAGTTCTGCGGGGCGAGCACGGCGAGCTGCGCGGCTTCACGCTTGCTGTTATCGCTGCTGCCATCGGGCTTAACCTTGAACACCACGAGGTTGCCGCTGCCATCGGTCACGACCGAATTGTAGATGCCGTCCTTCTTGTCATAATTCAGGCGCACGCCCGGCTGGATCGAGAGCTTGTCGGTAAACTTGTAGCCGAACTTGCCGTAGATCGCGGCGCTGGTGTTCTTGAGCGTGATGTCGTTGGTGGCGGTCAGGCCATTGAGCACGCTGGGATCGCTCGACAGCGCGTTGGTTGGATTGATCAGGAACCGGCTGGCGGCCGGGCCTTGCTGTTGCACGCCGCTGGTGTGGATCTTCTGGTAAAAGCCGAAGGCGCCCACGGTGTAGTTGAAGCGGCCGGTCTCGCCCGTCAGGCGCAGTTCCTGGGTGTACTGGTCCTGATGCGAGGGGTTGTTGGACTTGGTGGTGATCGGCAGGCCGAGATAGTCGCGGTCGTTCGACGGGTCCCAGTCCCAATAGCGCCACGCGGTGATCGAGGTTACCGTGCCAAGGCCGGTCTGGATCTTGGCGCGCAGCGAGACGCCGCCCACTTCGTTTTTGGCGCGCAGCAGCACGTCCTCGTCCGTCAGGCGATCGAACGGATTGGTGCTTGGCACGGCATAGTTCTGCGCGGCGGCGAGCGCTGCATACTGGCGGTTGAGCGGACGCTGCGTGGCGCCGGTGCGCACATAGACCAGGGCGCAGCAATTGGGGTTCTGCTTGTTGTAGTCCCCCGCCAGCGTTACTTCCACGTTGCTCGACGGGCGCCACAGGAATTGCAGGCGCGCGCCCTTGTTGTCTTGCGAGTTGACCCACTGGCGCTGCGTGACGTTGTAGATCGTGCCATCGCGCTGCGTGAAGGAGCCTGCCAGGCGCACGGCCAGCGTATCGGACAGCGGACCCGAGACGGCGCCCTTGACCTGGACGAAGCCGAGGTTGCCGGCCGAAGCCTCGAGCCGGGCTTCGGGTTCGAACGTGGGCGCGCGGGTGGTGATGTTGAGCGCGCCGGCAGTGGTGTTCTTGCCGAACAGCGTGCCCTGCGGGCCGCGCAGCACTTCGATGCGGCTGACGTCGAGGAAGTCGAACGTGGACGATGCCGCGCGGGCATAGAACACGTCGTCGATATAGACGCCAACGCCCTGCTCGATGCCGTCGTTCGTCAGGCCGAGCGGCGCGCCCAGGCCGCGGATGTTGACCGAGGTGTTGCGCGGGTTGGACGAATAGAACTGCAGTGTGGGCGTCAACTGCGTCAGCCGGCCAACGTTGAAGGCGCCGGCGGCATCGATGTGCGCGCCACCGACCACGGTGACGGCCAGCGGCACGGTCTGCACCGTTTCCGCACGGCGGCGGGCGGTAACGACGATGCCGTCATCGATGGGCTGTTGGCCCGCAGCGGTGGGTGCCTGCTCGGCGGCTGCAGGCGCTGCGTCGGCAGCATTGTCAGCGGCGTGGGCTGGTGCGGTAAGCGCAAAGGCAAGGCCGACAAAAGCCACCGAAGCGGCAAGGTTGGCGCGAACTGGCATGCTATTTTCCCTTTCGCCATGCCGGATCACACGCGCGGAGGGGTTCCGTGGCGGTGGCGGCATGGTGTTTATTGTAATCTTGCCCTGGCCGGCGGCCCTCCCCAGAGCCATGGTGCCGCCAAGGTGGTTTGAACTGAAAGTCAGTTGTTGGTGAAGCGGCGCTTCTCGGTGACATCGATCTGCACGACGCGGCCTTCGTGAACGGTGAGGCCAACATGGCCATAGCGCAGCCCGGCCAGTGCCTGTCGCACCGAGGCGAGCGACTGTTCGATCTGTTGCGTGCTTTCGGGATCGGGCGCAGCGGGGGTGGTGGGCATCGGCTCTCTCTTGCAACGCGTGGATGAAGGGGCGAAGCGCCCCGTTGCGCCGTTCTTATACTCAACTTCTTCGATAGACATTAAACGAGTTATTGGGGGCCACAAAGCGAAACTTTCGCGGCGATGAACGACAGCACGGGAGGGAAGCAGGCAGGTCACTGCATGCTCGGGCTTCACCCAATGTATTGTGTTTCAACCATTTCATGGAAGTCCGCAGCGGGCATGGGCATGCGCTGCCAGCCCGCTGCGGATCGGCCGGTCATGGGGTGAGGCGCTTGAAGCGACTCGTCGGGGCCAAGTCGAAACGTATCGTCATGGTTCCGATTGACGACTACCCAGGCGGCAGAGCGGGCATGATTCTCGACAAAACGAGTAGAGATTAATGCACCCCCTGCGCGCTTTCCTGACGGCCGCGCTTTAGGCTTGCCAGCGCGCCCCCGCCCGGTGCTAGGGTATTGCTTGTCATACAAGAGTAGCAAAGCGGAACGATGGCGCGCACGAGAGCAGCAGCAGCAAGCAGGACGGCAATCGTGGCAGACACCACCGCAGCGGCAGGCGGCCCGCTGCCTATATCGGGCTTGGCCCCGCTCAGCGAAGGGCTGCCGCCGCTACGCTATTTCAACCGCGAGTTGAGTTGGCTGATGTTCAACCGTCGCGTCCTGGCCGAGGCGCAAAACACCAACTATCCGCTGCTGGAGCGCCTGCGCTTCCTGTCGATTTCGGGCAGCAACCTGGACGAGTTCATGATGGTGCGCGTGGCTGGCCTGGCCGGCCAGGTCCGGCGCGGGATCGACGAGGTTTCGATCGACGGGTTCAGCCCGACCCAGCAATTGCAGCAGATCCACGGCGCGGTGGAAGACCTCGTTAATGCACAGCATGTCGTGCTGGGAGAACTTTCAGACCTACTGGCCGAAGCGGGCATTCACATGGTGGGCGACAAGCCCNTGCCGCGCGCGCAGAACGACTGGCTGGCCCGCTATTTCAGCGANCATGTCATGCCCGTGCTCACNCCGCAGGCGATCGACCCTGCGCACCCCTTCCCGTTCATTGCCAACCANGGCACGGGCATCCTGTTCTCGATGGTGCGGGTGGCAGACAATGATCCCGTAACCGAGATGATCATGATCCCGCCGGCCCTGCCCCGCTTCGTGCGGCTGCCCGACGAGGATGGCGGCTGGATCAGCATCGAGGAACTGGTGCGCCGCAACGCGGCAACTGTCTTCCCCGGTTTCCGCATCCAGGGTTCGGGCACGTTCCGCGTGCTGCGCGACAGCGATATGGAAATCGAGGAAGACGCCGAGGACCTGGTGCGCTATTTCCGCACGGCGATCCAGCGGCGTCGGCGTGGCAAAGTCATCATGCTGCAATTGCAGGAGGATTTCGATCCTGCGGCAGAGCAGTTGCTGCGCGACAAATTGCGGCTGGACTATGCGCTGGTCGTCAAGTCGCGCGGGTTGCTCGCGATGAACGGCCTTTCGCAGATCGTCGACATGCCGCGCCCGGAACTCAAGTTCGAGCCATACAATCCCCGCTACCCCGAGCGCGTGCTGGAGCATGACGGCGATTGCTTTGCCGCGATCCGGGAAAAGGACCTGGTAATCCACCACCCGTTTGAAAGTTTCGACGTGGTGGTCGATTTCCTGCGCCAGGCGGCCAGCGACCCGGACGTGGTCGCGATCAAGCAGACGCTCTATCGGGCGGGCAAGCAATCGGCGGTGATCGCCGCGCTGATCGCCGCGGCCGAGGCGGGCAAGTCCGTCACTGCCGTGGTGGAACTGAAAGCACGGTTCGACGAGGAGCAGAATCTGCACTGGGCGAGCCAGCTCGAACGGGCGGGTGTGCAGGTGATCTACGGCTTCGTGGACTGGAAAACCCACGCCAAGGTTTCGATGGTGGTGCGGCGCGAGGGCGATGGCTATCGCACCTATTGCCACTTCGGGACGGGAAATTACCACCCGGTGACCGCGCGCATCTATACCGACCTGTCGTTCTTCACCGCCGATCCCAAGGCGGGGCGCGATGCGGGGCAACTGTTCAACTTCATCACCGGCTATGTGGAGCCCAAGAACACCGATTTCCTCTCCATTTCGCCCATCGGCCTGCGCCGCACGCTTTATGATTGCATTGAGCGTGAGATTGGCTTTGCCCAGGCGGGCAAGCCGGCGGCCATCTGGGCCAAGCTCAATTCGCTGACCGACAGCCGGCTGATCGAGCGGCTCTATGCCGCAGCGCAAGCGGGGGTGGACATTGCCTTGGTCGTGCGCGGCATCTGCTGCCTGCGGCCCGGCGTGCCGGGGCTATCCGACAGGATCACGGTGAAATCGATCATCGGCCGGTTCCTGGAGCACAGCCGCATCTGGGCCTTTGGCAATGGCGCGGCGCTGCCAAACCGGCGGGCGCGGGTGTTCATCTCCTCGGCCGACGGGATGAGCCGCAATCTGGATCGGCGCGTGGAAGTGCTGGTGCCGATCCGCAACCGCACGGTGCATGACCAGATTCTGGACCAGGTGATGCTGGCCAACCTGATCGATACCGAGCAAAGCTGGACTTTGAGCGCCGATGGCGACTATCAGCGGGTTTCCTGTCGATCCGATGCCGGCGAGAAACCGTTCAATGTGCACCGTTACTTCATGACGAACCCTTCGCTTTCGGGCCGTGGCGCGGCCCTGACCAAGGGGCGCAAGGTGCCCAAGCTAGCGCTGCGGCGCGGCGGCGCGACGGTGGATTGAGCCAAGCAATGCCGTTTGGCCTTTCCCGGGGCAAGGACACGCGCACGCGCGCGATCATCGACATTGGCTCCAACACGGTGCGCTTGGTCATCTATGGCCAGCCACTGCGCGCGCCCAAGGTGCTGCACAACGAGAAAGTGACCGCGCGCCTGGGCAAGGGCGTGGCCGAAAGTGGCGATCTTTCGCCCAAGGCCATGGCGCTGGCGCTTGCCTCGCTAGCCCGGTTCAAGGCGATCCTGGCGCTACAGGGCGTGACCGAGCTTGACGTGGTGGCCACCGCCGCCAGCCGTGATGCGCGCAATGGCGCGGCGTTTCTCGATGCGATTGCCGGCCTGGGGCTGACGCCGCGCCTGCTCTCCGGCGAGGAAGAAGCCATCACCAGCGCGCATGGCGTGCTCGGTGCCTTCCCCCGTGCCAAGGGCGTAGTGGGTGACCTGGGTGGCGGCAGCCTGGAACTGGTGGACGTGGATGGCGAGCACTGCACCCATGGAGTGAGCCTGCCGCTCGGCACCTTGCGCCTGCCGGGCCTGCGCGCGCAAGGGCAGCGGGCTTTCGGCCAGAAGATCACCAAGGCGCTGGCCAAGGCGGAATGGAAAGCCACGCCGGGGCAGACGCTTTATCTCGTGGGCGGATCGCTGCGTGCCTTTGCCCGCCATGTGATGGTGCAGACGCGCTTTCCGATCGATGATCCCCATGGCTATGACGCCGATCCGGCCGTTGCGCTCAAGCTGGCCAAGGCCATGGCCCGGCGCAAGGGCGAAGCGATTCAGCCGATTGCCGGGGTATCGGGCGGGCGCCTCGCCAGCCTCCCGGATACCGCCGCGCTGCTTGCCGTGCTGATTGCGCGGCTGAAGCCTGCGCGGCTGGTGTTTTCTGCCTGGGGCCTGCGCGAAGGCGTGCTGTGGGAAGCGATGCCCGATGCCGTGCGCGGGCAAGACCCGCTGGTGGCCGGCGCATCTGCCTTTGCGCAGGAGCATGGCATTGCCGCCAACACCGCGACCATGGTGGCCGGCTGGACAGCCGGCGTGGTGCAGACCGACGGGCCGGACCGGCGCGAGCGCCTGCGCCTTGCCGCCACGATGCTGTGCATGGCATCGGCCACGGTGGAGCCCAATCTGCGCGGCGACCTGGCGCACGAGTGGGGCCTGCGAAAACGCTGGATCGGCGCCACTGCGGGCGACCGCGCGATGCTGGCCGCCGCGATGATCGCCAACACCGGCAAGCTGACCCTGCCGCCCGATCTGCCGCAACTGGCCAGTCCTGCCGCCCTGCGCGAAGCCCAGGCCTGGGGCCTCGCCACCCGCCTATGCCGCCGCTTCACCGTGGGCGCGCCCTCGGCGTTGAACGGCAGCGCCCTGCGCCGCGAAGGCGAGGTTCTGGTGATGGAAGTGGAAGACCGCCACGCCGTGCTGATCAACGACAGCGTGGGGCGGGACCTGAAAGCGCTGGCGGCGCATCTGGGGCTGAAGGGGGCGATCAGGGAGCGTTGAACCCAGGCCGGTTGAGAAGATCGGCCTTTTGTGTTATAACGCCTGTATGAACGCCAGCCTGAAAATCACCAAGATCGGCAATTCCGCCGGTGTCGTCCTGCCCAAGGAACTGCTGGCCAAGCTGCGCGCCGGTGTCGGAGATACGCTGTACGTGTCGGAAACGCCGGATGGCATCCGCATTACAGCATCCGATCCTTCGTTCGAGGCCAAGATGGCGCTGGCCGAGCAGATCATGCGCGAGGACAGGGACATCCTGCGCGTGCTGGCCAAGTAACATGGGCCAGCCTGCCGAGCCGGTGTGGATCGAAACCGAACTGGCCTTGGCGATCCACGACCGCCAATTGGCCGAACACGGCGGCCCTGTCGGGTTGCGCGATCCGGCAGGGCTGGAATCCGCCCTCGCCCGTGCGCGCAACCGGTGGACTTACGAGGAAACCGACTTGTGCGAGTTGGCCGCAGCTTACGCCTATGGCGTGGCGCGCAACCACCCCTTTACCGATGGCAACAAACGCACGGCATGGGTGCTGGCACGCCTGCTTCTGGCGCTGAATGCGGTGCGGATCGATTTTGCGCCAGAGGATGCGATCCGAGCGGTACTGGCGTTGGCAGCCGGAACACTGGATGAGGCCGGGTTCGCGGATTGGTTTCGGCAACGGCTGTCCGCCAATGACGCGGCGCCCTCATGATGGGAGCGGGCAAAGCGGCAGCGCATAAGGGTCAGCCTGGATCGACGACCATGGCGAAGAGGCGGTCGAGGTTGAGCTGAATTTCCTGAACCGAGGGGTTTGCCGCATATTTGGCCATGCCAAGCGGCAAACTCATGCTCTCGTACAGTGCCGAAGCCTCGGCATCGCTCAAGATATTCCGCTTTCTCAATATGTTTGCCAGACTGACAATGCCGTTGATCGCGCAGATGTGCGAGGCTTCGTGTGCTTCGATCAATTGCGGATCGATGGGGCTCGAACTGTCGGTCATGGAATGATTTGCTCCACCGTTTCGTGCCGCCGGATGGGATGGCTCGCGCCCGCCCATCGCTATCGTCAGGCCGCCACTATCGCTTGATCGTGACGATCCCGACCGGCCCGGGCTTGGTCGATGGATTGGAAGCGTTGAGCTTGGGGGGCTTGGCCGCCTTGGGCTTGCGCGCTTCCTTGTTGGTCTTCTTTTGGCCTTTGGCCATGCTATTTCCTTACCAGATCACGAAAAATGGCGCTCACTTGGACGTGTATTCGCCCGGCTGCGCGCCAAAGTTTTCGCGGGCAAACGTGCGTGCGCCGGCCATTGTCTTGAACAATTCGTCTTGCAGCTGCGCCGTAACCACCGGATACCCTTGCGAGTTGTAGCGGGTGCTGCGCACGGTAAGGCGAAAATTGCCTTCTCCGTCCTTGTTGATCAGGAAAGGGCGATTTTTCGGGTCGGTCATTGTTCAGGCTCCAGCGAAGTCAGTTCAGGGCGTGGGTGGGGCCGCGCGATTGGTTAAACCGCACAGCCCGCATCCATCAGGCAGCCTGAAGATTCACTGCCGAAATCTTGCCGCGGCGATCGGTTTCCAGCTCGTAGGAAACGCGCTGGTCCTTTTCGAGCGTGCGCATGCCGGCACGTTCCACCGCCGAAATGTGCACGAAGGCATCGGTGCCGCCGTCGTTGGGCGCAATGAAGCCATAGCCCTTGTCGACGTTGAAGAATTTCACGGTTCCGGTCGTCATATGGGTAACCCTTTATCCCATGGTTTGACGGGCATACGCCAACAGCGGCGCATCCCGGCTTCTGTAGTGCTAGAAAAGGATAAAGGGGTGGCATAAAGCTGCCGATTTATCCGTCGCATGCGACGTAAGCGCGGTCCTAATAACACGATGCCCGAAAATTGGAAGGAAATTCTTGATTTTCGAGCAAGCGAGGATTGTCATGGCTTTTTGTTTGCAGGTGTGATGCCGAACTTTTCGATTTGCCGGTTGGTGGGGCGGGTTACATTCCCTCCCTTAGGCGGCGTGGACAAATTCCACAGCGCCACGGCTGGAGGCAAAAACCGCCAGTTCAAGGAGGCGAGGTGACGCAATAGTGGGCCTATTGCTAGCCGAGCCGACGTGGAGATGGCGGTTTTTGGTCCAGCCCCG
>Ga0065704_10000411_pt1 | contig 28770 bp, 30 predicted proteins | sample SwiRhicommuniRL2_FD_59091 | JGI IMG/M metagenome (GOLD analysis project Ga0065704, IMG submission 59091) | Switchgrass rhizosphere bacterial communities from Rose Lake, Michigan, USA - RL2 v2 (version 2) | ecosystem: Host-associated > Plants > Roots > Rhizosphere > Soil | place: East Lansing, MI | reverse complement strand
AGATCGAGTCGTTTTCGGTGCTCGACCGCGAGTGGTTCGGCCCGGTCATGCACCTGGTCACCTACAAGGCGCGCGACCTCGAGGCGCTCGTCGACGCGATCAATGCCACCGGCTACGGCCTGACGTTCGGCATCCACAGCCGCATCGACTCGACGGTGCGTCGCGTGGCGAGCCGTGTCGCGGCCGGGAACGTCTACGTCAATCGCAACATCATCGGCGCCGTCGTCGGCACGCAGCCGTTCGGCGGCTCGGGGCTGTCGGGCACCGGGCCCAAGGCCGGCGGCCCGCGTTACCTGCACCGGTTCGCGCACGAGCGCACCTACACCGTCAACACGTCGGCCGTGGGCGGCAACGCCTCGCTGCTGGCAATGGAGTGAGATGGAAGGGGTTGGTGGTCAGCGGTCTGCGGTTAGCAAGAAGCGACTGCGTCGTTCACCTCTCCCGCACGCGGGAGAGGTCGCGCAGTGCGCCGGTGAGGGCGGTTTCCTCTAACCGCTGACCGCTAGCCACTCACCACTAACCGCTGACTGCCAGCCACTTTCTTATGAACCTTTCCGTACTCGATATCTTCAAGATCGGCGTCGGGCCGTCGAGCTCGCACACGATGGGGCCGATGAACGCGGCCTGTGCATTCGTGCGCGAGCTCGAGGCACGCGGTCTGCTCGAGCGCACCGAGAGGGTCGGAGCGCAGATGTACGGGTCGCTGGCGCTCACGGGCCGTGGCCACTGCACCGACCGCGCCGTCCTGCTCGGCCTCGAGGGCCACCAACCGGCGACGATCGACCCGGCGGCAATGGCGCCGACGATCGAGCGCATCGGCGCGACGGGCCGGATCCGTCTTGCGGGACGCAAGGAAGTGCCGTTCGACGAGCCGCTCGACCTGCTGTTCCACCGCGACCAGACCCTGCCGCAGCACCCGAACGGCATGCGGTTCACCGCGCTCGACGCGGCGGGGCAGGTCGTGTTGCGCGACGAGTATTTCTCGACCGGCGGTGGATTCGTCGTGCGTGGCGAGGAGTTCGGGCGCGACACGGCCGCGACGCACGCCGTGCAGGTCCCGCACCCGTTCACCTCGGCACAGGAGTTGCTCGCGCTCGCGCGCGATTGCGGGCTCGACCTGCACGAACTCGTGCTCGACAACGAGCGCGCGTTCCGACCCGATACCGAGACGCGCGCGGCGCTGCTGCAGGTCTGGGCCGTCATGAGCGAGTGCATCGAGCGCGGTTTCAAGGGCAGCGGCGTGCTGCCGGGCGTGCTCAAGGTACGCCGTCGCGCCGAGCGGCTGTATCGGCAGCTGACCGAGTCGGGCGAAAAGCGCCCGCTCGACGCGCTCGAGTGGGTCAACGCGTTCGCACTCGCGGTCAACGAGGAGAACGCCGCCGGTGGCCGCGTCGTCACGGCGCCGACCAACGGCGCCGCCGGCATCGTGCCGGCCGTGCTCGCCTACTACCGCAAGTTCGAACCGGGTGCGAGCGAGGAGGGCGTCGTGCGCTTCCTGCTCGTGGCCGGGGCGATCGGCATGCTCTACAAGCGCAACGCCTCGATTTCCGGGGCCGAGATGGGCTGCCAGGGCGAGGTCGGCGTCGCCTGTTCGATGGCCGCCGCGGGGCTCGTTGCCGCACTGAACGGCACCAACGAGCAGATCGAGAACGCGGCCGAGATCGGCATGGAGCACAACCTGGGGCTCACCTGCGACCCGATCGCGGGCCTGGTGCAGATCCCGTGCATCGAGCGCAACGCGATGGGCGCCGTGAAGGCGATCAACGCAGCGCGGCTGTCGTTGCGCGGCGACGGCACCCACAAGGTCTCGCTCGACCAGGTGATCGCGACCATGCGCCAGACCGGACACGACATGTCGACGATCTACAAGGAAACGAGCCAGGGCGGCCTCGCGGTCAACGTTCCGGAGTGCTGATGCCGCGATGAGCGCCGACGGGGAGGAGTTCGATGTCTGAACCTGCAGACCGTGTCGTCGTCGTCACGGGCGCCTTCGGTGCGCTGGGCATGGCCGTGGCGCGGGCCTTCGCGCAGACCGGGGCAAGGCTCGCGCTGATCGACCTCGCGCAGCCGTCGCCGGACGTCCAGCGCGAGTTCGCGGCGGGTCCGCACATGCTGCTCGGCGGCGTGGACCTGTCGGACCTCGACGTCACGCGCAAGGCGATGGCTGCCGTCGCGATGCGCCTCGGCGGCATCGACGTGCTCTGCAACGTGGCCGGCGGCTTTCGCTGGGAAAAGCTCGAGGACGGCGAGGTCGAGACCTGGGACACGCTCTATGCGATGAACCTGCGGTCGGCCGTCGTCTGCTGCAAGTGTGCACTGCCGGCGATCCTCGAACGCGGTGCGGGTCGCATCGTCAACATCGGTGCGGGCGCGGCCGCGAAGGCCGGCCTCGGCATGGGCGCCTACACGGCGTCGAAGGCCGGTGTGCAGCGCCTGACCGAGGCCTTGTCCGAGGAAGTGAAGGACCGCAACGTCACCGTCAACGCGATCCTGCCCGGCATCATCGACACGCCGCGCAACCGGCTCGACATGCCACAGGCGGATTTCTCGAAATGGGTGAGTCCCGCGCAGATCGCCGGCGTGATCGTGTTCCTCGCCTCCGACGCGGCGAGCGCGATCACGGGCGCCGCGATCCCGGTGTTCGGCCGCGGCTGAGCATTTGCGCCACGACGGTCGGTCGGGCCGGTCGTCAGTCGCGCTCGTTCGCCGAGGCCATGTTGCGCGGGTAATCGAACTCGGCCTGCTGGCCGGTCTTCCACTGGAGGTCGGCCCAGCTTTCCAGCGCAAAGCTGGCCGTGAAGACGGCGCAGGTGGGCATGTTGTCGATCTGGTCGCCGGTCGAAAGCCGGTTCGCACACTCGGTGATGCCCGGGTTGTGACCGAGCACCATCAGGTGCTTCACGTCGCCGCCGAGTTCGCGCACGACCTCGAGGATGGCTTCCGGGTCGGCCAGGTAGAGCCGTTCGTCCGGCGCGATCAGGTCCGCGGCCACCTTGAGTTCGCGCGCCATGATGCTGGCGGTTGTCAGTGCGCGCACGGCCGGGCTCGAGAGGATCAGGTCGGGCTTGAGCTTGCGCGAGCGAAGTCGGCGCGCCATCTCGGGCGCGTCCTGCTGCCCGCGCTTGTTGAGCACGCGGTCCCAGTCCTGCTGGTCCGGCAGCGACCAGTCGGACTTCGCGTGCCGCACGAGCGTCAGTCGCTTCAGTCCCGCGGCGGCCTTGCGGCCCGCCTCCAGTGCCTGCACCTTGCTCTTGCCGGCTTTGCCCAGACTCATGCGCAATGTTCCCTTGGGTTCAGGTGTCGCCCGCGGCGATCTCGACGTAGCCGTCGACGACGCGGGTCACGTAGCTCTTCACGGGCTCGTAGGCGGGCGGTGTCAGCGCCTGGCCGGTGCGCAGGCAGAAGCGCGCGCCGTGACGCGGACAGATGACCTGGTGGTCCTCGACCTCGCCGCCGGCGAGCCCGCCGCCGTCGTGTGTGCAGACGTCGTCGATCGCGAAGAACTCGCCGTCGACGTTGAAGACCGCGACGAAGGCGCCGTCAACCTCGGCCGAGGCATAGTCGCCGGGGGCGATGTCGGCCGCGGGCGCGACGCGAATCCAGTCGGTCATGGTGTCGTGCCCGCGTTCGAGGGAGTGATCGCCGTCGGGCTACCCGTAATGTGCATGCCGCACCCGACCCGGCCACGGATGGACGGGCCGGAACCGGTTCGCCGGACCGTCCGCGACATGGACGTCGCGGACGGAGCCCCCAGGGACGGGTTCACGGCGTTCCGGCGAACCGCGTTGTGGACCGTCCGGCCGCGGCCGTGTTGAAACTGTCGACCAACTATGACGTTCGTCGTCGGAACAGCGATCATCGCGTCACATCATGCCCGTCTGCAGACGCGCGGCGTCCGACATCATCGCCTGGCTCCACGGCGGGTCGAACACGAGTTCGACGTCGGCACGCTTGACCGTCGGGATGATCTCGACCTTCTCGCGCACGTCGGCGACCAGCACTTCGCCCATGCCGCAGCCCGGCGCCGTGAGCGTCATCGTCACCTGCACGACGCGCCCGTCGTCCTCGGACTTGACGTCGCAGCCGTAGACCAGCCCGAGGTCGACGATGTTGATCGGGATTTCCGGGTCGTAGCAGCCTTTCATCTGCTCCCACACGAGCTCACGCACGTCGTCGTCGCTCGCGTTCGGCGGCAGTTCGGGCACTTCCTCGGGTTCCTTGCCCAGGGCGTCGGCATCCTTGCCCGCGATGCGGAACAGGTTGCCCTCGACATAGACGGTGAAGCTGCCGCCGAGCGCCTGGGTGATGTACCCCAGCTGGCCCTCGCGCAGCTTCACGTTGACGCCCGCAGGGACGATGACCGCGTCCACGTCGCGGGTGAACGTCACGGGTTCGTTGTCGGCTCGATACAAGACTTTGCTCCCAAGCGGGGTGGCACTCACGCGCCCCTGTGTCTGTCCGGGGCCGGTCGCCATCCACTTTCGATCAGCAACTCATTCGGTCGAAACCTGGTCCTGCCGGTGCAGCGCCGCGTCGAGCGTGTGCCAGCACAGGCTCGCGCACTTCACGCGTGCCGGAAACTCGCGCACGCCGGACAACGCGCCGAGCTTGCCGAGGCTGTCGACGTCGACGGCCGCATCGTCACGCGTCAGCAACTGGTGCATCTGCCCGAACAGCGCTTCCGCCTCGGGCACGGTCTTGCCCTTGATGCTCTCGGTCAGCAGCGAGGCCGAGGCCACCGAGATCGCGCAACCGCTGCCGTGGAAGGAGACGTCGCTGATGCGCTCGCCGTCGAGTTTCACGTACACCGTGAGCTTGTCGCCGCACAGCGGGTTGAAACCGTCGGCGTGACGATCCGCGTCCGGCATTTCGCGGAAATTCCGCGGGTGCCGGTTGTGGTCGACGATGATGTCGCGGTAGAGGTCCTTGAGGTCCATCAGCCGAGCATCTCCCGGGCCGTGTGCAGCGCCTCGACCAGCCGGTCGACCTCGGCGCGCGTGTTGTAGAAGGCGAACGAGGCGCGCGCCGTCGCCGGCACCTTGAAGAATTCCATCACCGGCATCGCGCAGTGGTGGCCGGTGCGCACCGCAACGCCCTCGGCGTCGAGGATCGTGCCGAGGTCGTGCGGGTGCACTCGGCCGAGCGTGAAGGAGACGACCGCCGCCTTCTCCGGCGCGGTGCCGACGATGCGCAGTTCCGGGATCGCCGACAGCCGCTCGGTCGCGTACACGAGCAGGTCGTGCTCCGCGGCGGCGACGCGCTCCATGCCGAGCGCCTCGAGGTAGTCGATCGCCGCCCCGAGGCCGACCGCGTCGGCGATCGCGGGCGTGCCCGCCTCGAACTTGTAGGGCAGGTCGTTGTAGATCGTCTTGTCGAAGCCGACCGCGAGGATCATGTCGCCGCCACCCTGCCACGGCGGCATCTCGCGCAGCAGCGCCTCGCGGCCGTAGAGGATGCCGATGCCGGTCGGACCGCACATCTTGTGCGACGAGAACGCGTAGAAGTCGCAGTCGAGCGCCTGCACGTCGACCTTGAGGTGCGGCACGGCCTGGGCGCCGTCGAGCAGCACCGGCACGCCGCGCTCCTTCGCCGCGCGGATGAAGCGCTGCACGGGCACGACGGTGCCGAGCGCGTTGGAGACGTGGGCGAGGCCGACCAGCTTCGTCCGGGGCGACAGCAGCGCCGCAAACGCGTCGAAGTCGACTTCGCCGGTCGTCGTGATCGGCGCGACCTTGAGCGTGGCGCCGGTCTGTTCGCAGAGCAGCTGCCACGGCACGATGTTGGCATGGTGCTCGAGCCAGGAGACGAGGATCTCGTCGCCGGGGCCGAAGCGGGGGCGACCGTAGCTCTGCGCGACCAGGTTGATCGCCTCGGTCGTGCCGCGGACGAAAATGACTTCCTTCGTCGAACGCGCGTTGATGAAGCGACGCGCCTTTTCGCGGGCACCCTCGAACAGGTCGGTCGCTTCCTGGCTCAGCGTGTGCACGCCACGGTGAACGTTGGCGTGCGTCGTCTCGTAGTACCGCGTCATCGCGTCGATGACGAAGCGCGGGCGTTGGCTCGAGGCGGCATTGTCGAGATAGACCAGCGGCTTGCCGCGGATCGTCCGCTCGAGCACAGGGAAGTCTCGCCGGACGGCCTCGACGTCGAGCGGCCGCACGGCCGACGGGAACGGGCGGGGCACTGCGCTCATGGCGTCACCTCGAGCAGCCGGGTCAGGCGGTCGTCGAGGGCGTCGTGCACGAGCGCGCTGAGCGCCGGCTCGTCGATCTTCGACAGCACCGCACCGGCGAACGCGCGGGTGAGGGCGCTGCGGGCCTCGGCCTCGTCGAGGCCGCGCGAACGCAGGTAGAAGAGTGCGTTGGGGTCGAGCTGGCCGGTGGTGGCACCGTGGCTGCACTGCACGTCGTCGGCGTAGATTTCGAGGTCCGGCTTGGTGTCGATCTCCGCGCCGGGCGTCAGCAGCAGGTTGCGGTTGACCTGCCGCGCGTTCGACTTCTGCGCGTCGACGTGCACGATCGACTTGCCGTTGAACACGCCACGGCCCTTGTTGGCGGCGATGCCACGGTAGTCCTGCAGGCTGGTCGTCTCGATCGCCCGATGCTCGACGAGCACGTGCGTGTCGAGGTGTCGCGCGCCGTCGGCGAGGAACACGCCCGTGAGCTCGGTGCTGGCGCCGCGGCCGTCGAGCGCGACGTGCAGGTCGAGGCGGGTCAGCGAGCCGCCGAGCTGCGAATCGCGCAGCACGAGCTTCGCGTTCCCGGCGACGCGGGCGTCGATCCGTTCGATGTGGAACGCCCGCGCACTCGACCGTTGCAACCGGTACAGCTGCAGTTCCGCACCTGCGGCGAGTTCGACGTCGAGCACGAGGTTCGTGAAGTGCTCGTGGGCGCCGTCGTCGATCTGGTCGATCAGCAGCCGCGCACGGCTGTCCGGCCCCATGCGCACGACGAGGCGGGGATTCGCGAGCGTCGGCGCAGCGCCGGCGGTCGCGACCGTGACCTGCAGCACCTCGTCCGAGCGGAAGCCCGGCGGGGCCTCGAGCAGCAGCGGCGTCGTCGTGAGCGCGGCATTGAGCGCGGCAAAGCGCTCGGTACCGAGGCCCTGCATGGGACGCAGCAGTTCCTCGGCGCGTGCCTCGGCCTGCTCGAGCGTGCTCAGGTGGAAGCCGCCGAGCGTCGCCGGCAGGTCGTCCGGGACGGCACCGTTGAGCAGCACGACGCGTGCCGCGGCGAGCGCCGGCGGCGGCTCGAAGGCGGTGACGCCGACGGCGGGCTCGAAGCGTCGCGTCTCGAGCCGGCGCAGGCTGGTGTATTTCCAGGACTCGTCGCGCGCGCCGGGGAACCCCAGTTCGCTGAAGCGCGCAAACGCGGCCGCGCGCGTCACGGCGGGGCCGCGCAGCGACGGCCGCAGGCGCTCGAACGCGTCGCGGTAGTGGGTCACCACGGGTGAGGGCGCTGGCTGGCTCATGCCGCGCTCGCCTCCTGGCGCACCCAGTCGTAGCCACGCTTCTCGAGCTCCAGCGCGAGCGTCTTGTCGCCGGTGCGCAGGATGCGACCGTCCGACAGCACGTGCACGTAATCGGGCTCGATGTAGTCGAGCAGCCGCTGGTAGTGCGTGACCATCACGATCGCACGGTCGGGCGCGCGCAGCGTGTTGACGCCGTTCGCAACGACGCGCAGCGCGTCGATGTCGAGGCCGGAGTCGGTCTCGTCGAGCAGCGCGAGCTTCGGCTCGAGCACGGCCATCTGCAGGATCTCGTTGCGCTTTTTCTCGCCGCCCGAAAAACCTTCGTTGACGCCACGGCTCAGGAAGCTCTCGTCCATGCGCATGAGCTTCATCTTGTCCTTGATCAGCTGCAGGAACTCGAACGCGTCGAGCTCGGGCAGGCCGCGTTGCTTGCGCACGGCGTTGAGCGCGGCCTTGAGCAGGTAGGCGTTGTTGACGCCGGGAATCTCGACCGGGTACTGGAACGCGAGGAAGACGCCCTTGCGCGCACGCTCCTCGGGTTCGAGCGCGAGCAGGTCCTCGTCGAGGAAGCTGGCGGTGCCCCGGGTCACTTCGTACCCCGCGCGGCCGGCCAGCACGCTCGCGAGCGTGCTCTTGCCGGAGCCGTTCGGCCCCATGATCGCGTGGACCTCGCCGGGCTTCACCTCGAGGTTGAGGCCCTTGAGGATCTTGCGGGCGCCGATCTGGGCGTGCAGGTCGCGGATGCTGAGCATGTCTGTCCGTTCTCTCTACGTTGCGGTCAGCCGACGGAGCCTTCGAGGCTCACCGACAGCAGGTTCTGTGCTTCCACGGCGAACTCCATCGGCAGTTCCTTGAACACCGCCTTGCAGAAGCCGTTGACGATCATGTTCACCGCGTCCTCCTCCGACACGCCGCGGCTGCGGCAGTAGAAGAGCTGGTCGTCGGCGATCTTCGAGGTCGTGGCCTCGTGCTCGACGACGGCCGACGGGTGCTTGATCTCCATGTACGGGAACGTGTGCGCGCCGCACTTGTCGCCCATCAGCAGCGAGTCGCACTGCGTGTAGTTGCGCGCCCCCTCGGCCGACGGCAGCACCTTCACCAGGCCGCGGTAGGTGTTCTGGCCGTGACCCGCGGAGATGCCCTTGGAGACGATCGTCGAACGCGTGTTGCGGCCGATGTGGATCATCTTGGTGCCGGTGTCGGCCTGCTGGTAGTGGTTCGCGAGCGCCACCGAATAGAACTCGCCGACCGAGTTGTCCCCGGTCAGGACGCAGCTCGGGTACTTCCAGGTGATGGCCGAGCCGGTCTCGACCTGCGTCCAGCTGATGCGCGAATTGGCGCCGCGGCATTCGCCGCGCTTGGTGACGAAGTTGTAGATGCCGCCGACGCCGTTCTCGTCGCCCGGGTACCAGTTCTGCACCGTCGAGTACTTGATGTTCGCGTCGGCGAGCGCGACGAGCTCGACGACCGCCGCGTGCAGCTGGTTCTCGTCGCGCATCGGCGCCGTGCAGCCCTCGAGGTAGCTCACGTGGCTGCCCTCGTCGGCGACGATCAGCGTGCGCTCGAACTGGCCGGTGTTCGCGGCGTTGATGCGGAAATAGGTCGACAGTTCCATCGGGCAGCGCACGCCCTTCGGCACGTAGACGAACGAACCGTCGGAGAACACCGCGGAGTTGAGCGTCGCGAAGAAGTTGTCGGTGTACGGCACGACCGTACCCAGGTAGCGCTCGACGAGCTCAGGGTGGTTGAGCACCGCGTCGGAGAAAGAGCAGAAGATCACGCCGGCCTTCCCGAGCTTCTCCTTGAACGTCGTGGCGACCGAAACGCTGTCGAACACCGCGTCGACCGCGACGCCGGCGAGCCGCGCGCGTTCGTGCAGCGGCACGCCGAGCTTCTCGTACGTGGCGAGCAGCTTCGGGTCGACTTCCTCGAGGCTCTTCGGGCCGTCCTTCTTCGTCTTCGGGGCGGAGAAGTACGAGATCGCCTGGTAGTCGATCGGCGCGATCCGGACGTGGGCCCAGTCGGGCTGGCGCATGGTGAACCAGTGCCGCAGCGCCTTCAGGCGCCATTCGAGCAGGAACTCGGGCTCACGCTTCTTGCGCGAGATGATGCGCACGACGTCTTCGTCGAGACCGGGCGGCAGCGTGTCCGACTCGACGTCGGTGACGAAGCCGTGGCGGTACTTCTGCGCGACGAGCGCGTCGAGGTCGGGCTGCGGTGTGGACATGACCCTGGTCGATCCTCAAAGACTGTCGGGGCCGCGCGGGGCGGCAGAGGGGCGCAGCGCACCCGCGAGGTGGGGACGCCAGACCGCGACGGCTTCCTGGCCCGAGAGCTGCGCCAGCGAGATCTCGTCGAGCGAGCGACGGATCGCGCCGTTGATGCGCTGCCACGCGTTGCCGGTGCTGCAGGAAACCTCGTGCTCGCAGTTGCTGTGCTCACCGCTGCATTCGGTGATGGCGACCGGGCCCTCGATTGCGTCGATGATGGCCGAGGCACTGATCGCCGCGGCGGGGCGGGCCAGCTGGTAGCCGCCACGCGCGCCGCGCGTCGAAGTGAGCAGCCCGGCCCGATGAAAACTCTTCAGGAGCTTGCCGACGGTCGCCAGACCCAGCCGGGTGCGCTCGGCGACCTCGGTCGCCGTGAGCCGCTGCGCCGGGTTGGCGGCGAGGCAGGCCAGGATGACCGTGCCGTAATCGGTGAGTTTGCTGATGCGTAACATTGGAGTGTTTCCAAGTGGGACGATTTTAGTCCTATATGGCGGCGGAGCCAACCCCGGTCCGGGACCGCGCCGAAGGAAAACAATCACTTCTGCTACTATTCGCGTCCCTTGAGCGCACCTGAAGCCCCGTCCCACCCTTGACGAACCTGACTCCGAGTACGCCCCCCGGCGCGGCGCCGGTCGCGTGCCGCGATTCGATCGCCGTCCTGCGCGACGTCCATTACGCCGTTGATTCGGGCAAGACCGTCCTCGACGGGCTGGACATCGACATCTGCCGCGGGGCCGTCACGGCGATCATGGGTCCGAGCGGAACGGGCAAGACCACGCTGCTCCGGCTGCTGACGGGCCAGATCCTGGCCGACCGCGGCGAAGTCGTGGTGGACGGGCTCGACCTCGCGCAGCTCGGTCGGCGTGAGATTTACGCGCTGCGCCGACGCATGGGCATGTTGTTCCAGAACGGGGCGCTGCTCACGGACCTCGACGTGTTCGAGAACGTCGCGTTTCCGCTGCGCGAGCACACGAAGCTGCCCGAGCGCCTGATCCGCACCATCGTGCTGTCCAAGCTGCACGCCGTGGGTTTGCGCGGCGCGGCGAACCTGCTGCCGCAGCAGCTCTCGGGCGGCATGGCGCGTCGAGTGGCGCTTGCGCGAGCCATCGCCATGGACCCCGACATCCTCATCTACGACGAGCCGTTCGCGGGGCTGGACCCGATTTCCATGGGCGTCGTGCTGCGACTGATCCGCTCGCTCAACGACGCGCTCGGCATCACGAGCATCGTCGTGACGCACGACGTGCGCGAGATCTCGCAGATCGCCGACGTGAGCTACATCCTGTCGGAAGGCCGCGTGGTCGCGAGCGGGACAACGCGCGAACTGCAGGAGCACCCTTCGCCCGTGGTGCACCAGTTCGTCGAGGGCCTCGCCGACGGGCCGGTCCCGTTCCACTATCCGGCACCGGACTACCACACGCAGTTGCTCGGCGGACGGGTGTTCGACTGATGCCGTCCCTGATTCGCGAATTCTTCGATGGCGCCACGACGTTCCTCGAGCGCGCCGGGCGCATCGCCCGTTTCGGGCTGCAGGTACTCGCGGCGACACCGGGGACCGTGCTGCGCGTGCGACCCGTGATCGAGCAGGTATACAACACGGGCGCCCTGTCGCTCGTGATCATCATGACCTGCGGCTTGTTCGTCGGCATGGTGCTCGGCCTGCAGGGATACGAGATGCTCAACCGGGTCGGTTCCGAGGAATACCTCGGCACGGCGGCCGCGTTGAGCCTGCTCAAGGAGCTGGGCCCCGTCGTCACCGCGTTGCTGTTCGCCGGCCGCGCCGGCACTGCGCTCGCGGCCGAGATCGGCCTGATGCGTGCGACCGACCAGATCGCGGCGCTGGAGATCATGGCAGTCGACCCGATGAAGCGCGTGGTGGTCCCGCGTTTCCTCGGCGGCGTCATCGCGATGCCGTTGCTGACGGCCACGTTCATCGCCATTGGCATCTTCGGTGCGCAGCTCATCGGCGTGCAGTTCTTCGGCATCGACCAGGGCAGCTTCTGGTCGCAGATCCGCGGCACGGTGGAACTCGCCGATGTGGGAGAAGGTCTGATCAAGGGTGCGGTATTCGGAGTCGCCTGCAGCTTGATCGCCGTCTACGAGGGTTACCACGCCGTGCCGACCGCCGAAGGCGTCGGCCGCGCCACGACACGGACGGTCGTCGTGTCCGCCGTCGTCACGCTGGTCCTCGATTACATGCTCACGGCCCTCATGCTCTGACCGACCCCGAGGCGACTACATGCGTCCATCGCGCACGATCGACATTTCCACCGGCCTGTTCGTCCTGCTCGGCTTCGCGGCCATTCTGTTCCTGGTCACCCAGATCACGAACCGCGAGTTCACCCTGAACAGCACGTCGTACCGGTTGCGGGCCGATTTCGAGAACATCGGCGGCCTCAAGGCGGGCGCGCCGGTGTCGATGGCGGGCGTCACGGTCGGCCGCGTCGAGAACATCCAGTACGACCAGAAGCTCTACAAGGCTGTGGTCACGCTGCGTATCGACGGCCGCTACGACGAGATACCGAACGACAGCGACGCCAGCATCTTCACGGCGGGGCTGCTGGGCGGGCAGTACGTCGGGATCTCCCCGGGCGGCGCTGAGGAGTATTTCAAGGACGGGCAGAAGATCGAGTTCGTGCAGGACGCGGTCGTGCTCGAGAACCTGATCAGCAAGTACCTGTTCAACCAGGCCAGCAAGGAATCGTCGGCGGCAGAGCCGGCCTCTGCGGCCCAGGAGTGAATCGAGAATGCGCATGCAGCGAATCGTCCGTTCGATGACCCTGGTCGTTGTGCTCGCCGCGACGCCCTGGGCAATCACGTCCGCGCAGTCCACGCCGCCGGCCAAGCCGGCGGCCCAGGTGCCCGGCGTGGCACCGCAGGAACTGATCCAGAAGGTGTCGCAGGACCTGCTGCGGGACCTCGACTCGAACCGCGCGGTCTACAGCAAGGATTCGCAGAAGCTGCGCGGCCTGGTGGACAAGTACCTGCTGCCGCATTTCGACACGGATTACTCGGCGCGGCTCGTGCTCGGCAAGCACTGGCGCACGGCGACGCCTGAGCAACGCCAGCGCTTCATCGACGCGTTCTACCAGTCGCTGATGCGCAATTACGGCGACGCGATCCTCGAGTTCCGCGCCGACCGGCTCAAGATCCTGCCGTTCCGTGGCGACCTCGCCTCGGGCTCGGCCACGGTGCGCACCGAAATCACGCGTGACAACGGCACGCCGGTGCCCGTGAACTACAGCCTGCGCGGCACGCCGCAGGGCTGGAAAGCCTGGGATGTCACCATCGAAGGCATTTCGTACGTGAAGAACTACCGCACCGATTTCGGCGCACAGGCGGACAAGGAAGGCATCGAGGCCGTGATCAAGCGGCTCGAGACGCAGAACGCCGCCGGCAAGCCAGACCCGGCGCTCAAGGCCGGTGGCGCCACCGCCGCCAAGTCCTGATCGATTCGCCGTCCGATGAGCAGCACGACGAATTTCGCGATCCGCGAGTCGGCCTCGGGCCGGCTCGAGGCGAGCGGCACGATGAGCTTCGAAAGCGCGGCCCAGGCGCTCACGGCCGGGCTTGTGCTGATCCCGCGCGGACAGCCGTGCACGGTCGACCTGTCGCGGGTCAAGGAAGCCGACAGTGCCGGGCTCGCCGTGCTCGTGGAGTGGCTCGCGACGGCGCGCAAACGTGGCACGCAAGTCCACTACGAGGGCATTCCCGCGCAGATCCTCGCCGTGGCGCGGATCTCGGACCTCGAAGATTTGCTGACGAACGGCGGCTGACGCGACGTCGCTCCGCGCGCCCGAAAAAAAGGCCGGCATTGCCGGCCTTTTTCGTTCAGGGGCGCCTGTCGCCCACGAGCGCGGCTCGTGTCACGGGTTCTGCGCAGGTGGCTCGGCTTCGGCTTCCTCTGCGGCCGCGGCTTCGTCTTCGCGGAGCGCTTCCTCGGCCCAGTCGGCGTCGTCGTCGATCTGCGTCTCCGGCACGTTGCCGTCGCGGACGGCGTATTCGCGCCGTTGCAGGTAGCCGTCGCGGATGAATGCGTACGGGTCGTAGGCCTCGTCGATGACGCGCTGCAGCGGCAGCAGGTCGGCGCGTCGGTCGACGAGGTACACGGCGAGCGAAAACCAGCGCTCGTTGTCGGCGTTGTACCAGCGGAACGGCTGCGTGAAGTCGTCGGCGAAGCGCGACGGCGCATCACGCACCGTTGCCGGGCCGAGCAGGGGCAGAACCAGGTAGGGGCCGGACGGCACGCCCCAGCGGCCTAGCGTCTGGCCGAAATCCTCGTCGTGGACGGGCAGCCTGGCACCGGAGGCAACGTCGAAGATGCCGCCCCAGCCGAGCGTCGTGTTGAGCACGAAGCGGCCGACGTCCTGCGCGGTTTCCTTGAACTTGCCCTGCAATGCCTGGTTGGCGATCGTCGTCGGATAGAACAGGTTCGAGAAGAAGTTGCCGATGCCTGTCTGCAACCACGAAGGCGTGTGCTCACGGTAGGCCACCGCGACCGGACGCACGGCATTGCGGTCGATCGCGTCGTTGAACTTGTAGACACCGCGATTGAATCCCTCGATCGGATCGGGGTTGCGGGCGCGCCCGGCGTCTTCCGCGTTCGACGACGTCGTGGCGCAACCGGTCAGGCCCGTGCCGAGCAGCAACAGGCTAAGCGCCGCGGCACGCAGCGAACGGGCACGCGGGAGGGTGGGGCAGGGATCGAAACGCATCCGGGGTGTGGTCCTTTGAAGCGAGGTCGTACGCCGTCGTCGGGGACGCGATTGTACCGGCCGCCGCGCGCGCGAGGCTCGGCGAGCCGTCCGAATCGTCAGCCGCGACCCGACGACGGGGACGCCGGTTCCTGCTGGGCCGGCGCCCGGGAGCGGTTGCGCTCCTTCGGCAGCCACTCGCGCAATTCCTGCAGGCGTGCGACGAACTTGGAACGCTGCTGCTGCGTGATGTTCGGCACGGACAGCGCGAGCTCGAGCTGGTTGATGGCGAGCAGCAGGTCGCCCGACATCAGGTGGTACTCGGCCATGTACGAGTAGGCATCGGCGACATCGCCGGCGGCGTTCGCGGCCTTTGCCGTCAGGCGGATCTGCTCGGGCGTCGGCGGGACGTTGTTGAACAGGTCGAGCAGGACTTCGTGCGCGCGCTTCGGCCGCCCGGCCTGCAGCAGCGCCTCGCCGTACCGCACAGTGACGGGAATGTTGCGCGGCGCGAGGTTGCGCGCGCGCTCGAGCGTCTCCAGCGCGTCCCTGGTGTCGCCCGCGGCGAGTTGGGCCTGGCCGAGACCGGTGTGGAATGCGAGCACCTCCGGGTACGCCGTGCGCAGCTTCTCGAACTGCGGCACGGCCGCCGCGGCGTCGCCGTTGACGAGCAGTGAGAGCGCACGACCGTACGACTGCGCGAGCGACAGGTCGGCCTCGTTCGAGCCGAGCGCTGCGTAATAGTCCCGCGCGTCCGCTCCGCGCGCCGTCGTGAGCACGCGGATGCGTTCCTTCATCAGCGAATAACTCAGGCTGTCGGAGACCTTGGCCGGCGGAAACTGCAGGGCACGGTCCTTGGACTCCGCGATGCGGTTGCTCGTCACAGGGTGGGTGCGCAGCAGTTCCGGGATGCGGTCCGGACCGAGTTGCGTGCGACGGAACATCGTGTCGAAGAACGCCGGCATCGCATTCGGGTCGAAGCCCGCATTGGCGAGCACGCCGATGCCGATGCGGTCGGCCTCATACTCGTTCTCACGCGTGAAGTTGATGCGCGACTGCACGGCGAGGTTCTGCGCCGCCGTGATCGCGCCCATCGTGGCGTCGCCACCGGCGCCGCCGGCCGCGCCCATCAGGATCGCGGCGAGCACGGCTGCCGTGGACAGCAGGCTCTGCCGTCCCTGCGCCTCGATGCCGCGCGCAATGTGCCGCTGCGTGACGTGCGCGACTTCGTGCGCGAGCACGCCCGCGAGCTCGCTTTCGCTGCGCGTCTCCAGCAGCAGCCCCGAGTGCACGCCGATGAAACCGCCGGGCAGCGCGAAGGCGTTGATCGCGTTGTCGCGGATCACGAAAAAGTTGAAGTTGCGCGTGCCGTCCTGCGCCTGGCTCGAGAGCTTGAGCCCGAGCGACTGGATGTATTCGCCGACCTCCGGGTCCTCGAGCAGCGCCCCGGATTCGCGGACCTCGCGCATGACCATGCGGCCGAGCCGGTTCTCGTCGTCGACCGACAGCGTGTCCTGGGCGGCGGTGCCCATTTCCGGGAGGCTGTCCTGGGTGGCGGTCTGGGCGAGACTCGGTCCGGGCCCGAACGCGAACGTGATTGCGGCGGCCAGCCCCGCAAGCGGGCCGCCTGAGCGGATTGCATGTGCCATGTGCTACCTCAGACCGGCCGGTCCGCTCCCGGTTCCTTACGCGCCGTCAGAGGGTTTCGGACGCGAAGTCGGCCAGCCGCGAACGTTCGCCGCGCGTCAGCGTGACGTGGCCGTAGTGCTGCCAGCCACGGAAGCGGTTGACGACGTAGGTGAGCCCGCAGGTGGTCTCGGAAAGGTACGGGGAGTCGATCTGCGCGATGTTGCCGAGACACACGAGCTTGGTGCCGGGGCCGGCGCGCGTGACGAGCGCCTTCATCTGCTTCGGCGTCAGGTTCTGCGCCTCGTCGAGGATCAGGTAACGATTCAGGAACGTGCGGCCGCGCATGAAGTTGAGCGAGCGGATCTTGATCCGGTTGCGCAGCAGGTCGTTGGTCGCGGCGCGCCCCCAGTTGCCCCCTTCCTGGCTCTGCGTCAGGACCTCGAGGTTGTCCATCAGCGCGCCCATCCACGGCTCCATCTTTTCCTCTTCCGTGCCGGGCAGGAAGCCGATGTCCTCGCCGAGCGGGATCGTCACGCGCGTCATGATGATCTCGGAGTAGCGATTCGTCTCGAGCGCCTGCGACAACCCGGCCGCGAGCGTGAGCAGCGTCTTGCCGGTGCCGGCGGGCCCGAGGATCGTGACGAGGTCGATGTCCGGGTCGAGCAGCAGGTTCAGCGCGAAGTTCTGCTCGCGGTTGCGCGCACTGATGCCCCAGACGCTGTGGCGTTCGCCGCGGAAGTCGCGCGCGACTTCGATGACGGCCGAATCGCCCTCGATCGAACGCACGATCCCTTCGATGCCGTGTTCGCCGTCCTGGTACACGAACAGGTTCGGTGCCCAGTTCGCGACGAGCTTGCCGCGCACGCGGTAGAACGTGCGCCCGCCGTTGCCGTGCCACGATTCGAGCTTGCGTCCGGCCTTGTCCCAGAAGTTGGCCGGCAGCTGCTCGACGCCGGTGTAGAGCAGGTCGGCGTCCTCGATCGTCTTGTCGCTGTTGTAGTCCTCGGCGTGGATGCCGAGGATCGCGGCCTTGATCCGCAGGTTGATGTCCTTCGACACCAGCGTGACTTTCGCGTGGGGCTGCTGCTGCTGCAGTGCCAGCGTCTGCGCCAGGATCGCGTTGTCGGCGCCGTGCCCGGGGAGCGTGTCGGGCAGCCCGCCGCGCAACTGCCGGGTCTGGAAGAACAGGCGGCCGCTCGGCGGCTTCTTGCCGGACGGCGCGTACTTGGCGGAGGGCAGTTCGAGCCCGCGATCGATGTGCTGCTTGTCCGAACTTGCCATCAGCTCGTCGAGGAAGCGGCTCACCTGCCGCACGTTGCGTGCCGACTCCGAGACGCCCTTCTTGCCGGCATCGAGTTCCTCGAGCACGGTCATCGGGATGAAGATGTCGTGCTCCTCGAACCGGAAGATGGCCGAGGGGTCGTGCATCATGACGTTGGTGTCGAGGACGAAGATCGTGCGAGGTTCGGTCGGCTTCCTGCGGTTGGCCAAGGGCTGCTCCGGTGGTGGAACGGCGGAATGTTCGGGGAGGGCGCTCAGAGCGCGGTGGCGGCGGCGAGCACCTCTTCGGCGTGGCCCGGCACCTTGACCTTGCGCCATTCGTGGCGCAGCACGCCCTTGGCGTCGATCAGGAAGGTGCTGCGTTCGACGCCCATGTACTTGCGCCCGTACATGCTCTTTTCCTTCCAGACGTCGAACAGCTTGCAAACCGCCTTGTCCTCGTCGCTGAGCAGTTCGAACGGGAAGCCGTACTTCTGCTTGAACTTCTCGTGCGAGGCGATGCCGTCGGGCGAGACGCCGACGATCCGGACGCCGGCCTTCCTGAACTTCGGGTAGAGGTCGCGAAACGCCTCGCCTTCCTTGGTGCAGCCCGACGTGGCGTCCTTCGGGTAGAAGTACACGACGAGCGGCGCCCCCGCGGCGTCACCGAGCTTCCATTTGGCGCCACCGGTGGCGGGGAGGGCGAACGCGGGTACCTTGCGGTCCAGGGTTGCGGTCTTGTCGGCCATCGGTGCGTTGCTCAGTTCTTGAACGGTTCGAGGATCGCGTCGAGGTTCATGTGGTCGCAGAGGTCCATGAACTCCTCGCGCAGGGCGGCGATGTGGATCCGTGTCGGCACGTGCACGACCATGTAGACGGAGAACATGGAGGCGCCGGTGTGTGCCGCATGGTAGGTGCGCGTGGTGATGTCGCCGATGTCGATGCCGCGCGAGGAGAAGAACCCGGAGAGCGCGTGCAGGACGCCCGGCTGGTCGAGGCACACGACGTCGGCCGTGTAGGTGACCATGTCGACGCGCGGCGGGCGCAGCTCGGTGCGACGCAGCGTGATCGTGAGGCCCGACGCCTCGCCGAGCTTGGCAAGTTCGCTTTCGAGCTTGGCCAGCGTGTGCCAGTTGCCGCCGACGAGCAGCAGCATCGCGAACTCGTTGCCGAGCGCCGTCATGCGGCTTTCGAGGACGTTGCCACCGCAGTCGGCCACCACGCGGGTCAGGTCGAAGACCAGACCGGTGCGGTCATTGCCGATGGCGCAAATCGCGATCAGTTGCTTCATGGGTCGTCGGGCTCAGTGTAGCGGCGCCAGGTGCGCGTCGGTACCGCGATTTTGCCTTGCTTCGCCGGATTGCGCTTCAGTAGCATGAGCGGTCTCCCTCGCGAGGTCATTCCTTCATGTTCAAGGGCAGCATCCCGGCGCTCGTCACGCCCATGCAGGCGGACGGCTCGCTGGACTACCAGGCCTGGGACCGGCTGCTCGACTGGCACGCCGCCGAGGGGACCGACGCGGTGGTCGTCGGCGGCACGACCGGGGAATCCCCGACGCTCGAACCCGAAGAACTCGTCGAACTCGTGCGTCGTGCCAAGCAGCGCGTCGGCGACCGCATGCCGGTCATCGCCGGCAGCGGCACCAACTCCACCGCTAAGAGCATCGAGCTGTCGCGCGCCGCGGCCGAAGCCGGCGCGGACGCCCTGCTGGCGGTCACGCCGTACTACAACAAGCCGACCCAGGAAGGGCTCGTGCGTCACTTCGCGGCGATCGCCGACGCGGTCGAGGTGCCGGTCATCCTCTACAACGTGCCCGGGCGCACGGCGTGCGACATGTCCTGCGAGACGGTCGTGCACCTGTCCAAGCACCCGCGCATCGCCGGCATCAAGGAAGCGACGGGCGACCTCTCGCGTGCGGACTCGATCCTGCGTCACGCGCGGCGCGGCTTCCTGCTGATCAGCGGCGACGACCCGACCGCGGCGGAACTGATGAAGCGCGGCGCCTGCGGCGTCATTTCCGTCACCGCCAACGTCGCACCGCGTGCGATGCACGACATGTGTGCAGCCGCGCTCGGTGGCAACCACGCGCAGGCTGCGGCGATCAACGAAAAGCTGATGCCGTTGCACCTCGCGATGTTCGTCGAGTCGAACCCGATCCCCGTCAAGTGGGCCGTGGCACGACTCGGCCTGATCGGCACCGGCATCCGGCTGCCGCTGACGCCGCTGTCGGAGCGGCTGGAGAACGACGTGCTGGTCGCGATCAAGGCGGCCGGCGTGCGCGGCCCTTGACTCAGTCTCGACTGCGCTGCCCGTGAGCAGGCCGGCCTGAAATTCTCGGCCACAATGCAAACGCCCCGCACTGGGCGGGGCGCTGCAATCGTGGCGGAGAGGGTGGGATGGATGGATTCGGTGCGTCGCAACGCACCTCACCCCGTCGGGGCGCCTCGATGGCTCACGCAATCGAGGCGTCCAAAACCGCACTGCGGTTTTGTCGAACCCACGGACCGTGGGTTCTCATCCACCCACTCGGGCCACATACAAAAAACGCCCCTTGCGGGGCGTTTTTCACCGTATGTGGCGGAGAGGGTGGGATTCGAACCCACGAATGCCTTTTGGACATTACTGGAATTCCAGTCCAGCGCCTTCGACCACTCGGCCACCTCTCCGGACGGGGGGCGAAGCGTACACGGCCGCAGCCTGACGGGCTAGCCCATCGATGATGCGTCACGCCGTCGGTGTGCCGGCACGGGTCGCGCCGTCACTCCCGGGTCGGTGACGCCATGAACACCGCGTCGTGGACGCCCGTCGCGGCCGGCGTCGCGGGGCTGTAGACATGGGCGGCGGCGAGTTCGGTCTTGCAGTCCTGGCACACGTAACTCGCGCCCGACTGCGCGCGCTTGTGTTTCGAGGTCGTGAGCAGGTGCGACTGGCACCGGCAGCGGTACTCCCAGCGACGCTGGATGCGTGCACCGGTGTTGCTGGTGTCGAAGCGGTGGCAGCGCTTCGGCTCGACCGCGAACACGTCGCGCATCACGGCCTGCCATTCCGCGCCGTGGGCAGTCGGTGGCGGCGTCGCCGGGTCGAGTTTCCTGTCCTCGAGATAGCGCCACCAGACGACGATGTGCGCGAACTCGTGCGCAACCGTGTCGCGCAGCATCGCGTCGGGATTCTCGCGCAGCAGCACTTCGTTGAGGGCGATCCGATGCTCGTTGCCGAAGGCGAGGCCCGCCGCGCGGCGCCGCGAGAACAGGTTGCAGGAAACCTTCGGGAAGTGCGGATGCACGACCGCCACGAGCCGATGGCATTCCTCGACCCGCACCTCGAGCCTGGCCTTGAGTTGGTCGATCGACATGACCCCGTGTTCCTTCGTCTTGTTGCTGCCCGAACGTGTCGCACCGGGCTCGAGGAGAGTGCCGTCGGGGCGATCTGGGCGACGCGAAGTCTGTCGCAAGCGCGCGAGGTCGAGACGCGAAACGCAACCGGTTTGGTGCGCGCCGAGCAGTATCGGCGGCAGTACGTTCCGGTCGTCGCGGGGCGGGGGTCGGACGACGGCGACTTGTATCCGCGTGCGACGCTGAGGCCAGGCGAGCGTACCGCGGTGTAACCTGCGCGCATGGGATGGAACAGCAGAACTGCGGCGCGCATCGTCGTCGCGGCGGGCGTCGTTTGCCTCGGCGCGTGTGAGTCGCGCGAGACCGTCGAGACGCGGCGCTTCGAGGGCCCGACGATGGGCACGACGTACCACGTCACCGTGCCGGGCGTCCGCGGCGAGGCCGACGCACGACGCGTGCAGGGCTGCATCGACCGCACGCTCGGCGCGGTGGATCGACACCTTTCGACGTATGCCAGGGACAGCGAGATCTCGGCGCTCAACGGCAACGCGTCGACCGACTGGATTCCGGTTTCGAACGCGCTCGTGGCGGTCGTCGCAGCCGCGCAGCGCGTGAGCACCGAGACCGGGGGTGCGTTCGACATCACGGTCGCGCCGCTGGTCCGCCTGTGGGGTTTCGGCGTCGGCGCGACCGGTTCCGGCAACGCCAGGCCCTACGAGCCACCGTCGCTGGAATTCGTCCATGACGCGATGGCGAACGTCGGCTACTCCTGGCTCGAGGTCCGGCTGCAGCCCGAGCCGGCGGTGCGACGGGGCAAGGTGCCGCTCGAACTCGACGTCGACGGCATCGCGCCCGGGTACGCCGTCGACCGGGCGAGCTCGTGTCTCGCACACGCGGGCTTTGCGAGCCACCTCGTCGAAATCGGCGGCGAGGTGCGCGCGGCCGGCCGGCGAGGCGACGGCCAGCCGTGGCGCGTCGCGATCGAGTCGCCGGTCATGGAGCCACGCCAGGCCTACGCGGGTCTCGAGCTGAGCGATCTCGCGATCTCGACCTCGGGCAACTATCGCGACTTCCGCCGCCTGCCCGACGGCCGCCTGGTATCGCACACCATCGACCCGCGCACCGGCGAACCGATCCGCCACGCACTGGCTTCGGTGACGGTGGTGCATTCGCGCGCGACACTTGCGGACGCGTACGCGACGGCATTGATGGTGCTCGGGCCGGAGGAGGGGCTCGCGCTGGCCGAGCGCCTCGGGCTGCCGGCGCTGTTCCTCGAGCGCATCGGCCAGTCGCAGGCCCTGCGTGAGCGCACGACCCCGGCCTTCAACGAGCTGCGACGTCCGATCCAGTAGGCTTCGCTATCATTCGCGGATGGACTCCCTGACGAGATTGCGACGCCGGCCGTTCATGGCGCCCCTGTTGTTGCCGTTGCTGGCGCTGCTGATGGCCGCGGCCGGGTTCTACTGGCTCGGTACCTGGGCGAAGACGACGGTGGTGGTCCTGGTGCGGCACGCCGAAGGCGGGGAGAGCGCCTCGGGCGATCCGGACCTGAGCGCAGCCGGCGAACGACGCGTGGCGCAACTCGGCGGCCTGCTCGACGACTTGCTGGCTGGGCGCAAGGTCGACTACCTGTACGCCGCCGACACGCGTCGCGCCCAGCAGACCGCCGCCCCGATCGCCAACGAGTTCCGCCTGCCGATCAACCTGCTCGCGAGCAGCGACTGGTCGGGCATCGCTGCGCGCATCCAGCGCGAGCATCGCGGCAAGACCGTCGTCGTCGTGGGTTACGCGAGCACCCTGCCCGGCGTCATCAACCAGTTGAGCGGGCAGGACTTCGCGGTGCGGGACGACGAGTTCGACGCGGTCTACGTGGTCGTCATGCCNAGCCCGGGCGAGACCCGCGTGCTGCGCNTCCGCTATGGCGCACCGACGCCGGCGTCGACCGATNAGCCTCGTCGCGGCATTAAATAAGCGTCGTAAGNGACGGAAAAATAACTATTTTCCGGCGCCGGCTGCCAAGGCTCGCGTGACGAACGCTTCGTGCTCGGCAATGCGCAGGTCCGCGAGCACCGAGTCGAGCACCTTGCCGTCCGCGCCGATCAGGTACGTGCCGCGACGCACGCCGAATCCGAGCGGCCCGTCGACGTCGTAGGCCTTGATCGCCTTCTTGTCCGGGTCGGCGAGCAGCGGAAAGTTGAGCGAGTGTTTGGCGGCGAACCGCTTGTGCGACTCGGCGTCCTGCGGGCTCACACCGACCACGCGCAGGTTGGCCGCGACGAGGTCCTTCTGCAGGTCACGGAAACTGCAGGCTTCCTTGGTGCAGCCCGGCGTGAAGTCGGCCGGATAGAAATAGAGGATCAGCGGGCCGGCGCGCAGCAGCGACTTGAGCGTGTGACGCTTGCCGTCCTGGTCCTCGAGATCGAACTCCGGTGCCTGGGTGCCGTGCTTCAGCATCGTTACTCCCCGGCGCGGTGCAGCGCGCCTGAATAGTCGACTTCCATGAACCGGTAGTCGCGCATTTCCATGCCACAGTGCGCGTAGCTGCGTTGGGCACGCACGTTGTCGCCTTCGACGTAGAGACGCAGGCCGACGACGCCCGGCGTCGCGCGGGCGAGCGCATCGACGTGTTCGTACATCGCCTTGAAGACGCCGCATCCGCGCGCCGACGGCACGACGTATACGCTCTGGAACCACCAGAACCGGCCGTTGCGCCAGTCGCTCCATTCATAGGTGACCATGAGCTGGCCGACCGGCGCGCCGCTTGCGTCCTCGGCGACGAAGTACCGGCCGTGGGCCGGATCGCGCAGGGCTTCGCCGACCCCGAGCCGCACGGTCGCCGCATCGAGCCGCTTGTGTTCGGTTTCGAGCGCCATCGCCTCGTTGCCCCGGGCGATGAACTCCTGGTCGGCGGGCAGGGCGTCGCGAATTCGCAGGGTCATGACGAAATGATAACTGTCGCTGCGAACTTTGGTTGCGCTGCGAAAAGCCGGTGCTACAATGCGCGCCCTCGTGTGGGGCGGTAGCTCAGCTGGGAGAGCGTCGCGTTCGCAATGCGAAGGTCGAGGGTTCGATCCCCTTCCGCTCCACCATTTTTTTCCCGCCGATCCCCCGCCCCCGTAGCTCAGGGGATAGAGCACTTGCCTCCTAAGCGAGGGGTCGCAGGTTCAAGTCCTGCCGGGGGCGCCACTCCTTCCCGACCCGGCGTGCACGAAATCCACGTGCTGCCGCATCCGGGTTTTCGCTGAAATTCCAACGGCCGCACACGCGGCGCGCAAGAGCGCGTTTCGTGCGTGGCGCATCGCCTTGCGGCTTCTACGATGACGCGGAACCCGGTGACGGCGAGGCAATCTGATGGCTCGAACCCTGCAGCACGCCGGGCTTGCGGACGAACCACAGCACATGACCTCGACACAGAAGAACGCTCCGGATGCGCCCCTGCGCAAGATCCCCAAGGAGCTGCGTCGCTATAAATTCAAGCCCGATGCGGACGCCCACCCGGCACGACGGCTGCTCGCGCGTCTCAGGGGCGACCCGCAGTTCCTGCGTCGCATCGTGCAGATCGGCTTCGTACTGCTGTCCGTGTGGATCGGCATCGAGTTCTTCCTGTTCATGCGGTGGGGCCTGAGCGGCGGCACCGAGGCCTTCTATCCGCGTCCGCCGGGCGCGGAGGCGTTCCTGCCGATCAGCGGCCTGCTCGGGCTGCTGCACTGGCAACAGGGCGGGGAGCTCAACCAGATCCATCCGGCGGCCACGGTGATCCTCGTCGCGATCATTGCCGTGAGCCTGCTGGTGCGGAAATCGTTCTGCAGCTGGCTGTGCCCGGTGGGTACGCTGGGCGACTGGCTCGCCGCCCTCGGCAAGCGGCTGTTCAAGCGCAACTTCGTGGTGTGGAAGTGGCTGGACTACCCGCTGCGCCTGGTGAAGTACGCGCTGCTGGTCTATTTCGTCTTCATGCTGGCCACGATGGGTGCGGCGGCGCTCGACATGTTCGTCCACAGTGCCTACAACCGCATGGCCGACGTGAACATGTACCAGTTCTTCGCGCACGTCACGCCACGGGCGCTCGGCATCATGGCCGTGCTCGCCGTCGCCTCGCTGCTGTACCACCGGTTCTGGTGCCGCTACCTGTGTCCGTACGGCGCACTGCTGGGCATCTCCGGCCTGCTGTCGCCGCTGCGGGTCACGCGCGTCAAGGCGACGTGCATCGACTGCGAACTCTGCAGCCGCGTATGTCCGTCGAACATCGCCGTGCATCGCGTCGGCGCGCGACGCGCAGGGGCGACGGTGGGGCAGGTCTGGAGTGACGAGTGCACCACGTGCATGCGTTGCGTCGACGAATGCCCCGTCAAGGAGACGCTGGTGGTCCGTTCCCGGCATTGGCCGCTGAGCCTGTCGGCACCCGTCGTCGCGGCCGTCGTCGTCGGCGTGTTTGCGACGGTCACTGCGGTGGCGATGGTGACCGGTCACTGGCAGAACGCCCTCTCGTCGGCCGAGTACCTGCATTGGTTCAGGCAGATGGCTGTGGACGCAATGCCCCACTGATGCCACGCTGCCGGGCGATGCCGCGCCTGTCAGCACGTTGGATTTGCCTCCAATTCCTTGCCGCTTGTGCGGTGATGCTTGCGTTCGGCGTCCGTGGCGAGACGCCGGCCGCGGACGAGCCGCCACTCGAGGAAGTGCTCGTCACGGGTGCGCAGCCCGGCCCCGGGCTCTGGAAGGTCACGCGCGCCGACGACCCTTCGGGCCACGTGCTGTGGGTGCTCGGCAATTACAGCCCGCTGCCGAAGAAGCTCGCGTGGAAGTCGAGCGAGGTCGAGCGGGTGATCGCCGAATCCCAGGAAGTCCTGGCGCCACCGTCGATCAACGCTTCGGTCGGGCCGCTCGGCGGCATCACGCTGCTGCCGTCGCTGATCGGCGTCCGCAAGAATCCCGGCGATGCGCGACTGCAGGAACTCGTGCCGCCCGATCTCTACCTGCGCTGGCTGCCGCTCAAGGCCCGCTACCTCGGCGATCGTGCCGCCGTGGAGGAATGGCGTCCGATCTTCGCCGCCGACGAGTTGTATCGCGCGGCGCTCGCGCAGTCGGGGCTGGTGCCGTACGAGGGCGTCTGGCCACAGGTCGAGAAGATGGCGCGACGTGCACGCGTGCCGGTGCGCGAGCCCGAGGTCGACCTGAAGGTCGAGAAGCCGCGGGCGGCGATCAAGGAGTTCAAGCGGATGCCGCTGGACGACGTCGAGTGTTTCGCACGGACCGTGCAGCGGCTCGAATCGGACCTCGACCTCATGCGCGACCGCGCCAACGCCTGGGCGGTGGGCGACGTGCAGCGACTGCGCCAGCTGGCGCCGGTGGCGCGGGCGAGCGCTTGCATCGGGGTCGTGCTCGATTCGTCGTTCATGCGCGAGCGCGGCTACTCCGACGTGCTCGAGCGTGCCCGCACGCGGTGGATCGAAGCCGCGGAGGCCGCGCTGGCACGCAATGCCTCGACCGTCGCCGTGATCTCGGTCGAGGAAATCCTGAAGCCCGACGGGCACTTCGAGCGGTTGCGCCAGCGCGGCTACCGGATCGAGGAGCCCTGACGCATTCGGCGGCTGTCCGACGGCCGGTCGCGCCGAGGGCACGGGTTCAGGTCCGCTAATTCCGGTCAAGTCCGCTAAACTAGCGGGCCCACTTCGCTGACCCGAAATTCTCGCTCCGAAAATACGGAGCTTCCACCGGAAGCATGACCCAAGTGAAACCGATGCTGACGGCCACGCCGCTGGCGGCCGGCAACGACGCCTACGTCGAGGCGATGTACGAACGGTACCTCGCCGAACCCGAATCGATCGATACGCGCTGGCGCGAGTACTTTGCGAGCCTGGGCCCGACGGCCGAGGACGTGCCCCACGGCCCGCTCGTGGCAGAACTGGCACGACGTGCCAGGACGCCGCGCACGGCGGCGACCGCCCAGCCGGGCACGAGCACTCAGCGTGCCGAAACTGTCGACACCCCGGCCGCCAAGCAGGGTGCCGTTTCGCGTCTGATCCAGATCTACGCCAATCGCGGCCACCTGGTCGCCGACATCGACCCGCTGGGCCTGATGGTGCGTCCCGTGCCCAAGGTGCTCACGCTCGAGTTCCTCGGCCTGACCGAGGCCGACCTCGACACCGAGTTCCTCACGGGCAGCCGCAACGAGGCGATCAAGCCGCGACTCAAGCTGCGCGACATCCTCGCGCAGCTCAAGCAGATCTACTGCGGCACGATCGGCGCCGAGTTCGCGCACGTGTCGAACGCGACCGAACGCCTGTGGCTGCAGGATCGCTTCCAGGTCGGACGGTTCAACCAGCATTTCGGGCCGGAACAGCGCAAGGAAGTGCTCTGGCACCTGACCATGGCCGAGGGGCTCGAGCGGTACCTCGCCACGCGCTACCCGGCGCAGAAGCGGTTTTCGCTCGAGGGCGGCGACAGCCTGATCCCGCTGCTCGAACACGTGATCCAGTGCGGCGGCGCCAACGGCGTCGAGGACCTCGTCTTCGGCATGGCGCACCGCGGCCGCCTCAACGTGCTCGTCAACGTGCTCGGCAAGTCGCCCGAGGCGCTGTTTTCGGAGTTCGAGGGCAAGTACGACCTCAAGGCGCTCAAGGGCTCCGGCGACGTCAAGTACCACAAGGGCTTCTCCTGCGACGTGCGCACGCCCGCCGGCAACGTGCACGTCGCGCTCGCGTTCAACCCGTCGCACCTCGAGGTCGTCAACGCGGTGGTCGAGGGCTCGGTCCGCGCGCGCCAGGAGCGTCGCGGCGACGAGCGCGGCGAGAAAGTGATGCCGGTGCTGATCCACGGCGATGCGGCGTTTGCCGGCCAGGGCGTGATCCAGGAGACGCTGCAGATGTCGCAGGCGCGTGCGTTCCGCACCGGCGGCACGCTGCACGTCATCATCAACAACCAGGTCGGCTTCACGACGCACGATCCGCGCGACACGCGCTCGACGCTGTACTGCAGCGACGTCGCCAAGATGATCGAGGCGCCGATCCTGCACGTGAACGGCGACGACCCGGAAGCCGTGGTCTTCGCGGCGCGGTTCGCGCTCGACTACCGGATGAAGTTCGGCAAGGACTTCGTCATCGACCTGGTCTGCTACCGCCGGCTCGGTCACAACGAGGCCGACGAACCGGCCGCGACCCAGCCCGTGATGTACACGAACATCCGCCAGCGCCCGACCACGCGACAGCTCTATGCGGACAAGCTCGTCGCCGACGGCGTGCTCGCGCCGGCCGACGTCGACGCGATGGTCGAGCAGTACCGGCGCGGCCTCGACGAGGGCAAGCCACAGGCCAGGAACGTCGTCGGCCTGGTCGGCAACAAGTACACGGTCGACTGGAGCCGTTTCCACGACATCGACTGGACCGAGCAGGTCCAGACCGGCGTGCAGCCCGCGACGCTCAAGGAACTCGCGACCCGCGTCACGAGCTACCCCGAAGGCTTCACGCTGCACCGCCAGGTGCAGAAGATCGTCGACGACCGCCGCAAGATGGCGGTCGGGCAGCAGATGCTCGACTGGGGCTTTGCCGAGACGCTCGCGTATGCGTCGCTGCTCGACGAAGGCTACGAGATCCGCCTGACCGGGCAGGACAGTGGTCGCGGCACCTTCTTCCATCGTCACGCCGTCGGTCACGACCAGGGCACCGGTGCGACCTACGTCCCGCTCAAGCACCTCAAGCCCGGCCAGCCGCGGTTCCGCGTGACGGACTCGCTGCTGTCGGAAGAGGCGGTGCTCGGCTTCGAGTACGGCTATTCGATCACCGACCCGAACTGTCTCGTGATCTGGGAAGGACAGTTCGGCGACTTTGCGAACGGCGCGCAGGTGATCATCGACCAGTTCATCTCGTCGGGCGAAACCAAGTGGGGCCGCATCTGCGGGCTCACGCTGTTCCTGCCGCACGGGTACGAGGGCCAGGGCCCCGAGCACTCCTCGGCGCGCCTCGAGCGCTTTCTCCAGCTCTGCGCCGAGAACAACATGTCGGTGTGCGTGCCGTCGACGCCCGCGCAGATGTTCCACATGCTGCGTCGGCAGATGGTGCGGCCGTTCCGCAAGCCGCTGGTCGTGATGACGCCGAAGAGCCTGCTGCGGCACAAGCTCTC
>Ga0065704_10070373_pt1 | contig 28803 bp, 38 predicted proteins | sample SwiRhicommuniRL2_FD_59091 | JGI IMG/M metagenome (GOLD analysis project Ga0065704, IMG submission 59091) | Switchgrass rhizosphere bacterial communities from Rose Lake, Michigan, USA - RL2 v2 (version 2) | ecosystem: Host-associated > Plants > Roots > Rhizosphere > Soil | place: East Lansing, MI | reverse complement strand
AGGACACTCAGGTTTTTCTATAGGTTATCTTAAAAACATATTCAACAGTTTAGTAGATGGTAAAACTTTATCTCCATTAACAGGTGATGATTCTGAATGGGGAGAACCTTATGGTGTTAAAAACGAACAACAGAATAAAAGGTGTTCGGCAGTATTCCGTGAGAACTTCGACAATAGCACTGCTTACTACCTTCGTGGTAAAGTATTTTCTGATGATGGAGGAACTACGTGGTACAGTAATATAAATAGTCACGTAACGTTAGCGTTACCTTGCTATGTCCCTGAAACAGAATATATTAAACTAGAAGCACAGGACGTTGATACGACTAATGGAAGACTTATTCATTAAGCACTAATCATTTGGAGGGAAGTAGAATGAAATTTGGAGAAGCGTTTGAACAAGTAAAACTAGGTTTTGCAATGAGACTGCCACAATGGGCAGAAGATGTTAAAATACGTGCTCAATATCCTGATGAATACAGTAAAATGACAGCTCCGTACCTATACGTTGAAAGTCGTTTCGGGAAAGTACCGTGGAAAGAAACAATGATTGAGTTATTTGCGGAAAATTGGGAGGTAGTAGAATGACAAAAGAAAACAATACAGGAATCACTTTTAGTAAAACTGACAGTAATGTGATCGTAGAGAATAACGGAGAACGTATAGGAGTTATTGCAGCACCTTCAGCTATAGCAATTACTGAGGCTCAGATGCAGCTATTGCATTCAGCTCAATCAGACTTACACGCTGTTATTGCGAATGCTCAGGACGTTAACATGCAGGATTGGGAAGTGCTAGAGTATCTAAAGTTCTTATTCTTTGTGGAACTAGGGGAGCTTGCTAATGAAGTAGAGTTCTTTAAGTATTGGAAGATTAATAAGCGTAATGACTGTGAGAACCAACTAAAGGAGTTAGCCGACTGCATCCACGTCCTTTTAGGTGTATGTGACGTTGCAGGCTATCAGAAAGTGATTAAAGGCGTTTCAGCGTTCCCAATGTGGGAAGATGCAGACTACTTAGACATGTTCTTACTACTGAAACGAATTGACCTACAAACGTTCTCAGACGTGACTATGGCATTCTCACTTGTCTTAGGTATTGGGTTGAAGCTAGGCTATAGTATTTCAGATATGATTGAGGCGTACTACACTAAGAATCAAGAAAACCTACAGCGACAAGCTGACGGATATTAAAAGAAGCCCCTCATAGCGAGGGGCTTTTTCTTTGTTTTATGGTTTAGAGAGTATAGCAATCTCACGTTCTGCGATCTCTAACTCTACATACTTGCGTAGTTCCTCAGGTACTTCATCAATGGTACGTACACCGCCCATAATTGTTGTAGCGTAAGCTTTAACTAGTCGTTTTTGGATGATTGTTAGTCCTTCTAAATGTTCTTCTGTCATTGTGCTGTCCCCATTTCTGTAACTATTGTTATAATTTCAATTTCTAGTATAGCATGTTTTACCTCATCAATGGAAGGTTTTAATGAATTTAGTAATTGTTGGTTTTCACGTTCGGTCTTTTCTTCCTCAGTTTCACCTTCTACCCACTCGTTACCATTCCATTTTGTACGTTGAAAGGTCATAGGTTGAGGTAGTTGAACAGTTATACAGTCTTCAGGTACTATTGTATCTCCGCCAACTACATAATTATTGATGATATATCCATTATCGTTTATTTTATATGCGTACATTGTGCGTAAACCCCCTTTACTTTAAGTAGTCCTAAAGGATGTCTCAATGAGAACATTATTGTAACCTGATGTCCCTGATAACCATACAACAACTCTACCGTCTGGCTGTATTTCTATATACGATGAACTAGAAATACCGACACAAACTTGCGATTCTACCAAAGTGGTCGGTCTATACCCTACCGGCATTGTTGTAATTCTTCCAGACCCGCTGGCAGCATCATTCTTATCAATTCTACCTCGCATATGGACAACTCCATACGCATCTTTATAGAAAGTTAAGGAGTATTCAGGACGTACAAACCAACCGTTCTCTAATACTGCGTTTATAGGAGCAGGCAAGATGGAAAGTTCGTCTACTCTTGTAAATACAGATTTCTGTATAGGTTTATCTAAAACAGATGCAAAAGCTTGTTTATATACAGTTACTTCACTAACTATATTCCATGCATTGTCAGTATAAGAGTTAAATTCTAACTTAACGCTTATAGGGTTATTTCTTTGTCTTTTAGTAATAATAATTGCAGGTTTATTACCTTGTAAAAAGAATTCTGATATATGGAAGTTGTTGGCAAATTCTGTCGTCATACTAACAATATTTATACCTTTTTGATATAAGGTAGGAGAAGCACCAGTTGCACCTAAATTAAATATAACTTCTGCACCACCTGATGCATCAGAATTGGCATAGGTAGATGCTATCGTTAGTTTACCAATACCAAATGTTGCTCTTGCAGGGAATGTCAGTATTACTTCTTCAGTTGTTGTGTCGTTTTCAAACAATATAATGTCAAAAACCCTAACAGCAGTTGTTTTACCTAAATTCATTGTATTACTAGCAGAATAAGTATTAGGCTGTAATGCACTATTAATTTTGTTCTTTAAGTCTGTCGTTACATGAATATCGTTGTTGCCTGTATGGTTACCTAAGTCGGTTTGGAGTGAGGCGATTTGTTGATTGACTGTTGTTAAATCAGCAGGGGGACCTTGAATACCTTGAATACCTTGTGGACCTTCAGGACCTACTGGACCTGTTGCTCCTGTTAAGCCTGTCTCACCTTTAGGACCGATTGGACCTCTAGGACCTTCAGGACCACGAATACTTCCTACGTTTGTCCATTTTTGTCCTACCTCGTCCCACACATACAGATTACCGCTAATCAAATAAGCATCACCTGTAGTACCTGTAGGTGGTAGAGCAGCCTCATTAGGCAATTCACCTTTAATAGTGATACCTGTACCATCTTCACCTCTAGCACCTTTAGCCGCAACAAGTAGCCACGTAGAAATACCACGCTCAGGAACTACACCTGTATTGTCTAGTAATGCCTGCCATAGCTCGCCCTCATAAACTACAGTGTTATTGACTTTGTACTGCTCGTCAACGTCCCATGTCTGAGAAGTTCCCCATCCCTTAACTTTATCAGCCATTTGATTAGCGTAGATAGCTGAGTCGTTTGCGGCTGAAGCGGCATTATTAGCATTAGTAGCAGCCGTATTAGCGTTATTAGCGGCTGTGTCTGCTCGACCTGCGGCTGCGTTGGCATTATCAGTGGCTGTATTAGCTCTTGCAACAGCATTATCTACAGTACCTAAAGCTAAGTTCGCTTTATCTAATGCTACCCCTGCCGCTGTGTTAGCATTGTTGGCATCCTCTAAAGCCTGCTGTGCGTCAGCTTTAATGTCGTCAATACCTTCAGCAGATTTATTCAAATTATCAATAGCTTTGTTACCTTCAGCAATCATTTCAGGAATGCCTGCTGTAGCCTGATTCATTTGATCTAAAAAGTATTGTAGCGTGTAAGTCGTTACCTGAGCCTGTAGTTCGTCAATAGGTTTTTGAATACGTAACTTGTAATAGCCTTTAGATGGTGCGTTGTGCATGTCTCCTGTGGCTGTAAACATATGAACCTCTAAACGAAGATCGCCTGAAGGTACTAAATCGCCATTATCTAAACCGAACTTCAACTCTCCTACACCACTTAATAAAGTGACAGGAAGTGTTAAAATACGACCTTCTGCTACCCCAATTACTGCCTCAATCTTGCTCATAGTATCTAAAGGAAATGGTGTGTCTAAGTCGTCTAAGACACGTAAAGCTATGTCAGTAGCTGTGTCATTAGACTTTAAGTACACGGTTTCGTTAATTAATTCTAACTGCATAGTTTCGCCTCCCATAATAAAAGCCGAACGAATGAACGTTCGACTTTAGTTTAGCATATTATACCTTAAATGACTATATTAGTCTAGCTTATTATCCTTGAGGACTTTCTGCTGTTTCTTACCCTTAGAGCTAAGGTAGTTGTTCTTCCATGCTGCGTAGATTGTTAGGACAAGCATTACAGCCCCTACTACATATTCCTGAGTATCCTCAGGGAAGTTCATACCGAAGTATGCTAGAATCGAAGCTACAAGAGCTACGATACGTGCGATTGACGCTTTATCTGTTGGATATTTCATGGTTACTCGCTCCATTCTATTTTCTTATTTTGAAACTTTTTATAAGCATCAAAGTAAATCTCACCTTTGTCACCATTCAACGTTACTTCGTAGTACATACCGTCAGGAACATTCGTGCTTAGTAAAGCTTTAGCATTCTGCAAAGTCTTAGCATACCACACTACATATACATCATCTGAAGTAATACCAGTGCAATCCGTCACGTCCATGTGTTCATTTGTGTAATCAGCTACTAACTCTTTTGCCTTTGGAATGAATTTATTATAGTCCATCATTTTTCCTCCTTGACTTCGTATGCTAGTCCTGCGATACCTGCATCCATTACTTTTTTAGCGGCTGCTTGTGCTGCTGCTTTACCTTTGAATGTACCTGTTTTCACACGGTAGTTTCCACTATCCTCAACTACATGAGCAACCCATCCGAAACGAGTTTTCATTAGCTCTCTAGCATTCTCAGCCATACGCTTGTCTGCCCACGTTCCTGTTTGCACACGATACAGTGTAGCATCTGTAGGAATTGGAGCAGGTTTAGCAATGCCTGCCGCACCTTTAACCATTTGTAAGAATGCCGCCCAATTGCGAGGGTTACCTGCACGAATATTACGAGGGCAGTTTTTGCCGCTAAAGTGATTGTGCTGAACTACCTTGTCAATTGGAATACCTGTTAGTTTCATAATGTGAGCTACGAGAGCTGCACCGTTTTCCATAGCTGTTTGGAAGTCGCCATCACGATTGACACAAATCTCTACGTGAATGCCACGATCATTTCCTTGATTAGTGCCTGCCGCCCAACAACGAATGTCATGTAAGAATGATTGAACTGCTTCTTTACTGTCTACTGACCAATGCCATGAAGCTTGTCTACTGTTACCATTACGTTGTAAACGAGCATGTGCGTCAGCGTCTGCACCGATACCTGTATTATCCGTTTCATGAACAACAATGTATTCCTTCCAGTTTCCATAGCCTGAAGTGACTTTACGCTGCACATCTTCAGGTACTAATAGTTGTCTATACTGCATTCAAACTCCCCCTATAAGAAAAATTTATTAATTACACCTACAATAATAGCCGCTAGAATAGTACGACCTTGCCACTTTTGAGTGTCTTCTACTTTAGAGATACGCTCGTCCTGTGCTTCGTCTTTCTTATTAACTAAAGCAATAACAGCGTTGTCACCTGCAACAATAGATTTCTCCATATCGTCAATACGCTTATGTGCAATCCTGACATTCTCATACATAGCAGGTGTTTCACTTACTAATTTTAACACACTTGTCATTTGTTCGCTTATATGTTTTGTGTTTTCTTCTAGTCTAGCAATAGAAATAGCCATGTCTTTTATCTCCTGCATACTCTTGTCCTCCATTAGAAAAGACCTCCTCCCTATGCACTTAATGGTAATTGTAACATGGTAAGGAGGTCTTGACTATCATTTTTGTAGAGAATTATACCACTCTAGGAAACTAGAACCAATGCGTCTTTGTTCGTTTCTTAATTCGACAATTGCGTCTTTTTTCTCCTGCGAACTCATAGTAGTATCTTCCTGTATGGACTTGATTTCATCATTTAAATCTTTAAACTGCTTGCTGTATGACGTAGCTGATTCAGTGTCTTTAAGCTCTTTTTTCTCCTGCGTGTTAGCAAAGCGTCTTTCATCATACTTAGCTTTTTCTATTGCCTTACCTGTACCTAAACTATTAGCTTCGTTGAACATAAATTGGTTAGCTGATTTTCCAAAAACATCATCTAAAGTTTTAGGTTTAGCAGGTGTATCTAATGTTTTAGCACTAATAGCGTCAATGGCATCTAAAGCCTGTGTACCTAAAGAGCCTGTCGATTTCTTGATAATGTGGTCAATCTGTGCAGGTGATAAAACCTCATTAACTACAGGAAGACTGCCAATACTTTTAGACAACTCCGAGGTGTATTGATTGTATCGTTCTTCTTTAGGTTTGAACTCATCAAACTTCGATTCAATATCGTAACCTGTGAAGAAATCTCGGTTAGCTCCTAACTCTAATAGTGTGTTCAGACCTGCAACGCTGTTAGGTGGTGTCAGGATACCTCCCACCTCACTTAGGAACTGCTTAGTCTCTTCCTTCGATGTCATAGAATTAGAGTCTGTAAGTTGATTCAGTACATGCTCTACAGGATTTGCAAAGACCTGACCTATGAAGTGAGGCTTTGGAATAACTGCAACCTTGTCTGAGTTAGGTACAGGTGCGAACCAATATAAGTTCTTTTGGTAGTCAGGTGCATTGTCAATCATTCTACGCTGCTCCTCGGATGTCGTAGGTGCGAACCTAGACATGTAAAGAGCTAAGGTAGGTGCTGTAATGTACGTCATTGCCTTTGTACCGAAGCCTACAGGGTCTTGACGCATGGCTTCAATAACACGGGCGTTACCACGAATAGCGGCATTCAAGTAAGGTACATAGTCGTTAGCTTTCTTTACAGCATCACCTTTTTGCGAGTAGTCCATAATGTCTGTAGCTTCAAAGAATGCATCCTTTTCAGAAAGACCTTTCTTTTGAGCCTGACGGAATTCACCTAAACGAGCACCACGTTCCATAGTTGAGCCAAATTTTTCAATCGCTTTGAATGGATTTAGCACGATCATTTTATTATTGCCATCTAAGCTACCTGTTTCAAGTGACTTTGCTAGGCTCTTAATATCATCCTTTGACGTAGAGACAAACTGAGTAGCACCGCCACCCATTTTTTCATAAGTATCTACAGCAGACTTAAATCGTCCGTTAGTTGCTTTTTCCAAAGTTTTACCAAAGAATGAGTCCACGAAGCCCATTGCTACAGATGCAGGGTTTTGACCTGTACGTGATGTAAGAGCTGATTGAGCACTATCACGAACTGCTGAGACAAAGTGGAACGGAATATTATAGTGCGTTGAACCTTTCTTAACTAAGTCAGCAAACGACTTGGCAGACTTTGAAACTATGCCATCATCAGGCTTGTACTGCGATTTTTCAAGATAGTTAACTAAGTACTCAGGCACTTCGTAATGTTTTTGAACACCGTCTTGATAAGCTGTAACTGTTTTACCTGATACAGGTTCAGGGACTTCACGGAACATTGTGCCGTCTGTGTCAATATCAGCGTACTTACCAATCGTTTGAAGCATACTATTCTTCTCAGCATTTCTAATAGTCATAATATGGTTACGCATAGCTGACTCAGTAACAGGTAGGATTTTTAAGTCTGAGCTACCGCCTTTACGAGAAAGGATGGATGATTTAGCTTTAGTACGACCTATACCTAAAACAGAATCCTCACCTATGTCACGTGCAAGTGATACATAGTTAGGGTGTCTAGCACGTAATGCAGATAGCATGTCCTCATCTAAGAAGCCTGCCTCTTTAGCACGTTGTAAGTTTGCATCTTGAATAGCCATAAAATGACGGTGTGACTCTTGCATTTGTGGGTTATTTTCCCATTTTTTAAGAACACTCTCCACCCATTCAGGACTAGCCGATTCAGGCAGTGCATAAGGGTTCAAGTCACCGACTTTATCTAAGATGTCGTTACGCTGTTTCTGCCATGTCAATACTTCTTTACCTGTCATTTCACTAGGTCGTTTAGTCGTTATTTTATCGAATTCGTCCATAAGCTCGACAGTAGACTTACCTAACTGAGCATTCAAGGCATGAATATCATTAGCATGTAGAGCTAAAGAGTACTCGTCTAGGTCTTTAGAAGTTAAACCATAGCCATTTAATCGGTCATATAGTGGCTTGAAGTTATCTCTAGCTGAAATAGCTGCCCTTGCACTAGAAGAACTAAGCATACGAGCCTGTTTGTACAAGCTGTCGTCTACCTTCAAACCTGTTTTTGGAGCAGCTTCTAACACATTGTTTGCGTCAAGGTCTTTTAAAGAACGCTCTAGTATCTTCAAGTCAGAAGCACCGTCAACAATTTCACGATTGAACGAACGCATAAGTGCCTTAGCACCGTCTTTAGGCGACATACGTGTCTTAATATCTTGAGAATAGCTAATAGGACTGTCCATTGCATCTAGTTTAAGAGATGCTTCTTCAGGTGTAACTTTCTTAGGCTGAATCATCTTCGTTGTCTCAAGATGAATAGGCTTGTTTACATTAGATGTAGCAGCAGCCTCTCTTACGTTACTAGCAGGCTGCGTAACGTCTGTTTTACGGAATCCTGAATCTAAGTTAGTGAGAGCACTAGAACGCCTCTCAGTGGCATTCTGAGCACTTTGGGAGATAGCTTCTAGAGCTTTGCTTTGTTTACGGTTATTAAGGAACTTCTTACCATATGCACCGCCTACAGAAACTAGAGGGTCTAGTGCTGCACCTAAAGCTGTACTAATTGCCACGTTTTTAGCGGCTTGACCTAAGTCGAATTGGTCAGGATTGATAGCCCCGTTAATAGCCTCCTCAGCTACGCCCATACCGCCACCGATAATAGCACCTTCCTTAGCTGTTTCAGCGGCTAGTTTGCTCACATTGCCTTTTGTGTTGCCTTGAAGAATCTCTTTACCGTATTTACTTGCACCTTTTGTAACACCTGCACCACGTAACACTTTAGCTGCTGCTGTAGAAGGAGCTATGTAACCTAAAGCATCATACGCAATATCAGCTACTTTGCCTGCACCTTTACGCTGAGAGTACTCTTCAGGCATTGATGCTCCTTTTGCGACTGACTTGTTATCTAAAGCCTTTGGCAGACCTAAGAGAGCTGTATTTGTAGCGTGTGTAGCAGCACGATCAATTTCTTTCCCTACTTTACCTTGGTTCTCACCTTGCTTAACACCTGCTTCAGCCATTTTCTGACCATCGCCTGTGAAAAATCCTTTAGCAAAGTCAGTAAAATTATCGAAAAAACCACCACCACGGCTATCATCTTTAGCTACAGCCTGAAGTGCCTTTGAGTTCTTAGCACTAGCAGTCTTCTCCATTTTGGCTTCTTTAGCTTGTCTAGCCATCATGTCCTCATAAGGAGACTTTTTCTTTGGAGGAGTAGTAGGCAATCCTAGTTGGCTCAGAATAGTAGACTGCTTTTCGTCCATATTCTTACCATAAGACTTGTCGAACTGACGTAACACTTTGGAGCGTCCATCCTTGGCTGAACCTGTTACCTTACTCTGTGTCCACTCTTTGAACTCCTGCTCTTTCTGTGGGTTGTAAGACTGTACATATTGCTGTGTACGTTTATTTTGCGGTGCTCTAGGGCTTCCTTTAGGTTGCGGTGCTTTTTCATACAGGTCCTTAAAGCTTTTAGCATTGCCAACAGGGGCAGTCTGTGTCTGCCCCTTTGACCATGCACTAAAGTCCTGTGGTTTTGCTTTTGGTTTCTTTTTACGTCCCATTAGCTATTCCCCCTACTTTTTCTTCTTCTTATCACGATTAGATGGACCTACAACAAATTGGTGCTGTGGCTTCGGCTGTGGTCTAGTCAATTGAATAGCCTGCTTTGCTAGGTCTTGCTGTGCCTGTAACTTAGCATTAATACTGTTTTGGTCGATATTCTTAGCTCGTCCTGCTGTCAAGTCCATCTCTATAGCCTTCTCTCGATTGAACTGATTATAGGCTGCATTGTAATTCGTATTCGATTTAGGAGCTGACTTAGCAGTAGAACCACCTGAACTACGTCCACCTGAACTACGACCTCTGCTGCTGCCACCGCCTCCACCGCCACGTGCGGCTGCTTGTGCTGCTGCTCGATCTAAAGCTGCTTGCTGTTGACGCCATGAGAATTCACGCTCTTTCAAGCCGAACTCTTTACCTGTCATGTCCATATTGAATTGGTCTTGTGTACGTTGCCATGTATTCTTACCGTTATACAGACCTGTAAGACCTGCTTCGTCCATGAGTTTACCCCAGTCAAACTGCTTTTGCCATTGTTGGTCACCGATTAAATCACGTGATTTACCGTAGTCAAACTGAGTCTGCCATTGCTTATCAGCCACTTGGTCACGTGTTTTACCATAGTCGAATTGTTCTCTCCATTTAGCATTCTCATTAGAGTTTTGTAGCATGTTTTGGAAGAACTGTTGATTGAACTGCTCATTTGCAATAGTGTCCTGCAAGCCTTGACGGTCAAAGCCCATCATCCATTGTAATGCTTCTAAGTCCTGCGAACCTTGTTGAGCTGTGCGGTCAATCTCAGCCTGAGAACGAGCCCACTCCTGTTGGTCTTGTTGAGCGTAGAAATCACGATCATTGGAAAGCATGTCATAGCCTTGCGATAACATGTCTCTGTACATACGCTCTGCATTAGCTAAAGACTGTTGATTGATAGTACCTAAAGCCTCTGTTAAGCGTAGCCCTTCATTAGTGAAACGTTGGTCTTCAGTCATACGACCTAAGTTAGCATCACGGTACGCTCCTGACATATCAGCCTGACGTCCCATCTGAAGACGTAAGGCTTGGTCTGCCGCAATACCTGCATTAAGACCTGATTCTACTTGGTCTTGACCCATACCTAATCCCTCTTGGAAATACTTACGGTCAAGCTGTTCAGCCATAGTCATAAGTTGGTCGTCAATACGTTGGATGTTTTGCTTATTCTGAGACTCGTTTTGACGCTGTGAATTTGCATTAGCATCTCGTAGAGCCTGTGCTTCAGCTTCAGCTTGACGATTAGCATAGTCTTTAGAAAAGTCAATACCGTATTTGTTACCAATGTCTTGAATAGTGGCATCCTGAATTTTACGGTAGTCCTGAGCTGCTTGAGAATTGTTATAGTTGTCTCGCCATCCTTGAGTACCTTCTTTCTGCTTGTTCAGGATGTCTTGCCATTGCTGTTGCTGTTGACCTAAGCGAGTATCATACTTGCCTTGAGCATCAGTGATGTTCTGCTTAGATTGGTTGTATGGCTGCATTGATTGATTTAATCGGTCAATGTACGCTTTATGTTCAGTAGTGTTTTCCATGCCGAACTTATCACGATTTGACATAACTGTGTTCATACGATTGATTTCGTTTTGTACAGCACCCATGTCATTCCATTGATTAAAGTTGTTTGATACATTACCTGCACCGAAACCGATACCCCAACCACGACCATAGTCAGCTTTGTTATAACCGTTTGGCATAGTAGGTTGAGGCGTAGAGCCTAAAGTAGTTCTATCTAGTTTTTTAATTGGACGATTTGTAAGATTCCTAATATTCTTAACATTAGATAGTGTAGCCATGTACTATCCCCTCCTTACTGATTTTGAGCTACAGGTGTAGCACCTTTCGGAGCAATCGTACCAAATAGCTGACGTGCGAACGCTAATTCACCTACAGCAATAACGAATATTCTGTGATCGTTTACAGATAATAAGAAACTGTTCATGTCAAAGTCTGTTGATGTAATATCGTATTGCTGCCCGTTATTTAAAGTCAATGTATAAGTTTTTTCCATTATAAATTCCCCCAATTAAGTTAGTGGTGTGTATCCTATGTTTCTACCATAAAGCCTTACATAAAGTCTAGGAGGTGTCGTGGCTTCACTCACACCGAAACTAAGACCGTTTGTATCTGAGATAGCTACATTTCCTGAATTATTTGTATCAACGAACAGGTCACCGTTAATGCGGACACCGTTCTGAGCACCTAGTGTGATTTGGTCGTAGCTGTAACCGATTGTACCACCTGTACCTCCACCAAAACGTATCATACGTCCATCCATATCTGAGTAATGTGTACCGATATTAAGGACTTTACCTACAGTAGCGTTCGTATCTACGTTGATAGTTGACGAGTTAATCTCACCACCATTGATAACATCTGCTGTAATACCATATGAAACTATGTGGTTAGCTGAAATTTGCCCTGCGGCAATCTTATCAGCCGTAATAGCGTATGAGTCAATCTTGCCTGCTGTAATAGCATAAGATTGAATATGATATGTTTCAATCGAATTAGATTGAATATGGTTGGCATTGACAGCATTTGTTTGGATAGCTCCTGCATACACGGCATTAGCTGCTAACTCGTTAGCTGTAATAGCATCTGTCTGAATATGACTAGATGAAATTTGATTAGCTCCAATTTTACTAGCCACGATTGTTTCAGTGAGGATGTTACCACCGTGAATAGCCGTCATACCATCTGTAGCTAAAGCGGTAAATGTAGCATAGCCACTCAACTCTACTTTATCTGCACGGATTTTAACAAGTCCCTGCGTTACGTTAATATCTGCAATGGACTCTCCTTTAGTCACCTTTAACAATATTTGACCGTTCATCACACCTAACTGAGTATTCATATCGTCAGTAACGTCTGTAATCTCAGCAGTAATACGATCATCCATTATCTTTAATGACGCCTGCGTGGATTCATCCAAAGCCACCACTTGAAGGGTAATGGCTTTGTTCCACGACTTCATTTGGTTTAATATTTCATAAGGAGAAGGGTCTTCAGGGTCGCCATACTGATGATATGGGTCTAGCTTCTCATAATCATTATACGCCATCGTTACCCCTCCTAAGGTTTCTTAATTTTGTGAACAATACCGAAGTCAAGGAATGTGAACGCATGTGGCTGCTCTTGCTCTACCTCAATCATTACACGTAAACATTTACCTGCTATCTTCAGCTTGTCCTCGAATGTGTTATAGCCGTTTGGAATAGGAAATTTCGACTTCCATTCAACGACATCATTCATCCTATTTACTCCGTCTAAGTACGCTCGTACTGTAGCCATCATGCCTAGTTCATGTCCTCTAGCTGTAATCTGCAACTCTTTCATTTTCTTAGGATGATGAGGTATGCCGAAACTAAGGTACTTAGTCTTGAAACTAGATTTATAGACATGTCCTACATCTGTATATACTGTGTCTGAAGCTAAGGCGATTCGTCCGTTAGCACACGCTAAGTAGTTATTGATACCGTAAGTCTTTGTATCTACTACATTGAATAGTGCTGAGTTGTCCTTTGTCCATGCATTCAGCTCCCTGCTGTACCTAAAACGAAGTTGTTCGTCAGGGAAGTATACATGCAGCTCGTTACGGAACATGTTCATAACTGCATTACGCTTGCCTTTTGGAACGATATTTACAATACGTTCATCTAAGCGAGCTACGTTGGCTTTGTCTTCCACGTATCCAACGCTCTTTAAATAATATATACCATCTAAGGAAACAAATGCAACATAGTTATCCAAAACAGTTACACCTTTAGGTGCGATACATCCTACAGCAGTATTCAGGACTCGTCTTGAATAATCCCTTGGAGACTTACCGAACAAGGCTTGTACAGTCGTGTCCGTGAAAGCTATGATATAGTCTCGGAATCGAACTAAAGCATTTAGCGGTTCTTTAGTTGGCGTCTCGAAAGCTAGAGTGTTCGTCATTGGGAAATAGTTGCCTGCTTTCAGGTGGGAAATATAAATCGTATCAAAGTTCTTTGTATCCCCGTACAGGATGATACGCTCCCAATGCAACAATATACGATTACATGTATGAATACCTGTGTAATCAGGTGCAATGTCGTCAGGGTCAGGAGCAGGCTTGATTTGATACTTTGGCACGTCATATATGATTGAGCTGATAACAGTACCTTGTTTGCGTGCTCGTATACGAAACTGCATATCTCCTTCACCTTCAGGCTTGTGCGTCCATGTTTTAGATGTGGACCAATCCTGCCCCATGTGGAAAGCCCCTGCCTCCATGAATGGGAATCTGTACTCGAATTGATACTCAATCACATCTGAAGCATTTTGCTTAATGACAAAGGCTGTTAATGTAAATGGGTTGTTAATCGTGCCGTAGCGTGTGCTGAACGTTACCCCTGTGAGCTGAAGGTGTGAACCTAAGCCATCCTCTAGGTAGGCATTCGGGTCGTCAGCTAAAGCGTTTGTACCGATGTACAGGGCTTCTAGTGGGTCAGGCTTCTTAGGCTCTACCTTTTTAAAACCTTCACCGTCTTTGTACGTATACAGCCCTGAACCTGTAGCAATATACGTGCGTTGTCCCCACTGCACAGCATCTACAGTACGATCACTTTGAAATGTAATTCCTGATTGAACTACGCCACCTATTTCTACTGTACCGTTAACGAAAATCATATCTACAAACTCGCTAACAGATTTAAAGTGCCTATGGAATCCTTGAACTTTAGCATTAGGTACTTGTGACATTAAGTGTTCTACGTAGCCTGTACGCCTAGTCATAGAGCCTTTTTCGTCAAGTGAAATATTAAGCATGTCTCGTAGCTCACTATCTACCATGTTGTCGTCCGAAGACGTTGTATTCATGCCGCTTGCAAAGTTCTCAAATAATTGAAACTCTTTTCGCCACGGCTCAGTGTAATACGACTGCCTTACCATACTTTACCATCCCCTTAATGGTGAATAAATGTGACCTGTTAAGTCACCCTCGTAGAACTTTACTTTCGTATCAGGAATTTGGTACTCCTCAGGAATATCAAAATCGTCTGTAAACCTACGTAAGTTTAAGTCGAATTGTGCATACCAATCTTGGTATTCGAACTGTGATGAGTCATTCTCTTTGATACGACCTGCGGCAAAAGGAACTATGAGCATTCGAATCCATGTCTCAGGAATTGCCACATACTCCTCAGTCTTGTATAATTTTTCCTTCAATGACAGGTCAATGAAAGGAAATTGTGCCTTTGCTTCTACGTTAATCTTTGCAATGGCGTCATTACAAAACTTCAGCACCGTCATTAGTTCAAAGTCTTCGTCAGTAGCTAAGTTGATATGGTCCACTAATGAAAGAATCTCCATTAAAATCCCTCCTAAATATAAAAAGAGGAAGGGGAAAAATCCCCATCCCCTTAAAGGCTGTTGATAGCTTGCATTGCGTGCTCATAGAATGGTTCAGGCACTTCGTACCCTTTACCATCTACAGGAACATTCACGAATACACCATTGATACCAATGAACATTTCAGAACCGAAAGTCTTTTTAAAGACAGCAGGAATTGTCAATGTTTTTGTTGGTGCATCTGAGAAAGCCTTTTTAGCAGCATCTAACTCTTTTTTAAGTTGAGCACCTGAAGTCTCAACTTGGTTTACTGATTTTGATGTTGTAGCTTTTGTCGCCATGTACAACTACCCCCTAGTATTAAGCGTTTGATGGTACGTGCTCGTAACGGCAGATACCTTCTTCGTATAAACGTTTAGCAACGAATGCATTGATTTTCCAACCAATTGATTGACGTTGGTTTAATGGGTCACCTGAACCTTCAGAACCTAAGCCTTTTGTGATTGTTTGGATGTCACCGTTACCTTTGATTTTTGTGATACCGTAGCAGCGTTGACCTAGCATAAGAGCTGAGTGAACATCTACTGCTGAAGCACCCTCACCCTCAAATACCATAGCATTTGGAACTTCAACGAACTTAATGCCGTAGACATCAGCAACTTCACCTTTAATAAATGGCTTGTTGTTCTGACCAATTTCGTAAGCTTTCACGAATTTAGGGTCGTCCATTAAATCGAATGCAGTTTCAGGAGAAATCAATACTACATACTTGCCGTCAACAGCAGGAGCTACGAAAGCTTTCTTCATTGCTAAAGCCATTTTACGGAAGTCGTCAATTTTTGGAATATCGCCTGCTGCAACTGTTACACGGCTTGCTTTTTTGTTAGCGTAGAATACGTTTGTCCCTGCATGTAATTCTTTACGTACAAGCTTATCAATCTTCTCACGTGCAGAACGTGCAAGTTCTTTTGTGTACTCCTCAACTACAGGGTCTACTACAGTAACGTCAACAATATCAGTGAATAACATCCAGTCACCGTATTGAGCTGTAACTGCTGAGATAGCCTCTAATTGACCATTTAAGCCGTCAGGTGTAATACCTTCATTAAGTGGAGCTAAAGATGGCTCTAATTTTTTGATCTTACGGAAGTTGATTGTATCACCTGAACGTGCAGGCATTGGTCGCTCTTGTGCAAAACGAGAGTGATACCAGTCAGTTTGTACTAAAAGTTGTAATAATAATTTGTCATACCATGCGTTAGGCTTTGTTGAGTTAGAACCTGCACCTGATTGAACTGTTACAGATGTATTAGCCGTAGTAGCAAACATCTGAATGTTTAACGGCATTAACGCTTTGAATCCATTGGATAATACGCTAAATTTTGTCATTCAAGACCCTCCAATATTAGAATAATCCTTCTGAAATAATTCTAGCTGCTGCCTCAGCCGCCTTAGAATCTAAGTCGTCCTCGTCTACAGTAGCTGTAGCACCGCCATTAGGCTTCGGTTGTGCTGATAGTTGACGCTTTTTCTTGTCGGATAAGTTCTTTTGAACTGCGTCTTTCTCAGCCTTTTCTATCATTGAATCCATATTTGCAAGTTTATAAGCTTGCTCAAATGGAAGTGCTCCTGAAAATACCATATCTGACAAGCCATTTTCCTGAATGTACTGCACAGTGTCTTGAATATCATCATTGTTAGCACCGTACTTAGACATAACCTCACTCATTTGAGAGGAAACACGTTGTGTTTCGATTTGTTGACGTAACTGTGAGATTTCAGTGTCTTGAGCATTCTGCCTGCGTAACATATCTACAGGGATGTTTTGCTCCTCAGCTTCTTTCTCTAGTCGGTCATTCTCCCATTGTTCACGAAGTTGTTCAGGTGTCATTCCGTAATGGTCTGCCATTTGTTTAATAAATGCTGCTTGTTGTTGAGAACTTTCTAGCTCTCTACGCATATTAGCGAAAGCCGCATTACGTTTTTGTTCATCTTCAGATAAGTGATCGTCAGTTTCAGGATCTTGTACTTCAGGGTTTTCGTCCTGCTCGTCCTGTTCGTCAGTCTCACTATCATCTGTATCTTGTTCGATTACTTCTTCCTCAATGTCAGTTTCATCGTTGTCACCTAAAGCAGCTTGCTCATTCTCGTATTCTGTGAACCAATCATTACGTTGTTGGTCTGTAATGTCAAATCCATCTGAGAAGTACTGAATGTCAAGTGGTATTAAGGTTTTTAAGTTAAAAATATTATGTTTCTCACTCATTGTCCCTATTCCTCCGTTTCCTTACGCCTAGAATAATGTATGGGTCAGCGATAGCCATACATGGATATTGTTTCCTAAAATAGATACTAGCATAGAACGTCAGTTTGTGTCAACAAGATTATGCATAAAAATAAGGCACTACTCAGCATCTAGCCCAACAATGGGTTTAAACTGAATAATGCCTTATTAAGACATCTATATCTAGGGGAAATAGATGAATGAGCTTGTCCTTAGACTACCATAGAGCTAAAGGTACGTCAAGCCATTTGAGGAATATTTTGTGGGTTTCCTGTACCTTGCTTTGGTGAGCCGCCTTGCTTTGGACCTTCGCCTTTTTGGTCGAACATTTGTTGTCCCATTTGCAGCACTTGGTCTTCAGGAATACCATTAGATAATGCTTCGTACATCATAGTCGCTACTTCCATAGCTTCAGCCGTTTGATTGTTCATTTCTTCCATATTCATACGGGCGATAATCTCCTCACCTTTTGAAAGGTTAAGAGACTTGATAAGTTCCTGTGGCGTCAGTAACTGAGTAGGATACTGCTGTCCGAATTGACCTTGTAAGTTAATAAGTTCTTTCGCTTCTTGTGCTTCACGCATACGAGTGATAGGAGCTTTACTAGAAACGTCAACTACAACGTCATAAGCTAAGTCAGCAAAGTCATTGCCTTTGTAACTAAGCCATTGAACAACGTCCCCTTTATCGTCAAAAATTCTAACTAAACGTTCCTCCTCATAGAACTCAGTCATAAAGTCAATAAGAAGTTTCGTCATACCTTCCACATACAGCTCAATATCGTACATTTGGTCACGGTCACGCATAGTCGCTCGGTCAATAAGTGCCTGTACACCTGAAGATGTCTGCAATGAACCTACGTTCTGCCCCATGTATGACTCTGTAAGACCTGTAATTTCACGAATATTCTGCTTTGCAGCTTCAAGTAAGTTGAATAGCTGATTAGGAATTGTCTGTGGCTGTACAATATGGACAGCTTCAGATGGTCGAACGTTGGACGTGTACACCATATTAGGAGCATTACCATATTTAGCTAAGTGTTTCGGGTCGATACCTGAATCTTTGTCCACGATCTTTTGTGGATTCTGTAATAGCGTACCAATCATTGCAATAATTGACTCTACCTTATTGATAATCTTCTGATTATCTAAGATGAATTGACACGTTGACATGCCCCAAAAGTCTTGTCGTTGTGGGAAATCGTACAGTATTTCAAACGGATAGCGGTTAGGTCTACAAGGTTCTTCCATTAGGTACTTACCGTTAGCCATGTACTCAACTTTGTAGTCAAATCCACCTTCGTCATTCATTGTCTTAGTGTAGCAACGTAGGAAATCACATATACGGTCATTGTTCATTGTGCCATAGTCACGTTGATATATCTCTCCTCGGTCTGCTGCGTCAATAGATGAAGGAGCTGCTTGTTCAATCTTGGCGTACTTTTCCTTAAATTTAGGATGTTTCTTTATCCATGATAAAGGTCTACGCTCTCGCACAATAATGTACTCACAATCCTCAAGCGTGAATGCATTCGGGTCAGGATAGAAACTAGACGGCTCGATTTGACGTACTTCAATCTCTCCCTGATATTGGAAACCTTCGTCACCTTGAATTGTCGTACCCATACGACCTTCTTTTTCCTCGTTCCAATACATAAATGCTACGCCTGTACCTAAAAGCTTTGCAGTTTCGATATTGTCTCGAATTAGCTTACGCATTTTTATACGGTCAAATGTATCTTCATACGCTTTGTTCAGTTTTTCTACCAATGGCACACCATTAGGACTAACAGGACGTAATTTAGCTACAGGATTTTCCACAGCGAATGATGCACGCTTCGTGTACTTAACTAAGTGGACAAAGTTTGTAACAGGTTTTGGCAACCACGGTGGAGCTGAAGACAGTTCCCATTGTTGGTTACGATCAAATGCATCAAGTTCTTTCCATATTGCATCCATACGTTGACGCTGATTCTTAGCAGCAGCAAACATTTCAAGGATTACGTTACCACGGTTTTTAGTCTGTCCCATGTCCTTTTGCATGTTGTCTTTGTCGTTCATTCAAGCCCCTCCTTACTTAATATATCCGTCTGTCTCGTTGAAATAGTGCTCTACTTCAGGTGACATTTTGGAAACTTCGTTATATTCAGGTTCTTTGACCTTCTTTTCTTTAGCCTTTGGACTAGTGTAGATGTGGATTCCTTGCTGAAGTACACCTATAGCATACCCTACACCTAAAGCAGCCAACGTTATTAACGCCTCCATGCAGATTCCCCCTTAATATTTTAAAGTTCCAATAACATCAGAGATGTACCATTTAGTTTCTTTCTTTAAAGAAAACTTTTTACTACGAGTAAGGCAGTAATAGAGCTCTCCTAACATAGCTAATGGGTACACAGGTACGCATAATACGACACATAATAGCTTTTTAAGTAGTTTGCTCATTCAAGTTCCCCCTAATAGTAGTCATTGTACCAATCGCCTGAGTAATCATCTTCCTCAGTTTGTAGTGCAAAAGGTAGATGTTGCTGTTTATTTTCAATATAAATCATTTCTTTATGACCATACATTTGATTTTTCATAGAAAGTGGGTCGTCAGGTAGTTCCTGAATGATATACCGCAAGGTATCCATACAGTGATTGTCCTTATCTACAGGCTTATCCGTAGCTTTGCCGCCTAATTCTATCTCAGGGTAACGATAGTTACGTCCTTCTCTAATAGTCTCAGTACAGTTTGCTAGAATTTTTAACTTACCTAACTCAAAATAACCGTGGACTTTCATAATACCTGCGTCTATACGGTTATCTCCCTCACGATAGTATATACCATACTCGGCATAATGGTCAAATATGGATTTCCTGTCAGCGATACCTTTCTTTTTACCTGAAGGGTCACCGACCAGTTTCTGTAAAACACCATACGGCAGGTGTGACATACGTTCCTTCATAGCTACAGCGTGTGTCGGAACGGCTACTAAGTTACGAACATACTCATCATATACGTAAGCCATCCCGTCTATAGGGTCTATGGCAACTTGAAGTAGAGTCGTAGGGTCTTGAATACCAAAGTCAGAACCTGCATACACATACCATCCTTTAGTTTGGATATTGTGTAGGACTTGTTCCCTAGTAATCTCGTACTCTATCGCTTCTTCAAACTTAGGATAAACTAATCCCTCAGCATGAATGAATGAGCCTCGTAGGTATCGTCTAATCCAGTGTTCAGGTTTACCTACAGAAACGTCCTCTACGTATGTGGATGGTAGGAACGTGTTCATTTCTGTACGAGCTATGTGCGTATGCATGTTCGGGTTAATATCTTTCTGTGGTCGTGCATATTCATCCTCTGAGCCATATATTCTTGCAGACTTTAGTAAGAACTCCTGTTTAATCCAGTTAGAATCAGGGTTAGTTGACAGGATAATACAATGCTTGTCCGTAGCATGGTGACGTAAACGGGTCTGAAGCTGCGTGAATATTTCGTATGGCGTACCATTCGCTTCTTCCATCCACACATGACACAAGTTTAGCGATCGTAGCTTTTGTTCATCATCGAAACTACGGAAGTAAATTTTGTAACCATTCGTCAGGGTTAGAATACCTTTTTGCAGGTTGTGACTTGCAATCAACTCAGAGGGCATCATATCCATAATCTGTTTCTTAGCTGTTAGTTCAAGCTGTGGGTATGTATATGCACCTACAAGACCCTCACCATTAGGCGTACTAAGTGCCAACATAAGGAACTCAGCACCGCACGTTGAGGTCTTAGCCGAACCGAAACCACCTGCATACATCTTAAACTTAGCAGGGTCTTGGTGGTATCTAAGTTGGTGAGGCATCGGCAGGTAACAGAAAACTAAACGCTCACAGTTATCACATTTTACCCACCACTCACTAGACGTTTCTTTGTATGCCCCTGAACTACAGACGTTACACCTGCAATCTAGAAAGGCTTTGTTAGGAGCTTTCAATCGTACCACCATCCAAATCCACTATCGCCTGAACCACCTGAACCTCCGCCACCTAAAAGGATAATCAGGAAAATGACAAGCATTAAAATTATAACAAGTGTCATTGCAAATCACCTAAATTCTTCCATGTCTCAATGGTAAGGATAACTGAAACCACAAGAGCTTGTGCTAAGACAGGTACAACTATGCAAGCTAATAGGTTCATATCACTAATTGATTCAAACATCATTGCCAATCACGCCCCCTGTCTTCTTCTAGTTCTGTTGTTTTTCTGTTTTCAGGATTGAACAGTTTCAAGTATGCACGATCTAAGGAAGCTGAATACGTATTCGGGTCTATGACGTGCATCGTTCCATCGGCATTCAAGAATACCTCTCCCCTGTCCATACGCTGCTTGAAGAAATCAGGTTGGAAGAAAGCGTCAATGTTCTCACGATTCCGTTTGTACACTGCTGACCTGTTGAAATCTAGAAGCTCCCTAGATGCAGGGTCAGGCATAAACGTGGAAATGTACTGCGTCTTATCCTTCGCCTGAGCATTTATCTGTTCTGACTGCTTGAGGAGCTGCGTAATCGCTGTGGCATCCCCTTGCTTCAGCTCACCTGACGCTAGTTTCTGTAGAGCAGAACGAGCGTTCGCTTCTGTGATGAGAGCTGTTTCCTTGATAATGAAACGGTCATTATCCCTAAGGAATCTACGCCATTCGTCAGGTGAGATATGTTTGTACGCTGCGTGTAGGTCATAGTGATTCATGAATAGCGTGTCAGGCAGGTTTGCATGGAATATCTCATCAGCACTCTTAAAGTCATCAAGCGGTGAGGAGTTGTTCAGTTTGTCGATAATTGTTGGATTGTTTTTATTTATCACGGTACGCCTCCTCTGATTTACGTTTGACATAATTTTCTATCTTTTTATCTAGATGGGTATCTAAGGAGTCCCACAGGTAGACTACAGCACGTGCTATAGGGTACGTCAGGAGTGCAGGGAGTCCAATTGTGAAGTACACCCATCTCCTGCATTTCTCTCGTAGTTGTCGCTCATATTCATGTTGGTACATACTATTCCCCCTTTTATTTATTGGGAATTGTACCATATAGAGGAGGTAAATTACAAGGTACACCCCCTATCTATGAAACTTTGAAAGAAGGTAATGTGGATATTTAAAAACTAATAAAAGGGTAGGAGAATGTGAATATATTATTGGAAAAATTTTTTCACGAACACGTATGGAACCTTTTAATGAGGCTACCTCCCCCTCCCCGATCTCAACAAATGAAAATTAATTATTTCAATTGAAAAATTTTTCTCGCACACATATACACCCCCACCCCCACCCCATGCGAAACGCTCGCACTCGCTCGAACATATACATATGTACATGTATACATACACACGTATACACATATGGGTAGCAGCTACTACACACACACAGTAACTACATACCTACAGCAGCAGCAGCATATAACTTTTATTCTGCACTTAATAGGAAGAAACACCAATCACCTAATTCTTTTAAAAAAGTTTTATTAAAACTGTTGACGGATTACCTAATCCCATGTTACAGTATAAACACAGCAACGGATTACCTAATTCGCAAAGCTGAGAAAAACTTTTTAAACAAAACTGTTGACAACTTAAAAGTAACATGATAAGCTGTAAACAGATTAACGGATTACCTGATTACTAAATGACTAAACCACAGGTAACCGTAGTGAACTAAGGGAATAGCGACAGCGAGTATACGATAGTATGTGTAGCGGCTAGGAACTAAGGGAACTAAAGCGACCATTGATAATCGAATAGCACGTGCTGAAGAGCGTTACAACTAGACAACTAAAGATATTGAGTTGCCGTGTGAGAATAGGAAGGCTCACAAGTAATCACTTAGTGGACAAGCAATAGGAAGCGGCTTGAAACCTAAGGGATGAAAAACAAGACACATGCATCTTGCGTGTGCATTTTCAAAGGATTTGAGAGCGTGAAAGACCTACAGGACAAACAACGAGTTAGAACCGTAGCAAGGAAAACGGCACACACAACGAGTTAGAGCTGTATCGAAGCTATCGAGGAATAGTCACGCTCAACTAATCCCTTTGAACTAAGGGCATTACACATAAAAAACCTAAAGGAGCGATTTCATTATGAACGCAAAACAATATCAATTACATTCTTTGTCAATTTTGGTGATAGTTGAACGCATTTCCAACGACACAAATGGTAATCCACGCTTCGATATTTCCATATTATCACTGCATAACCAGTCAAAAATAAGCCATTTTTGCCAATGGTCACCACTTGGAACTACAGGAAAATTGCGAAAATTGAAAAATGGTAAATATCGTATGACAGATTATGGGACTATGGATGAAATATGTGACCATGTTTTTCAATTATTAACAGAATGGTTTGACCGAAAAGTAGCAGAATAAGGGATTTTAACCTTATACTAGAATTATATTAGTATATTAATATGATATACATGTTTTTGCATAAATATAATTGTCAGATAGTGATACTGATTTCAGAACGAATTGTCTGACAATGATACCGAGTTCTATACTAATTTTCGCTGTAAATTTGTCAAGTAAAATTTTAAAAAATCTCAAAAAGTTCGAACCTGAATACACTTTCAGTTCTGACTCTCGAACTTTTTCAAAATTTTTTCGAATACACCTTTGTATCTCTACACGAAAATTAGTATACGTTTCTGTACACCTCTCTATACACTATATACAATATCTATATACCTTAATATATTATATAAATTATATATCATTATATAAATATAAGTATTATAAGTATAAGTAGTATAAATACCATAAACTACTATTAAAGTCAAGAGTCAAATTACTACCATGAATTAAAATAACACAATCAAAGGAGTCTAATTATTATGACTATTCAATACCTAAAGGAATTCGGGAAATACATAGGCTTTTCAGAATCAAAGAAAGCCTACATCTATGCCATTGATACACGCTTATTCAAGATTGACCGTAACGGAGCTTCAAAATATTAACCCAACAAACTAAAACCCATTAGGAGGAACAATTATTATGAGATCAACAAATAAAATCGTCGTTAACCGCATTCGTCATTCAATCAATACTTCTATCGAGACAAATTTCACAGCTAGTGATGTCCTTGAAGCTTTCGAACAATGGTATGGACCATACGAACAAAAACGTACACCTAACCGTCAAGCTGCTTTCATTGAGTGGCTGCGTTGTCTACCTAACATCATTGATATACCGTTCTCAGACTATGACATACAGAATACACTCGACACATGGCTAGAAGGTGTACCGAACAATCGCCAAACTCCTTTAGATTCCACAGCTCTGTGGAATAAGATGGGATGGCTGCTATACCGTGAACTAAACAAAATGATTAAGGAGGACAAGTCATGCTGAACACGACTCAGTTAGTTAACAAAATGATTGCTGAAGGTAAAGCCAAAATAGATACATGTGAATTTAAGGATTGCACAAACCACGAACTTTTATACAAAGTAAAAGACAAGTTCGTGTGCGGTAGTTGCTTAGACTTCATTGGTACAGTTCTAAACACATTGGAAAGAGGGGAATAATCATGCCATTATTCATCAAAATGACAAAAGCACAAGTGAAAGCCATTCTTCGTAAACTAAAGGAGCAGCCGACTTTCACGGACATCACAATCGCTATGTGTCCTAGTAACTGTCATCCTGCATACGATTATTGGGACATATCCATGCAATGGTCATACCACAGCGACATGGACAAGCCTGTGTCAACGTTTGACACTAGAGTGGCTCAATATGAGCACTACAATTGCAATAAAGAGCTAGGGAAACGAGTTCATTACTACATTGTCAAGGAGGGATAATCATGCCTAAAATCATTAGTCTAAATCCGTTCATGAAGAAGTTGAACGGCTCTAAGCTGCGTTTAGTTTTCGCACACCAAGACATTTCTATTCTCAAGAATGGTGAACTATATCAGTTTTTACCAGTTGAAGGTAAAGAAATCATTATTGATATAGGCACTGTAGAAGTACAGAACCTGAAGGAGGTCTTTGTTTTCCAAAATGGGAATCGTTTTATTAGGATGCCACTGTATGAACTTATGGTGGTGTGTAACATGGAGGACAAGCTAGGACCTTATGTAGAAGATGCTCTTTTAAACAAGTCACCTCAGGTGTCAGAATACCGAGAAAATACTAATAGTGAGGTCGAAGAAATCGTTATACGCTCATTAATTGACAGGGCTTTAGATGTCAATGACAAAGCTGCTTTTATGAAGCTGTCTGAACAATTGAAAAACTTAAACAAAATGGAGGAACTAACATGTTAAACAAAATTGGAGCTATCGCAACGTCTATCGCATTATCATTCTCATTCCTAACGGCTGATAAATGGTCAAGCCGCACGCAAGAAGACTACACACCTGTAGTTCTCAAGGAAAATCAGGAGATCGTAACATTCACACATGAAACCGATACGAGCTATTGTGTGCTGCAACCTTCAGCCGAGATTGAATCAACTATTTGTGTAGACAAAATCGAGTATCCGTTCATGCTCGACTTAGAGTATGGCACAGAACTAAAAGCCACGTTCAAAAATGAAGAACGTTGGGAACTAACAAACCTAGAGGAGTGGAAATAATGACAACAGCATCCATCACACAATTAGTAAAGTCATATTTTGAACGTCCTTTAGTTCACAGCCCACGTTTTACAGTTCATAGTGAGGTTAAAAAGTCACTTTTTAGTGATGTTCAGGTTCAGGCTAAACCTAAAGGGAAGAAGCGTAGTAAGCTCAATCGCTACGCTAACACTATTGCAATTGAAAACATCAAAGAAGATGTCGAGGCTTATAATATACGAGCTAGAAATGTGTACTACTATCAGACCTCTAAAGGGCATTGGCGTATCCACTTACACGGCTATGGTCGTGATGAAGAAGGAAAAATGTTCTTATACGAGACTGAAAGAATGTTTGGTTACGACCTGCTAAACTGCACAACTCAGGTATATGCAGGTAAGTTGGCAAAACGTCTAGCTGAAGACATTAATGCTCGCTATCTAGGTCATAACAAATCATTCAAGGGGGCTAAGTAATTATGAAAGCTTACCTAAAACCTGAACTTCACAAATATGCTTATTCTATGGCATCAGCACAGCCTGACGGTATGTGCGTGGGTCGTATCAATCCAAAATATCCTATCAGATTACTAAAGCGTAACTTACGGTTTACCGATGAGAATTTTTACGAGTGCGAATATACATCTATTCGTTGTAGAAATAGTAAAGTTTATGGGTATATCTTGCTAAGTCATGTCTATATCAGACATGCAAACGGCAAACGTACAGGCAAGCGTAAAAAGAAGCTAAAACGTTGGAAAGGAAGTAAACGAAAATGAACCAATCACTAGCCTATTACATTCACTTCTGCATCACTAAAGACTATAAATCATCAAACATTGACAACTTAATAGAGGAGGACATACAGAACTATATTGACGAGTTCAATGCAGGTTGGCGTGTAGCTCCTAATAATGACGGCTATATATCACCACAAGGGAAGTTCATACGAGTGATTTAAGACGTTTTTAGGCTTTCCCTTACAAGATTAAGGGAAAGCAGCTAAAGCGTCTTAGAAAGCACGCTAGACACTAATTAGGAGATGATTTTTATGTGTAAATCGAAAGCATTTGAAAGAAGCATTGATTTTGTAACACGTGATGGTGAAAAAGCTTGTGTATGGTGGGTAGAGGACGAAAACGGCAAACATATTGGGTACAAGTACTGTGATGATTGTGGTGAGGCTTTATGGTCAGGTCACGTAGTTAATGATGGTGACGAGCATTATTGTGAGTGCTGCATGAAAAAGCGTTTCACTGAAGAACAGATGTCAGAAATGTACGAAAATGACGAACAATACTACACTGAGTGGGACTTGTGCGACATTGAAGATGATTACGAAGTAGTTAAAGAAGGGGAGGAAGTAAAATGACACAATTTATTGAGGTAGTAACGAAGAACGGCTTTAGAAAGACGATTAATGCAGCAAAAATTATTAATATCAATGAAACACGTTCAGGTTCTGTAATTGTGGTCGAAGGTATGTACGAACCTATTTTCTGTGTAGATTCTTATGATGAGGTTCATAAAATGCTAGGAGCTTTAGGTCATGAAGTAATAGAACCTAAACCGCAAGATCAACTCGTACCTGTAGCTGAATGGTCACCTCCTAGTAACATAGGTGATTACGAGCGTATGTCAATACAGGAGATAGAAGAACGTTAATTGATTAATGTTAGAGTGGACAAGCTTTTTGTCCACTTCATGGATGAATCAATTGCAGGATTAATCGATTAGTATTATAATGAATTAGGAGGGTACATTTATGGGTTTTCATTTTACGTCTGTAGAAAAGTCTCAAATGATTGACGAGTACACAGCAGGAGCTATCGAACCTTATGCTACATTTGACGCTCCCGATGGCGAACACATTGCTGTCATAGATATTTTAGAAGGTGAGGACTTCGTTCACTTAGTGGTCCTATCGCTGCCTATCTATGGGAAAGCTAAAGTCAACGTACACAAAGTGCAGTACAGAGGTATAGAAACAACGTACATTAAACGTTTCGATAGTAACTTTAGTTTACACAATTTTACACCTAAACATGATGATTGGAGGTTTGTTGTTAATGATTAAATTAGAGTTTTCTCACAGACCTAGTTCTGTAGCAAACAAAACAACAGTGTTACACTTGAATATGCCGCTTTACGAGCGTGACGTGAACCAGTTAGTGAATGAGGTATATGAGCTTCTAGACGGAGGTTGCACAATTAAATCACCTTATGGGGAATTGAAGATGTCGAAAGAAAGCAGGTATATTGATTTGTGGATGCAGGGGAAAGAGCACAAAGACTTCTACCCTAGAGGAAAGCAAACAACGTTGGACAAGCGTAGGATAAAAGAAGCCATACAAGAATTTATTAAACCGTTTATTAGTGAGGGGGTCGTTGAACTTGACAAATTACACTTCTACAGAAATCAGGATGCCTAGAGACTACTACCTTATGCCTGAATTTTATCAAGCGTATATCGTAGAATTCGAGTTAAATCAAATCTTTAAGCAGCTAAAACAGTTAAACCTAAACACACAACGTACATTGGAAACGTTAGCAGCAGGGCTGCTGCCACACGACATGACACTAGCTGTATCATTCATTGAGAACATGTTCATTGTAAATGAGTTCTTCAGGGGACGAGCTGAGAAATCCGCTTTAGTTCGCCACATATGGCTAGGCGGTATAGGTATTACACGAACTAGACAAATTTCAGGTTCTTCACAAAAGTTTGTATATTCCGTTTTAATCAAATGGGAAGAAGAACTAAAGAAAGCCAACTACGTACCAACCATGCAGTACCTACTTAGTGACCGTTTGTTTATGCAGAACCTTGATAGTTTATTAAAAACATTCAAGACGTTCGAAGGTGACTACAATGTACGGACAAATGTACAAACTAATAAAGGCGGTAACTTTGGAAAAGATGAGGAGGAACGTACTTATGGGAACTAGTTTAGCGGTTTTATCAATACTTGCAGGATTTGTATTATGTTTTGAAATGGGGTGTTCATATGAGCGAAACAAAACTAAGCATTGAGGAGCTAAAGGACGTGCATATCTTAGTTCACATGCATATTATGACG
>Ga0065704_10070371_pt1 | contig 28833 bp, 22 predicted proteins | sample SwiRhicommuniRL2_FD_59091 | JGI IMG/M metagenome (GOLD analysis project Ga0065704, IMG submission 59091) | Switchgrass rhizosphere bacterial communities from Rose Lake, Michigan, USA - RL2 v2 (version 2) | ecosystem: Host-associated > Plants > Roots > Rhizosphere > Soil | place: East Lansing, MI | reverse complement strand
GCTGACCATGATCGCCACCGCGACAGCCCCCGGTTTCTCACCGCTGCTCGGCAGCCTGCTTACAACTACGTTGGGTTGGCGAGCGATTTTCGTGATGGTTGGCGTTGCGGCTGTTGTTATCGCGTTTTTCTATGCGCGCGGCCTTGGCGAGACGCTGCCACCTGAACGCCGAACCACACAGTCGGTACCGCAGGTAGTGGGCGCCTACTGTCGGCTGATCACCGATGGACGCTTCATCCTTCCGGGTATAGCAGTGAGCTTGCTTATGAGTGGGCTGTTCGCATCCTTCGCGGCCGCACCCGCGATCCTGATGAGCGGCATGGGCTTATCGTCCTTGCAGGCAGGGTTGTACTTCGCTGTCACAGTCTTCGTGGTCTTCGCTGCCGGCATGGCCGCACCGCGTTTGGCACGACGTTTTGGCAGCCGTACGGGCGCTACCTTGGGTCTGACCACCGCAATGCTAGCCGGCTGCCTTCTGCTGGTCGGGCCGAGCGATCCAGGCCTTGGTTGGTACTCGCTTTCGATGGCGAGTTTTCTCTGGGGTATGGGCCTGGCCAACCCTCTGGGTACGGCCATCACCATGGAGCCATTCGGCAAGCAGGCGGGGCTTGCGTCGGCATTGTTTGGCTTTATGACCATGGGCGCTGCAGCGATCACTACTTGGCTGGTATCGATTCTGGAGTACCCGCCTGTGTCGAGCTTAGGGGTTATCCAGACGTCGGTTTGCTTCGTGGCGCTGTTACTGTTCTTTTCGGGTAACCAGATCGAAAGACAGACGGCCAAACCTTAAAAATCCAGTGGTGTTCTGCAGACCGCTTTTGGCCGATGGTCAACCCGGGCCAACGGCAGCTTTGGGTCATAGCGGACACTCATCACTATCCCTTAGGGCTAATGGCACCTCTCATTTGGGCCTCATTATGAGGCTTAGATGTGTCTGTAATCAGGGGCGATTCATTTGCGCAGTTGCTCGACCAAAAGAGACTAGTGCATGGTGTCATTACTAGCGGTAGCGTTGTTCACCTTGCTTAACAGGAGGCTACTTGGTACGGGTACCAGCGCGAAAAAGTCACTGACGCAGTATCAAACTGCGAAAAAAAGGTCGGTGCAGACCGACCTTTTTCAGGAGGCAGGCAGTACTTTGGCTGCTAGCTGCGAGACGGCATGATTGGTTTCCATCAGACTTGGAGAGCCAGTAGCTGTCTACGGTACGGCGCTTAGCCAGCGGCTATGAGATCGCCACTGCGTTCCTTGTTCAGCAGCCGGTCCAGGATGCGCCTGGATTGCACGCCGCCAGCATCGATGTTGAGCTTAAGCAGGTCACGCTGCGGATAGTCGAGCAGGTTACGTTGTTGGCGTTCGAGCATTTCCAGGTCTTCGCTGAAAATTTTTCCCTGTCCTTCGCGAATGCTCTCCGTCAAGGCCTCATCGTGCGGATTGAAGTTGCGCGCCATGCCCCAGAAGTACCAGATCGACGTTTCCGTCTCAGGGGTAATGAAGTCGACCACGATGCTGGACGCTTTATGTTCAGGGGGAGCGTTATACCCACCCTTGCCGGCATGCGCTACACCTACCTCGATCAGTACATGACTGGGCGGCGTAAAGCGGCAGATTTGCCAACGATCGACCGGTACATTGTCCGCTAAGTTGTTGCCACGCAGCGCCATCCGCCAGAACGGCGGTGGCATGATGTTTTCCATGTGCCGCGCCGTGACCACCTCTTCACCGTTGACCGTCGTAACCGGAGGTACTTCGTCGATTTCCTTCTGGCCGATACTGGAGGCATGGACATAGGTCTCATGCGTCAGATCCATCAGGTTGTCGATCATCAACCGATAATCGCAGGCTATGTGAAACAGACCACCGCCGTATGCCCACTCATCACTGACAGCCCATTCGAGGTGATGGATTAATGCCGGGTCAGCCAGGGTCTGGTCACCAGGCCAAACCCAGATGAAGCCATAGCGCTCCACCGCTGCATAAGCCTTGTTGCAGGGAAAGCCACGAACTCGTTGCCCGGGCATCGATACGGCTTTTCCATCGCAGCCCATGACCAAGCCATGATAGCCGCAGACCAAATTGCCATTTTCGACATAGCCCAGCGACAGTGGCGCACCACGGTGCGGGCAGAAATCTTCTATTGCCGTTACCTGCTCTTCATGCCCACGATAGAAAACAATTTTTTCGCCACAGATCTGCCGTCCAAGAGGTTTGTCGGCAATTTCATCCGGCGTGCATGCGACATACCACGCGTTCTTAGGGTACATGTTGAATCTCCTGCCGTGTGTTGTGGTACTTGACCGAGCGGGCGATCAAGAACGGCTCACGGTACGGTGCGGATCGATGACAAATTTTTTCGGCACCCCGGCATCAAACTCACCGTAGCCCTGAGGGGCTTCGTCCAGGGTGATGACTTGCACCCCCACCACTTCGGCAATGTTGATGCGGTCCCACATGATGGCCTGCATCAATTGGCGGTTGTACTTCATGACTGGGGTCTGGCCCGTGTGGAAGCTGTGGGATTTTGCCCAGCCCAGACCGAAGCGAATGCTCAGGCTACCCATCTTCGCGGCGGCATCGACGGCACCTGGATCTTCCGTCACGTACAAACCTGGAATGCCGATCTTGCCAGCCACGCGCACCACTCCCATCAGCGAGTTCAACACTGTGGCCGGTGCTTCTGCCTTGACCCCGGAATGGCCGTGGCCACGGGCCTCGAAGCCGACGGCGTCGACCGCGCAATCTACCTCAGGCTCACCCAACAGGGCGGCAATCTGCTCGTGCAGCGGCACATCCTTCGACAGATCTGCGATCTCGAACCCTTGTGCTTTGGCATGGGCCAGACGAACCGGATTGACGTCACCAACAATTACTACAGCAGCGCCCAGCAGCCGGGCAGAGGCTGCAGCGGCCAGCCCCACCGGGCCTGCACCAGCGACATACACGGTGCTACCTGGTCCGACGCCAGCGGTTACCGCTCCGTGATAGCCGGTGGGAAGGATGTCCGACAGGCAGGTCAGGTCGCGAATTTTCTCCATGGCACGATCACGATCCGGCAATTTCAGCAAATTGAAGTCGGCGTAGGGGACCATCACGTACTCGGCCTGTCCCCCAGTCCAGTCACCCATGTCGACGTAGCCATAGGCGCCCCCAGGGCGTGCCGGGTTTACGCTCAGGCAGACACCTGTGTGCATTTCCTTACAGGAACGGCAGCGCCCGCAGGCCACGTTGAAAGGCACCGAAACCAGATCGCCGATTTTCAGGTTTTCGACGTCACTACCTTTTTCGATCACCTCGCCTGTGATCTCGTGGCCAAGCACCAGTCCTACCTGTGCTGTGGTACGTCCACGGACCATGTGCTGGTCTGACCCGCAGATGTTGGTGGTTACCACTTTCAAGATTACGGCGTGCTCGATCTTACGGCCACGCGGGTCCTGCATCTTCGGATAATCAATAGACTGCACTTCAACTTTACCGGCGCCCAGGTAAACTACACCACGATTCTCTAACATGATTTATTGCCTCTATTGTTGTTGTCGACAAATCTCGGATTTAATGGACTCAACGCGTCTCCAAAAGCAACTTGGAGATTGTGAAATCAATGCCCAAGCTGTCTGTTCTGCATGGCTGCTATGAAGTAACAAGTGCCGACTTCAGCCGCTATCAATTGACTAGCGGTGGCATATGCAGGGCGACGATATCGGCATCCTCGCCCCCATAAATGGGGTACCGCTGTCGCACTAACGGGTCATGGCCTGGAATCACATGGTCCGGGCTGGGAACCAAGCTCAACAGGGTTCGGTAGCCGTCCAGCATCTCGCCGACGTTCAAGACGATAGGAAAGGGAGAATCCTGCTGCAGGTTGGCGTAGTAATGGCTTGCATCGGACGCCAGGACAATCCACCCCCGCGCCGTATGGACTCGCACCACTTGCAGGCCAGCGGTATGCCCCCCTACCTTGACCAGCTCGATACCCGACGAAAATTCACTGTTTCCGTCATGAAAAACGACACGCTGTTGATACACGCCCCTCACAATATTCACGACGTCTTCGACGTTGAAGGAATGACGCAACGGCGGATAAAGCATGTATCGCCCAGTGGCGAAATTGATCTCCGCCGACTGAACGTGAAACCGTGCATTCGGCAAAAGGTCGATATTGCCTGCGTGGTCGTAATGCATGTGCGTGATAATCACGTCCCGCAGCTGTTCGGCGCTCACTCCTAATGGTTCAAGGGCGCCAATAGGGCAGCGCAGCAACTGGCGTTGCCGTTTGTCCGCAGCCACCTGGTTGAAACCGGTATCAACCAGTACGCACTTGCCATTCCCGCGAATCAACCAGACGAAGTAGTCCATCGGCATCGGTCCGTCGTGCGGATCCGTCGACGAGATAAAGTTTTCATGGCGTTTGCGCGCCACTGTGGCATACCGGATGGCAAATACTTCGTGGCAGGGAAGGGCGCTCATTTGCTTTTGTCCTAAACATTCCAGCGCGTCACCTAATTGTCGCTGACGCCAAAGGTAGTTAACTGGTGCCCCGTCAGGCTTTCACTGCAGCAGCGTCGTAGGCAGCAATGGCGTCGCTGGCCACGCGGAATGCGGCAAGTGCTGCCGGCACGCCGCAGTAAATCGCGGCTTGCATCAGAATTGCGCGAATTTCATCCGGACTGACACCGTTGGTGAGGGCACCTTTGACATGCACACCGAGTTCGTGGTGTTGATTGAGTGCCGTCAACATCGCCAGGTTGATGATGCTGCGGGTCTTGAAGGGTAATGTCTCATCGCCCCAAACCGCTCCCCAGCAGTATTCCGTCACCAAGGCTTGCATCGGCTTGTTGAAGTCATCTGCGGCGGCCCAGGACTTTTCGACGTGAGCGCTACCCAATACCGCTTTGCGATTGTTGAAGCCTTTTTCAAACAGTTGCTGATCAGTCATTTACATGCTTCCTGGTAGGGATTTCGATACCTGCCCATTGCTCGATCAGGCAGGCAATACGGGTGAAATCAGCGTCCGGACCAAACGCTGCGTTGGTCATGTTCAGGACCTGGCGCACTGCACTGCCGACGGGCATTGGCACGCCCATCGCTTCAGCTTCGTCGAGGCACAAACGGGTGTCCTTCAGCGACAGGGCGGTGGTAAAGCCAAAGTCGAAGGTGCGCGGCAGCACTGCGCGGGGCAGCTTGTCGACAGTCGCGCTGTTGCGGCCGCTGCCGGCGTTGAATACTTCAAGCATGACCTGCGGATCCAGGCCGGCTTTGACACCCATCACCAAGGCTTCGCTGGAAACCGCCAGCGCAGTGACCGAAACGAGGTTGTTGACCAGCTTCATCGTTTGGCCAAGACCCGCGAGCTCACCACAGGAAATGACCCTGCCCAGCGTTTGCAGAAGTGGATGGACCAGTTGCACCGCTTGAGTGGGGCCTGCGACCATCAGGGCTAAGGTGCCTTTAGCCGCGCCAGCGGCGCCGCCACTGACGGGCGAATCGATGGCGATAATGTCCGCTGCAGCCAAGTTTTCACTGACGTATTTGGCCATCCGCGGGCCAGTGGTCGACAGGTCAACGAAGACTTTGATTTTCTCGCCATGAATGACCCCGTCCTGGCCGAGGGCAACCTTTTCCACCACATTTGGTGTAGGCAAGCTGGCGAACACTACTTCCGCCTTGTTGCTCACATCGAGGGCGCTGTTACATGCTGTAGCGCCGAGCGCAACCAAGCGCTCGACCGCTGCGGCGTTGAGATCAAAGACATGCAGGTGTTGGCCTGCTGCCAGCAGACGGGTGGCCATGGGTTCACCCATGGTGCCCAGTCCTACAAAACCAAGAGTCGTTTGCGACACAGCAGTTGCTCCTTAAGGAACCAATTAAGACAACACCATCCTCGCCTCACGAAGCAGCACGTTGGCGAAGATGGGATACGATCAGGGCGTGGATGCACTGTCCATCAACCTGGCGAGCAGCCCGCGACCGAGCAGCACCTCCTCGTCATTGACCACATGAGCCATCCCCGGAAACGCCCGTAGCGTTAGGTCGGCCTGCATAGTTGCGAACACCAAAGCGGTTTGCAGTGTTCTGGTCAGAGGGACCCACTCATCCTCATCGCTATTTGCCAACACCACGGGTGTACCGTGTAAGCGCTCGGAGGTGGACCAGTCGATGCCAACTGGCCCGATCAAGCCCCCTGTAAAGGCGATCAGCCCACCCCAGCGAGCAGGTCGGCGGTACAGGTATTCGCAGGCTAGGCAGGCACCTTGGGAGAAACCGAGAAACGCGATGTTGCACCGCTCCACACCCAGCTCCACCAATCGCTCGACTTCTTGGTCCAAACGTCGAATGGCCTGGCCCAAAGCCGTGGCGTTGAGCTCTTCTGGATCCATGAACTTTCCTGGATACCAGGATTTTTCATGCGCCTGCAGCGCGACATAAGCCATGTCGGGCAAGTTGATCCGCTCGGCAATCGCCAACATGTCGGAGGGCGACTGGGTACGCCCGTGCAACAGGATGGTGACGGCACTATTTGGCTTTACCGGTGCGCCGAAGGAAAGCGATGGCAAGTCGAGGTGACAGTAGCTATTCATGGCTGTCACTCAGAACTTCAACGGTTCGAGATACGCCGAGATTTCTTCTGCTTTATCACCCAGCTGGGGAGGAATCTGGATGGTCTGACCCATCGCTTCATAAGGTTCATCAATCAGAAAACCTTCAGGCTTGGACACCGTGGCTTCAAACAGCGCGCCCCCTGGAGTGCGCACGTAAATCGAATCAAAGTAACCGCGGTCTTTGCGGTCAGACACATCGGTGTAGCCCAGTCCTTCTAGGTGATGCTTTACATTTTTCTGAACGCTGAGATCGCTAACTTCGAAGGCACAATGATGGACTGTGCCTTCGCCGTAGGCCCAAGTCCCCTGTTCGAGTTGCGGTTCGTGCAGGAAGTCGATGATGGTGCCGCTACCGCCTTTACCGACGTGATAACGGGTGAAGGCACCATCGGTGTTTTCGAGCTTGCCACTCCAGCCGTAGTGCATGAACTCGGCAGAGTTCTCCATGTCGCGAACGGAAACGGTAATTCCGTGAGTGCCTCGGATGCCGAAGCCCTCTGGGATCACCCCATTGGAGTACGGTTTACGGTCGTCGTCGGCGATACCGACCAGCTCATAATCGATGCCGCACGGGTGCGCAAAGTGCAGTACCTGTTCACCGAAGCGCTCAAGCAGCTCAGGTTTGAACCCATGGTTGGTCAGATGTGGGGCCCAGAAGCCCAGAGACGATACTGGCACTGACAATGCCAACGTCTTGACCTGGCCCGAACCGCGCTTGGCTTTGCGTCCGGATTGGCGCATTGGGAAACACGTCACCAACGTGCTTTCCTCACCCAGATCATTACCGTAGTACAGGTGATAGATTGGTTCGACGCCATCGTACAAGCCAGTCTTCTTCACGCTTTTGAGCCCAAGCACTTTGGTGTGGAAGTCATAGTCTTCCTGAGCACCGCCGACGTTGAGGGTGATGTGGTGATGGCGTTGGATATGCGGATTGAGTTCCATGACGGCCTCTTTCTTATGGTTGTTAAGGTTGCTCAGGTCATTGAATACGGGATGGCCGACTACGGGCGGCGACCCTCTAGGGCATTGGTGAGCAAGGTGCGAATGCCTTCGGCCTCAATTGGCCGCGGATTCCAATAAGGTGACGCGCAGGCCACTTCTGTTGCCCGATCAATGTCTTCGGCTGTCATGCCCAGCTCTGCGAGGGTCGTCGGCGCACCTGATTTTTGGGCTAGATCGAACAAACCGCGTGCCGCATCGTCGGTTCCCAGTGCCCGGGCGATGAGGGCCATCGCCTCGGGTGCAGCGGCACTGTTGTAGGCTACGGCGTGGGGTAAGATCACGGCGTGTGTAGGGGCATGCGGAAGGTTGAAACTGCCACCCAGGGTGTGGCAGAGCTTGTGGTGAATGGACATCCCTACCGCTCCCAGGCACGTGCCGCACGTCCATGCGCCAAACAGCGCATCCGCGCGGGCTTCGATGTCACTTGGATCGCGGTGGATCGCGGGAAGTGCGCGACTGATCGCTGCAATGCCTTCTTGTGCCAAAAGCGAAATCAGCGGGTTGGCGTCTTTGGAGTAGAGCGCTTCGACTGCGTGCGCAATGGCGTTGAGCCCGCTGGTCACGGTTAAGTCAGCAGGCAGCGACAACGTCAAGTCAACGTCATAGATGATCACTTCCGGAAGGACTTTGAGCGTGCGTTGGGTCGTCTTCAATCCAGCTTCGGTCTGGCCGATGATGGGGGTGACCTCCGAGCCTGCGTACGTGGTCGGGATCACGATCTGGGGTAGGTCAGTTCGCAACGCCAACGCCTTGCTCAGACCGATGGTGGAGCCGCCGCCAATTGCAACTAGGCAGTCAGCACGGCTTTGCTCCACAACTCGCAAGGCTTCTTCGGTCACATCTACGGGGGTATGCATGGTGGCATTGTTGAACACGCCAACCGCCAGATCGCCAAGCAGCTGGCACAGGTGTTGACCCTGCTCACTCTGCGGTGCGGTGGTCAGTACCAACGCACGCATGCATCCCAGAGCTCGAACTTCATCGGCCAATTGGGCTAGCGTGCCTTGGCCAAAAATGACCCTTGAGGGCAGGGCGTTGTAGACAAATGTTTGCATGCCGCTTCTCCGCTGAGGCGTTGCCTGTTGTTGTTTTTGGAGCATCTCGCACCCACGGCCGCTGAACATCCTGCCAAAAGATAGTTGTGCTGATCGTGCTGGAAGTAGGACCTGAGTCAGGTCCGGTCGTCGCCGAGAAATGCGGCTACCTCATTGCAGGCGGCAGCAGACTCATCCAAAACCAGGTGGCCGGCATCGGGGAACAGTGTCAGGCTGGCACCTGCGATTAGCTGCTGCCAGGCGGCCCCTTGGCCCGGTGGCAACAGGCGATCTTTCTGACCCCAGATCAGCAGGGTAGGGCTGCTGATAGCATCCAGGACTTGCGGCATGCGGGTATGATTCAGTGTCCCGTCGCGTAACAGACCGGCTACTGTTGTGCCTTCCTTTTGCCGCATCGCGGCAAACTCGGGATCTTCGCCATCCGGCAAGTACGGCTGGAGCGTGCGCAAGTCGTAGACCAGGTAGCTGAGGATCTCATCGGGTGCGAGGATGCTCAGATCAGGCTGCGGATGCGCGGGCACTTCCAAGCCCGCCGGCGCGACCAGTACCAAGCGGCCGACAATGTCAGAATGGGCGGCTGCGAAATGCGCAGCTATCCAGCCCCCAAGCGAGAAGCCGACTAGGTGGACGCGTGGCAGTTCCAAGGCCTTTATCAACGCAGCATAGTGAGCCACATAGTGCTCAACAGTGGTGAATTCAACGCTACTCTGCGATGGGCCGAAGCCTGGATGGTAAGGAATGATCACCTCGAACTGCGAAGTCCAGTCCCGAGCGAAATCAAAGCCGTGCCACGTGGCCGCCCCATGCAGAAACAGCAAGGGCTGACCTTGGCCGGCACGGTAGACAACGGTCTCTATTCCGTTGACAGAGAGCGAGGTTTTGCTGAAACCGGTCAGGTCGACGCGGCGGTCGCCGGTGCAGAGTTGCGTCATCGTGTGCCTCCATAGGTAGTCATGTGCTGCTTCCTGGGTGGAGGGGGTCCCCACTCAGTCAGGTCCATTCTTTGGAATAACCAAGCGCGGATCACCTATCAGCAGATAGTGGTGGTCAACGGCTACCGTGCAGATGGAGGTGAGCGAGAAAAGGAGGGGAGGAGGATGCCAAGTGGTGGCACAGAGGTGCATTGAGAAAGACCGAAAAAGCTTGCTGCACTCACGCACGAATGAGGCAGCAAGTTCTCCAAGACCTACGCGAGGGTGAGAGCAGGATTAGCGGAGATAACGTTACGGATCAGCATTTGTACAGAATCGTCACCAATGAAGCCCAGCCGTCGAGCACCGTCTGCGGTTAAAGGCGGCTGGCGGAAAATTGCTTCGACTGCACTATTCGTTTGGCAGGTAATCAACTGGCGGACCTCATCGCCATAGCATTCTGCTAAAGCATCGATCAACGCATGCATCTGCAGATACAAAGCGGGTAAGGTCCAGTTGCGCCTATCTGGCAATTCACCGGTGAGTCGCGCCGCATGGGCCAAGTTTTCGACGCAGGTTTTCACCGACATCACCCAGGTCCCGGCCTCTGCGGCCATCGGCAAAGTGAAGGGTTGATGAGCGCGAGCGGCATAAAAAACATCGCTGAGAAACGCCGACAACATGGTTTGCGAACCGGCAGGGCGAGCGATGATCCCCGGCAGCCGAAGGGACAGGCCATCAAGGAAACCTGCGCGGCTGTAGTCATTGATGAGGTGCTCACCGACTAACTTATGCGTGGCGTAGCTTATGCCTGGATTGGGCAACGTGGCATCGTTGATCTCCACCGGCCATGGACTGGAAAAGACAGCCGCTGAGCTCGCAAAGACGAACCGCGGGCAGTGACCATGTCGACGAATGCCCTCCAGCAACTCAATAGTTGCATCCAGATTGGTGGCTTTACCGAGCGCGAAGTTGTCGACCGATTGACGACCGGCGACGGTTGCCAAATGAAAGATCCTGTCGGCAGGGCGGCTCAATAGCTGCTTCAGCACCTTTCGCTCAGTCAGGCCGCCCACAACATGCTGCACACGTGGATCGGTTGCTGGCTGAGAGAAATTAAGGTCCGATGCCAGGATGCAGTCGTCAGGACCGGCGTCACAGAGCAAATGCTCAATGAGCGCGCTGCCGACGAATCCACCCGCGCCAGTGATTAATGTAAGCACAGAGGCCTTCCTTATCGCGGGTCAAGGATTGGGGATGAACGCGATTGTCCGCACTTCCAGGCTTTCGCGAGCCGGCGCGTCGACGGCGCTGGTCGGATCGTCGAACGCACTGTGTCCAGCCCATTGCACGGCTTCGGCATCCGAGTCGACCAACTTGAACAGGAGCATTTCGTCTGGCTGCATCGCCGGGTAGTAATACCAGCGCTGATTTTCGTTATAGGAAATGTTGAAACCAAACGCCGGGCTTACGCCAGACCGGGTGGCCAGCAACTTGCACAGATGTTGGTCGTGACGATCAATAGTCGATCCATCCAGTACGGTCAATGGATGCCGCTGGACCGGCTTGATCGGCCGCCATACGTTTATGATCATCCAGCGCCCGTTGAGAAGGCGTTGACGGTCATTGTCTGGTACCAGGTGTTCGGCAATGGCATGCGCGGTAGGAGTGTCGTAGTCCACATGGACGTTCATTGCCGGTGTGCGAACCCTGGCAACGCCACCCTCACTACCGCCGCGCAGCTGTTCGCCGAAGACCACGACGTGCGTCGCGTTGGTCTGTTGCTTGATGACACTCACGACTTCCTCGAAGTAGATCTGGCGCACCGCGTCCAGGTCAGTGAAGTCGTGCACAGCGCTGGTCATTTTAACTAGCGTGAAGGCATTCTTCTCCAGCGAGAACTCGGTGTTGGAAAGGCGCGCATTGTGAATTTCCACGGTGTGCGGGATGAGGCGAATCTTGGCGTTTCCCTTCACTGCATCGTCCATGTAGGCGAGCTTCTGCGAGGGATCTGCGAAATTAAGTACGGTTTCCACCGAATTCAATGAGGTAGTCGCAACGGGGGTGTTCATTGATAACTCCATAACAGTGAGCACATCGACGCGTAGCTCGACGGACCCTCCTTCAAAGAGAGACCTTCGCATAGCCAGTGGGTCAGGACGGCAAGTTGACGAGTGGGACATTTCCGCGAGCGGCAGCGGCCACTTCGGCGTTTTCTTCACGGATCAGCTTGTCGATCATCCAGCGGAATTGGCCGAGGCCGGCGTCAAAGCTGGTGGCGATCATCGGGCGGTCTGGCGTTCTAAGCTTGACCTTGTACTGTGCCTCGATGATTTCTCTGTCTTCATCGAACGCTTGACGAGCGCCTTTCCAGAATTCATCCACCCAGTCATCGTCAAAGATGTCAGGCATGAGGATCGAGAAGGAGTAGCGGCTGCGCCCATCTGCCAACGGCGTCACAGCCTGGCAACTGTATTGGGTGAACAGGCTTGGCGTTTTCGACAGGTCTGGTGGACCATCATTGTTGATGTCCGCAGAGCCAGCGAGTAGGGCATGCGAGTGCAGCAGCATGACGCCGGGTATCTGGTAATCGTAACTGCTCCACAGATCGAGCTTGCCGGTACCTTTGTCACCGAAAGCGGGGTCCTGGTTGCGTACATAGCGTGATACCCGCAGCGCGCGGTCCAGCCGCTCGATCTTCGGGCGGGTATATGCCCAATCCTCACTCGCACCGAAGGAGGTTGGATGTACGTAGGCCAAGTGCGAGAAGTCCAACAGGTTGTCGTTGACCTCTTGATAGTCCGTATCGTACTCAATAAAGCCAGAACGGGATTTGAACCCGGGGGTATCGAGCGCCATGGCGCGGGGGATCAGTGCGACATCGGCTTTGGCAGGATCACCCATCCAGACCCAAATCCAGCTATGTTTCTCGACAACCGGATAAGACCGCACACAGGTGTTGGCAGGTATCTTGGGTTGTCCAGGAATTTCCACGCAGCGTCCGCTTGGATCGAATTTCAAACCGTGGTACATGCAGCGCAGGTCATCGCCCTCACGGCGGGCTTTGGAAAGCGGTGCACCGCGGTGACAGCAGCGATCTTCCAGGGCGGCATAGCCCCTGTCGGCAGTCCGGTAGATCACCATTGGTTCATTCAAAACAGAGGTTTTGAACAGCCCCTCATCCTCAAGCTCATAGTTCCAGGCAACGGTATACCAGCAGTTTTTTATGTACATTTTTTGTTGTTCCATGCTGAATAAATTATTAGACGGCCGACGCAGGACTTTGCTGACGGGCCAACGCTTGCTCGACAGATTCGGCGATCTGTTGATGGCGCGCATAAATGAAGTCGAACAGTTCGGGATGGGTAAGTACGTAGAGATCACCGCGCTTGATTGCGTCGATGACCAGATCACCGGTGTAGGCTGGGCTTACCCAAGGGATTTGGACGTCACGGAAATGCTCCGTCGATTCAAGGTCCACGTCGGCCAGGTGCCCCTCGCCAAGATCCTTCGGTCGATTGCGACTACTGCTGCCGATGTTGGTCCGCACCGGGCCGGGACAAAGAACACTGACACCGACCTTGGAGTTCTCGATTTCCAGTTCTTGTGCCAATACTTCTGACAGTGCGACCACGCCGAATTTAGCGACGGCATAAGCACCCAGAGTGGGGGTGACGGCCATGCCGGACATTGATGAGGTGTTCACAATGTGCCCACCGTCAGCGTTTGCCTTGAGTAGGGGCAGGAACGCGTGGATGCCGTGGATAACGCCCCATAGATTGACGTCGAGCATCCACTTCCAGTCGTTCAGGGTGAGATCCGAGATAGCGGCCATAGGGCCGATGCCAGCGTTGTTGCACAAAATGTCGACTTTGCCGTGCAGGCTCATCGCTTTGTCGGCAAGAGCTTGCACGCTTGCGCTGCTGGTTACGTCGGTGCGAATGCCAATCGCGCCGATTTCTCGGGCAGTGGCCTGTAGGCGATCATCGTCGATGTCTGCAATGATCACCTGTGCACCTTGGGCAATCATACGTTCAGCAATCCCGCGGCCGATCCCTGAAGCGCCTCCGGTGATGACGGCTACCTTACCCTGCATTGTTTCGATACGGCTCATTGCTTGCTCCTTGAGGTCGCTGCGCATTTTAATCGTCGGTGGCGGTAAACAGCGGCATGGCATGCGGCTCACGCGTGTCTTGCTCACCCAAACGATCGCGCCAATCAGCGCTGTAGGGGGTGCTGACTAGGGCGAAGAGGTTCATCAACGCGTTGCGCACGTAGTTCGGATCGGAGGCCATCTTGCGGAAGCCTTCCTCGTCCTGTGCTCGCCTTCCGGGGTCAGCCTCTTGAACTCGGCGTTTATGTTCGATGGCCAGTGGATTGACGATGTCCAGGAAGATCCTTCTCCGTTCGGCCGCGTAGTAATCAAGTACGTCCTCGTCGTGGCCCTTAAGCACAAGCCCCAAGGCTTCGATGAGAGTGACGGCGTCCTGAATGCCTGCGGTGAACCCAAGTCCACCGATCGGGCTGGTGGCGTGGGCCGCATCGCCTGCCAGCAAAATCCGGCCAGCGCGGTAGGTCGACGCGCAACGCTGGTGGACTCGGTAGGAGCTGGCCCGATCAAGCGTGTAGCTTGCACCCTCAGGCAGGAAATGTTCGTAGCGCTTCGCCACGTTTGCTTGGCGCTCTTCTTCGGTCCAATCAGTACGCTCGCCGTAGGCAACTCGCCAGAGGTTGTCATTACTGATCTTGGAGATCACCGCCCAGTTGACTGGGTCAGCGATCATCGTATTTTCGCAATAGCCGTGGGCCGCGAAATCGAAGTACACATTGGTGGCCATGAAAGTGTCGGGCCAGGTAAACCCTTCAAACTTAATGCCCAGTGATTTGCGTACTGCACTGCGTGCGCCATCGGCTGCGACCACCCAGTCGGCCTCCAGGCGTTGCTCCCCAGCCTCGGTAGAAACCTCTACGGCTACTCGCTGAGCATTGTCCACGACCCGGTTGAAGCGGGTACCCCAAAGGACGCTGGCATTGGGCAGCTTCAGGAGTTGCTCGAGAATCAGCTTGGCGAGCACGTGCTGGCCGAAATGCAGTGTGTAGTAATAGGGGGTATGCACCTGCAGTACACGGTGGTCGAGCTCACCGATGTAACCGCTGGCAAAGCGCATGGTGAAGGCGTGCCCACGCGCGCCCACTTTCTCAGCTTCTTCTAGCAGCCCGAGATCGTCCAACGCTTTCAAGCTAGATGGCAGATAGACCATGGCGCGCGGTGAGTCGTCGAGCATTGCACGCTCCTCGACCACGGTTACGTGCACGCCTTGCTTGGCCAGGCCGTAGGCTGTGAGCAGGCCGGTTGGCCCCGCACCGATAACCACTACATGTTTTTTTATTGTCATCCCACACCTCATAAGTGTTGCGGCAGCATCCAGCGACAGTCGAGACTACAAGTCCAAAACCAGGCGTTTGGATTTGGCCCTGGAGCAGCAGGGGGTAAATTGATCATTGGCCGCTTGTGCCACTTCATCCAAGTAAAGGTCTCGGTGATCGGGGATACCGTCCAGGACTCGCGTGATACAGGTGCCGCACACACCTTGGCTGCACGAATACATGATCTCGATGCCATGCTCTTCCAGCACCTCGACCACGCTGCGCTCTGCTGGAATGGTGTAAACCGCGCCCGTGCTGGCAATCTCGACTTCGAAGGAATCGTCGGCAGAGTGGTCGCTTACGACCCCAGCAAAGTATTCGACGTGCAACTGCTCCGCCGGCCAGTTAGCCGCCTTGCATGTGCCCAGCACGTAATCGATAAAACCTTTCGGCCCGCACACGTAAACATGGGTCTGGGGGTCGGTGTCGGCAATCAGCGCGCGCATATCGAGCTTCTGCTCGGGCTGGCCGTCATCGAGGTGGAAGGAGGCTCGATGGCTAAACGCCGAATTCATGATGCGCTCGTGGAAGGCCATCCGGTCGAGCCCACGTGCGCAATAGTGCAGGGCAAACTCACTACCCAGTTGCTGCAGGCGCTCCGCCATGCACAACATGGGGGTGATACCAATACCGCCAGCCATGAGCAGGATTTTCTGCGCATTGACCAGAGGGAAATGATTCTTGGGCGGGCTGATGGTGAGCAGATCACCTTCGTGAATGCTCTCGTGCATACCCTCCGAACCGCCTCGCGATTGCGGATCCTTGAGGACACCAATCAGATAACGCTGATTTTCGTGAGGAGGGTTGCACAAGGAGTACTGGCGAATCAGGCCTGGACGTACTTGAACGTCAATGTGCGCACCGGCACTGAAAGACGGCAGTGGCTTGCCATCAGGATCGATCAATTCAAAGCTGCAAATGTCGAGCGCTTCGCGCCGCTTGCTTTGAACTTTAACTGTCAAGGTGAGTGCTGAACTCATGGGGATGCTCCGATCTAGCGAGGCCCGGGTACGTTATTGTTGTGCCCCGACGTCATTCAATGCGTTCTTGAGATGGGATGAACCCTATCTGTAGAGAGGAAGTTGATAGCCTGGATAGGGCGCGCTAGCGTGTTCCGGGCACGAGTGCCGCGGACCGTCCCTGCATCTCTCAACGTTGACGTCAGGCTGCGTGCAGCTTCAATGGCACACGGATCCAGCCCAGAATGTTGTTGTTGATCAACCTTTCGGGAGTGTCTAGGAGCTCCACTTTTTTGACTCGTTCTGCTAGGACGCTGAACAAGCATTCGAACTCCAGACGCGCCAGAGCCTGGCCGGCACAGCTGTGTACGCCAACGCCAAAACCGAGGTGCGGGCCTTTGCGGGTGAGGTCGTATCGATCGGCATTTTCCCAGCGGCGCGGGTCACGCCCAGCAGCGCCAAGGAAGACGCCCAGCACGTCGCCCTTTTGCAGGGGGGCGCCCTCCAGTTCGAGATCTTGCGTCACCAGTCGCCCCATCATGCGAGCCGGAGGGTCATAGCGAAGCGTCTCTTCCAGTGCATTTTTGGCGAGCGATGGGTTAGCGTGCAGCTTGCTCCATTCATCCGGATGCTGGCTGAAGGCATGCAACGTATTGCCGATCGTCACCATGGTGGTGTCAAAGCCTGCGCCAAGCAGGGTCATCACCAGCAAGTTAGCCTCGGCCTCAGTCAGGATTCCTTCATCGGCAAACCCATAGATGCGGCCGGCCAGCCCGTTGGGAGTAACCGCATCCCGGTTGCAGTTTCGCTCGATCCATTCGAAGGCCGGCACTGCCTGAACCAGTGAGTCTGCAAGAATTTTGTTGCGGGGCCCTGCACCATTGAAAGCCGCCTCGCCGAACTTGAGTACCCGCTCGCGGTTTTCTTCCGGCAAACCGATGGCATCGGGGAAGATCTTGAGGATGTAGCTGGAGGCCAGATCCTGAACACCATCAATGGTGCCTTGCTGCAGGTAGCGATCCACAACGGCTTCCGCTTGACGGGTAAATTCTTCGCGCATGGACTTGATGGCCGGGGGCGACAGCAGTTGCATGAGCGCGTCGCGCGAGCGCGTATGCGCAGGCGGATCTTCGGTAACCAGAATTTGCGGAACGATGGACTGTTCGTCCTGGAAAGGGCGTCCAGTGGAGGAGAATTCGCGCCACCGAGTCAGAACGGATTGGGCAGGGGCGTGTTGGCCAACAAAGAAACATTTGTGTTGATTGAGCCAGACCACCGGACCAAGCTCACGAATAAGGCTTTCAGAGGTCTTGGCATTACGGATTTCTTCGACGGCCCACGGGTCAGCATCGGTGGCGGGAATTACATTGCGATAGAGGCCGCTCATCATTATCTCTCACGTTGTTGTTGGATTTCTTGCACGTGAGATGAGCTTAAAGAGCGAGTCTGCTGCCTATAACCTATCTGTTGATCAGCGGATCAGGAGGGTGCGAAGTAACGCTGACCGCGCTACTTCGCACCGCTGACTAAAAGATTACTCCGAACTGCCGAGCACGGCTGACGGCCTGACTACGACGTCGAACGCCGATCTTGTCGAAGATCTGTTGCATGTACCATTTGACACAACCCTCCGTAATGTTCAAACGTCGGCCGATTTCCTTGTTACGTAGACCGCCGTGAACCAAATGCAAAATCTCGATTTCGCGGCTGTTAAGCACACCCGACACAGCGTCGGCGGAGAGTGTTGGTAGCTCGTTCGACAATGGCAGGGCCGGCGACGGCGGTTGCGCTTGACGCTCCGGCGCGCTGAACACTTCGACGCCGCGACAAAGCGAATCCAGCTCTTCGATGAAATCATCGACCTGAACACTGGTAGCGAGCGTCACATGCATGTGGTCCATGCTGCCGAGCAATCCGCCCAACCAAGCTTTTTCATCCACAAAGGTGCGAACTAGGCGCCGCCGCGCGGCCGTCTCGAAGCTTTTCTTCAGGCCACGCTGCGCCCCTTTGTCGTTGCCCGAGAGTAGGAGTAGATGCGCATGCAAGACTTCCCAGCGCAGGCAGTTGCGAACGGCATCCGCTTGATGGAGAAAGCGCTGCCAAGCGCGGCACAACTCTATAGCATCTCCGAGTCGACCTTGCGCGATAGCCACACGTGCACAACAGAACGCCCGCGCTTCGTCCCGAGTAGTAACCCTGGCGGCTGGACGCACATGTTCCAGCTGGCCGATCAGCCCATTCATTCTGCCAAGCCGGAGCACCTCTTTTTGGTCGCCCAAGGCCAGCAAAAGTCGCATCCGCTCGGCCAGCGCGCAATAACGCAGGCGCTCAAATCCGTGCTGTCTGGCGGCTTGATCAGCCTTGTCCAGGAGGGCGAATGCCTCGGCAAAGTTATCGTCATGACAGGCAAGCTTGACCGCTGTCAGCCAACCGGAGATCGTCTGGTCGACGAAGCCTTCGTACTCTACCAAGGGCAAGTACGTGGCCAGTAATTCGCGCGCCTCGCTAAGCTCGTTCCGTTCGTAGTGCACTTCTGCCAACGGGAGGGCAAGGATGGTGGCGTAGGGTGAGCCGACGCCGGTGATGCCTTCCGCGGCTTTGAGCGCATTACGTAAATCGGTGATCACTTGTTGCGTTTGTCCAGCCATAAAGCGTGCCGGACCAATTAGCGCTGCATGCACGACGATGGAGAGCTTGCTGCCGCCGCGCTTCAATTGCTCTTCGGCCAGATGGCCCAGGTGTTCAATTTCATCCAGTTTGAAGCGTTCCCGGTGCGCGTAGAGCAAGGCGTTGTAAACGCTACCACGCATGATGGGGTGGGCCTCGCTGTACTTGTCGATCAGGTCTAGCGCTTGGGTTTCCAGAAGGTGGGTATCGTCGACCATCATCGACAACATGGCTTCGCGGTGCAGCAATTCCTGGCGCAGTATGCGCAAGCCGTTTTCACCGTAACGGTGTCGCGCTTCCTCGGTGCCCAGGTACTCGCGGGCGATTCGCAGCAGCTCTTTGGCCGTCTCGAATTTCCACAGGTGCAGCATGGACCAGGCCTGACCCAGCAAAATTCGTGGATAGCGATTGAGCACTTGACGGGGCAAACGCTCGACTAGGCGCCAAGCTTGATCGTCGCTGGTTTCAAAAAACACCACGATATTGTCATCGACGATTTTGGCGGCATGCTCCGCATCATTCGATTGCAGGGCGTGATTGTAGGCCTTGAACAACTGGTTATGGTGCAGGAAGTGCTCACTGGCGCTTAAGTGCAGATTCTTCAGCGTGTGCTGCGAAGATTCGAGCAACTGCTGAGACAGAAACCGGCGAAAGAGTGGATGCAATCGATAACTATTGGGGTGTCGAATGTCCTGGCTGACGAACAGATCATTCGCTGCGCAGAAGCGGAGTAGGGCGGCGCTACCTTCAGTTTTACGTAGCGCATCGCATGCAGCAAAGTCGATCTGTTCGAGCACCGAACAGCTCGACAGTAGTTCTTGAATGGCCAGTGTCTGCGAATCGAAGACTTCTTCTCTGAAGAAATCCTCATACCAGCTTGCGTCCTCCCAGGGAGCAGGGGGCTTGGGCTCATCCATGGATTGCCAATATTGCATCGCCAGGTTCATTCCCCCTGGCCAGCCATCGGTCAATCTGAGCAGCTCGTTGATGTCTTCCCCATCCGTAGCGACCGCATATCGCTGCAAGAACGCGGCTTTTTCCGTAGCGGTGAAGGCTAGCTGCTTACTGCCCATTTCCATGAGCTCGCCACGCAGCCGGTACTGAGCCAGATTGATCGGCGCACTTCCCCGGCTGGATATAATGAACTGCACCGCCGATGGCGCCGCATCCAACAGTCGTGACAACAGCCGGGCCTGATCGCCTGGCTGCAGCTTGTGGGCGTCGTCAATTAAGATCTGGGCGCAGGCAGATCTGTCCGAGCTGCGCTGAGCTGAATGCCACTGAGCATGGGCATCACCTGCTTGAAAATACTCGTAAAGTGCATTGAGCTGATGCACAGCCCGCTCAAGGTTATTGCAGCCTACCCAGGCAACCGGGAGGCCTTGCGCTTTTACATGCCAGTAATGCTGCGTCAGTAGCGTTGTCCGGCCATAACCAGCAGGCGTGTGAATAAGCACGATGCGTGAGGAACTGCTCTGCAGTTGCTGACGAAGTGACTCGCGGGGCAGGGCGTCTTTCACTGGTGCTGCAGGTTGATCAGCAGACAGGGCACCAGGTAACCAGGCATTAAATGATTCTTGTTCAGCAATAGATGCTGTCGTTTTATGATGCATTGCATCACCTCCTATAGGGCGGTAGGTAACCTCTTATTGCATGTCAGCTCTTGCGTCACGGTTCAGTGCTGCGCAGGCGATGCCTGCTAATTAAGCCTGCGGTAATGGGGCAATGCAACGACCACTGCTCGGCTCAGTTTGTGCTACCAAATGATCTTCGAGCCATAGAGCACTGAACGGCTCTTCTTTGCACCATATCCCATTCTTCCGCCCCTCCTGCCTATCCAAAGATAGGTTCGCCACGCCATCTTCGGATACTTACCTTGTCCGCCCACGCCACTGTCCATCAGATAGGTGATGGCGGATAGGATGCCCGGTATTCCTACTAGCCAGAAAGGACTTGCAGCGAAGTCAACGTGCGCAATTGCGAATGTTTATTACTTCCTGTGGTAGTGGCGGTACGTCGGTGACGGCCACGTTATCTACGTTGAAGAGGAGTGCAACATGACCAAACAGGCGGTAGGGCTCGTTCCAGAGCGTCTGGCACAGATCAAACGTGTCATTGAGAAAGATGTCAGCAACGGTGTGTATTTTGGCGCCGTGATTCGAGTGACTCGTAATGGTGAAGCCGGCCTGGAGGAAGCAATCGGCTGGGAGGATGAGACTCGTCAAAAAGCGCTGTCCACCAATTCTGTCTTCAGCATTTTCTCGTTAACAAAGGCGTTCGTTAATGTCTTGACCCTGGCGGCAATCGAACGGGGACAACTCGCGCTGACCACCAAGGTTGCCGACCTCATACCGGAATTCCGCGGCGCCCCACGGGATGCGGTCACGGTGAAGCATTTGCTCACCCATACCTCCGGTATGCCGGGTGTTTGGGTCCCAAAACCGGACATGTATCAAGATCGGCTGGATGAAATGCTCCAAGCCATCTGCGAGAACGTTCATGGCGCCGTTCCGCCAGGGGAACGCTGCGACTATGCACCAGCAGTCAACCATATTCTGCTGGGCGAGTTGCTTCGCCTAACTGACCCGCAAGGGCGTGATCTGCGCACGCTGATTCATCAAGATCTGTTTGAACCCTTGGGAATGACGGATACGTGGATGGGCGTGCGCCCAGATTTGCGTAAGCGAAAGGTGGTACCGCAGATGCGCGGTGTTATTCCAATCGCATGCCTGGGTCGGACGCAGCCAGGTCGCTACAGCCTGTTTGAAGAAGAAGTCAACGAAGCGGCACATGTCGGCGCCGTGTCGACCACTGCAGATCTCTCTAGATTCGCAGAAATGCTGCGCCGCGGCGGCGAGTTGGACGGGACGCGAATCTTGGCGCCGAGAACGATCGAGATTGCCCGTAAAAACTGGACCGGTGATCTGTACAACGAGCTCTATCGAACGGTTGCCTTGCGCGCTGGCTGGACCTCACCACCCAAAGCATGCATCGGCCTGGGATTCAACGTGCGCGGTGCTGAGTTGGTTCACCATCAGTTCGGCACGCTCACCAGCGAGGAGACCTTCGGCAACTATGGTGCCGGGACAGGTCTGTTCTGGGTCGACCCCGTGTTGAACATGACATTTACCTTCCTGAGTGCGGGAGTTCTTCCGCAAGCAAAAAATATCGAACGCTTCCAGCGACTTTCTGACATGGCGGTGGCGGCAGCGATCTGAGAGTTACCGAAAGCTTTACAACAAAAATAATGACCATGAAGCTGGAGATTTGTATGCGCATCAACAAACACAAGACCTCATTCCGCGTGCTCATGGCTGCTGGCGTGCTGCACTCGATCTTCTTCAACGTAAGCCACGCTGCCGCGTCCGCTGACGACGTGCAGAGCTTGGGCACCACCCTGACTCCTCTAGGTGCGATCAAGGCTGGCAACGCCGCCGGTTCCATTCCTGCCTGGACCGGTAACAAGGCCCAGTGCCCGGCCAACCTCCCAGCAGGCAGTCTGGCCTGGGAACCCTTCGCGGACGAAAAACCTGTACTGTCCATCACCGCCCAGAATATGGCGCAATACAAAGATCAACTGTCGCTCAGCGTACAAACGTTGCTGCAGAGCAATCCGGACTATCGCGTCGACGTTTACCCGACCCATCGCACTGCAGTGCAGCCGGATTGGGTTTATGAGTACACCAAGGCCAACGCCACCAGGGCAACGCTGACTGAGGGCGGCAAAGCCGTCAAAGGCGCGTATGGCGGCACACCTTTCCCAATCCCGAAATCGGGCGGGGAGGCAATGTGGAACCACTTCCTCGCGTGGAAAGGCTCGGCGACCGATGCGGTTTCCGATTTGTTTGTCATCGACTCCAACGGGACGCGCTCGCTGTCTGCCCGCATCGATGCCAGCAGGGTCTACCCCTACTACGTCCAGGATGGCGAAAGCAAGTTTGATGGTACCCACTGGATGTTGTCCCGTGCGCAGATCAAAGCACCGGCACGTCGGGTAGGGGAGGCTACCGTTGGTGTTTTCCCTATGGACTACCAGAACCAGCTCTTTGGCTCTTGGCAGTACATGCCAGGGCAGCGCCGAGTGCGCAAGCTGCCCAACGTCCAGTTTGATACACCAAACTTCTTCGTATCGGGCGTGGCAAACTTCGACGAAGCCTATGGATTTTTCGGCTCGCCTGAACAGTATGACTGGAAGCTGGTTGGCCGGAAGGAGATGTACATTCCCTACAATACCAACAAGCTGTTGAAAGCTGGCCCAGACTCGGCGATCGGCGCACACTTCGTGAAACCGGAGTTTGTGCGTTGGGAATTGCACCGCGTGTGGCAAGTAGAGGGGAAGCTGAAGAGCGGCGTGCGTAACTCGGTGGCTTCCCGCACACTTTATTTGGATGAAGACACCTGGAACGTTGTTCTCAGCGACTTGTGGGACACCCAGAATAAGCATTGGCGCGGGGGGATCGTGTATTCCAGTATTTCCTGCGACTTGCCAGGCATTGTTCCGCTCCCGTTTGAGAATATCGACTTCCAGCAGAAAGCCTTTGTACTTGGCGAGTGGGGGAGCGAATATCACCCTCGTGAACCTCGCCCGAGAAGCTTCTACAGCCCGGAAGCTCTAGTGCAAGGCGCGCAACGCTGATCTGATTCAATTCTTTTCTTAGTTATTGAGCTGTGCCGTTTGCGTCATTGCAAACGGTCCAGGTCTGCTATTTCGACTCTCTCTTTAATGGGTGTGAATGTTTCACTTGAGGCAATAACAATGAAAAAAAATGAAGCCTGCGTTGCCGTTGCTCATAGCCGAGCTGTGCAAACTCCTACAATCGTCAATGGGCAGCCACTGGATTATATCTCGTTGGCCCTAGGCCTGGTCTTTGCTGTCGGTGTAGCCCCAATGGCTTCCGCAGTCTCGTTGGACCTGCACCCAGAAATTGAGGCGGAGTGGACCAATACGCTGAAGTATTCTTTGGGTGCTCGCACTGGTGATAAGAACAACACCAACCTGGCCAATGTTAATACCGATGACTCTGAGCGAAATTTTGACCGTGGTTCGCTGATGATGAATCGGGTGGACTGGTTGACCGAGCTCAATTTTAAGTACCAAAACTACTCCCTCAACCTTAGCGGGGCTGGGTGGTACGATCAAGTTTACAACTCGTCCAATCAGAACGATTCTCCAGCGACCGCTAATTCGTTCAGTGTTGCGCATGATCACTATACGTCTGATACCCGCAAGTGGGCCGGTCGCAACTTTGAACTGATGAACGCCTTCGTCGGCGCACAGTACGAGGTCATGGATTATCCAGTCAGCGTGCGGCTGGGGCGGCACACGCTGCTGTGGGGTGAAAGCATGTTCTTCACCGACAACGGCATTGCGTCAGCTATGGCACCGGTGGACGTCTACAAAGCGATGAGCGTGCCCAACATCAAGGCACAGGAAGTCTTCTTACCAGTCAACCAGATCTCCACAAGCGTGTTGCTCAACGACGAGTGGACGGCCGAGGCGTTCTACCAGTTTAAGTGGGAAAAATCGCGGCTTCCCCCTGTTGGCACCTTTCTCAGCAGTGCCGACCTGCTGGATGAAGGCGGCGAGCGGATAATCGTTGGACCAGGTACTTACCTTTATCGCGGGAATGATGATGAGGCCAATGCTCCACAGTTTGGTGTTTCGCTACGTTGGCGGCCATCTGCCTACAACCTCGATCTTGGGGCTTACGCCATTCGTTACAACTATAAAGAACCGCGGGTCATGACCCAACTTTCAGGTGGTTTCGATCCAGTGACGGGACGTGTCGGCACTTATCACCTGGAGTATAAGGAAGGCATCGATCTGTACGGCCTCAGTGCAAATACATCTTTCGGTAACCTCAACCTCGGTGGTGAAATTTCCTATCGTCACAATATCCCACTACGTTCGCTCGCTAGTGTCCTGGAGCCGGATGTGCTCGGTGACACGGTGAACGCTCAGGTCTCTGCTATCTATGTCGGTGGCGCCGGAGCACTGTGGGACAACATCAGCTATGCCGGCGAACTGGCCGGGCACAAGTTAGCCAAGGTCACTCAGCATGGCGAGCAACGCGACACATCGCTGAACAGTTTTGCTTACGGAGCGCGTGGGGTCATCACGCTTGACTACTTCCAAGTTTCACCGAGCCTCGACTTGTCAGTGCCCATCGGCATCGGTTACATGTTCAAAGGTAAATCACCGACGTCAGGGGCGTTCGGTAACTACGCCGAGGATCAAGGCGGCGATCTGACCGTCGGATTAGCAGCGACTTATGAGCAGCACTGGCAGGCCAGCATCAATTACACCAAATTCTTTGGTAATCATGACGATAACTACTATGTCGGCCGAGATTTTGTGATGGCGACACTCAGTCGTTCGTTCTGAGGCGGCGGGAAAGCCCTGAATAGCGGCTTTCTCGACTCATATCACACGGACAACCGATCAATGACGAAATGAATGTCGTACCGTCGTCAACGTATCTTTAATTCGTTTATAGGATCTCACCATGCGTGCCATACGATTTTCGGGCCTCGCCGTCGTAGTATTATTCATCTTAAATTTATCAACGCTTGCGCTCGCAAACTCGACTCCTGCGGTGCTGAATGAGCACGCCCAGCGGGTTGATCGACCAGAGAAGGCCTATCTGCTGAGCATTGCCAAAGCTGGTAATCGGTTGGTGGCGGTCGGTGAGGCCGGACGGATCATCCTCTCGGACGACAACGGAGCGTCCTGGCAGCAAGCCGAGGCGGTACCGGTGAGTGTGCTATTGACCGATGTGGCATTTGCCAATGAGCGCATAGGCTGGGCCGTAGGACATCTGGGGGTGGTGCTGCGCACTGAAGATGGCGGCCAAACTTGGCAGAAACAGCTCGACGGCGTGCAGGTTGCCGAACTGATGCTCGCGCAGGCCAAGAGCATGACTGGTGTAAACGACGACGTACAGGCCGCGGCTGTAGATCAGGCTACGCGCTTGGTTGAGGATGGCCCGGACAAACCCTTTTTAGCTCTGCAGGTGTCCTCGCCTGATCAGGCGTTAGTGATTGGCGCTTACGGTCTTGCGTTACAGACCAACGACGGAGGTAAGCACTGGTCTTCGGCAACACAGATAGCCGACAACCCTGAGGGCCTGCATTACTACGCTGCTGCGCAGGTCGGCGATGTCCAGCTGCTAGTCGGTGAACAAGGACTGTTGCTGCGGGGGACCGCAGGGGGCGCGTATGAGCGTATTACTCAACCCTACCCGGGCACCTTGTTTGGATACATCGGCCAGCCCGGGCAGCCGTTACTTGCGTTTGGGCTGCGCGGTAACGTCGTCAAATCGCTGGATGCCGGTGCCACCTGGAAGCAAGTGGACAGTCCGCTGAAGGCATCTATTCAGGCTGCCACATTATTGTCGGACGGCACCATCGTGCTGGCTGCAGAGAACGGCCAGGTTGTGGCGTGGCGGCCCGAGGGTGGTTTCTCAGCCCTGGCCCAAGCTGGTCAGCCAGTTGCAGCATTGATTCAGACGCAACCCCAGACCTTGATTTTGGTCGGGCCTCATGGGGTTGAATCGGTAAGGTTCGGAGCATAATGGCCATGAACATCAACGTGCAATGCGCTTCTTCCGCGTCGACATTCCGGGCGGAGGACGGATCGTTCCTAGAACGGTTGTTATTCGAGAACCGGGTGTGGATAGTCCTCTTTTGTTTGGCGCTGACGGCCTTTTTCAGTTATCAGACCCGCCATTTGGACCTCAATGCAAGCTACAAGGCAGTCATTCCAAATGATCATCCTTATGTGCAGAACTACCTGGCCCATGAACGTGATCTAAAAGGGTTGGGTAACACCCTGCGGATCATTGTGGCCAACCGCACGGGCGACATTTTCGATCCTGACTACCTGAAGACTTTGCGTGAAATCAATGACGCGGTGTTCGCTGTACCAGGAGTCGAGCGCCCATACATGCAATCACTGTGGACTCGGAGTACTCGCTGGCTGGCCGTTACCGAAGAGGGCATTGATGGCGGTCCTGTAATGCCTGATGCTTACGACGGCACTCCGCAGTACCTAGAGGCGTTAAGGCTCAACATCCTGCGCTCCGGCGAAGTCGGCCGTTTGGTTGCCGCAGACATGCAATCGAGCGCAATCGTCGTGCCGCTGCTTGATTACGATGCTCAGGCCGGCCAAGCGCTGGACTACGGCAAGCTTTCGCAGCAATTGGAGGCTATCAGGGCGAAATATCAGAATGACAAAGTAAGTATCCACATCGTCGGCTTTGCCAAAGTGATGGGTGATCTTATCGACGGTCTCTGGCAGATCCTGGCATTCTTCGCAATTGCTGTCGCCATCGCAACAGCCATGGTCTACTGGTTCACCCGCTGTCTGCGCAGTACTGTCCTGGTTGTCCTTTGTTCGCTGGTGGCCGTGCTCTGGCTGCTGGGAATGTTGCCGATGCTCGGTCTGAGACTGGACCCATACTCGATCCTGGTACCGTTCCTCATTTTCGCCATTGGCATGAGTCATGGCGCACAGAAAATGAACGGGGTCATGCAGGATGTTGGCCGTGGCCTATCGCGCATCGATGCGGCCCGGAACACCTTCCGCCGCCTTTTCTTGGCGGGTTTCACCGCATTGGTCTGTGATGCCGTAGGCTTTGCGGTGCTGTTCATGGTCAACATTCAAGCCATCCGTGAACTCGCGCTGACAGCGAGCTTGGGCGTGGCAATCCTGATCTTCACCAACCTGATTCTGTTGCCTATTCTCCTGACTTACACCGGCGTTAGCGAGAATGCTGCGCGCCGAGCGTTAGCTAGTGAAAACAAGGCCCTTGCAGGTGGAGCAGGGGGCTGGAATATTCTGGTTCTGTTTACCCGTCGGCCATATGCGCTCGCTGCCATTTGCGCTGCACTGGTGCTGACCGTCGGCGGCGCAATCTTGGCAACCCGTTTGCAAGTGGGTGATCTGGACGCGGGAGCGCCCGAGTTACGCGCCGACTCGCGCTACAACGTCGACAATGCGTTCGTGAATGGGCATTACGCCACCAGCAGTGATGTACTGGCGATCATGGTCACCACTCCAGCCGAGCAATGCGCCGACTATGCAACCCTGGTCAAGGTCCGCGAACTTCAGTCGATCTTGCAACGCTTACCGGGGACTGACGCGACACTGTCCTTTGCTGATCTTGCCAGGCAGATGGGTGCCGCGTTCAACGAGGGTAGCCTCAAGTGGGCAGAGCTGGTTCCTAATCAAACCGTGCTCAACACCATCATGACGCAGGCATCGAGGGGGTTGTTCAATGGCGACTGCAATTTGCTCACCCTTTACGTATACCTGCGTGATCATAAGGCCAGTACGCTGCAACAGACCGTTCAAGCGGTCGAAGCATTTGCCGCGCGTGCTGATACGCAGGATGTGAAGTTCCTGCTGGCGGCTGGCAACGCAGGTATCGAAGCGGCGACCAATCAGGTGGTCAAGCACAACAACTACCTGATGCTGCTGGGCGTTTACTTGGCAGTGATCATTCTTAGTCTGATTACTTTCCGCTCTTGGCGGGCCGTGCTCGTGGCAATCTTGCCTCTGGCTCTGACCAGCCTGCTGGCTGAAGCCCTGATGGTCTTGGTCGGCGTGGGTCTGAAAGTTGCGACTTTGCCGGTCACCGCGCTGGGGGTCGGTATCGGGATTGATTATGCCTTGTATATCTTGAGCATCATGCTGGTGTGGCTGCGGACCGGTGCATCGCTCGAACAAGCCTATTCTCGGTCCTTGATGTTCGTGGGGCGGGTGGTGTTACTGACGGGGATGACCTTGGCAGCCGGCGTGGCAACCTGGATGTTCTCGCCGATCAAGTTCCAGGCCGATATGGGTTTGCTGCTTGCGTTCATGTTCTTGGTCAATATGTTCGGCGCGCTGGTGCTGCTCCCTAGCATTGCTTGTTTTATGTTGAAGCCAACTACTCCGCAGCCGGTTGCGACCTCAGTGAAAGTGCTAGAAAACGCATAGGAGCCTGCTCTTAAAGCGACGTTTTGAGGATGTCACAGACTACGGTGACTGCCATAGGACGGTTGAGGAGGGAGGTGGTGCAGGGCTGTTTCTGGCTCCTGCGGAGGCGAGCCACGTGGTTGGCACCATTTTGAACGTCGATGGTGGCATGGCATTAGCCCAGAGCTTGATGATCGTAGTCCCCGTCGGGGCCCTTGACGCTAGCAATCCTGCGTCGAGCGGCCCCGTTTC